>Ga0182746_1000022_pt1 | contig 349306 bp, 318 predicted proteins | sample eDN3rd30CBELigOP_FD_128881 | JGI IMG/M metagenome (GOLD analysis project Ga0182746, IMG submission 128881) | Enriched Organic Plus compost microbial communities from Emeryville, California, USA - eDNA 3rd pass 30_C BE-Lig OP (version 2) (version 2) ...
CTCCATTTCAATTACTTTAAACCTTCCGCTTAAAGCCCCTTAATACATCCCGTAAAGGAGCGCAAAGATAACCCCTTTTTTCCATCTATTCCAAATCTTTTTATCCCTTTTTTTAGATTGTCTATATCGGATTTAATATCAATCCATTATCATCACTATCTTTTTGTAATCTTTATCGTTTTAGTCATTTTACCATAATTAATCATCAAAATATAATTACCTTTTGGATAATTGGAAAAGTTAATTCTGCCGGTATTTTCTGTAGCATTCGATATTAATCTCCCATCATATGTATAAACGGAAACCGATTCTATTTTTTTGTCGGACTCTATATTTAAATAATCCGTAACAGGATTGGGGTAAGCAGATACATTTAATTTATTTACATCATTTACTGCCATTTCTTCCCCTATTATTTTATAGATTTTTCCGCTTCCCGCCACATATAATTCTCCATTTACATCTTCACCGAAAGTTGTTATGAACGTTCCGGGAATTTCTGTAACGAATTCCGCCGGCTGACCTAAAGCAAAAACCCCTATTTCCCCTGAACAATAATCGGCATAGAAGTAAGTTCCTGTAAGATTGGGGTACATCTCTCCCCGGTAAATATATCCACCGGTAATAGAACACCTGCCGCCTGAATGGCTATAGGTCGCAACCGGAAAAGTCATGGTGTCAGAGCTTGCACAGCCAGAAGTATTATAGGTATTGTTTCCCTCATAACATCTCCATCCATAATTTAAGCCTCCTTCCGTAGAGGGTTTATGATTTATTTCTTCGATAGCGCTTTGTCCTACGTCCGCAATCCAGACATCTCCTGTTTCCTTATCAAACGAAAATTTCCAGGGATTTCTTACTCCGTAGGACCAAATTTCGTCTGCCCCGTCGGTTCCAGCAAAAGGATTATCTGGTGGTGATGTATAAGTGTCGCCACTTACATCAATCCTTAATATTTTCCCTAAGAGTGCATTTATGTTCTGCCCGTTACCGTTCGGGTCACCTCCGCTTCCGCCATCTCCCATTGCAATCCACAAATAACCGTCAGGTCCGAATTTGATGTTACCTCCGTTGTGGTTGGAAAAAGGCTGGTCAATCGTTAACAAAATTGTTCCGTCTGTATTTGCAACATCGGGATTATCGCTAACCGTATAACGTGCGATTACCGTATTGCCGGCCGTATTGGTATAATCCACATAGAATCTTCCTGAAGTTTCATAATCAGGAGCAAAAGCAAGCCCCAAAAGCCCTCTTTCCCCGCCTGAGCTAATAATTGATGAAATGTTCAAAAACGGGGTTGCATTTATTGACCCATCGGGATTCAGAATCTTAATTTGCCCGCTTTGTTGTACAATGAACATTCTTTCATCTCCCGCATGAGCAAGGTTAACTATATTACCAGCCTGGCTTGTCATTAATTCAAGCGTGAATTCCTGTGCCTGTACAAACGTGCTTATGGTTAGCGCAGCAATAAAAAAATAGATTTTTTTCATAAAAAGAAATAATTTAAGCTATAAAGCTAAGAAATTAATCTCAATTTATTTATACTATTTAACTATGGTGTCGAAGTGGAAAGCTCAACAATTTTCCCGTTTTGAAAATGATGGCCCGTTAAACCAAAATCGTAAAGATATTCTGCCGTTTGTCTGGCTGAAACAGGCGCAATATATCCGGGAAAGGCATCTTCCAGCATTTCGGTCTGAACGGCTCCAAGCGCGACGCAATTGATTCGGGGCTGATTTTCATTGAATTCCTGTGCCAGCAATTCGGTTAGGGTTACAATTCCTGCTTTAGAAGACGAATAAACCGCCAGACCCGGAAACTTCACCGAACCCTGAACAGCTCCCATTGTGGTAATGTTTACAATATGCGAAGTAAAATCCATCTTGTCCAAAACCATCTGAATGATCCTGAATGGTGCTTTGTAATTGACTTCTGTTGAATAATCAATATCATTTTCGGTAATTTCCGGAAAAGGTTTGTTGACAAGGAATCCGGCATTGTTATATAAAACATCAGTCTTTTCCCAATTTCGCAAAGCTCCGGGAATCATGTCCAAATCTCCTGTCTTAGAAATATCCATTGGCAGAATGATCAATTGTGAGTTGTTCTCAAATTCGAATAATTCCCTAAGTTTTTCTTCATTCCGGGAAATCGCCAAAACATTATTTCCATTTTGAAGATGGATTTTCGCTAATTCCTTTCCGATCCCACGGCTTGCGCCTGTTATGATGATATTTTTTTGCATCCAATAAATTTTAAAACAACCTTCTCAGTTCCATAATTATCTGATCAATTTTCGCATTCCATCTTTCTTCATCAGTTTCCAAGTTACCATCTACATTTATATTTATAAAATTAATGTTGCGTATTCCATTGCCCGCATTTACTATATTATTAACATTTAATGTAGCATGATGTTCCCATTTATTTTCAATTAGAAATACATTCAGTTGTTGATAATCATTAAATATTTGATTGTTCAATAATTCAATAAAATTATTTTCATCCTGCAAGGTCGGACAAAGTGCAGTGAATAAACTTAAATCGTCTCTATTCTCTCTACTTAAACGATTTATTATTAGATTTAACCATCCAATTCCTCCGTAATCATCATTTGAATGGGTTTCAACCGTGAAGTCTGCATTAATTCCTTCTATACGATAGCTGCTACCATAGAAATATCTTTGTCTATCATTAAATAAATGCTGAATAATTGAAGTTTTTCCCCAATTATTAAATCCTGTTATAAAAATAGCTTGTTTCATTCTTGTTCAAATATAAATACATATTCTATCAACGAACTAATAGACCTAAATACTTTTTCATTTAAATTTATAATTCCGTTTTTTACTTCTATGACATTGCCCACACTAGAAACCTCAAAACCATTCCGTTCCAGCGCCCGCTTCACCCAATACGCCAGATCGCTTCCGTCACTTACCAGATTCACTTTTTTGTATTTCGGGTGCTGGAATTGGAAACTTCCTTTTTCATAATCAAACCGGATCTTCTCCTGCGATAATTTTTCGAAAATTTTTTGTTCGTAGGCAATTTGTTCCGGGAATCCTGCATAGAATTTTCCGTTGTCCATCCACCAAAGCTGCGAAGCATTCTGCAAAACCAGTTCGATCTGATGCGAAGCCACAATGAAAGTTTTTCCTGTTTCCTGCGACAATTTATAAATCAATTCAAAAATCTTGAACTGGTTTTCGATGTCCAGATGCGAAGTAGGCTCGTCCATTATGACCAATTGTGTATCCTGCACCAAAGCCCGCGCAATCATTGCCATTTGCAGTTGCCCATCGCTGAGCTCATTGGCAAAACGGTTCTTCAAATGTGGAATTCCGACCAGTTCCAAAGCATTTTCAATAGTTTCGGTTTCTTTCTCACTTAATTTCGAAAACCCACTTTTATACGGAAGTCTACCCAAACCCACCAAATCAAAAACCGGAATACTTGGCACTTGATTCAACCTTGAAAAAACCACCGCGATTTCTTTAGCTCGCTTTTTCACATGCCAATTATTCACATCTTCCGAATTGATTTCAATTTTTCCGTTCGTCGAATGCTGAAGCCCTAAAATGGTTCGGATCAGCGTGCTTTTTCCCGAACCGTTTTTCCCTGTTAACCCAACCAATTCCCCTTTCTGAACCGTTGCATTTATGCCGGAGCAAACCGGTCGGGAATACCCGATGGTCAAATCTTTTATATGAAGAATAGGGTCAGTCATTCCAATTGTATTGGTTTCGGTTCAAAATAATACTCATCACAATCGGTGCTCCTATCAGAGAAGTTATGATGTTGATTGGCAAGTTTTCGTTTGGGAAAATCTGTGCAATCCAGGAAAACAATAGCATCGAAAAAACCCCTATCAGGACCACTAAAGTATAAAGTTGTATAATTTCAGTTCGTTTAAAAAGAATCCGGCAGATATGTGGAATAGCCAGCCCGATGAAAGCGACCGGCCCTACAAATGCCGTTGCGGAAGCTGTCAGAATTGCAGATGAAATTAAAATCAGCCAGCGGATTTTTTGGATGTTGATTCCCATTGTATGTGCATAATTTTCACCCAAACGCATGCCCGAAATTCCTTTCAACGTAAAAAGTGAAATCAAAACTCCCAACATGACCATGATCACAAAAACGCCAATTTGTGTCCAGGAAAGCCCGGACATGGAACCAAACGTCCAAATCAAAAATGCTTTGATTTTTTCAGAAGGTGCAAAAAATTGCAAAACGCCTATGATCGCCGAAGCCAGCCCTGCCACCATCATCCCGACGATGATCAATCCTGCAGTGGAACTCAATCTTGATGAAAAGAAAACGATGATACTCAATCCCAATATGGCTCCGCAAAAAGACGCTAAACATAAAAGCCAGGGATTGTTCAGCATAGAAGTCAATCCCAGAACCGATGAGAGAAAAATAATAATTGCCACACCCAGCCCGGAAGCTGATGTAATACCCAAAACAGATGGATCGGCCAATGGATTTCTAAATAATTCCTGTAATAAAAGCCCGCTTACCGGTAAAGCTATTCCGGCCAAAATTGCTGCAATGGTCTTGGGCAATCGGTAATTAACAATGAGATTATGCGCTATTTCATTTTTAAAAATATCTGAAACTGAAACCTGCGCATTTCCTACGTTCAGATTAAGGAAAAACATTCCCAAAATCAATACCAGCAGAGTTAATATGATGAAATTGAATTTCAAAAACAATAATTTAGGCAAATATAATATAAATGTGGCTTCGAGAACCTCAACCACCATTCGAGAACCTCAGCCACCGTTTGATAACTTCGGGCATTGAGGCTCTCGAAATGCAAGAAGTGCGAGAAGTGTAAAAACTCATTGGAAAATCAAAATTTTCATAACTTTATGATACCAACAATTAAATCTAATGAAAGGTTATATGTACATTTTACTTTGTAGTGACGGAAGCTATTATACCGGCAGCACAAACAATCTGGAACTCCGTTTACAGCAACACCAAAATGGTGAAGGTGCCAATCATACTAAAAAGCGTTTACCAGTAAAGCTGATTTATTATGAAGAATATGAGAGAGTTGATTTGGCTTTCTATAGAGAAAAACAGATTCAGGGATGGAGCAGAAAGAAAAAAGAAGCTCTAATGAACGGAACTCCGGAGTTACTACCGGAACTTGCAATTGCTTACAGGGATTTGAAATAGTGGCTTCGAGAACCTCAGCCACCATTTCGAGGGTTTCAGTTTCCATTCAAGATAATTAGCACATCGGGCACTGAGGCTTTCGAAGTGCGAGATGTGCGAAATGTGAAAGACGTGCGACTATGAAACAACCTTTCTAAGTTTTCAAAATCATTCCCTAACTTTGTTCCATGCAAAAACTCCAGATCAAAAATATGGTTTGTCCGCGATGCATAATGGCGGTGGAAAATGTGCTGGATGAAATGAAAATTGAAGCGGTAGAAGTGCGCTTAGGCGAAGTCCTGCTCAATGAAGAACTCACAGAAAAGCAAGAATCTGAATTCAATGCCAAAATCGAAAAATTGGGATTTGAATTATTGGACGACAAAAATTCGGCGGTCATCAATCAAATCAAAACGTTGATTATTGAACAAATACAGAATTCTGACGAACAGCATTTTAACCTTTCGGAATTGGTTTCGGAAAAGCTGAACAAAGAATATTCGCAGCTCAGCAAGCTATTCTCCTCCACTACCGGGATTACGATCGAACAATTCGCTATTTTACAAAAGACTGAAAAAGTAAAGGAACTGTTGATCTATGACGAGCTGAGCTTAAAAGAAATTGCTTACCGGCTCGGTTACAGCAGCTCAGCACATCTTTCGGCACAGTTCAAAAAAGTAACGGGACTGACACCGAGTGAGTTTAAAAATCTGGGTAAGAAAAAAAGGGTTTCAATAGATAAGATTTGATAGACTTAAAAAAATTCGACTCACGTTTCTGATAGTTTTAATTCAAATAAGCAGAATGAAGTGCTTCTTTTGAGATTACATGCAACTAAGCTAATAGAAAACCACCTCAGTTGTGAGGTGGTTTCTTTTCTTTTTACTTATGGAATTAAAACAGCCTGCTCCAATGCCCAAGCAAATATGTTGGCAAATAATATAGAAGTTGATGAGTTAAGTGGACCTCCGGTTACGGGTGTAGTTCCGCTCAAAATAAATACATCGCTGGCCGTCCAACCTCCGTCGCCTGAATAGACAACATTTTTACCATTTAATTTAACAATCATTCCTTGTGACGGATTGCTGTAGTAGGCTAATACTTCTGATGTACTGCCCAGTCCAACTAAATAATCCCCTACACTGCCATTATTAACAAAATTAAGCCCATTGACATTCCCAAAATGTCCATCGACAATCGGGCTGGAAGAACCGGAAACAATCGGATTATTGGTAGTTCCTCCTATAGTTGCATCGTATGTGGGATTTCCGGTAAGATTCCTAAACACTGTATCTGCTAATCTACTGTAACCGGATCCGGCTCTTTCAGTAGCTGCAATCAATATACCTCCGCCATTCACAAAATCAATCAGTTTAGTAGCTTCTGCACTGTTGACTATATATACGTAGCTTAAATATATTATTTTATATTCATCCAAAAGCTGCGCACCTGTTGCTTCCGATATTTGGTCTGAGCTTCCTGATCTATTCTCTATAATGGTGTTCCAGTTTGGTATTGTGGTCGTTTTCACTGTACCGGACGGACCAAAATTAGCAGACGCATTTAAGAAGCTCCTTACATTAGATGGCATCAAGCCATAACTTGGCGTTCCCAACTGTAATATTTTAACATCTGTCAGGTTTAATCCATAATTTATAGTCGCTTCACATAAAACAAATCCGTTGGATGATGCAGGAGTTGTAGTGGGCGTAGATGTAGATACAGGCGTTCCTGTACCGCTTAATACAATATCGTGAACACCTACGCTCAATGTTCCGTTTCCACTAAACGTCATTCCGTTTATAGTATATGAAATGTCGTAAGGTCCCTCCTCTGTTACCATTACTGTATAGACTATTGTATTGACCGGTGTCAAAGGTTTATTATCAATATAAGATCCATTTACTTTTACATCTGTACAAATAAACACAGCAGTCTCAATAAGAGATTTACCACAAATTTGCATCCAGGCGACTGCCTGTTGTGACCAGTAATTATAACAATCAGTATCGGTATTGTATATCAATAAACCGTTGTCTTCGTTTCCCAATACAGGAAAATCATTATCCCGTTCACTATCTGTATATCTTGGAATTAAGACCCCTTTAAATAAAGAGGGAGTAGAACCAGATGCAGATTCAGATACATGCAACAAACTGTTGGGATTGGGCTCTTCCGTATTGATGCCGACCTGCCCGTAAGCCAGTGAACCCAGCAGGACAGCAAAAATCATAATGTGTTTTTTCATAGAAATAACATTTTAAATTGATTAAATAATTTTTTTGATTTCCTGTTGTCCTGAAGATAGAAGGCAAAATAAAAAGGTGCGGACAACTTGTAGTATCGATTTAGAAGGGATCCCCATCCCCGAGTTGTCAATACACAAAAGTCCACACCCGTAAGAGGGGTGTGTCCTGCATATTTCCGACAACTCAAAAAATTGGGGATTTTTCTAAATCAGAAATTATACGTACACTATTTTATTTTACTTAATAAAGTATGCCTTTGCTGGTTTTATATCATAGGTTTATATTTTTGGTTTGGACTGTAAAATTACAACTTTTTAAGAAACCAAAACCAGATAACACACAAACCCAATTACCTTTCCCAAGATCTTCGTAAGGCCCCAATCTTAAATCTTATAAGTCAAACCCAAAATTCTGTAACAATTCCCACCGGGTTTGTCCTGAAATTTGCAGTATTAAATAACCATTTAATTTTTAAAAGCAATGGAAAATAAAGAATTTCAATTCAAAACCAATATCAATTGCGGGGGTTGTGTAGCATCTGTAAAACCCCATTTGGACAAAGCGGAAGGTATTTGCCACTGGAGTGTGGATACCGATAATGCAGACAAAATCCTTACGGTACAATCAAACGGAATTACAAAAGAACAGGTAATTGAAACGATACGAAAAGCAGGGTTTAAAATCGAGCCGATGGCTAAAAATAACTTAAAATGAACACCTTAGCAAAAACATCTGTATTAATAAGTTTAGTTGTAGCCGGATTATTCTTTAGGGCTTGCAACCATCCGCAAAATAATTCATCCGATATGGAAGATCATCAGCATAGCAGCGTTTATACCTGCCCGATGCACTCCGAAATTACCGGAAAAAAAGGCAATAAATGCCCGGAATGCGGAATGGACCTGGTTGCGGTTTCCGATGAGAATTCAACAAAGGTCAAGGTTAAGCTCATCACCGAACCGCAGGCCATTGAAGCAGGAACGCCCATACAATTAACATTCACCTTCGAAGAAAACGACAAAAAAGTACCATTGGATATTTCCCACGAAATGAAAGTCCATTTAATGGTGGTGAATGAAGATCTTACATGGTTCCGTCATATCCATCCTGAAGAACAGGCAGACGGTTCCTACACCCTGTCCGAAAATTTCCCCAATGGCGGTAAATACTTTTTGTTTACGAATTTCAAACCACAGGGAGCTGCATCGACAGTGGATAAAAAGGAGATTTCCGTGAAAGGAAACCCGGATAACAGCAAGGCGGATTTCTCAATCAAACGGGTTTCCATTGTGGACGGTTATACCGTTACGATCGAAAACGGAAATGACCTCAAAACCGGCAGAATCCAGCCCCTGGAAATATCCGTTGAAAAAGACGATAAGAAATTGTCGGAAAACGATATAGAGCCCTATCTTGGCGCAACCGCGCATATTGTAATGATTAGTAAAGCGGATAAAGATTTTTTGCATATACATCCTCTTTCTGACAAACGCTTTCCAATCTATGCCCAAACGCATATTGAAAAACCGGGAATTTACAGGATATGGGTAGAATTCCAAACCAACGGAAAAGTGCATACGGCTGACTTTACGGTGAATGTAGCTGAAGGAAAGCAAACAGGCAACGAGGAACATCAGGAGCACAATGAACATCATCATTGATTAAAAATAAGTAATTAAAACAGGAAAAATGGTAACCAGTAACAATAAAGAAATCATTTATATTCCCCTCGAAAATGTAGACAGCGAACATTGCGCAATGATCGTGGACAAAGGCCTGGGGGAAATCCCCGAAATTTCGGAACACAGCGTGGAGCTCAATAACAACCGTGCTAAAATTGCTGCCAAATATCCCGACGAAGCGATTCCTTTGGCAGTACGGAAAATCCGTGATCTGGGATATGACGTTCCGACCGTGAAAAAACGTTATCCGCTACTGAATATGAGCTGTGCTTCCTGTGCCTCAAGTTCGCAGAACATCCTGAAAATGCAGCCGGGCGTGGTTGATGCCAAAGTCAATTATGCCAACAATGAAGCCGAAATCGAATTCATTCCTTCGCTCACCGATGCGCATAAGCTCAAAGAAGCCTTGCAATCGGCCGGATACGACCTGATGATTGATGAATCGGAAGAAGCCAAAGACAGCCTGGAAGAACTGCACCGGAAGAATTACGAAACCCTGAAAAAAAGAACGATATGGGCAATCGCATTGGCCATTCCAATGGTGATCATCGGGATGTTTTTTATGGAAATGCCGTACGCCAATTACATTATGTGGGCATTGGCTACGCCCATTGTTTTCGTATTCGGGAAACAATTCTTTACAGGCGCGTGGAAACAATTAAAACACCGTTCGTCCAATATGGATACGCTGGTAGCGATGAGCACCGGGATCGCTTATCTGTTCAGTGTTTTCAATACATTGTTTTCGGAATTCTGGCATAGCCGAGGACTGCATCCTCATGTTTATTTTGAAACAGCAGGCGTGGTGATTGCTTTTATTCTGGTCGGAAAAGTGTTGGAAGAACGTGCCAAAGGAAATACTTCATCAGCCATCAAAAAACTGATCGGGATGCAACCCAAAACCGTGACAGTCGTCCACGAAGGTGGTCATCAAATGGAAATGCCGATTGCTTCTATCAAAACCGGAACCATCATTTTGGTCAAACCCGGAGAAAAAATTGCAGTGGATGGGGAATTGATTTCGGGAACTTCTTTTGTCGATGAGAGTATGATTTCCGGGGAACCCGTTCCCATTGAAAAAAGACAGGGCGATAAAGTTTTTGCCGGAACGATTAACCAGAAAGGTAGTTTTCAGTTTACGGCAACCAAAGTCGGTAGTGATACTTTATTGAGCCAGATCATCAAAATGGTGCAGGATGCGCAGGGAAGCAAAGCCCCGGTTCAGAAGCTGGTCGATAAAATTGCGGCAATTTTTGTTCCCATAGTTTTGGTCATTTCAGTTATCACGCTGATTACCTGGATCATTTTCGGGGGACAAAACGGTTTTACGCAAGGCCTGCTGGCTATGATAACGGTTCTGGTCATCGCTTGTCCGTGTGCGCTGGGATTGGCTACGCCAACCGCTATTATGGTCGGTGTAGGAAAAGGAGCGGAAAACGGAATTCTTATCAAAGACGCGGAAGCGCTCGAAACCGCACAAAAAATTAATGCGGTCGTTTTGGATAAAACCGGAACGATTACCGAAGGAAAACCAATGGTAAATGAATTGAAATGGTTTGTGCTTCGACATAGCTCAGCCACCGAGCTTCGAGAAAACTCAACAGCCGGAAATGAAATCAAAAAACCGGAAGCTATACTCTATTCGATTGAAAAATCATCAGAACATCCGCTGGCGGACGCGATTGTGAATTATTTAGCTTCGACTTCGCTCAGCCACCGGGAGAATCATACTTTATTTTTAGAAGGAATTCAGGTCGAGAATGAGTCCGGGAAAGGAATTACAGGGAATTATGAAGGTGAAAAATATTTCATCGGGAACCCGAAATTCATCCGCGAACAAAAATTGGAATTATCCCAGGAAACGGAAAACTGGATAAATTCCGAGCTTTCCAAGGCGAGAACGGTTATTTTGTTCAGCAATTCTAAAGAAATACTGGCGGGAATTTCCATTTCGGATTCCATCAAACCTACATCCAAAGAAGCTGTTCAGAAGCTACATAAACTGGGAATTGAGGTATATATGCTGACCGGCGATAACGAAGAAACTGCCAAAGCCATTGCCGGGGAAGTTGGGATCGATGATTTCCGTGCAGGAGTTTTACCGGAAGACAAAGTGAATTTCATCAAAGAATTACAAGCAAAAGGGAAAATTGTCGCAATGTCCGGCGACGGAATCAATGACAGTGCGGCACTGGCACAGTCCAATGTGGGAATCGCAATGGGGAAAGGAAGCGATATCGCCATTGAATCCGCGAAAATGACCATTCTATCAAATGATTTAATGAAGATCCCGGAAGCTATTAAACTTTCGAAGCAGACGGTTTCCACTATCAAACAGAATTTGTTCTGGGCATTTATTTACAACCTCATCGGCATTCCGATTGCCGCCGGATTGCTTTATCCTATCAACGGGTTTTTACTGAATCCTATGATTGCCGGAGCGGCTATGGCTTTGAGTTCCGTTAGTGTTGTGAGCAATAGTTTACGGTTGAAGTGGAGAAATAAATGGGTCGGGTAAATATGCCAATCCTCCGGATTAGATTTCCTTTTTGTTTAAATTTTCTATAAATATTTGATTCCTCAGGAATCATGATCCATATCCTGCTCTTGTTATATTGAGGGCCATCCCGGAGGGATGACAAATTTATAAACGAAATTAAACATTATTTCCTCGACCCCGGAAGGGTCGTATATTTATTTAAATGATTATTTCCCTACTGCTTTTCTAACTTCCGGTAAAACTTTTGAGCCATATAATTCGATTGCTTTCATCATTTCTTTATGAGTCGGTCCACCGACATCAATGTGTGCGATGAACCTTGTCAATCCGAACATTTCTATGATTGCAATCATTTTTTCCGCTACCTGATGCGCATCACCCATAAATAAGGCACCTTCCGGGCTCATTCCGCCTTCAAACTGCATTTGGGTATAAGGGGCCCAGCCGCGATCCCTCCCGATTCTGTCCATTTGGGATTTGTAATACGGAAAATAATTCTCCAGAATTTCCTGCTGGGAATCTGCTACAAATGTGTGAGAATGCACTCCTACCTGCATTTTTTCCGGATCATGTCCGAATTGAAGATATTGCTGTTTATAAAATTCGATCAGGGGCTTGAACTGTTTGGGCATTCCGCCGATAATGGCAAAAATGATTGGCAAACCCAACCGTGCCGCACGAACAACCGATTCAGGCGTTCCCCCCACCGCGATCCAGATTGGGATTTCCCGTTCCGGACGTGGATAAATAGTCTGATCGACAATCGGTGCGCGGTATTTTCCTTCCCAGTTGATGATTTCGTTTTTATTTAATTGGAGCAATAATTCCAGTTTTTCTTCAAATAAGCCGTCGTAATCTTTCAGATCATATCCAAAAAGTGGAAATGATTCAATAAAACTTCCCCGACCCGCAATGATTTCCGCGCGTTGGCCGGAAAGCAGGTCAATCGTAGCAAAATCCTGGTATACCTTTACCGGGTCGGTTGAACTCAAAACCGTTACGCCGCTTCCCAGTTTTATATTCCGGGTTACGGTAGAGAGAGCTGCCAGGACAATCTCAGGTGAAGAAACTGCATAATCAGGACGATGGTGCTCTCCAATGGAAAATACATCAATTCCCAATTCGTCCGCGAGTTTTATCTGTTCGATCAATTCCTGAAATTTCTGACTTGACGACTGATATTTATTTGTCTGTTTGTTGAACGTCAGATCGCCAAACATTCCGATTCCTAATTCCATAAGCTGTTTCTCTTATATTTTAGACAAATTTAGTTTAACAAAAACTTGCCTGCATTGATAAATGTTAAGAATGGCATTTTGTCTTAAACTATTTTATTTTTGGTAAATTTGTAATTAAAAACTGATTAAAATGAATCTGTCAAAATACAATTACGACACCTTGAGCCAGGCAGTAAATGATTTGGTCAAAAGAGGTTATACAACTGATTTTTTAATTGAATCTGAAAAGGATTGCCTGGTTTGTAAACCCAAAGGAAAAGAGGTTGCCGAACTTTCTCCTGAAGAATTTGTAATTGATGAAGTTTACAGGTTTGAAGGTATGACCGATCCCGGTGATGAAAGTATTGTTTTTGCTATCTCGTCTCCGGTTTACAATATCAAGGGAATTGTTATAAACAGCTATGGCGCGGATTTTGGATATCGTTCTTCAAAATTGGTGGAACACTTGAAAAAGCATCTGGAAAAATGAAAAGCAGAATTCTTTTGGTAATTGTTTTTGTAAGCTCTTTTTTGTATTCGCAATCTGATACCGAGAATGAGCTCCAAAAAATTGTAGAAAATTCTTTTCAGGAAATCTGGTCGGATTTAGATGAAAATAAAATTCCGGATTATTACGCAAGCGATTTTATCCTGTTTGAAGACGGGGAAATTTACAACCGGGATTCAGTAAGAAATTATATCCTGAATTCCAAAGTGATGTTCAGTTTGGAGGAAAATAAAAAACATCAATTCGAACGCATCAACAGGTTTGAATTTATTAAATCTGGGGTCGAAGGAAATCTCGGCTGGATTGCATACCATAATTATGCAGAATTTAAAATGGATGGCAATGTGATCTCAAATATGCACTGGCTGGAAAGCGCGACATTTATAAAAACAAAAGACGGATGGAAAATGAATTTTCTGCATTCAACGCCATTTAAGGAAGAACAAAATTAAAATTGACCAGATGAAAACACTTAAATTTAAAACCAATATCAATTGTGAGAATTGCGTAAGAAGCGTCACTCCGTTTTTAAATAAGATTGACGGGATCAGCTGGAATGTTGACACTGAAAATAACGACAAAATCCTGACGGTGGAATCAAGAGATGCAATTTCCGAAGAAATAATCGAAAAAGTAAAAAAGGCGGGATTTGAAATTGAATTGATCGAATTTTTGCATTAATTGTAACAATCCGTCTAAAATTAGTACTAATCAGTCAAAATCACTCCAATGAAAAAAATCTTATTTATTTTAACTGTCTGCATTTCAGCAATTAGCATGTATGCTCAGGAAAAGCCCCAATTTCTGGAAATCGATTACCAGATGGAAATGAAATTTGATTTCGATCAAATTATGGCCAATGTCCCGGCCCAATGGAAATCTCAGGTGGAAGAGCCATTGAGACAGGAAATCAAGAAAGGAATCTTTGTTGATTATAAACTGAAAACCAATGGTACGGAATCCGAATATAAAATGCAGGAAAAAATTAACAATGATCAAACGCCTGCAGGGATAATCCTGCAACAAATTACTGCTATGGATAAAGAGCCTTTATACAAAGACATCAAGCAGCAATATTATCTGAAACCTTACAATGTCGGCAAAGCTTACCTGATGAAAGACAGTCTGCAGGATATTAAATGGAAAATTTCAAAGGAAAAAGAGCAGGTAGCCGGTTTTGATGCTTATAAGGCAACCGGTGTCATGAACGATTCTATTCCCGTAACAGCTTGGTACACACCCAAAATAAATATTAAGGACGGACCAGACAGAATATGGGGCTTACCTGGCCTGATCCTTAAAACCGAATTTGAGATGAATAGCGCGAAAATTATCATCACCGCAAAAAATGTAGCCGTAAAAGAGGAAGAAATTAAAATAGATAAACCTTCAAAAGGGCAGGAAATTTCTGAAAAACAATTCTACGAAGAAATGAAAGCCTTACAGGAAAAATACAAAGAAATGTATGGAGAAGGTGTAGAAACGGAATAAAAGAAATCAAATCATAAATTTCTAAAGCGGTGTATTATTTTATACACCGCTTTTTTTATATTTGTAACAACTTAAACCTAAACCAAATGCAAAAATTGTTACTATTCCTTTTGCTGGGATTTTCCCTGCAGTTAATCGCCCAAACCAAATTAAGCATAATCTATCAAAAAACTATGGAAGTTTCTGGTCTGGATTCAGTTAAAACAGAATCAGGATCTTCTCAACCCCTCTTCTATCTGAATTTGAATGAGACTGCTTCGGAATACTTCATGGCCACCGAAAAAAATATTGACGGCGTTGTTAAGAATTACCCTTCAGGTTATTTGTATAAAAATCTGAAAAGAAACACTTTTACCCAACAGATAAATGACTCCGGAGAATATAAGTACGGTGATTTAATTTCTATGAACTGGGTACTGAAACCTGAAACAAAAAAAATACTTGGCTATGCTGTCAAAAAAGCAGTTCTTGAATCAGCATCCGGCAAACAGATTACTGCCTGGTACTCCAATATCAGATACCGGAATGGGCCGGACTTTTACCAAGGCCTTCCGGGGTTAATTCTTGAAATCGAAGAAATTGATAATACAGACGGAAAAACAAAAAAAATATTGCTGAGCGCAGTTTCCATAAACCTGGCAAAAGACAGACGATCGATCCACGACCCTTTAACTGCCGAAGATCTTATTTTACCGAAGGAAAGGGACAGCCCTGATTAAAAGGCGAGCCATAGGATTCCGGGCATTCGTCTTTATCATCAGAAACCCCGTCCAGATCCGAATCAGTTGAAAGATCCTGATTGTAAAATAAAGACAGTAATTTGTCTTCCGGGCAGCCTAAATTAAAAACCGAGCCCGGTTGTTGGGGGCAGGCATCTTTTTTATCATGAACACCGTCCAGATCCATATCCTGATAAGAAATTTTATCGGATAGGTTCAGTGAAGCGCAAGAGGTCATGCTTCCTGCAATGAATAAAAAAAATAATTTATACATAGTTTCGAGCCTAAACAAATTTACTCCATAACTTTGAAAACAACACGACGATTTTCAAAATTCTTCTGGTCATCACAAACTTCCTGAGGGCGACATTCAGGATGTTTCAGCTCGGTATCCCCTTTTCCGACAATTGTAAGCTGTTTTATATCGACATCTTTTTTCTCTAAATAATTTACGACTGCCTTTGCCCTGTTCTGCGATAAATTGAGATTATATTCCGGTGTACCTGCAGCATCCGTATGGCCCTCCACAACATATTTTTGACCGGGATTATTTGAAATGATGGAAGCTGCCATGTTGAGCTTCTCGTAAAACTCGGGCTTTATCTGATACGAATCAAAATCAAACTCAATCCCTTCCAGCATACGGTTGATTTCAGAAGTGATTTTTTCCTGTTTCGTTTTCGGACACCCCTTCCGGTCAGATCCTCCTCTGTCATAAGGACATTCGTCAGTAGTGTTTGGAATCCGGTCAAAATCCGAATCAAAATCATTCTGAAAAATCAAATGATTGTTCGGATCATCATACAGCGAATATTTTCTCCCTTTCTGGCCCGAATTATTATTGTATGTTTCCTGAATAAAGGAAGTATAAGGTGTTGCAATGTTCAGCTCCTCTCCTATTTTAATGATCTGGCTTCTGTATTTTCCGTCCTGAATGCATCTTTGTCCACAGCGTTCTTCCTCCTGCAACAGGAAATCAATTTTTTCTTTTGCCCACAGGTATTTTAGTATCTGCAGATCTTCATTGTTTTTTTCATTGGGTAATCTGAACTCTTCTGAATAATCTTCATCGCCGTTAATTCCGCTTAAAATCAATTTGGGTTCACGCAACCCGCTGCATTCTTTGCTCACGAAGCTTGAAGATTCGCTTGACAAAAACCCATTGAACTGGCTCGGGTAAGTTTCCTGCAGATTCAATTCTTTGGATTTGACCTCAATGTGGCGTAATAGCGGCGTACGGATAAGATTGAAGAATTTATTCAGCTCCTTTTCAGCTTCCGGCTGTTCGGTTATCAATACAGGTTCGGTTCCGGCAGTCATCGCGATGGACTGAATGGTCTTTCTGTCCACATCATAACCAATCCCGAAGCAGAAATACTGGGCATCTGCCAAGTGTTGTTTCATGTCAAGATACAATGTCTTGCTTGCACCCAGCTTCCCGTCTGTTACCAGCACCACCACACGGTTATATTCTTTTTCAGGCTTGTATTTGTAAACCTTGTTCAGCGCTTCATTCAGCTTGGTTTCTCCCGTTCCTTTTTTTTGGTTGATCATTTGGATTGCGAGATCTTTGTTTTCCGTAGTTGCGTACACAGACTTTTCCGAGAAAAAATCACTTCCGCCTGAAAAGAAAAGGATATTAAATTTTTCTTCAGGCTTCAGGTCATTGAGTATTCTTTTAACCAGTTCCTTGGAAGTTTCGATAGGGAAACCCTGCATAGAACCTGAAATATCCATTACAAAAATATATTCACGCGGCGCAATTTCTTCCGGCCTGATAATTTTCGGAGGCTCAACAACACCCAAAATATACCGGCAGCCCTTATCTTCATAAACCAGCATTCCGGCATCTGCATTGTTTCCTTTTGAATTGTATTTTAGCATGATCGGCTTATTCCATTCTTTTCCTTTGTATGAAAAGGTCTGGTATTTCTGCGAAACCTTTTTGTTTTCTGTTTTGTGCGAACTGATTTCGGCATTATAAATCGGAGTCGGGCTGATCAGATTGACCTGGAACTGTTCATTTTCCAGATCGTTTTTATAATTTGAATCAATAAATGAAGGAATTTCAAGCGATTTAAAATCATTATCTTTCTGCAAATTCTGCATATATTTCACCACTATCTTTATCTCCTCATTGTGAGGGATGTCGGGCAGATTCAACCTTAGAAACTGCGGATCGGCACTATGACTGAGCGTGATCCTTTTTCGTTTTTTATTTTCAGCCAAGACCTGCTTTCTGATGTTGTCCATATTGCGGACATCCATGGAAAAAATTTTATCGGGATAATAAACCGTCAGCTCATACAAAGAAGTTTCCGTATCGACCGGATACAAATAATTTGCAGATGAGGTATCTTCAACTTTAAATGACTGATATAAACGAACGTCAGCTGTCGTTCCTACTATATTCGTTTCTATGGACTGATGAATTAAATGAATAGCTCCTCCTTCTGCTTCCAGATGAGGGATAAATTCATTCTGAGCAAAAATTATCGGACAATAGAAAATTAATATAAGTCGTAAAATCCTTATCATAAGCCGGAAACCGAAAGCAAGTTACATAAATTAAGAATAAGTGTTTATCCCAGTCCATTCAAAACAAAAATCTTTTTTACATTTGAACGTTAAATTTAGGTTATGCAATTTGAATTCACGGAAGTAGAGAGAGTTTCAGATATATCGGCCAAAGATTTTCAAAAACATTACGTTAGACCACAAAAACCGGTTGTGATTGAAAATGTCACTAAAAGCTGGCCGGCGTTTGAAAAATGGAATTTCGAATATATAAAACAAATTGCGGGTGATAAGGTCGTTCCGCTTTACAACAATGACCCGGTTGATTATTCCAAAAAAATAAATGAGCCTGTCGCCAGAATGAAAATGAGCGAATATGTGGACCTGCTTCAAAAAGAGCCAACCGATTTACGAATATTTCTTTATAATTTAATGAAACAGGTTCCTGAATTACAACAGGATTACAAGATGCCCGATTTGGGATTGAATCTTTTTAAAAGCCTGCCCATGTTGTTTTTCGGAGGCGAAGACTCCAACGTTTTCATGCATTATGACATTGATCTGGCCAACATTCTTCACTTTCATTTTGCCGGAAGAAAGCGCTGCGTGATCATTTCTCCCGAACAGTCAAAATATATGTACAAAATCCCTTATTCGGTCATCTGCCGTGAAGACATTAATTTTGATCGGCCCGATTTTGACAAATGGCCGGCGCTTAAAAACATAAAACCTATGTCGGCTCATTTAGAGCATGGAGAAATGCTTTATATGCCTGAAGGCTGGTGGCATTACATGAAATATCTGACGCCGGGGTTTTCTATGAGCCTGCGCTCGCTCGCTCACAAACCAAAGAATTTTTCCGAAGCATTTTACAATCTTTTCATTATGCGCCACTTTGACAATGCTATGCGTAAATGGAAGGGTCAAAACTGGATTGAATGGAAAAATGAAAAAGCAGTTCTAAAGACAAATCAGCTTGTAGGTTAGCTTTAAATTAATGATCATAAAAAAACCTCAAAGCTATCTGAAACTATGAGGTTTTTTCCTATGCTCTTATTTTACCCAAAGCAGGTTTTTCCAGTTCGGGTAATAATAAGCAAAAATCAGGATGTTGGCTAACAAAGGAATACCTGTTTCAACCAGCTCATGCGGACGGTTGTCAATGACCAGGTGAAACAAAAATATATTTAGAATTACAGGCATTAAAACAATGCTGCCTAGTAATCTTGTACGGGGAATGATTAATAAAATTCCGCTTAAAACTTCCAAAACGCCGATGATCTTGGTATATCCGGTCGTGCAAAGTGAAGTCATAAGATTTTGATACGCAATGGGCAATGTGCTGGTTGCATCATATACTTTGCATGGCGAAATAAGGTTTTTATTAATCCCTTTGTAAATAAAGAAAATTCCCAAAATGATACCCAAAATGAGAATTAAATAAGTTTCGATTTTTTTCATAATTATAAATTTTAAAGTGAATTCAGAAATTTCAATAAATCATTGCGGTCTTTGGTTGTCAGGTTTTGAAAGGCTTCTTTAGAGTTTTGCGCCTCCCCGCTATGCCACATAATAGCTTCTGTCAGGTTCCTTGCCCTCCCGTCATGCAAATATTCAGTATGTCCGTTGACGATCTGCTGCAAACCGATCCCCCAAAGAGGGCGGGTTTTCCATTCCCTTCCGGTAGCTTTATAATCCGGGCGATTGTCAGCCAAACCCTCTCCCATATCGTGAAGCAGTAAATCAGTAAACGGATAAAATACCTGGTTGGAAAGCGCGGAGATAGGTGCATAGCCTGTCCGCTGTTTGGGTACATGACAAGTGTTGCATCTTATCTGCCGGAAGATAGTGTAGCCTCTATTTACTTCTTCATCCTGAACATTTCTCGCTGCCGGAACAGCCAATGTCTGACAATAAAAGATAGTTTGTTTCAGGATTTCAGAGAGCAGTTCAGGATCATCACCCAATCCGTCTGGATATTCATCCCACAAAAAAGCGTAGCTCGTTACCCCCATATCTTCATGGTATGCAGAGGCTACCTGTAATTCAACAGTTGAAGTATTGGCCTTCCAGCCAAATCTTCCCAATTCCGTTTGCTGGGTAATCGGATTCCATACATAATTAGGTTTTCCGCTGATTCCGTCTCCGTTCAGGTCATTTTCATCCGACAAAGCCAGAATATCCGATTCTGCAATAAATTCAAGCAAACCCAGACCAAAAACAGGTGGAGCAATCCTGGGTGAAATCAGCATATCGCCCGGAATTATTCCTGAAGGATTGGTCACAAAGTAAATGGGTTTTCTCATATTTACAACCGTTCCGTCTGCCAAAATCTCTGTAAATTCGGTCCATGTTACATTATAATTCATTTCAGGCTGTAATCCTGTGATAGCATGGTTCTGCGCCTGTGTTCCAAATCCCGGAACAGGCTTTGGACCTCCGTACTCATCCGTACCCGGAATGCTTATCCTGAAAAGCAAACTGGTAAATCCGTTTATATTTGTAGGGAATCTTCCCCTGCCATCTGACGGATGGCACTTTACGCATGATGAATTATTGTAAGCCGGCCCCAATCCCTGATTGAGCGGTGCGGGAGCCGTAACAAAAACCCTTTCAAAATCCGCGTCTCCCATGAAATGCATTTCCAAATCCTGTCCGGACAGATTAACAGCCGGAGAGCTGTAAGCGATGTTGGACATAGAAAAAATGGTCGTTTCACCACCGGCATATTCACGTTCCAAATCAATTGGCTCTCCTGTTTCCGTGTCGTCATTCCGGCAAGCATAAAAAATGAAAACCGAAGAAAAAACCAGTATTTGAAAGGAGAAACGCATATTGAAAGAGAAAACCAATGGTAAAAATTACCATTGGCATTTAATCATGTTATTAAGTATTTGAATTATAAATTTGAGATATAAGGCTTCAGTTCAGAATTCAGTACGTCATACAAATCGTTTACTTTTTCAATGGCATTCTCAACAGCCGGACGGTTATTCTGAATAGCATCTGTAAAAGTCCCCGGAATATTTTCTATTGCAGAAACAGCTTCATCAATTTTGGTACGCACTTCCGTATCAAGTTCCGCATTATTTGCTGCAACTATTTCTGAAATACCTAAACCTGATGTTCCGTCGTAGTCACCTGTGTAAATATATTTGATCCCGCGTATGTTATTTGCAAAATCGGATTTGGAGTTGTTGCTGAAACGGGATTCTTCGTCTTCAAGCGAATATGAGCCATTGTTGGCATACATCGGGTCATTCATTTTACCATTTCCTACTTCGTCTGCAATTCCGGCCATACCATCTACAACCTGAACAAGAGCAGTAATTTGAGAACCGTAAATACCATTTTGGGCACTGGTTAAATTTGCAGCAAAATTACTTCCCGAAGGATTCCAGGCATTGAACAACGAAGTTGTCTGCTGACTTAAGTAATTGGCGGTTGCTTTGATGTAATCAATTTCACGTGCTGTTAGCTGGCTTGCTGTTTTTTGACCGTCAATTCCCCAAAGCAGATATTCCAAGGCATGAAACCCTTTTGCATTGGCATCCTGCACAGCAATAAATTCTGTAGTAATTGCCGAATTTCCATTTAAAACGGCTGAAACGAATTGTAAATCAATCGGCCAGGAATCTATGTTTCCGTCAACTCCCAACCCTTCATCACCAGCCGGGCCATATAAAGTAGATTCTGAATTTTCCCAGTAAATGCGCATCTGCTTCCATGCATTCCTGGCATTTTCAAGAGCCGGCTGGTCGCCGATTACCACAGCCGATGCTGCATTTGCCATGGCCTCTCCTTTTGATTTCAGCACATCGTAATTTTGAACTACAACATTTAATGCTATATTATTCAGGTTACCTGAATAATCCTGCGATCCGCTTATGGTTACATCATCGTCTGAACAGGAAATCATTGTAATACCCAGTAAAGCAATTCCAATCATAATTGGATTGATATTAAATAAATTTTTCATAATTAATTGATATTTAGTTATTTGTTTTTAAAAATTAAATCCGATTCCTGCTGAAAAAATATTCTCTATTTGCTTCCCGTTTATTTCGCCCGTTGCGATGTCTACATTGTCGGAACCCAACGTACGGGAAGAATATTGTGCTTTTAAAATAACCTTCGGGAACACAAACCAGTTGATACCTCCTGTAATCACACTTCTTTTCCAGCGCTTGTTGGCAGTAATGCTGCCTGCTGTTTCATGCATTGTGTCATAGAAATCATAGCGGATAAACGGATAAAGTTTCATCTTGGATTCTTTGTTGAACAGATTCAGTATATCATACCCGAATTCGGCAGATAAACCCAGAGCATTTTTGGCTACCGGGGTTTTCTTGATCCCCAATGTGGCAGGCAGGTTACGGTTTCTGAGTGAAATTGTTTCCGAATTCTGCAGATCGCCATAAATAAATTGAGAAACAAAGCGGTAAGGATATTCAAAAATTGATAAATGGGCTCCGAAAATCTTTACATGGGCATCTACATCCATATCAGGCTTGGGGCGATTTCCCGAAGTATTTCCGTAATAATAGGAAACGCCTGCGTAAGTATATTTGTGTTTCCCGAAATGAAAATCCAAATTGGCAAAATAAGCCAGGTTTTCTGCATTTACCATTTCAAATTTGTTCTGATAACCATTTTTGATCCAGTTTGCGGAGCTGAATCCGGTAGATTCCAAACCGTTTACCACAGCAGCCTGATAACTGAATTTATCTTTTAAAAATTGTCCGTGAAGCAGAATTCCGTTTTCATACCAGCCAAGCGGAAGGATGACATCTTCCATTTCAGGGCGATGTGTTGTAAAATATTCATCCGGGTCATCCATTTTCTGAGCAGTATTGAACAAAAGCTTCAGCCTTCCCATTTTGATATTCAGATAAGGTTTATATAAATATTCTATGTTCAATTGCTCCAGTTTGACTTCTCCACCCGATTCAATCTCCTGTTCATATTCACCGAATTCTTCCTGGACATCAAGCTCCATGGTGGTTCCTGTTCCTCCATGTTCAAATTCAATTTCAGTGTGAAGCTTTAATTTTTCCGTAAAATTATAGTCCAGGTAAAGATTGAGCCTTTCAGCATCAATTTTATTACGAATGGCCGGATCTGTATCAAAACGGCCGTAATTATAATAATTTACTACGCCATAGCCTTTTATATTGAATTTTGACCATTGGAGCAACCTGTCTTTCTGATCATCGGGCAATTCTTCTTTCTGTAAATCTTCAGACTTTAACTCTTCCCGTAATTCTTCTTTTATAACGGTTTTAAGGCTGTCTAAATTAATTGTCTGGGCAGAAAGAAGCCCCATGAATCCAAATCCAATCAAAGTTAATCGAAGTTTCATTTATTTAGATTAAATAAAAATAACGTACAAATGTTAAAATAATATTAATATCAAAAAAATGATTTTTGTCATTCGGCATTTAAAAACACATCCTATGATTTTTGGGATAATTTTGATTTTTCACGTAGATTTGAGGAAAAACCTTAGATTCATGGCAAAGCTCATCAAAGTACATCCCGAAAATCCGCACGAAAGAGCGATCGAACAAATTGTAGAAGTTTTGAAGAATGGCGGATTGATTATTTATCCATCCGATACCGTTTACGGTTTGGGCTGTGATATAACGAATGCCAAAGCGATGGATAAATTGTGCAGGCTGAAAGGGATTAAGCCCGAAAAGGCACAGTTTTCTTTTGTGTGTAATGACTTGAGTCATTTGTCACATTATACCAAACCAATCTCAAACGTCAATTTCAAGCTTTTGAAACGCGCCCTTCCCGGCCCTTTTACTTTTGTTTTGGAAGCATCCAATAATCTGCCCAATACATACAAGAATCATAAAACCGTTGGGATCCGTGTTCCGGATCATCTTGTTCCGCAAATGATAGTGGAAAAACTGGGAAATCCGATCGCCTCCACTTCTATTAAAGACGATGATGAAATTATCGAATATACGACCGACCCGGAACTGATCGCGGAAAAGTTTGACAAGCTGGTAGATCTGGTCATTGACAGTGGCATGGGCGACAATCATGCCTCTACCATTGTGGATATTACTAATGACGATGCTGTAGTGTTACGGGAAGGAAAAGGAGATATAAATGAATTTTTATAATAAATGAAAATATTAATTAGCCCCGCAAAACTGATGTCATTGGAAACGGATGGAAACTGGAACAAATCCACTTCACCCAGATTCCTTTCGCAGTCGGAAGTGGTAATGGAAAAGCTAAAAACTTTGAATACCAATGACCTGGAAAAGCTAATGTCCATTTCAAAAGACCTGGCTGAAATGAACCTGGAACGGTACACTCACTGGAAACCCAAACCTACCAAAAAGAAAAGCTTGCAGGCAGCGCTGGCATTCAAAGGCGAAGTCTATCGAGGGCTGGACGCAGAAACTTTGGGTGAAGATGCACAAGAGTATTTGAATCAGAATTTATTTATTCTTTCCGGATTGTACGGAATTCTCCGTCCAAGCGACCGCTTGATGCTCTACCGATTGGAAATGGGCTCAAAGCTGGATGTAAAAGGCTCAAAAAATTTATATGGATTCTGGAAAGAAACGCTGACGGATTTTGTCAATTCCAGATTGAAGAAGAATGAGGTTTTGCTCAACCTGGCAAGCTCAGAATATGCCAAAGCACTGGACAGTAAAAAATTAAAATCTCCTAAAACAGATGTCGAATTCCTGGATTATAAAAATGGCGAGCTGAAACCCATCATGGTTTTCTTTAAACAGGCACGTGGTGCTATGGCACGTTTTTGTGCTGAAAATAATGTCCAAAAATTAGATGAAGTAAAACTTTTTAATGAAAACGGATATTCTTTTGACGCAAAATTATCAACCGATGAGAAACTGGTATTTTTACGATAAAAATCTCCCAGGTTTAAGTAATTTAATTATTTTAGCAATTCTTCCACTTCTTTGAATCCTTGCGTTTCAGCGTGTTGCAAAGCGGTCATCCCACGATTGTCTTTTAAACTTTTATCAGCGCCCTTGTCCAATAATAATTTTACCAGACCGGGCTTATTGAACATCGTGGCGAAAATCAAAGCCGTCCCTCCCATTCCGTTTTGGATGTCGACGTCTGTTCTGGCTTCCACCAATTTCCGGGCAATATTTTCGTGGCCTTTGAAACAAACTCCCATTAGCGCGGTATTACCTGAACCGTCTTTTTCATCCAGATCAGGATTCAGCGTTAACAAATAATCGGTTATATCCTCATAGCCGTAATACGTAGCTAATAGCAAAGGCGTAGAACCCCGCTGGTCTTTCACATTTAAAAGCGAACGGTCTTTTTCCAGGATTTCCTTTACTGAATTCAAATCCTCACTTCTTATTGCATAAAATAACTTTTCAATCATATTACGAATTTAAGGAATTTGATTTAAAATCCGCTTTAAATCATTCGTTTTGATCAGGCCATTGTACAGAAAAATAATTTCAAGATCGGAATTGAGAATAACCCATGCCGGATATGCATTTGCATGCTCTTCGCCCGCCAACGCAACTGCCAGTTCGTGCACCTTTGCCTCAGGGTTGAATTCATATTTATTCCCTTTCAGGAAGACAGGCTCTTTGGATTCGGCATTAAGTTCCAAATAATAAAAACGGGTATTCAGAAGGTTAGCAAGCTCATCATCTTCCCGGATTTTTCTGTCCTGAATGGCACATACTCCGCACCAGTCCGTATAAATCTTTATGACAACGGGTTTAGGCTGACGGAACAATGTACTTTCAATTTCATTGAAAGGCTGTAATTCCTGTGCATTTGAAATAAAACTACCCAGAATTAGAAAACAAAACATTCGTATTCTTCCGAAATCTTCCATAAGTCATCCCGTTTTACCTCAAAAAATGAGAGCTTTTCCTTCTAAAATAAATTATATCTAATACCTAAAAACCCACGGATTCCCTGCATAGATGTATAATTATAAGTCGTGTCGAAAGTATATCCGTACGGATTGTTTACCGGATCATCCACGTATTGGTCAAAAGGATCGAACGCGCGCATTAGCGGATCTTCGCTCGGGACAAAATCAAACAGATTTTTCACTCCGCCGTAAATTTCCATTCCATTGATGAATTTTTTGGTCAGCTGAATATTGGCGATGCAGAACCACGGAGAATATTCAGGACGGTAATCATTTGGAAGAATGGGCAAACGCATTGGCCCGTTCCAGTTCCCGGTAAAATCAACTGTGAAATCCTTTGGGAACGAATAGCTTACCACAAAAGTTCCCGACCATTCCGGCGCGAACCATTGCTGCTGCTTCTCTTCTACTCCATTTTCATCTTTTTCCTTTTGGAAAACGTCCATCCAGGATACGCCGGCTGAAACCTTCAAAGGGAAATCAAACGTAAGATTCGTGTTCAGGGAAACACCTTGAGAAACGGCGTGGCCGTTCAGGTTATCGTACACAATCTGGTCAGGGTTAACATCATAATCCCCTACGATTTTATTGATGAAATACGAATAAAATCCCGTTACATCCACATCAATGTGCATGAAATCAGCTGCAAACCGTGTTACGTAGTTTAAATTTCCATTGTACGATTTCTCGGGTTTTAATTCTTCCGTGATGACAACTTCCCGGGAACCGGTCAGCGCGGCATGGTCTTCGGTAAATAAATTAACTACTCTGAATCCCGCCCCGAAGCTCCCTCTAATCGTATGTCTTTTGTCGGGCGAACTGAATTTATAGGCAACTCTCGGAGAATGTATGCTTCCGTGGTTTTCATCATAATCATAGCGATACCCTAACAATAAAGTATGCTGGGGGTTGAATTTGATTTCGTCCTGTACAAAAGCCCCGGGCAATATGATTCTGGAAGGGGCATTTTTTACACCGCCAGCAGAAGCTGTTGCAGGAGTGTTGTCGTCATATTCTGTATAGCGCAAAGCTGCACCGGCCAGAAAGTTGTGCTTCCCAAAAGTTTTATCCCAATAAGTCTGCCCGAAAAACACTTCCTGATTAGCCATATAAGGCGTGTCGCCATACCACGAATTCTGGTCATGGTAATTGTATGAAAACTGGGTGAAAATATTTTCTTTTACAGGAAGCTGATACATTCCGATCACTTCTATCCTTGATGTATAAATAGATTCGCCATAAATTTTATCACTTCCCCTGTCTTCTCGCTTCCATTGCATTTCTCCTCCCCAGCGGTCTTCGTAAACATAACGCAATCCTATACTTGCAATCCGGTTGTCTTTTCTTTCGAAATTCCATTTGTTGAAAATCGAAATTCTATCCTGCAAAGTAGCATCAGTAAAATTATCACCGCTGTTGTCTTTTTTATTGTCGTATTTGAAATAATTGACTCCCAACAAACTGTTCGCTTTTCCGATTTTAAATTTGGTCGCCACATCCGAACTATATTCCAGCCAGGTGGTCGTAAAGAAATCAGCCGAGAATTTCGGTGCTTTTGATGTATCCTTTGTAATCACATTGATAATTCCGCCCATGGCTTCGGAACCATACAAAGAGGAAGCCGGGCCTTTCACCACTTCAATCCGCTCCACCATGCTGTTGGGAATCCCGCTCAAACCGTAAACTGTGGATAATGCACTCACGATTGGCATTCCGTCGATCAGGATCAAAGTATAAGGTCCTTCCATTCCATTGATATGGATATCTCCTGTATTGCACACATTACAGTTCAACTGTGGCCGGACACCGTTCACCATTCCGACCGCTTCAAACAAGCTTGGGGTAGGGTTTTTCTTAAACAGCTTCGAGGTAATTACCTCCACCGGAATCGGGCTGTCCAAACGTTTCACCTCTTTCATGGTTCCGGTAATTACAGCTCCCTCTAATTCATTGTATTCATAATTCAAGCTATCGGGCTGTCCTTCAGATTGTGAAAAAACATAAACCGACAATAAAAGCAACACAGCATAAATATATTTCCCCATAATAATTATTTTACAAGGCAAATATATAAAGTTAGATTTATCTAATAAATATTTTTAACTAATATAATAATTCTATTTCTTTATGCCGATAGGCTTTTATTATTTTATCTTCTGATTCAACAACCAAAAGTCCTGATTTATCAACTTCTCTTATAATCCCGTTAAAAATTTCATTATTTGATTTAAATGAGCTTACCTTATCTTTTCGAAACAATTGCTGATTGTATTCTTTTTTTATCGAATCCCATTCTTTATTTTCAATCTTAGGATACGATTTTTTTAATTCTGTCAGTAAATCTGACAAAATTTCCTCTAAATCATACTCTTTGCCTGTCTGGGTAAAAAGCGAACCGGCTTTTGGCAGCTCCGGATAATCTTTCTGATTTACGTTCAATCCGATTCCTAAAATTATACTCAGCTGATTATCATGCTTATATGTTTCTATTAGTATACCACACACCTTCTTATTCATTACAATGATATCGTTCGGCCATTTGATGAAAACCCGGCTTGAAAGCTGCGATAAATATTGGCATATAACATTACAAACCCACTGATTAAAATATACCAGCTCCTGATGATTTAATTCATTATTTATCAGTACGCTAACTGCTATATTTTTCCCTTTCTCTGTTTTCCATTCATTGCCTGCATAGCCTCTTCCCTGAGTTTGACTGGAGGTCCAGCAGATAGTCCATGATTTGGCACCCTTTTTGGACAAATCCAAAAGCGCCGTATTGGTATTGGGGACAGATTCAAAATAATAAATTTCCATGAGTCAGAACCTAAAAATAATCGCGCTAAAGTTATTTAAAATGTTAAACCCTTAAGTGAATATTCACTAATTTTGCGACTTATAAAATTTGAATGAGCAAGAAAACAGATTCCAAAACACTAATCGATACTATAGTTGACGCAATCAGCGATTTGAAAGGTGAAGAAATAAAAATCCTGGATTTAAGAGAAATTGAAAATGCTTTTTGCGAGTATTTCATTATATGTTCCGGAAATTCAAACACTCACGTTGCCTCTATTGCCGGTGCAATCGAAAGAAAGGTCAGAAAAGATACCAAGGAAAGACCCTGGCATGTGGAAGGCACGGAAAATGCACAATGGATTTTGATAGATTATACCAATATCATTGTTCATGTATTTCAAAAGCAATACAGAGAATACTATGATGTAGAAGGATTGTGGGGAGATGCTAAAGAATTAACCATAACTATTTAAAAATTAAAGAATTGAATAATAACGAAAATAACAGAAAACCAAAAAACGCTTTTAATCCCATGTGGATTTATGCCGTAGTAGGAATAACACTGATAGGATTTTGGTTTTTCTCAACCATGATGACTGCTCCTGTAAAACAACTTGAAAGAGGAACTTTTTTTGAATACTTGAAAAATGGTTACATCGCCGAAGTTGACCTACACCTGGAAGAAAATAAAGTAGATGTTTATCTTACCAAAGAAGCATTGAAATTGAGTGAGTTTAAAGAAGCGGGCACCAATTCAAACATGACCGCATTTTCGCAGCCTGTTCCTCAATTTTCATTTATCGTGGCTGACAATGCTAATTTTGAAAAAGAAATTGAGAATACCATTCAGGAAAACAATTTAAAAACTACTTATAAGAATATTCCTCCTGATGAATTCAGTAAAATCTTTTGGAATATTTTGATTTGGGTCCTCATTTTCGGAGCACTCTGGTATTTTATGTTCAGAAGGATTGGTGCTGCCGGAGGCGGCCCGGGCGGACAAATTTTCAACATAGGGAAATCCCGGGCAAAATTATTTGATGAAAATGACAAAGTCCGTGTAACATTTAAAGATGTTGCGGGACTGGAAGGTGCAAAAGAAGAGGTTGAAGAAATTGTTGAGTTCCTGAAAAATCCTGAAAAATTCACCAAACTGGGTGGCAAGATTCCTAAAGGAGCTCTTTTGGTCGGCCCTCCGGGGACCGGAAAAACCCTGCTGGCAAAAGCCGTTGCAGGTGAAGCCAAAGTTCCGTTCTTCTCTCTTTCAGGGTCAGATTTTGTCGAAATGTTCGTCGGAGTGGGAGCGTCCCGGGTACGCGATTTATTCAAAAATGCAAAAGATAAAGCACCTGCCATCATCTTTATTGATGAAATTGACGCGATCGGGCGGGCGCGTGGAAAAAACAATTTTACAGGCGGCAACGATGAACGTGAAAATACACTGAACCAGCTTTTAACAGAAATGGATGGTTTCGGAACTGATACCAATGTAATTGTATTGGCCGCGACCAACCGTGCCGATATTCTCGACAAAGCACTGATGCGCGCCGGGCGTTTTGATCGTTTGATTCATGTTGATTTGCCTGAATTAAATGAAAGAAAAGAAATCTTTGAAGTTCATTTAAAACCCTTGATTTTAGGGACAGACGTAGATTCTGAATTCCTGGCAAAACAAACTCCGGGATTTAGCGGAGCAGATATTGCCAATGTCTGCAATGAGTCTGCGCTGGTTGCCGCAAGAAAAAATAAGACCGTTATTGAAAAACAGGATTTTCTTGATGCTGTTGACAGGATTGTCGGCGGGCTGGAAAAGAAAAATAAATTGATCAAGCCCAAAGAAAAACGCAGAATTGCTTATCATGAAGCAGGCCACGCTACTATCGGATGGCTGTTGCCGCACGCGGCACCACTTGTAAAGGTGACAATTGTACCAAGAGGAAAATCTCTGGGAGCCGCATGGTACCTGCCGGAAGAAAGACAAATTACCACAACAGAGCAAATGCTTGATGAAATTGCCGCTACCATGGGTGGAAGGGCTGCGGAAGAAGTTGTATTCGGAGATATTTCCACCGGGGCTCTGAGCGATTTGGAAAGGGTTACCAAACAGGCATCGGCCATGGTCAGCATTTACGGCCTGAACAATAAAATCGGGAATATTTCCTACTATGATTCTACCGGACAAAATGAATACGGCTTTAATAAACCTTATAGTGAGGAAACAGCTAAAACAATTGACGAGGAAGTTTCTAAGCTAATTGAAAACGAGTATGAAAGGGCAAAAAGCCTGTTGCGTGAAAATCGTGACAAGTTAGATAAGCTGGCCGAAAAGCTATTGGAAAAAGAGGTTATCTTCAGGGAAGATTTAGTGGAAATTTTTGGGGAAAGAATTTTTGAAGATGACGAAAATATGGACCCTCCGGGAAATGCCACATCTGCTTTAAATGCAGAAGCTATTGAAATTTCTCCTGTCGAAATATCTGCCAGTGAAGATTCTGTTGAAAAAAAGCCTTAATCCGTAGGAGCTATTCACATAATTTAACTATTTTCGCATAACCTCATGTGTTATGAGTATGTGGAAAAAAATAAAGCATCTTTTAAATCCGCAAAATGACGAATCGGATCAGGACGAAACCGAACTTGAGTTTGTTGCTTTTCAGTCAAAGGACCCGGTTGATGTCTTGTTTGCGAAAAACTTCATTGCCGGAGGCGGTCAGTTTTTCTATTGTGAAAATGAGCAGGAAGCACTTGAACATCTTCAGGAGATCATTGCAAATGAACAGATTGATGAAATGATCTGTTTTGAAGATAAATTAAAGTCATACTTGAACAGGTTAAATGTAAAGCACAGTACAAACCTGAATTCGTCTGTAGACTTTTCTTTTATAGAGTGTGAGTATCTTGTAGCCTTTGACGGAGCTATTATGCTTTCTTCACACCAGACAAATGGACGGAAGCTTTCTGATTTCCCTCATAATTTTATCGTTTTCGCAACACCCGGCCAGTTGGTTTCCAATATCAGTGAAGCATTACAAAGACTGAAATCTTCAAAAAGTGACAATATCCCTTCCGACATTACATCAATCAGAGGAAAAAAAATGCACAACTTTGATTCTTCTTCCAACGCCAAAAACATTTTCTTGCTTTTAGTAGAACAGAATTGATGAAAAATTTATTTCCACGAATCCTTTCAGGAATTGTTTATATTGTACTAATATATTTCGGAACAACCGGCCATCCCTGGTTTTTTGCCGGTTTAATGGCAGCCTTCTTTGTCCTATGCTATATTGAATATGTGAGCATTACAGAGCTTTCCGATAAACTTTACATGGCTTTGGCCTTCATAGGTTCGGGAGCTGTTTTTTATTATTTCTCAACCTATTTGTTCCGTAATGAAAGTGCTTTTGTGTTTCAGTCATTAGCCTTTGCGGGGCCGGTGCTTTTTTTACTGGTATGTTTTACCATTCTCTTTTCAAGCAACGAACTCTATGTAGAATTTGGAAAAGCAACAGTCGCGGTTGTTTATCTTGCCGTTCCGTTTTCACTTGCGCTGACTATTCCTCAGGTTCATTTTGATTTAGGAAAAGAAGTTATTACCAATGAAATCCTGATTATTTTCATTTTAATCTGGATTAGTGATATTATGGCCTACGTATTTGGAAGCCTTTGGGGAAAGCACAAAATGGTTCCGAAAATATCGGAAGGCAAGACTTGGGAAGGTGCCATTGGCGGTTTTATCTTCACTATTCTTGCCGGGTTTATAATAGAAAAATATATTTCCCCTGAAAGCCATATGAACTGGGTCATCATAGGATTGATTATAGCCGTGTGCGCACCTGTGGGAGATATTGTGGAGTCCAAATTAAAGAGAAGCTTCAATGCAAAAGACAGTGGAAAACTAATTCCGGGGCATGGTGGTTTTTTGGATAGGCTTGATAGTTTTATATTTGTAGTTCCGATAGTGTATCTCTATATTTTGCTGGACACTGTGATTTAAAGTAAAGACCATGAAATATTTTTCATTAATCCTTTCTGCTCTGATGATGTTCTCTTGTAATTGGGCCAAAGAAAAAACCAGGCAAACAGTGAACAAAAGCGGAGAGGTCATTGCGAAAACCGGTTCCGAATTCGTTGACGGGGTAAGCAAAGGTGTTGAAAAAACTTTTCAAAATGAAATCATTATTTCTGATGAATTAAAGAATGGTGGCTTAAAAACCGGGAAGATAATTATCAACAATTCCGACAGCGCTCAAAATAATGTATTGACGACCTATTTGATTTTTGATGAAGACATGAACAAAGAAATCATAGTAAAAGTCTTCGATGAAAATAATAATGAATACGGCAGGACCATTCAAAAAATTCGAGCTGAAAAAGGAGAAGCTAAATATTTCGATTTTGGTTTTGAGAAAAGAGTAAATATTGAAAGTAAAGGAAAAATAGTATTTGAATAATTATGAAACTGCACAAAGAAGGCCGAATTATTTTGATGGGATTTTTTTTATTGTTTCTGCTGTTCAGCATTGCAATTTATTATTATATACCGGTTTATTATTCTTATTTATTAATCCTCCCCTTTTGGGTTCTTTACGGATTTATCATATGGTTTTTCCGAAATCCCGAAAGACTTGCTATCTCTGAAGCAAATGATGTCATTGCACCTGTTGACGGAAAGGTTGTTGTCATTGAAGAGGTTGAAGAAAAAGAATTTTTAAAAACACGCTGTATTCAGCTTTCCATATTTATGTCACCGCTGAACGTGCATGTAAACCGTTACCCGGTTTCAGGGAAAGTAGTTTATACAAAATACCATCCGGGAAAATATTTGGTGGCATTTCACCCCAAATCATCTGAGCTGAATGAAAGAACAACTGTGGTGGTTGAAACCTCAAACGGAAAGAATGTGTTGTTCCGCCAGATTGCAGGAGCAGTAGCGAGAAGGATTGTTTTGTATGCAAAAAAAGGAGATGAAGCAAACGCCGGAAATGAGTACGGATTTATTAAATTTGGCTCCCGGCTTGATATTTTCCTGCCAATCGGCACAGAAATTTTAGTGAAAATCGGTGATAAAACCAAGGGCGGTATTCAGAAAATCGCAGAATTAAAGTAATTTTGCAGTCAAGTTGAATTTAGTTAAACATAAAATAAATGAAAAAAACAGGACTTTTAATCGCAGGAGCATTTTTACTAACCGCCTGTGACGCAACACCGGGAGGAAACAGAGACGTCTTGCCTGTAGTGCACGATGAAGCTGTAGAACATGTGGACCACCATGCTGAAGGGCATGATGAACATGAAAATAAAGCCTCTCATACGGAACATGCTGCAGAAACGAAAGACACTGCAAATACCGTAGCAACTCATGCCGAACCCACAGAAAAATCTGCACCTGAGTCTGAAGATTCTACTCACTAGCAAAATAAAAGAAAGAATGGGGTAAGGAAATAAAAAAGGCTTAGGTTAAAGTTAAGTGTTCCTTAATTGTCCCCATTCTATCATTCAGTAATAATCTATTTATATAATTTGAGAATTAATATCGGGTTATTTTATATTCTCCAATTTAACCTCATCTACTTTATTCTCTTCAAAATAAATCACAAGGTATTTACTTTTCCCAAAAAAATTCTTTCCTGTCTGGTACGACCACCGGTCTGAATATAAATAATTACTTTCTTCACCGAATAACTTTCTTATCTCTTCTTTGGTTTTGTCAATTATCCACACATCCTGAAGTATAAACCTGAGATATTTACGGCGTTTATTTACGTGATTCTTCCATATTTTTTCTTCAAAATAAGGAATCTGCTTTACAAAAAACTGCATTCATGATATGGTTTAAGCGTTAAGGTTACACAAAAGTAAGTATTTTTCCTTCTTCCATTTATGCATTATTTAAATATCTTTAGTATTTTTACGTATAAATTTATTTAAATAATGAATACAATAGGGTCAAGAATCAGAAAGACACGGGAAGAAAAAGGCGTTACTCAAGAGTTAATGGCAATGGAACTGAACATTACTCAGTCTAATTACGGAAGGCTGGAGAAAGATGATAACCGTCTTACGGTTCCCAAATTAATGAAAATAGCCGAGGTGCTCCAGGTCAATATTTCCTATTTATTTAATGAAAAAGCCACCAATATTATCCATAAAAATGTTGGTGACAATGCGCAGGCTTTTATAGAAAATAATTACCAGTCAGACAGAGAGCATATCCAGTCTCTGAAAGAAGAAATCACTTTTTTGAGAAATCAGCTGAATAAATTTACAACTGAATAACCCCATCACCGCCAATCACAACATTCATATTCTTTGGACGAATGTAAAACTTCCGTCCGGGCTTTGTGAGTGTTGATATAATCTCCACTATTTCTGTGTTGGTAAAAGTATTTCCATCCAGAAGAATCTGGGTAGAATTTTCTTTTAAATCAGCTATAGATTGGATTTTTTCAAACGAATTTAAGTTGATTTCTACTTTTTCTTTTTTATCTTCCGGTTTAAAAGAACCGTTTAATCTTGCCCAGGTGTATCTTAAATCAAGACCTATTTTGAAAATTAAGTACCGAATTAAGTTTTTTCTGTAATATTTTCTGATAAAAATTTCCATTGCCCCGAAAAATATCTTCAGGTATTTACCATCTTTTCTGGTACTTTCTCCTTTGTAATGAATGACCGTCGATTCGCCAAAATAATAATTCGTAAATCCGTTCAAAATCAAAGTATAGCTCAGATCAATATCTTCACCGTACATAAAATAACGGTCGTCAAATCCATTTACTTCTTCATATACCGATTTTCGAAGCAGCATAAAAGCGCCCACCAAAACTTCTGCAGGTGCAATGTCATATTCATCCACATCAGACTTGTAATATCCTTTTGACTTCGATTTGTTAAAAAAACTTGCAAACAGCTTTCCGAACGTATTTTGCAGATTGGGAATATTTCGCTTGCTCTCAGGATGAAAATTACCATTGGCATCAATCAACCGAACGCCCAAGGCGCCCAAATCAGGTTTGGAATCTGCAAAGGGAAGAATTTTGTCAAATAGATTTTCAGGGATAACCGTATCGGGATTCAAAATCAGCACATATTCTCCCTTTGCCTTTTCCACACCAAGGTTATTAGCTTTTGCAAAGCCTAAATTTTCTTTTGATTCGATGAATTGTACATTTGGAAATTTATCCCGGACAAAATCAATCGGATTTTCCGGCGAATCATTATCAACCACAATAATTTCACCGTCAATATTCTGTAAAGCTGCACAAACACTGTAAAGGCTTTGTTCCAGATAATACCTTGCATTGTAGCTGACAATTACAACTGAAATCTTCATCCTTTCATGGTTGATTCAACATAAGGAACACGGTTTTGAATGGAGCGTACCAAAGTTGCTTCATCAGCATATTCCAGTTCGTCTCCCACCCCAATTCCCCTGGCAATTGAAGAAAATCTTACCGGAAAATCTTTCAGAATTTTATACAGATAAAAGGCGGTCGTATCACCTTCCAATGTAGAGCTTAGTGCGAAAATCAATTCATCAACAGGCTCATTTTCAATCCGTTTAAGCAAAGAATTGATTTGTAACTGTCCCGGCCCGATTCCATCCATCGGAGAAATTTTCCCGCCCAGAACATGATAAATACCCCGGTATTGACCGGTATTTTCAATAGCCATCACGTCGCGGACATCTTCCACAATACAGATTACAGATGAGTCACGCAACTGATTGGAGCAGATCTGGCAAATATGCGCATCTGAAATTGTATGGCATTTTTCACAATATTGAATATCATTGACCAGATGACGAAGCGCATCCGATAAATTTTCTGTCTGTGAAGCCGGGCGGTGAAGCATATGCAATACAAGGCGTAACGCTGTACGCTTCCCGATGCCCGGTAAACCGGACATTTCTTCCACTGCACGCTCTAAAACTTTACTTGGATAGTTCATTCGCCCAAAAATACTATTTTTGGATGAAATTTTAATGATATATGAATTCAACTATCATGTTGCTGATTGTTTTGGCTTATTTCATGGGATTATTGGTTATTGCACATTTTACCAGCAGAAATTCTGACAATCAGTCATTTTTTGTAGGAAATAAGAAAAGCAAATGGTGGTTGGTCGCATTCGGAATGATCGGCACCTCACTTTCAGGCATGACCTTTATTTCAGTGCCAGGAACCGTCGGACTTGGAAAATTTGGTTATTTCCAGGTCGTGATCGGTTACTGGATTGGTTATTTTATTGTGGCTTTTGTACTGCTCCCTATTTATTACAAAATGAATCTGACTTCGATTTATACTTATCTGGAAAAAAGGCTGGGTATAAATGCGCATAAAACAGGTGCCATCTTTTTTATTCTTTCACGTACGGTCGGAGCAACATTGAGACTATACCTTGTCATAAAAGTCCTGGAAATATTTATTCTGAAAGACCTGAATGTAAGCTTTGAATTGACTTCCATTGTAATTCTGGCATTGATTCTACTTTATACTTATCGTGGCGGTGTTAAAACAATTGTTTGGACAGATACACTGCAAACAACTTTCATGCTGCTTGCGTTAATCATCAGCCTGATCTATGTTTCTCATCTACTTGATGCAGATTTGATAGGATCATGGAATATGGCAACTCAAAATGGCCTGACTAAAATCTTCAATACAGATGTGAACTCCGGTGGATTTTTTATCAAACAAATCATCGGCGGAATGTTTATTACCATCGCTATGACAGGACTGGATCAGGAAATGATGCAGAAGAACATCAGCGTCAGCAACCTGAAAGATTCCCAAAAAAACATGTCGGTGATGGGAACGCTTCAGATGGTGGTCGTATTTATATTCCTCTTTCTGGGAGCAGTTTTGACAATGTACGCTCAAAGCAGTCAAATGCCGGTTACAGCAGGAGACGACCTGTTTCCGACCATTGCCATGCAAAGCGGATTACCATTCTTCATTTCTGTCTGCTTCATCATCGGATTGATTTCGGCATTGTTTCCAAGTGCCGATGGTGCACTGACCGCGCTTACTTCTTCTTTTTGCATTGACATTCTGGGAATTAATCCTAAAGAAACCAATGAAGAAAACGAAAAGAAAATCACCCGTACAAGACTGACCGTACACTCTGCTTTCGCCGTGGTTTTCCTGTTGTTTATCTTCTTTTTCAGGGAAATCGACAACGGTTCTCTGATTGATATCCTGTTAAAATTGGCCGGATTTACCTATGGTCCGCTTCTGGGATTGTTTGCTTTTGGGATTTTAACTAAACGAAACGTCAGGAAATTAGCACCCATTACAGTCAGTTTGATTTCACTCGTTCTTACTTTCATTCTTGATTCCGTCAATAACTATCAATGGTACCAGGATAAAATGGGCTGGAGCGAATCATTTAAATCCTATATCTCAAGTTTAAATTCGATTTTATTTGGCAATTATAAAATAGGAGTCGAGCTGATTTTAATCAACGGGTTAATCACTTTTATTGGATTATGGCTCATAAGCAGCAAAGATAAGATCCGGTCTCAAAGCTAAATTTATTTTAATTTTATTGTTATATTTACCATTCAATAAAAATAATTTAGCACATGAAAAAACTTTATTTGCTGGCGGCATTTGCTTTGTCCGTCAGTTTTGCCTGGGCTCAAAACACACAGGTGTTCAGTCAGGCAAAATCTTATTTGCAGCAAAATGCGCAGAAATTAGGCTTGAATTCATCTGACTTTCAGGATTTACATTTAGTGTCTGATTATACAGACAAAAAAACAAACATTGAGCACACATACATTCAGCAAAATTTTTCAGGTTATCCGGTTTATAATGCTATCGCTAATTTCACTTTAAAAAATGGTGAGATTGTCTACATGACACATACGCTTGAAAGTAATCTGGCACAGAGGATCGGGAACCAGCAGGCTATTTCAGACCTGAACCAGTTTGCAGCGCTGGTCGCCCAAAATTTAGGAGTTACGTTAAATCAGAATGCAAGGATCAATCAGGATTTTGCAAATGAATTAATGTATTTCCCAACAGAAGACGGAAAGTTGAACCTGTCATGGGTGATGCATCTAAATGTTCAGACAGATGAAGGCATACAAATCCTTGAAATTATTGCAAATGCGCAAACAGGACAAATCTATGACCAGCATAATCATTTGTTAAGCTGTAATTTCGACTATAACAGTTTTTCCAATCCTTTGACTGAAAAGAAACAAAACGAAAATTATGCATGGTTAAACAAACAGTATTCAACGGCTGCGCTATTAGACGACGGTGCTCAGTACAGGGTTTACAAATTGCCTATGGAAGCTCCTTCCTTTGGAGAAAGAGAATTGATTACCTCACCCGCAGACCCCGATGCTTCGCCTTATGGCTGGCATGATACCAATGGGGCTGAAGGCGCAGAATTCAACAATACCCAAGGCAACAATGTAACTGCTATAAATGATCAAAACAGTGCCGGATTGAATTGGTTGTACAACGGGGGTTCATATAATTTTCAGGGATTTGCCGAAGGCGGAAGCGGCCTGACATTTGATTTCCCTATTGACTTTGACAATAACCTCTATAACAGTGCCGATGCATCTACCACCAATTTGTTCTATATGAATAATATGATGCATGATGTTTGGTATCAATACGGATTTACGGAAGAAGCCGGGAATTTCCAGGTAAATAATTATGGAAACGGCGGAAATGATGATGACCAGGTATGGGCATTCGGACAAACAGGAGAATCTTTAGGGGAAATGAATAACGCAAGATTCGGAACTCCTCCGGATGGACAAAATCCATATATGATTATGTTCATGTGGGACAATAATCAAGGGGACGACCACCTGTTTTCTGTAAACACAGCCGGTGATTACCAGGGAAATTACAGTGGGATTCTTGCAGCATTTGGCGGCGGATTACCCACTCCTCCAATTACTGAAAATCTGGTTGTAATACAAGACGATAATTCCGGTGGCGGAGCCGATGCAAATGATGGTTGTGAAAACATAACCAATGGCGCTCAGTTAAATGGCAAAATAGTCATGATAAGGAGAGGCAACTGTGATTTCGATATCAAGGTTAAAAAAGCACAGGACAACGGTGCAAAAGCGGTTGTCATGGTAAATAATGTTGCGGGTGCCCCGATTACTATGGGAGGTGATGATACGACTATAGTCATTCCTTCCGTAATGATCAGAGATACAGATGGAAACCCGATTATTGCTGCTCTTTTGGGTGGAACAACGTTAAACGGTTCGGTTCCTAAAGAAGGACATTGGGACGGATACAAAGATGGAACCTTGGACAATGGAATTATGGCCCATGAATACGGGCATGGTATTTCTAACAGATTGACAGGACCTCCCACCAATACAAACTGTTTAAATAACGAAGAACAAATGGGTGAAGGCTGGAGTGATTATTTTGCCCTTGTTATGACTATGCATCCTGGAGATGAAGGTACTGACGGAAGAGGTATTGCTACTTATGCTGTAGGTCAGCCTACAACCGGTGTCGGACTTAGACCAACCCGCTATTCTACCAATATGGGTATTAACCCCGCTACTTACAATAAGATCAAAACAGCGGCTGTCCCGCATGGGGTTGGGTATGTTTGGGCTACCATGCTTTGGGAAATGACATGGGAAATGGTTGATGAATACGGGTTCGACCCGGATTTATACCACGGAACAGGCGGGAATAATGTTGCCATGCAACTTGTAATTGATGGTTTGAAAATGCAGCCTTGCAGTCCGGGATTTGTAACAGGACGCGATGCTATTCTGGAGGCTGATCAGGTAAATAATGAAGGTGTAAACCAGTGCAGGATCTGGAGGGCATTTGCAAAAAGAGGATTGGGTTATAGCGCAACTCAGGGAAGCTCCAATAATGTACAAGACGGAACCGAAGCATTTGATATGCCTCCGACCGATGTTCTGGATTGTACAGCTTTGATGGCAGCTACTGATTTGTCAAATTCGCAGGCAAGCTTATATCCAAACCCTACTCGCGGTGAGGTATACATCCTGACCGAAAAAGCTTACGGCGACTCTCAAATAAAAGTTTCTGATTTAACCGGAAAAACAGTTTTTCAGACTACGGCAAATTTTGCAAACCTGAGAACCACTATAGATGTAAGTAGCCTCCCTGTTGGTGTTTATGTAATCAGTATCAAAACAACAGATGGTGTAATTACCAAAAAGTTAATTAAGAAATAATCATATAAATTGAATCATTAGGAAAGCCGTTTCAAAGTTTGGAACGGCTTTTTTTATCAAAAATGTTTTCTATCATTTATACCATCCGCTGTATTTCACATAATTATTAGCGATCCGTTCAATTTCTCCTTCTTTCAGTTGCAATGAAACCATCCCGATTTTTTTGGCCGGGATTCCTGCCCACAGCTCTCCTTCTTTTATATGCGTTCCCTGTGTCACAACCGCTCCGGCGGCTACAATTGAATAAGATTCCACTACACAATCATCCATTACAATTGCCCCCATCCCAATTAAGACATTGCCATGAATGGTACAACCATGGACAATCGCATTATGTCCCACCGAAACATTATTCCCTATCGTTGTCGGAAATTTCTGGTATGTACAATGAATCATTGCATTGTCCTGAATATTTACTTTATCTCCCATTTTGATGAAATTGACATCGCCACGCAAAACTGCATTATACCAAATGCTGCAATCATTTCCCATCTCCACATCGCCAATTACAACAGCCGTTTCGGCCAAAAAACAATTCTCTCCGAACTGAGGCTCTTTGCCCAATAATTCTTTTATCAATGCCATAAAATTAAACTATCAAATTGGGGTTAAATATAGGGAAAGATGAAGTATTTTTGCAGTATGATGAGAGTTTATATAGACGCCACCCCCAATCCGAACATAATGAAATTTGTTTGTGATGAAACTTTAACTACCGGAGCCCTTGAATTAGGAAAAGAAGATGCAGCCGAGGATTCATTATTGGCACAGGAATTATTACAGTTTCTCTTTGTAAATAAAGTTTATATCACTGCTAATTTTGTAGCCATTCAGAAAATCGAAGGAATTGATTGGGAAATGGTTGCAGATGACCTGAAGGAAATCGTAAATAAGCATCTGGAAGAAGGTACAATCTTGCTTCGCCCGCAACAGGAGGATCCTTTCACACTTTATGTTGAAATGACACCCAATCCTGCCGTAATGAAATTTGTAACCAATAAATTATTATTTAAAGGAATTGCCGAAGCGAAATCTCCGGAAAATTCGGACGAAATTCCGCTGGCAAAAGCACTTTTTGATTTCCCTTACGTAAAAGAAGTTTTCATCACAGAAAATTACGTTTCGGTTACAAAGACTGATGATGCCGACTGGAATGAGATTGCATTGGAATTGCGGTATTATATTTTGGAATATCTCCAATCGGGAAAAGAGATTGTGAACAAGAATTATATTCCTTCGCACACGCAATTTGTCAATGAATTTGCCAAAAAGGAATATACAGATATCGAACTGCAGATCAAAGACATTATTTCAGAGTATATACAGCCTGCAGTTGCAGGCGACGGTGGAAACATTGAATTGATTGAATTTGAAGAAACAACCAAAACAGCTAAAATGCTTTTGCAGGGAGCCTGCTCAGGGTGCCCCTCCTCTACCATCACGCTCAAAAACGGAATTGAAACCATGCTGAAAGAAATGATGCCGGGAAAAGTAGAATACGTGGAAGCAGTCAACGGATGATACTAATTTATTTTTAAGATAATTAAGCCTGTACAATTACAGGCTTTTTTATTCATCTGTTTTAAATTTAAAGCTACTTTTGTCAGAGCCGGACAAGATTATTATATGAAAAGTTATTTCGTTTTCATTCTGGGAATTATCACCTCTTTTTTGTTTTCACAGGAAACCGGGAGCACATCTCTCTCCTATGCCCGGTCCATCATTGATTCTCTTACCTCAGAAGGTTTTGCAGGCCGGGGATATGTGGATAACGGAATGAAAAAAGCATCTCACTTTATTGCCGGGGAATTTGAAAAATTCGGCATGGAAAAAATCAACGGATCCTACTTTCAGGAATTTACAATGCCTATCAATATTATTCAAAATGCCGAATTAAAGCTAAACGGGAAAGAGTTACAATACGGAATTGATTTCATCGTGAAACCCAACTCAAAAAGCCAAGCTTTTCATCAAAAAGAGATCTATTTTTTCAACCCGGAGGACTATGCTGCTTCTCTGAAATTCGAGTCTTCATTTATTGATTTTATTCACCGTGATATGATTGCCCAAACCGGAAAGCACATAGTATTTCCTCCACATAGATTTGAAGTGGATTCGCTGAATCAATATTACAAAAACTGGGTTTCATTCTATAAACCTGAAGAAAACCGGGACAGGGCAGTCTTTTATTTTACGAAAGATAAATTGACATCTTCATTATCTCAAGAGCAAGATAGTATTTCTGAATTTTTTATTGATGAAAAATATTATAGTAAAAGTTTAAATATAGATAGTTATAATATTGATTGTCAATTTATTGAAAATTATAAATCGAAAAATGTAATTGGTAAAATTGAAGGTAAGAACAAAGATTCCATTATTGTCATAACTGCACATTATGATCACCTGGGGAAAGTCGGGAAAGCTTATTTCCCGGGTGCAAGCGACAATGCAAGTGGTACGGCTTTTCTTTTGGAAATGGCAAAATATTTCTCTCAGAATCAACCGGAATATACATTGATTTTCATTGCATTTGCAGCCGAAGAAGCCGGGCTTGTCGGTTCGCAGTATTTTGTAGAAAATCCTTTGGTTGATTTATCCAAAATCAAATTCCTGCTGAATTTCGACATTATGGGTGCTGGTGAAGACGGAATTCAAATTGTAAACAGTTCTGTTTTTACAAAAGAGTTTGAGCTGCTGAATGAAATCAATGCCGAAAAAAAATACGTGAAACAAATTAAAAAACGCGGTGAAGCCTGTAATTCGGATCATTGCCCTTTTTATGAAAAAGGTGTTCCTTCGTTTTTTATCTATACGCTCGGCGGACCGGGCTATTACCACGATATTTTTGATAAAGGTGAAACTTTAAGTCTCTCGGGATTTAATGGCTTACAAAAACTGTTCATTGAGTTTATTAAAAAGCTTTAGTTGCCATAAGTGAATAAACCATAGGAACTTTATTGCCAAATTTCTCAATTCTGAATTTTCCTTTTTCAATTTCAGATGAACCGGCAAAAATATTATAGGGCGAATAATCGAATTCATTCAAAGAATTAATTATAAGGCCATTGTTTATCAGAGAATTTATCACCTCACTTAGACTATGGTTCCAGGATACTTCTTCCATAGTTTCTGATAATTTCCCGCCGGTATACGTAGTATCTTTTACCTCTACGATCGCTTCATCCTTAAAATAACTATAAGTAACTTCATTAAATTTATCATCATACATCCAGATAATCGGATGAAACTCTACAAATACAAATTTTCCGCCCGGTACAAGAAAATGAGAAACGACTTTTGCCCATCTATCCAAATCAGGGAGCCAGCCGACGGTTCCGTAGCTTGTAAAAACGATGTCAAACTTTTCATCTGCATGATTCGGTAAATCATAAATATCCGAGCAAATAAATTTTACAGCTGGAGAATTCTTTTCGGCTAATTCTTTTGCAAGCTCAATTGCTTTGTCCGATAAATCCACACCAGTAACCTTTGCTCCCAAACGAGCCAGAGAAATAGAATCCTGCCCAAAATGACACTGCAGATGCAAAATTGATTTTCCATCTATATCACCCAATAGATCTAATTCCATAGAGTTTAAAGATGATCTTCCCTCTAAAAATCCTTTTACATCATAAAATTCAGAGTCAAAATGTACCTCGGCTCTTTTATTCCATAAATTCTTGTTGATCTGTATGTAATTTTCTTTCTTCAAATTCATCATCCTTTATTTTCGTTTCAAAAACTTCGGCAAAATATTTTTTCACTTTTTCTTTTACCTCTCTCATCGGGATTTCAAAACCTAATTCACGTCCAAGAGAAGTCACGGCTTTATCTTTGATCCCGCATGGGATTATGTATTCAAAATATTTCAAATCGGTATTTATATTCAATGCAAACCCATGCATTGTCACCCAGCGCGAGGCTTTTACTCCCATGGCACAAACCTTCCTGGCAAAAGGTTTTCCGACGTCTAACCATACACCGGTTTCTCCTTTTGAACGCTCTCCTATCAACCCATAATCCGCAATAACCCTGATGATAACTTCTTCCAGATTTCTCATATACAGGTGGATGTCAGGCTTAAAATTATCCAAATCCAGGATAGGGTAACCAACCAATTGCCCGGGACCGTGATAAGTAATATCTCCTCCCCGGTTTGTTTTGACAAAAGTTGCCTGGATTTGAGATAAAAAATCCTGGCTGGCAAGCATATTTTCAATATGACCGCTTTTGCCCAAAGTATATACATGAGGATGTTCAACAAAAAGCAAATGATTGGCAGTAATTTCCAAACCGGATTCTCCCTTCTTTTCTCTTTCCCTGTTCCTCATTTTGATGGCAATATTTTGAGCCAGAAGATCTTCCTGAAAGTCCCAGATTTTCTGATAGTCCTGATTTTCACCTAAATCCTTAAATAATATCTCTTTCATTAATCTTTATTTTTAAATCCGCAGTCTTTACAGAAATAATGTCTTTTTATATTTCCAAATGGCTCACCTATCACCGCAGAAAATATAGAAAATAAAACTTCAAATAATCCTTTTTTGCCGTAGGTGAACTCTATGTTTTCGGAACTACAATTTGCGCAGCGTATTTTATTTGTTTCGTGCACATTGAGAATCTCCACAGCCGCTTCATAATCTTCTTCTTTTACACGAAGTTCAATCCCTGCATTCAGTATTCCGGAAAAATTGGGGGCAACTCCCATAAAATTATTTCCGAAGATAAACGCCTGGATACCATTTTCTTCCAATAATCCCTTATGAATATAAGCCAAATGGGATTGAGCGTATTTATTAATTAATCTTGTATTCATCGGTCGGGGTTGTTCAAAATAATCAATGCCGCAATCACACCCGGTATCCAGCCCAAAACAGTCAGGATTGTAACAATGATTATTGAGCCACAGCCCTTATCTAAAACTGCCAAAGGAGGAAAAATAACTGCCAGAATGACTCTCCAGATATTCATTTATTCAAATTCTACTTTGAAATTATATTTCTCGGGATTTTCCATAATCTCGCTCATAGGCACATCGACTGTCATAGTTTTCCCATCAATACTGAAACTTGCATTTTCAATGGTGGAACTTTTAACTTTTTTAGGGAAGTGATATTCCATTTTATATTGGAACATGCTCATCATCTGTTTTGTGGCTTCAGCAGTGCTATCATCCATTTCATCAAATACCCCATCCATATGATTATTGGAAATACGCTGAAATGATTTTCCGTCAAATTTGATTTCCATTGATTTCATCATACCTGATTGTGCCAGTTCCCCTGCTGCTTTCGGATCTTCCTTTTCCAGCCTGGCAAGGGATTCATTGAGCTTTTTCAAATAGGAATTAAAGCTTTCCACACTTTTTTCTTCGATGCCAATGACCATTTTACCTTCTGTATCATTCATTACCATTCTCACTTTTGTTTTATCCATTGACTTCATAAATTCTCTTTCGGCATCACTTATAGTGTCGGAATTTAATTGGTCAAAATTTTCTAAGTCTGCAAAATTTATAAGAGTGTCAATTGGGAACTCACCAATCTGTCTGAGCGAATCTTTTGTAGCCTCGTCATACACAAAGCCCATCATATCAGAAAAGTTTAATTCGGTTTCATATTTTACCGACCCGTTTTCGTTCAAGTAAAATCTTTCGGTGATCTGACAGGAAACCAATAACACTGCCGCAGTTAAAAGTAAAGATATTTTTTTCATTTTCGATTTTTGATGGAGTAAAAATAGCAATTAATAAGCAATAAATTCTATTGTTTTATCAGGTAGCGGATATACAAAATCACCCGGAAAATGTTAAAATATATATTTTTAACATTATACAATGAATATAATTTGTAATTTCATTTCTAAATTAATACGGACTCCTAATTAAACAAGGAATTTTATTATAAATAAATATATTTTAGTTGTGCCTACATGTAATTTATCCCTAAATAAAGTGGCTAACTTTAATCAACCTTACGAAAACAGGAGTGCTTTCGGTAAATATACTGAAAGCACTTTCTCATTTTAATTTCCTTTGTCCAACCGTTTCAGATGATCTATAAACAGGCTTGCAGTTCAAAAACCATTTTGTTTACCAATTCCCGGAATTTTGTTTAGTTTTGAAAAAAATCAATAGAATAATGAATTTTAGAACAATTTTACTGAGCGTTTTCTTTCTTTCAGGAATTTCATTTGCACAAAAAAGCGGTGGAATGTGGATTCCGACAGAACTAAATGAACCGGAAATGAAACAAATGGGAATGAAAATTTCCGCTCAAGACATCTTTGACCCGAACTCGCCAAGCATAAAAGACGCTATTGCCCATTTTGGAGGCGGCTGCACCTCTGAAGTGATTTCATCCAAAGGATTGTTACTTACCAATCACCATTGCGGGTACGGACAGATCCAATCTCATTCCAGTGTAGAAAAAGATTATTTGAAAAATGGATTTTGGGCAATGAGTACGGAAGAGGAATTACCCAACAAGGGCTTAACAGCTACTTTCATAATTGACATCAAAGACGTTACAGACAAAATTCTTCAGGGAATTTCAGACGATATGGATGAAGAGCAACGACAGGAATTTGTTAAATCAAATATTGAAATCATTGCTAAAAATGTGGTAAAAGAAACTTATCAGGATGTATTTATCCGCCCGTTTTATAAAGGGAATAAATATTATCAGTTTATCACTGAAACTTATAAAGATATTCGTTTGGTTGGTGCGCCTCCATCTGCCATAGGGAATTTCGGAATGGATACCGACAACTGGTCCTGGCCACGTCATACGGGTGATTTCTCTTTATTCAGAATTTATGCCGATAAAAATAATAAGCCCGCCGAATATTCACCTGACAATATTCCATATACACCGAAGCATTTTCTTCCGGTTTCCATCAAAGGAATCAAAGAAGGTGATTTTACTTTTGTATTCGGTTTTCCCGGAACTACCGATGAATACCTTCCTTCTTCGGCTCTGGATCAGATTCTGACAATAGGCAACCCGGCAAGAATCGGGATTCGTGACGTAGCTTTGAAAATTTTAGACTCCAAAATGAGAAAAGACAATGCTACACGGATTAAATACGCATCCAAATATGCCCGTATTTCCAATTATCATAAAAAATGGAGCGGAGAAAGCTTGGGTCTGAAAAAGTCAAATGCCGTTGAAAAAAGAAAACAATATGAAAATGAGTTCAGTCAAAGAATTTCAAAAATACCGGAGTTGCAGGCAAAATATGGTAACCTGCTGAAAGAATTCAATGAGCTGTATGATGAAAATGAAAAATATGAACTGGCCAACATTTATTTTGATGAAGCGATTTACAGAAATTCCGAAACATTTCGTATAGCTTTGATGATGCAAAATCTGATTGATGCAAAAGGAACAACCGATTTTGAAACATTGAAACAACATTATATAAATTACCTTTCCGGCGTGTATAAAGATTATGATGCATCTCTTGACCAAGAAGTTTCGCTGGCTTTAATTGATTTATACAAAAAAAACGTTCCTGTGGAATTTCTGCCAGGCCAACCAATTAAAATTGATGCACAGGCATTTCAGAACTCCGTTCTGACAGGAAAAAAGGAAATGAACGGAACCAGCATTTTAGCCGATATACAAAAAGCTTTTGAAAATAGCGAAATCCTGTTAAATGCTTTGGAAAATGACCCATTGGTTCAACAAATAGGGTCTATACGGAAAGTATATGAAGAAAAAGTTTCTCCAAAATATACTGCCATCCAGAATCAGTTGGCAAAATTGCAACGATCCTATATGAAAGCACAACTGGAAATATTTCCCGACAAAAAATTCTTTCCGGACGCTAATTCCACGCTTAGAGTGACTTATGGGAAAGTTGATGGCTATAAGCCTGAAGATAAGCCACGTTATCCTTATCAAACGTATTTGGATGGTGTGATCAAAAAATACATTCCGGGGGATTATGAATTCGATCTTCCTCAAAAATTAATCCGGCTGGAAAAAGAAAAAGATTTCGGGATTTATGGTGAAGGCAAAAAGAAAAATGCAAAAATGCCTGTGAATTTTATCGCGACAAACCACACAACCGGAGGAAATTCGGGAAGCCCTGCACTGGACAAAGACGGAAATTTAATAGGACTGAACTTTGACCGGGTATGGGAAGGAACCATGAGCGATTTGAATTATGATCCCGAAATCTGCCGGAACATTATGGTAGACATCCGCTATGTACTATTTTTGATCGATAAATTTGCGGGCGCAGGATATTTGCTGGATGAAATGGAAATCGTGAAATAAATGATCTTCGAATCTGATAAAAGTTACGGTGGCATTGAGAATCTCAGCTGCCGTTTTTTATTTTATAAACATTTATTTGTATAACTTTATTCGACTAAAATTCATTCAAAATGAATCATCATATATTACTGGTTATCCACCTTTTGAGCGCTTCTGTTTGGGTGGGCGGGCATCTTTATTTATCTTTAAGTGTTCTGCCCGGAGTTTTGCGAAGAAAAGATGCCGATCAGTTATTAAAATTTGAAAAGAGCTTTGAACCCGTTGGAATGCCCTCTCTGGTCTTACTTGTTGTTACCGGCATATGGATGAGCCTGCAATTCGGGATTTCATGGAATGAATGGTTTACATTTTCTTCACCTATGGAACGGGTTATTTCCATAAAATTGATTTTGCTGATTACCACTATCTTATTTGCATTCAGTGCACAGCTCAGAGTGATTCCTCAATTAAAAAAGGGTAGAAATAAATTGACCGAGATGTCAATTCATATAATTTCGGTTACCCTGCTGGGGGTAATGTTATTGACTTTAGGCTCATTTTTGCGATACGGAGGGTTTTGAAACTGTATAAGGCAAATGCCTTATTTTGCATATTCACATTATAATTTTCATTTCCATACTTTCATTATTCCAAATAAATTCATGAATATTGTCAAAGAATTAAAAAACTTATTAATATGAAAATTAAACTATTATCATTAGCATTGATCCTTGTGTACAGTTTATCATTTGCACAGAAAGTCAAATATTCCGACGATGAGCTCAAGATGCTGAAAGCCTACTATTTTAACGAAGGCTTTAACCAACCTGCCACCAAAAAGGTTTCAACTGTCGTATTGAAAGACGGCTCGGTTCATAAAGGCTACTGTAAGGGAGTAAGGACAAAAAAAGGACAGATCTACCAGATTGAGTTCAAAGACAGCATTTCCGGACAGAAAGCTACTTACGAAGCCGACAAAATTGCCGAAGCATACTTATTTGCAAACGGTATGGAAAAATTTGGAAAAGCTGCCAGTTATTTTTCAAATTATGGAATCGGAAAAAGAACAAGCATCAACAAAAGAACAAATAGTGATGAAATCTACTTTGTCAACCAAAAGGTTTCACTGAAGAATAAAAAAGATGAAAAGGAATTTTTGATGCAGCTTATCAATCCTGACTTCAGCGATGTTATTTCTGTCTACCACGACCCTTTTGCAAAAGAAACACAAGGAGTTAAAATTGGGTACGCCCCGACAATCGGTGGCGGCGTAATCAAATCTTATTATATTAAAAAGGGAGATAAAGTGATCTGGTTACACAAATCTGATTTTGAAGAAAATTACGATTTCCTGTTTGGCGACAATGCGGAATTCATGAAAAAATATCCTTATAATTCTGTTGACTGGGATTGGCTTAGCGGGCTTATTCTGGAATATACAAGAATGTCCCTGGAAAATCAAGGATAAGAGTTCATTTATAAAAATGGAAAATCCGGTAGCTTTGAAAAAACCTCAGTCACCGGATTTTTTATTTCATAACCTTTTTACTGCCCCAGAATCCATGCGAAAATCAGCGGAGCTACAATCGTAGCGTCTGATTCCACAATAAATTTCGGTGTATGGATGTCTAATTTCCCCCAGGTAATTTTTTCGTTCGGAACGGCTCCCGAATAAGAGCCATAAGAAGTCGTGGAATCCGAAATCTGGCAGAAATATGACCAGAAAGGAACGTCAGTCCATTCTAAGTCCTGGTACATCATCGGAACCACGCAGATAGGGAAATCACCTGCAATTCCACCTCCGATCTGGAAAAACCCTACTCCTTTTCCACCCGAATTGGCACGATACCATTCAGTCAGAAAGACCATATATTCAATTCCTGATTTTACAGTGGAAGCTTTTAATTTTCCTTTTATCACATTGGAAGCAAAAATATTTCCGGTCGTGGAATCTTCCCAGCCGGGAACTACAATCGGGATGTTTTTTTCAGCCGCAGCAACAATCCAGGAATCTTTCGGATCGATTTCATAGTATTGTTCCAGAACACCTGAATTCACTACCTGATACAGGAATTCATGCGGGAAATACCTTTCCCCCTTGGATTCAGCCACGTTCCAGACATCTTCCAGGTGTTTCTGCAGACGGCGGAAGGCCTCCTCTTCAGGAATACAGGTATCGGTCACACGGTTGTAATGGTTTTCAAGCAAATCCCATTCATCCTGCGGCGTTAAATCACGGTAATCCGGAACTCTTTTATAATGGGAATGTGCAACCAGATTCATCACATCTTCTTCCAGGTTGGCTCCCGTACAAGAAATAATATCGACTTTTCCCTGACGGATCATTTCTGCCAGAGAAATTCCCAATTCGGCTGTGCTCATGGCCCCGGCTAAAGAAACCAACATCTTTCCTCCTTCATTCAAGTGTGCTTCATAACCTTTTGCAGCATCAACCAATGCCGCGGCATTAAAGTGCCTGTAATTATGTTCTATAAACTGGCTGATGGGTCCTTTGTTCATTTTAATTTTGCTTTTTTGGTTTTGCTTTTGTTATTTGTATTATATCCTAAAATGTCCAAAACATCTTTATAGGACTGTTGTTCAGAAAAGATTTCCACATTGTGGTTTTCATCAATCAAAAGATATTTCGGCTGCGGAATCAGGCAGTGATGAATCCCTCCGAATCCACCTATGTTGTCCTGATAAGCCCCTGTATGGAAAAACCCCACATACAATGGTTTATTGGGATTAAATTTAGGCAAATAAATCGCATTGACATGCTGTTCGGAGTTATAATAATCATCGCTGTCGCAAGTCAGTCCGCCCAGTAAAACCCGTTCATAACGATCCTGCCAGCGGTTTATGGGAAACATGACAAATCTTTTTGAAATAGCCCAGGCATCGGGCAATGTGGTCATAAACGACGAATCGATCATATTCCATGATTCACGGTCATTTTGTTTCTTTTGCTGAAGGACTTTATAAATCATTGCGCCACTTTCTCCTACCGTAAAGCTTCCGAATTCGGTAAAAATATTAGGAACCGGAACTTCCCAGTCGTCACAAATGATTTTAATCTGGTTCAAAATCTCTTCGGCCATATAGGCATAATCAAATTCAAAGCTGGGTGAATTTTTGATGGGGAATCCACCGCCTATATTCAGACTGTCCAAAGTCGGACATATCTCTTTCAGCTTTACGTAGACCTGCAAACATTTATTCAACTCGTTCCAATAATAAGAGTTGTCTTTAATCCCTGTATTAATGAAGAAATGAAGCATTTTCAGATTCACTTTCTTTTCATCTTTTACATAATTATTGTAAAACGGAACAATGTCTTTGTAACCGATTCCCAGCCGGGAAGTATAAAATTCAAATTTCGGCTCTTCTTCAGAAGCAATCCGGATCCCGATTTCTATCTTCTTATCGGTCGCTTCAAGCAAAAGCGGCAATTCTTCCAGGTTATCAATGATCGGAATTATCTTTTTATGCCCGTTGTTGATAAGCCTTGCTATATTTTCTATGTACTGCTCACGTTTAAACCCGTTACAAATTACATACTGGTCGGTGGTCAGGAGACCTTCTGCCAGCAGATTCTCCACTATATTGATGTCGTATGCCGATGAGGTTTCTATATGAATGTCATTCTTCAAAGCCTCTTCCAAAACATGATGGAAATGCGAGCTTTTTGTGCAGTAACAATAATTGTATTTTCCTTTGTAACCTATTTTTTTTCTTGCGCCTTCAAACCAGCCTTTTGCCCTGTTAATATTTTTGGAAATGCTGGGAAGATAAGTTAGCTTTAATGGTGTCCCGTGTTCTTCAATCAATTTCATCAGGTCAATTCCATGAAATTGCAGATTGCCGTCTACCAGGGTGAATTCTTCTTGTGGAAAATAAAAGGATTGTTCAATCAAATCTAAATACCGGGTGTTCATTTTATTTTTTGGATATTTTTTAAATTAATCATTCAGTGAAGCGGACTGTCTGATCTGGATTTAAACTCGTAATGAACACTTTACTTTTCGAATGATTCCCTCAAATGGAGTTAATTCTTTCAAAAATTCTATTTCCAATTTTTAATACCTGTTTGAATTAATTTAAACGCTTGTTCAAAATCAAACGACAAATATAATTAATTATCATTTTAAAAAATAAATTGGCTCAAAATTTCTGATTTTATTAATATAGGTTGATATTTGCACCGCTAAATTTTCTTTTGTGAAATTAAAACAAAAAAGAAAGTTAATTACTTACCTGAATATACTGGATCAACCCATGAGGTTCAGTCCGTTTCTGTTCAGCAGGATGTTTTTGCTCTGGGCATTGCTCGGACTGGTCGGAGGACTGATCGCCGGATTGTACTGGCTCGGGTTGGAACATCTGATGGACTTTCTTGCGCAATTCAAAGGCTGGCTTGTGATTCCGGTTATGGCTGTTTGTGGGCTTCTCGCGGGTTTGATCATCCACTTTATCGGTGATCCGGGGGAAATTCACCTGATTGTAAACAACATCCGTTTCAACAATGGAAAGCTTGATCCCAAGAACAACCCCTCCATGATTTTATCTTCGCTTCTCTGCGTGGCAAGCGGCGGAAGCCTTGGCCCGGAAGCACCTTTGGTTCAGGTAACCGGCTCCACAGGAAGTTACATAGGGAAGCTGTTTCGGCTGAAGGGTGAAGAATTAAGATCATTGAGCATTGCCGGTATGGCTTCGGGCTTTACGGCACTGTTTGGCGCGCCTTTGGGCGGGAGCTTATTTTCCCTCGAAATTCTACATCATAAACACGCTGTTGAATATTACCGTGCCATTATTCCGGCACTGGTTGCGAGCTGTTTCAGCTATGTGGTTTTTGCATTTATTATACATATTGGGCTGGGCGCCATTTGGGAATTGCCCAGGTACGAATATTCAAATGTATGGGATTTCTTCCTCGCATTTTTATATGGAATAATTGGTGCTTTTGTGGCCTGGCTATTTATTTATTGTACCAAATTCTTTAAAAAAGCATTTGAATATTACCCGCTTCCCATTTATCTTAAAACCTTTATCGGGGGGATTTTATTGGGTATCATTGCTTTTTATTTTCCGCTTACACGATATTTCGGCCACCACCAGATCAATGAGCTTCTTAACGGAAACCTTGGCATACAATTTCTGTTCGCAATTTTAATTTTTAAGATTCTTGCCATTTCCGTTACCGTGACTTCCGGGTGGCGGGGAGGTTTCATCATTCCTCTATTTTTTACCGGTGCAACTCTGGGGCTTATTATCCATCATTTTTTTCCCTTTGTGAATGTAAGCCTTGCTATCGTTTGCTGTATGGCCGCCATCAATTCATGCGTAACGAGAACACCTATGAGTACGGCGATCCTTTTAATTTCTCTTACAGGATTCAATTACCTCACTCCTATTTTATTTGCCAGCCTTACAGGTTACTTTCTGGCTCCCCGGATTCCTTTTATAAAATCGCAGATGGATCAGCCGGTTAGTAAAAAATCAAAGTGACTTAGATAATTTCTCAATAACTTTGATTCATAATTAAAATATCTATCAAATGAAAAATGTTCTTATTTTCAGTTTCATTGCCTTTTCTTTTGCTCAATTAAATGCTCAGGGAAAATTCAACGTTTATCACCCCGATGCCGATGTCAAGGCTGAAATTGCCGCAGCAGTGACAAAAGCCAAACAGGAAAACAAGCACGTTTTCATTCAGATCGGCGGAAACTGGTGTGGATGGTGCAAAATGTTCCATGAGCTGACAACTACCGATGAGGAATTGAAAAACTACATCGCTGAAAATTACGAAGTTGTCCATGTAAATTACAGCAAAGAAAATGAGAACAAAGAAGTTTTGGCAGAATTGGGCTATCCGCAGCGATTCGGGTTTCCTGTTTTTGTGGTTCTTGACGGAAACGGAGTAAGAATCCATACACAAAATTCAGGTTATCTCGAAGAAGGACAAGGACATAGCAAGAAAAAAGTGATGGAATTTTTGCAACAATGGTCACCTGCAGCTTTAAAAGCGGAAAATTATAAATAACCGTCATTTTATGAGCGATTACATAAAAATATCCCTGAAATTAATCTGGGTAATCCTTATAGCTTATTGGGTAATTTCCGGATTCAGAACCAAAAATGTAGAAAAGACCGATAACGTATTTAAAAATTTCGTTTTTTACTGGCTGCCTTTGATCATTGCTATATTACTGTTGGGACCGGGTGATTGGTTCGGACGATCATGGTTGAGGGAGAATTTTATAGAACATACGGATCTGGTTGGGATTATCGGTTTGATCTTGTGTTTAACAGGAACTATTATCTGCTGTTGGGCAAGATATATTCTTGGCAAAAACTGGAGTTTGTCTGTTCAACAAAAAGAAAATCACGAACTGATAAAAAGCGGTATTTACAGCGTCATCCGCCATCCTATTTATACAGGGCTTTTACTGCTTTTCACCGGAAACGGGATCATTGTCGGCGATTACAGGGCAATAATTGCTGTTGGTATCGTTTTGATTTCATTCTTGTTCAAAATACAAAAAGAAGAAAAGATGATGACCGAATTATTCAAAGATGATTATCTTAAATATAAAGAGAACACAAGCGCTTTAATTCCCTTCATTTATTGATTATTTGTCCAGCAATTCCACAATCGGGTTCCCTATATTCCCATTCGGTTGCTGAATGTGCAGCAGGGCAGCAATCGTCGGCGCAATGTCGGTCATATAAGTTGGCGAATGTGTATTTCCGGGTTTGATCCCCCACCCCATGAAAATCAGCGGAATGTGACTGTCATATGGATTCCATGAGCCATGCGTTGTTCCGGTCGTATAACCGTAACCGTCATACCATTGCGGTTCGAGGATTACCTGGATATCACCGCTTCGTTTATAATTGTATCCGTTAATGGCCATCGTTTTGATTTTTTCAGGAAGACTTGCTTCACTTAATTTATCCATATCGGCTACAAAGGCAACTCCTTTCTGTCTTTTCAGGAAATTGATGATAACGGACTTTATTTTGTCTTCGTCTAATTTCTGGGATTCAATCAATTTGTGATTTAAAAACACCTGATAATTAGCCGCTTTATAAATCAATTTTTCAGTTCCGAATTCAGCTTTCAGCAAATCATCCAATGTTTTCGAAATTTCTTTTTTAGCAAAAAAGCCGCCGTTTCCTTTTTCATCCAGAATAAACTGAGGATTATGCGCCGCACCATGGTCAGCCGTCAGAAATATAGTATAATTTCCTTTACCTATTTTTTTGTCTAAATAATTAAAAAACTCACCCAGATCTTTGTCCAAGCGCAAATAAGTATCCTCAATCTTAGCTGTGTTAATAGCAAACTGATGTCCTACATAATCAGTTGATGATAAGCTTATGGCCAAAAAATCTGTCACATTTGACGGGTTATTCCCTAAATTCTCTTTGTCAAGGATCTCTTTTGCAAGCTGAAGCGTCAAAGTATTCCCAAACGGAGTTGCTTTAATTATATCCCTGCCGTCATCGGTATTTTCCGGCAATGTGATAGGAAACGTTACTTTTTCTCCATCTGCATAGCTTCCTTCGTAAGGGTTATCATCTTTTATATGATTCAAATAACTTTCGAGCGGATAAAGCGTATTCCAGCCTTCTTTCAGGTACTTGTCCGTGAAATCAACTTTGTTGAAATCCTTTACATATTTGGGCAGTTGCTCCATATAAAAAGTACTGGAAACCCAATTTCCGTCTACCATCCAATAGGCGGCATCTGCAAAATGCCCGGCAGGTAAAATCGCACCACGATCTTTCAATGCAACTCCGATTACTTTGGATTTAAAATCGGTCGCAAGCTTCAGCTCGTCCGTGACAGTTGAGGTCAGTAAATTTCTGGGAGACATTTTTCCATCTTTATTATCCGGGGCCAGACCTACTCCATTTACACCATCATCTTGTGTACAATACATTTTGGTCTGGGTTTCTCTGATGTAAAAATCATTTCCCGCAATGCCATGAATCGCCGGAACACTTCCCGTATAAACTGTACTGTGGCCGATTGCCGTAAAGGTCGGAACATAGGGTATCAACGTATTTTCTGCTGTAAATCCTTCAGTAAGCAGACGTTTGAATCCATCATTTCCATACCGTTCATAAAATTTATACAAATAATCCCAACGCATCTGGTCGACTACAATTCCAACGACTAATTTAGGACGGTCATTGTTATTTTTTAATTGAGCAAATGAATTTGAAAATGCAATGAATAATAAAGCAAATATGATTTTAGAAATAATTGATCTCATTTATTTTGATTCAAAAATGGAATTCAAATCTATGGGTTTCGGGTCAAATATCAAATCAAATCTGTTTAAAGTTATGGTTAAGTGTTTTGGATATTTCCAGGCCTAACCGATTTACTCAATTTCCAGAATTTCTTTCGCCAGGCGTATCATTTTCGGGTCGCCGGTATGCTTTCCTTTTTCGTCGGAAAGCTTGACCACACTGGTCCAGGGAATATCGGGTTCTGCAACTGAAGTCAATTTGAGGACGATGTTCATGGGTTTTAATCCGACATCATTGGTCAGGTTGGTTCCTATTCCAAAAGAAATCCCGATTTTCCCCTGTGTAGCTTCAGTAATGGTCCTGACTTTATCCAGATTCAATCCATCGGAAAAAATAATGGTTTTATGCAAAGGGTTGATCCCCAGTCTTTCATAGTGGCTGATAGCTTTTTGCGCAAATTCAACCGGATCGCCGCTGTCATGGCGTACTCCATCAAAAAGTTTTGCCAGCTTTTTATTGAACTGAGTAAAGAAAACATCGGTCGTATAAGTATCGGTCAACGCGATTCCTAAATCTCCGTGATACACATTGACCCAACGGTCCAGGCTGATTCCGTTGGCTATTTTCACTCCGAATCTTGCCCCATGGTACATAAACCATTCGTGCGCGTGGGTGCCGATGGGCTTCACTTCCGTCGTCATGGCAAAATGAACATTGCTTGTTCCTACATAACTTGAGCCCCCGAACTCTTTCAAAACCTCTGCTACCAATTGATGTACCGCATAGGAATGTCTTCTTCTCGTTCCGAATTCTGCTACTTTCACGCCCAAATCCTGGTAAAATTCTGCTTTTTTCTTTATGGTTTCGATCACTTTTTCCTCAGGGTCACGCTCTTGATCTGTCAACTCGTAATATAATTCACTGATGAGCGACAAAATCGGGACTTCCCACAAAATCGTGCGGTACCAGTATCCGTGAATTTTCACGCTTAAATCTTCTCCTGTTTGTTGTATTTCCACTTCGCCAGGGTCATATCTGTAACCCTGTAAAAAGTCAAGATAAGCGGAGTTCAGATAGGGACAGGTAATTTTCAGGTACGCTTTCTCCTCTCTTGTCAACTTTAAAAAAGACATTTTTTCAATCCGCCTTTTTAATTCTTCCCCAAAACCTTCCGGAAATTTATGTTGACCCCGGTTGATAAATTCATATTTTGCATAGGTATCGGGATATAGTTTCACCACCGCATATTGCATGGTAAATTTGTAGAAATCATTGTCTAAGATAGAATTGAAGCTCATTGAATATACGTTTTGCCGAAGTTCGGAACTTGAAGTTTGCCTTAATAATCAAATATAAAATAAAAGTTCTGAAATGATAAACGAAAAGCGAATTTCGTATCTCGGATTTTGTAAAAAAGAAAAACCCGAAAACTTTCATTTCCGGGCTAAAATCAATCTATTATGAAAAAATTATTACTTATCGATTGAGCTCAGTACACGCTGCATGAATTGGTTGGCTGCATCGCGCTCACTCATTCCACTGTCAATCATAGATTTCATTTCCATTGCTCCACAGATATTAGAGATAATTTCACCTATCACATCTCTTTCTTCGTCTTTAACAGCAGGTGAGTCAGCATAGATTTCCAGTACTTCCAGAGCACTTTCCATGCTCCCGGCAGAAGCTGATTTCGCTAAATTCTTATAAACCGGCAATTTCATCCGTAATTGCTTTTAAATGTTCTTCTTTTGATGTAACCACCTGGTTGATAAATTTTCCGTCTTTGTAGATTGCAAAAGTAGGTAAATTGGTTACTTCAGCTAATTTCCGGCTTTCAGGAAACTTTTCGGCGTCTACATAAACAAACTGAATGTTTGGATTTGCTTCCGCCAATCGTTTTACCTTTGGCTTCAACAAACGGCAATTCCCGCACCACGCCGCTCCGAACTGCACCAATGCCTTTGGGCTTTCGTTCAGTATCTCCGGCAATTTATCTTCGGTTATTTCTACAAACATCTTAGTTCAGATTAACGTTAGTTGACAAATATTCGGCAACACCTTCTTGGGTAGCGTTCATAGCGGCTTTTCCTTCTTCCCAGTTTGCAGGACAAACTTCTCCATATTTTTCAACGTGAAGAATGGCATCCAGCAATCTTACATATTCATCAATATTCCTTCCCAACGGCAGGTCATTGATAGTTTCATGACGAACTACTCCATTTTTATCAATAATAAAAGTTCCTCTGTAAGCAACCGGAAGTCCTTCAAAAACAATTCTTTCGGTTTCATAATCGGTAACATATTCTCCGGCCAATACACCATAATCCATAGAGATGGTCTTTGCCAAATCCGCTACTACCGGATATGTAACCCCTTGAATACCACCGTTATCTTTATGGGTGTTTAACCAAGCCAAATGCGTTTCTTCTGAATCTGTTGAGATCGCAACAACCACAGCATCTCTTTTTTCAAATTCGCCCAATTTCGCCTGAAAAGCATGTAATTCGGTTGGGCAAACAAATGTGAAGTCTTTTGGATAAAAGAACAATACTATATTTTTCTCGCCAACTGGCAATGTAAAGTCAGAAACGATTTCTTCTCCGTCCAAAACTGCCGGAGCTGTAAATTGTGGGGCTTTTTTTCCTACTAATGACATAATTTTAATGGTTTAATTTCACCAGCAAAATTAGTCATCTCCTTCCGGGAAAAAGATTTTCACTCATAGCTAAACCCTATGAACAAATTTATTGTTTTTATAGACAATCTTATTAATTGATAATAAGCAAGTTATATGAAACGGAGTCTAACATCTATGATATCAATCATAAATGTATTGAGAATTTTTTTAATTAAATACTTCAAAATCCTTTCCGTCAAATGATGCAAAAACCATCGTTGGATGCGAATCCTGATGAAATGTATTTCCCAAATTATCAATCGCAATCGCCCCGGCAAACCCGTCAAAAGATTTCAGCTCTTCAAATGTCTTTTCAAATGCTTTTTGCATTGGAAAACCATCCGTCACACGGGTTACGATCTTAGCCGCTACGGCTCCGCTCACGATGTCCTCTCCGACTCCGGTGCAGCTGACCGCACAGATTTGATTGCCATAGTTCCCTGCGACTGTTGCAGAATCGGAGATCCTGCCGGGAATTTCAAATCCTTTCCCGCCTGTGGAAGTTGCTACCGCTAATTTTCCTTCGGAATCCAAAGCCACACAGCCTACGGTTCCAGTTCCGGCCGATTTTACTTTGGCTAAATATTCTTCCCTGCGCTGGGGAATTTCGGTTGAGAATTTTTCAAATCCGTTTTTGCGCGCAAAGTTCGTAGCACCCTCTCCGCCTAAAACTTTATCGTCATAATCCAGTAGTTTTTCTGCAACCTGAATAGGGTTCTTCACTCCTTCAATATTAATGACTCCGCTCATTTTTTGAGTGGTCCCGTCCATGAGCGAAGCACTCATTCGTATTTTCCCGTCGCTCTGAATCTGCGAACCTGTTCCCGCATTGAAAAGCTCATTATCTTCCAACAAAGAAACAGTAAAAACCACCGCTTCCAAAGCCGAATGATTCCGGAGAAACTCAAATCCTTTTTGAGTAATTTCTTTTAGTGCGTTCTGCTTAGCAATCTTTGTTTCCCGATTGGTATGGGATTCTGAAAAAAATCCACCGTGGATGATGATTTTCATTATTCGATGATTTCTTTTACTGATTCGTTATGAATGACAAATTCTCCTGAAGTTAAATCATACGTATCGTTTTGGCTCATCACATGAACCACAAGGTTGCTGATCGAAACCGGTTCACCCAAAGAGACATCTGTCAGATTGGTGTTTTTAATCTGCTTTCCATCGACCAGAATCACAAGCCCGGAACCAATTGCTTCCATTTTTGTTCCGTTTGTAATGAGCAGCCCGGTATCTTCACCCAACCCGATCCCTAAAATCTTCGGATTCCCTACAACTGCCTGGAACAAGCGCCCGATCCGCCCCCTCTGTACAAAATGCGTATCGACAATCACATCGTCAATAAAACCAAGCCCGCTCGTAATTTTTACTTCACCTTTTAGTAATGCCTCTTTGCTGCTTCCCTGGTAAATCATACTTCCGGAAGCTGCTGCCGCACCGGCAGAAGTTCCCGAATAAATAAATTCCTCCTCTCTGTATTTTTTCAATAAAATTTCGTGAAATTGTGTTCCACCCAAAATAGAGGTCAACCTGAGCTGGTCTCCTCCCGTGAACATCACCACATCAGCATTTTGAATTCTTTTCAATATTTCTGCGCGGTCTGCCTCTTCTCTTTTCTGTATGTGCAAAACGTCTACATTTGTCGCACCCAGATAATTAAACGCTTTTATATATTCCGCACCAACTTCCAACGGGATTGTAGATGCGGTTGTGATCACTTCGATCCTGGAATCGTTTCCGTTTTTGGATTCCTTGATGATTCTTTTCAGAATTCCTTTTTCAAAAAAGTTCAGGTTATTGGCTACGTTTTCGTCAAAGCTCACTTCCGTGAAACTCCCTTTGTCAACGGCTCCGCCAATGATGATTAGTTTTCCTTTAATATCCATTCGGCAAATCTATAAATAATTTAAAAATGTTTTAACGTAATGGTAAATACGAAATAATAACAATTTTTCAAGATTTTTATAAGAAAATTGAGTTTATTGAAAAAAAGATTTAATTTTATCAAAATGTGATAAAAATCATCAATAGTAACAAAACTTAACTTTTTATGGAAATATTGAAAATACAGGCGTTGCGGGGTCCAAACATCTGGAGTGTGAGAAGAAAAAAACTGATTCAAATGCGTCTTGATTTACAGGAACTGGAAGAACGTCCTACCAATAAAATAGAAGGATTCCGGGAAAGGCTGGAAGCTTTAATACCGAGCCTGATTGAGCACCGCTGTTCAGAAGGAGTGAGAGGAGGGTTCTTTATGCGTGTAGATGAAGGTACCTGGATGGGGCATGTTATAGAGCATATAGCGCTCGAAATTCAAACGCTTGCCGGAATGGACACCGGATTTGGCCGTACAAGAGTCACCAAAACGCCCGGCGTTTACAATGTGGTTTTCAGTTATCTTGAAGAAAGTGTGGGTGAATATGCCGCGGAAGCTTCTGTAAGAATTGCGCAGGCAATTGTAGATGGTGTTGATTATGATATTGATGCCGATATCCAAAAAATGCGTGAAATTCGGGAGCGGGTAAGGCTTGGCCCAAGTACGGGAAGCATTGTTGAAGAAGCTGTTGCAAGAGATATCCCCTGGATTCGCCTGGGAACAAATTCTTTGGTACAATTAGGCTATGGAATTAACCAGATGCGCTTTCAGGCAACCATCACCTGCAACACCAGTAATATTGCGGTAGATATTGCCTGTGACAAGGAAGATACAAAAAAAATGCTGGAGAATTCATCAGTTCCTGTGGCAAGGGGCTCAATTTGTGTAGACGAAGAAGATCTGGTTAATACAATAGATAAAATCGGATTCCCTATTGTTATCAAACCTTTAGGCGGAAATCATGGCAAAGGTGCATCTATCAACGTGAAAACACTGGAAGAAGCCAAAGACGGACTGCTCCATGCCCAAAAATACGGAAGGAGGGTAATTGTTGAAAAATTTATTACCGGACATGATTTCAGGATCCTCGTAATCAACCATAAAATGGTAGCTGCCGCACAGCGGGTGCCTGCCCATGTTGTGGGTAACGGGGAAAATACTGTAAGAGAATTGATCGATATTGAAAACCAAGACCCAAGGCGTGGCTACGGACATGAAAATGTTTTAACAGAAATTGAAATTGACCGGGATTCTTTGGATTTACTTCAAAAACTAAATTATACCGAAGAATCTGTCCCTAAGAAAGGAGAAATTGTTTACCTGAAATCAACTGCCAATTTAAGTACGGGCGGAACTTCTATAGATGTCACCGATATGGTTCACCCGGAAAATATTTTTCTGGCGGAACGGATTTCGAGAATCATTGGGTTGGATGTTTGCGGAATTGATATAATGGCAGAAAATCTGACACAGCCTTTACAGGAAAACGGTGGTGTAGTGCTTGAAGTAAATGCCGCTCCGGGATTCCGGATGCATCTTGCACCTTCGGAAGGTTTGCCGAGAAATGTTGCCGCTCCGGTAATCGATATGCTGTATCCTCCCGGGAAACCCAGCCGCATCCCGATTATTGCAGTTACAGGAACCAACGGGAAAACCACCACTACCCGGCTGATCGCCCACATGGTTAAAAATAAGGGTTACCGTGTCGGGTTCACTACTTCGGATGGAATTTATATTCAAAACCATTTGTTGGAAAAAGGAGATACTACAGGCCCGTTCAGTGCAGAATATATTTTAAAAGACCCGACCGTTGAATTTGCCGTGCTGGAAACTGCGCGCGGCGGAATTTTACGTGCAGGATTAGGATTCAGCCGTTGTGACATCGGGGTGATAACCAATATTCAGGAAGACCATTTGGGATTGAATGATATTCATACGCTCGAAGATCTGGCACGTGTAAAAAGTGTTGTAGCCAGGAGCATAAAAAATGACGGATGGGCGGTATTGAATGCAGATGATGAACATTGCATGAAAATGGCACGTGAGCTGGATTGCAACATTGCTTATTTCAGTATGGATGAAAATCAGCCGCACATACAGGCCTTATCTAAAGCCGGAAACATTGTTGCCGTTTATGAAAACGGTTACGTAACAATCAAAAAAGGAGACTGGAAAATAAGGATTGAACGCGTAACGCAAATTCCGATTACGGTTGGCGGAAAAGCTAAATTCATGATTGCCAATGCACTGGCAGCAACGCTTGCCGGATATCTGTCAGGATTCAATTCCGAAGATTTAAGCCTGTCGTTGCAGACATTTATTCCGAGTGCAGCTCAGACGCCGGGAAGATTGAACATTTTCAATTTCAAAAATTTTCAGGTGATGATCGATTTTGCGCACAACCCTAAAGGTTATCTTGCAATCGAAGATTTTCTGAGCAATATAGATTCTCCGCATAAGATCGGAATCATTGCAGGAGTTGGTGACCGTAGAGATGAAGACATTAAAGAATGTGGTAAAATTGCCGGACGTATGTTCAATCATATCATTATCAGGCAGGAAAAACATTTGCGCGGGCGAACAGAAGAAGAAATTATTAACCTGATTTTAGACGGAATACAGGAATCCAATAAAGACATTACCTATGAAATTATTCCCAAAGAAGTGGAAGCTATCAAACATGCTATCAACAGTGCAAAAGACGGTACTTTTATAACTGCTCTGAGCGATGTTGTAACAAACGCCATAGGCATTGTCCAAAGTTATCTGGATAAGGAAAACGAAAGTGTCCTGGCAAATTAAAAATAAGCCCGAAAAGTGAGATTTTCGGGCTTTCTTTTTTTCGTTAAATTATTCCTAAAAATCATAGCCTGTTAAATCCGGAATAAAAAATTGATTTAATTTTCATCTCAAATTTTAAATCTATGAAAAAACTATTATATTCTCTTTTCGTTGTCGGGACTTTATTTTCGGCTTCGGCACAGGAAAAGTTAATTGTTGAATATGAATCGCGAATGGAATTCGACGCAGAGGCATTTGAAAAGAATGTTAGTGTGAGCGGCGCCCAAATTGCGAAGCAGGAAGTTATAGACGCCTTGAAGGAATCTATGAAAAATCCTAATTATTACACGCTCAGGCTCACCCCTTCCGAATCTGAATTCAAATACATAGAAAAAGTTTCCAATGAGCAACCGCAGGAAGGAAGGGTAAAAGTCAAAATCGTTTCAGGCGGAACCGGAGTGACATACAAGAATCTGAATGAAAAAATAAGCCTGCAGTCACAGGAAAGCTGGAACCAGAACTTCCTTATCAAAGATTCTTTAAAAAATTATAATTGGAAAATTTCGAAAGAATCCAAAGAAATATTAGGGTATGAAGTCCGTAAAGCGGAAGCTAAGATTGACAGTGCCCAAACTGCTGTTGCCTGGTATGCTCCGAAACTGCCTTACAAAAATGGCCCGGAAAATTATCAGGGGTTGCCCGGGTTGATCATGGAAATTGAAATTTCTGACCAGTCAGATGAAGAAAAAAGAAAATTCATTTACAAAGCGATTTCGGTAAATGTAGACAGTGAGAACAAACCGATCGAACGCCCGAAAAAAGGAAAAGAAATCAGTGCAAAAGAATTTGAAAAACTCAACAAAGAACAGATGGAGAAAATGAAAGAAATGTATGGCGGCGGTGTAGATAAGGATTAAACCAGATCGAAATTTTTCGTTTCAACCTTTGTAACAAATCAGTCTGCTTATACACTTATAAAGCAAATCACTCCAGATGACAAAGATTTATTCATTTCTTTCAATTTTCTGTATTTTATTTTCAATATTTTCATTTGCTCAGGAATCCTGCAAGCTCCGTGGTGAAATCCGCGACAGCATAGGATTGCCGGTTTTCGACGCTTCCGTTTCGGCATTCAATTCGAAAAATGAGGGTGTGGCTTTTACTTTTTCAGATACCGAAGGTTATTTTACGCTCGAGCTCCCCTGCGGCGAAAGCTATGATGTAGAGATAGAGCACATTGATTTCGAGTCTTACGCAGAAAATGTTACAATGGATAAGTCCAAATCGGTCAGATTCAAAATGAAAAGAGGAGCTATTTCACTTCAGGAAGCTGTGATCAAAGCCAAACAGCCCATTACCGTAAAAGGTGATACGATCGAATATGATGCAGATTCATTCCGCACCGCAGCCGATGAAAACCTGGAAGACCTTTTGAAAAAGCTTCCAGGGCTGCAGGTAGAAAACGGGAAAGTTTATTATGAAGGAAAGGAGATCAAAACTATAAAGGTCGGCGACCGTGAAGTTTTGGGTGGAAATACAAAATTATTGACCAAAAATTTACCTGCAGATGCGATTGACAAGATCCAGCTGAATAAAAAATTCAAGGCCAATCCATTTGCAAATTCTTTGTCAGATGATGAAGAAGCCATGCTCAACATTGAGTTGAAAGAAGACAAGAAAAGCCTGATCTTCGGAAACGCGACTTTGGGCGGAGATGCCGATGAACACTCAGATGTACAGTCAAAGCTATTCTATTTCAGCCCGAAGACAGACGGAACTTTCATTACGGATTACAATACTTATGGCAAAGAAGTTTTTACCTATGAAGATTATTTTTCATTTCTCGGCGGTATGTCTGAACTGATGGAAGAAGGAAGCAGCTTTTCCCTCCGCGATGATTCAAATACCATACGTCTTGGCTCTGCGCAGGATGCTTCAGATATGGGTGCTTTTCTGAGCGCGCTGCATTTCGGGTATGAACCTAATAAAAAGATCTACACGAACGGGTTTGTGCTGTTCAACAATAACAATGTCAGTTTCAAATCCACGCAGGAACGGATCGGAGAAGGATTCATTAACAGAGATGAACAATACAATGATCAGCATTTGCTTTCAACCTTGGGACGAATCAGAGTGGATTATACACCAGACGATAAATCCCAGGTCAAATACCGAGTAAATTTCAATTATCTGGAAAATGAGGACGCGCAATTTGCAGACAGATTTTTAAATGATGAATCCATCGGGAGCACAAACAATGAGCTTGATAAAACCAGCTTCAGCCTGCGACAGAATTTGTCTTATATCAGGAAAATCGGAAGAGATGATAATTTAGGGATTTATGTACGCCACCAGATGGTAAATGACCACCCTGATCTGTTCATAAATTCCGATATGTTTCCATTCGTAATAGACAGCGTAGATTTTTATAACCTTTATCAGGATAAAGAATTGAATAAAAACAATTTACAGATTTACGGAATTTACAATCACCTGCTCAGCAATACAAGTAATTTACGTTTGAAGATCGGGTCTAATTTCAGCTGGCAGGCACTTACCAATGATATTTATGAGGGAGATGACTTGATTACAAATGATCATTTCCAGACCGATTCCGACTTTAACTTTACCGAATTGTATGCTGATGCAACCTACACAAAAAAATGGGGAATACTGAAAGTTGATGCCGGCTTAGGTTTGCATAATTTCAGCGAAAAAACAAATGTCATAGGCAATGAGCGATCGCTGGAAGCAACCAAAATCCTTCCACACCTGGAAGCCGAATTTAGGTTTAATAATTCCCAAAGCCTGAACCTGAGCTATGCACAGGAATATAAACTGCCTAACCTGACCGATTTATCAGACGGTTATGACATCCAGAATTATTATTCCGTTTACCGCGGATTCCTCGGGTTGAAAGAATCACTTTATCATACTGCTGCGTTGCGTTACGGCTATTTCAACTCATTTAATTTCTTGAATTTTTATGCCGGGGCAACTTATAACCGAAGCATAGACAATCTTCAGAGCTCATCAGACCTGACTGTCATCCCGCAGGTTAACTCAATTATTAATAATCCGGAAGACGACCAGACACTGACCGCATATTTTGGCGGTGGGAAAAGATTCTCACGTTATTATTCACTAAATCTGAATGGGAATTTAAGCTATTCTGATTATTATACAACTATCAATTCCGGGTTGGTAAACAATACTTCCCTGACGCAGAATTATACATTGACCAATAAATTTAAAATCAAAAAGAAAGTAGAAATCGATTTAGGTTTGAATTACCTTAAAAATAATTTCGAATCATTGACCGATAACGAGTTTGCTACCTGGAAACCCTTTGGGAAATTTGCATGGGCCATTTCCGATAAATTTCTGTTCCAGTCCGATTATTCATACCAAATCCAATATCAGAACAGTGAATTAATTAACGAAAATCAGGCACTCAATGCTTCATTCCGTTATCACGTAGCCAAAAGCACCTACCTTACCCTGCTGGGCGGAAACCTGCTTGGTAATGAGAAAATAGTAAGCACAAGCTTTGACAATAATTTAACGGTGGTCAATACCCGTGAGGTTTTGGGAAGGTATTTTATCGTACAGTTAAGATATAAGTTTTAATTAGTGGTTAAAGGCCGGAATAAAAATCATAAAATCCCCTTCAAAATCTTCACCACGACATCAGACTTGCTCATGGTGTAGAAATGCAGCAAAGGAACTCCGTTTTCTATCAGTTCTTTACATTGGCCTATGGTCCACTCCACTCCTATTTCTCTTACGGTTTTGTTGTCTTTAGCTTTGACCAATTCGTTTGCCAAATCATCGGGTAAATCCACATGAAAAGTTTTAGGAAGAGCCGTAATTTGAGATTGAGTTGTAATGGGTTTTAACCCCGGAATGATGGGAATATCAATTCCGATTTTCCGGCATTTATCCACAAAATCAAAGAATCTACGATTGTCGAAAAACATTTGTGTAACAATATAATCCGCACCCAGATCCACTTTCTTTTTCAGATAATTCAAATCGATGTTCAGGTTCGGTGCTTCAAAATGCTTTTCCGGATAACCCGCCACACCAATACAAAAATCGGTTTTCGAACTGTTTTGTAAATCATCGTCCAGATATTTTCCCTGGTTCAGATTCACAATTTGTTCCAACAATTCCGAAGCATAACGATGACCGTTTGGCTCTGCCATAAAAGTTGACTCAGATTTAACGGGATCGCCACGCAAAACCAATAAATTATCAATCCCTAAAAAATTCAGTTCGATCAACGCATTCTCCGTATCTTCCTTATCAAATCCGCCGCAGATAATATGCGGAACCGCATCTACTTTATAGTGATTTTGAATCGCTGCGCAGATCGCTACCGTTCCCGGACGTTTCCTTACACTTTTTCTTTCCAGCAAGCCATTGGGATGTTTTTTATACACAAATTCCTCGCGGTGATAGGTTACATCAATGAATGACGGAGCAAATTCGATCAAAGGATTAAGCATATCAAATATATTCTGAATATTATTTCCTTTCGTAGGCGGTAAAATTTCGACGGAAAATCCTGTTTTGTGTTGTTGTCTTGCGTTTTCGATGTGTTGGCTTACTTTCATTTTTGTGTGTTAATTTATGGAATGCTGGTTTAGGTGCCGGATGTAGAATTCTATTTAAGATTTTTCAAGGCAATCCTAATATTCGACAAAATCTGTGAAATATCTTCTTTGGAAGTCGTCCCGACCGACAAACGAAACCAGGTTGAATCTCCGGAAGCCCCGAAAGCATAAAAAGGAACCAAAGCTACATGGGATTCTTTCAGCAGATAACTTGTAATTTCCTTAACCGAATTCAATTTCACTCCCTCTTTTGTTTCTTTTCCAATCAAATCAAATTTCACAGTCAGGTAAAGGGCTGCTTCCGGTTCGATTACATCTACCGGAAAGTTTTCGTTCTTCAATTCCAAAAATCCTTTGTAAAATTCATTCAGACGATACGACAATTCCGATTTTATATGCTTTAGATATTCCAGAACTTCTTTGTCTTTCTTCAGGTATTCGGCCGTTGCTATCTGTTCGGGTTTTGGCGCCCAGGCACCGATATGGCTTAAAATATCTTTCATTTTATGGATAATGTCCTGCGGGCCGAACGCCCATCCTACCCGAACACCCGTTGCGGCAAATGCTTTGGAAATTCCGTCGATAAAAATCGTATAATCCCGCATTTCAGGATTCAATAAAACCGGATTGTAGTGTTTCGTTCCCCCGTAAGTCAGCTGCCAGTAAATCTGGTCATAAAGCAAATACAAAGGCTTAATATTCAATTCGTTTCTTCGTTTATTTTCAGTAACAATTAAATTGCATACTCTTTCCAACTCTTCTTTTTCAAACGTTGTTCCCGTAGGATTCAGGGGCGAACAAACCGCTATCAGATTTGCTTTTTGAATATACGGTTCAATTTCCTCTGCTGTCGGCATGAATTTATTCTCCGGTTTGGCTTCAATCACTATTTCTTTATTTCTGGACAAATAAGTATAAGCATCATTATTCCAAGACGGAACCGGATATAAAACAGTATCGTCCAAATCCAGAATGGTCTGATAAACCGCATAAATCAATGGTCGTGCACCGCCTGAAATCAGGATTTCATTATCTGAATAATTCAATCCCAAATTCTGACGCAGATAATCCGATACGCTTTGTCTTAAAACCGCTTCGCCGTTCCCAGCAGGATAATTGGTTAAATTATTTTGATAATTTCCTATAATCAGCAATTTCAACTCATCGGGAATCGGAAATATTTTAGAATCAAAATCCCCGATTGTCAAATTGTATATTTTTTCACCCTGTGCTTGTAATGTCCGGACTTCTCCGGCGATTTTAATGATTTCCGAACCTTTAAGATTTTCAGAAAGTTGTGATGTTTTCATATCTTTTTTCGTTTTTATGAAGCTCGTAATTTGAATTTCCATTTAATAAGACGCTAAATTAGGACTCAGCCACTTTTCAGCCAATTCCAAATCGATATTTTTTCGTTTTGCAAAATCTTCCACCTGATCGATTTGAATTTTCCCGACTCCGAAATATTTTGCTTCGGGATTTCCAAAATAATATCCCGAAACCGAGGAAACCGGTAACATTGCCAGAGATTCTGTAAGTTCCATTCCTGTCCGGTTTTTCACGTCCAGCAATTCCCAAATCGTCAGTTTCTCCAAATGATCTGGACAAGCCGGATATCCAGGCGCAGGGCGGATTCCTTTGTATGCTTCCTTGATCAGTTCTTCGTTAGACAAAACCTCATTGGCGCTGTAACCCCAGAACTCAGTACGGACCTTTTTGTGCAAAAATTCCGCATAAGCTTCCGCAAAGCGGTCCGCCAGTGCTTTGACGATAATTGAATTGTAATCATCATTTTTGTCTTCAAAAACCTTGGCAAAATCCGAAATTTCCTGTCCGGCCGTTACCGCAAAACAACCGAAATAATCTTCGATTCCCGACTCTTTTGGTGCTATAAAATCAGCCAATGAATGATTGGGTAGATTTTTAGACTTTTTGGACTGCTGGCGAAGCGAAATAAATTGATCCAGTTTATTTCCCTCATCGTCATACAGTTCAATTGTATCGTCTTCTACCGTATTGGCTTTAAACAAACCGTAAATTCCTTTGGGCTTTGCAATAACTTCTTTTTCAATCCTGTCCAGCATTTCCAAAGTATCTTTGTACAATTTTTTGGCTTCTGCACCAATTAATTCATCTTCCAGCAGATCCGGAAATTTCCCGTGCAATTCCCAGGTTTTAAAATAAGGCGTCCAGTCAATAAACTCTCTCAACTCCGAGACGTTTGCTTCATGTGTAAAAACACCTAATTGATTAGGTTTAAAGGGTTTGTTATTTTCAAAATCAACTTTGAACTTATTCTTACGGGCTTCTTCAATTGATAAAAATTCTTTTTTTACGGTTCTTGACAAAAAACCATCACGAATCTTATTATATTCTTTATGTGTTTCAACTAAAAATTCATTCTGACCCTCGCTTATTAATTTCGAAGCAACCGGCACTGAACGCGAAGCATCCAAAATATGAATCACAGACGAATATTCAGGTGCAATTTTGACAGCCGTATGTGCTTTGGAAGTGGTCGCTCCACCAATTAACAACGGCAAATTCATGTTGCGTCTTTTCATTTCCCTGGCAACATGCACCATCTCATCCAAGGAAGGCGTAATCAATCCGCTCAAACCAATCATATCGACTTTTCCCTTTTCCGCTTCTTCCAGAATTTTATCGGCCGGGACCATTACACCTAAATCAATGATTTCAAAACCATTACAACTCAAAACCACTGAAACGATATTTTTCCCGATATCATGCACATCCCCTTTTACCGTTGCCATCAGAACTTTCGCTGCCGGTTTATCAGTTTTGTTTTTCCGTTTTTCTTCTTCCAGATACGGTGTCAGATAAGCCACTGCTTTTTTCATTACCCTTGCCGATTTGACCACTTGCGGCAAAAACATTTTTCCTGCTCCAAACAAATCGCCTACTACGTTCATTCCATCCATTAAAGGGCCTTCGATCACTTTCAGCGGAGATTCGATTTTAGCCAAAGCTTCTGCCGTATCTTCATCGATGAATTCAGTAATTCCTTTTACGAGCGAATGCTCAATTCGTTTTTCCAACAACCAGTTCCGCCATTCATCGTCTTTCTTTTTGGCTTTGGCTTCGCCTTTTACATTTTCCGCAAAATCAATCAGACGTTCGGTTGCATCTTCTCTCCTATCCAGAACAACATCTTCCACCAATTCGAGTAAATCTTTGGGAATATTGTCATAAATCTCCAGCATTTCAGGATTTACAATTCCCATATCCATCCCGTATTTGATGCCATGATAAAGAAAAACCGAATGAATGGCTTCACGAACCAAATTATTTCCCCGAAAGGAAAAAGATGCGTTGCTCACACCACCGCTGACCAAAGCGCCCGGCAGGTTTTCTTTTATCCATTTGGTCGCTTCGAAAAAGTCGAGTGCGTTTCTCCGATGCTCTTCCATACCGGTTGCAAGCGGGAAAATATTCACATCGAAAATGATGTCGTTCTTAAGAAAACCTACTTGATTGACCAAAATATCATAAGAACGTTTACATATTTCGATTCTTCGTTCGACATTATCGGCTTGTCCGTCTTCGTCAAATGCCATCACGATAGCCGTTGCACCGTACCGACGGATTTTTTTTGCCTGCCGGATGAACGACTCCTCACCTTCTTTTAGGCTGATGGAATTGACAATGGCTTTTCCCTGCACGTTTTTCAATCCCGCTTCCAATATCTCCCATTTGGAAGAATCAATCATGATCGGCACTTTGGAAATATCGGGTTCAGCAGCAATTAACCGTAAAAAACGAACCATCGCTTCCTTTCCGTCAAGCATTCCTTCGTCCATGTTGATGTCGATGATCTGTGCGCCACCTTCCACCTGGTTGCGTGCAATCTGCAAAGCTGCTTCGTAATCTCCGGATTTGATCAGACTCAAAAAACGTTTGGAACCTGTCACGTTGGTGCGTTCCCCTACGTTGATGAAGTTCGAATTATCCCGTATGTAAAGCGGTTCAAGTCCGCTTAAAGTTAGTTTTATGCTCATTTCAATTGTACAATGTAAAATGTAATACGTACAAAGTATTTTAAAGAGCTTCCAGGTTTTAGAAACCTGGAAGCTCTTGCGTGTTTATAAAGCAAATTCAGGTAATTTTCTCGTTTGAAAATCTTTTGCAAAATCCGCAATTGCTTTGATATGTTCAGGTGTTGTTCCACAACAACCTCCTATAATATTGACCCACCCGTTTTCAATCATCGGCTTTACATTTTCCAGCATGATTTCAGGAGATTCATCGTATCCACCAAAAGCGTTTGGTAATCCTGCATTCGGATAAACGCTTACATAAAAAGGCGAATGATATGCTAATGTCTCTATGTAAGGGATCATATCAGTTGCTCCCAAAGCACAATTCAGCCCGATACTCAACAACGGAATATGCGAAAGCGAAATGAGAAATGCTTCGGTTGTTTGCCCGGAAAGCGTGCGTCCGCTTCGATCGGTAATCGTGCCGGAAGCCATCAATGGAACCTGGATTCCGGTTTCGTCCATTGCTTCCATTACTCCGAAAAAAGCAGCTTTTGCATTCAATGTGTCAAAAATTGTCTCCACCAAAATCGCATGAACACCTTCCTGTAGCAAAGGAACCGTTTGTTCTTTATAGGTTTCCATTAATTCATCATAATCCACATTCCGGAATCCGGGATCGTTTACATCGGGCGAGATCGAAGCCGTCCGGTTGGTTGGACCGATGGATCCTGCGACAAACCTTGGTCTTTCGGGATTTTGTGCCGTAATTTCCACCACAGCTTCCAAAGCCAGCTTTGCAGACGACCGGTTTAATTCTTCCACCCAATCCACCATATTATAATCGATCATGGAAATCCGGTTGGCATTGAATGTGTTGGTTTCGATAATATCTGCTCCGGCTTTCAGGTAATCCAAATGGATTTGTTTGATAATTTCGGGCTGGGTAATGGAAAGCAAATCATTATTTCCTTTTAGCGATTGATGAAAATCCTTGAATCGTTCGCCCCGATAATTTTCTTCAGTCAGGTTATGGCGTTGGATCATGGTGCCCATCGCACCGTCAAGGATAAGGATTTGGTTTTTAATTGTTTCGGTCAAATTCATACTAAATGCATTTTGTAGTTCGTATATCGAACTTCGTAATTAATATTTTGACCTTATGAAAGAAATATGTGAAGTAATTCTTCCCTTATCTTTTCCCGCCTGAAGCAAGATAGGATGTAGCACCCGGCTCAACGGGTTGCTAAGGTTTCACAGGGCCTAATCCCTCCACCTTTCTCAATAAGGATAGGCAAAGATAGAGATTAATTCGATATTAAAAAATTCTATTACTGCTCTATGTATTTATTTTTTTAATTCACTTAATCACAATACTTTTGCATAAAAGTTTTTAACCTAAACTAAATGAGAAAAATTCTAAACCTTCCACCTTTCTGCATTATAAAATTTTGTTTATTGATCATATCTCTGAACGCTGTTTCTCTTCATGCACAGATAAATATTGAGCAAAATTTCAATTCCTCTTCTTCCATGCCTGCCGGGTGGACAACAAGTGCCAGTGACGGTTTTGTCATTACCGCTACTTCGGCATGTAACGGGAATTCGACAAGAGATTTTGTTTATAGTGCAGTTTCAGCTGCTTTTTTAAGCTCTCCGAACCTGATTGGTTTGTCAAATGGAACAGATATAAATGTTGCTTTTGACTATAAAATAATCAATCAAAGCGGCGGCGGAGCAACCCCTGCTAATTTTGGGAATATTCAGGTTCAGTATTCAGTTAATGACGGATCAACCTGGAATACGGCATTTACCATTAACAGCTCCAATCACGCTCCTTCAACAGCCTGCACGACAAAATCGTTTACTCTCTCGGGCTCAAATGTACCTAACGGAAGCAACTTTAAATTAAGATTTTTAAATACATGGGCAACCGGTTCATACTTTATTTTCATAGATAATATTTCTGTAGCACAAAACCCGGGCACGCCTCCTAACTGCAATGCAACTCTGACCTCTCCTTTGAACGGAGCTACAAATGTTGCGGTTTCACTCAATCAAATCACCTGGGGAAATGCAACGGGTATTCCTACCGGCTACAAAGTAAGTATTGGAACATCTCCGGGAGGAACACAAATTGCCAATAACGTTGATGTTGGTAATGCAAACACTTATTCGTTCACTTTCCATTACCAAACAACTTATTATGTAACTATTATTCCTTATAACGGCAGCGGAAGTGCAACCGGCTGTTCTGAACAATCATTTACAACACAATCTCCTTCAATTACGGCTCTGCCATGGCTGGAGGGTTTTGAAACAACTTCAGTTCCTGTCGGCTGGGTAAGAAATACTTTTACGATTGGCAGCACAACACGTCTCCCGGAAGCAGATACCAATATCATTTATAAAAATTTCCGTTCGACTATTACCACTGAGAATTTTTCTACCGTTTCTGCCGGGGAAATAGAGTCGGGCAACCAGCTGTCGTTTAATTATCGCTTTGCAAATTTTGATACTCCGTTTGGTGCTCCTTCTGCAGGGGCAGGGAATTTTATCGTTGCCATATCTACTGACTATGGCATAACTTACAGCAATGTACAAACAGTAGTTTCTGATGGAATTGCGGGCTGGAAAACATTCAATCTGGATTTGTCTTCTTATGCGGGAGATTACGTTAAAATAAAAATTACAGGAAACTGGATAAGCGGAAACTGGGTTGTCGGGTTTGATGATTTTTATATAGGAAACGAAATTACGTGTCCGGCACCTGAAAACCTGATCCTGAATTTTGCCGGAAATGATTCTGCCAATGTTGAGTGGGAAAGTGTTTCAAATTCACAAAATTATACATGGTACATTTTTGGATATGGTGCCGATCCTCAAACAGATACGCCTGTTCAGTCCGGAAATACCAGCGCAGAATTAATCACAATAAATAATCTCGAACCTGACACTGATTATGATTTTTATGTTCAGGCAGATTGCGGGGAAACTGACGGAGAAAGCCAATTCTCCGAGGCCCTTTCATTCTCTACACTGTGTCCCGCCATAACTGATTTTCCTTTTACCGAAACTTTTGAAGCCGGTAGCTCAAGCCTTGATTGCTGGTTAAACGAAACCGTTTCCGGAAATACTTTATGGGGATTAGGGTCAGGCGCTCACGGCGGAAATGTAAATGCTGCTCATTCGGGAACGCAAAATGCTCTTTTCTTTTATGATTCACCTTCGGCAAGTGTGACTCAATTGATTTCTCCTCCAGTGGATTTATCTCACCTCATTACGCCGACATTGACGTTTTGGTATGGTAATCAGGAATATAACGGCGGGCAAAACGAGCTGCGTGTTTACTATAAATCTTCTCCGGCAGACCCATGGACTTTGATTCCCGGTGCAGTATACAATACTAACGTAAATCAATGGACAGAAGTTACCCTGTCTTTGCCGGGCGCAAGCGATGAATATTATATAGCATTTGAAGGAACTAATCACTGGGGGTACGGAATTGCTTTAGATGACATAACTGTACAAGATAATTTCAGTTGTCCAAGCTCCACCACCTGGGACGGTTTAACCTGGAGCAACGGGCTTCCGGATTCAAATAAAAAAGCAGTTATAAACGGCGATCTCGTTTTAAGCCAGGACTTAGAAGCATGTCAGCTCGAAATTTCTGAAAACGGAAATCTGCAAATTCCTGACGGGTTTAAGTTTACAGTTTACGCATCAGTTGTTAACCTTGGAAATGCAACAGATTTCATTGTTGACAGCGGAGCAAACTTAATCCAGGTTGAAAATAATGCGCAAAATGAGGGGGCAATTACTGTTGTACGTACCAGCCAGCCTTTTAAAAGGCTGGATTATACATTGTGGTCTTCACCTGTTTCGGAACAGCAAATCAATTCATTTTCTCCTGAAACATTACCAAACAGGATATTCACCTATGAAGGCAATGCGGGATATATTGTTGTTCCGGACGTTACGGCAAATTTTTCTTCAGCAGAAGGTTATTTGTTCCGGGCGCCAAATAATTGGAATGCTTCGACTCCAACAGCCTACGAAGGCATTTTTATAGGTACCCCGTTAAATGGAGAAATAACTGTTAATATTCATTCCGAAAGTTACACATCTATAGGAAATCCGTACCCTTCCAACATTAATGCCGATTTATTAATGGGTGCCAATGACGGCATTTCCGCTCTTTATTTTTGGGTAAATACGCCTTTGGAAAGTGGAGAATATGTTGGAAATAATTATGCAAGCTATAATTTCCTCGGCGGAACCTCAAACACCGGTTCTTCCATGCCGGGTGCTGATGGGGTTCCAAATGGGATTATTTCAGTAGGGCAGGGATTTATAGTTGAAACAACAGACGATTCTGTTTCTTTTGACAATACAATGAGAACATCCAATCCTACTGAATTCTTTAAAGTTGATGACATCGAAAGACACAGATACTGGCTGAATTTCTCTACACAAAGCGGTGGCGAGCTCAATCAAATTCTCATTGGCTACATGACCGGGGCAACCAATGGTTATGACCATCAGATAGACGGAAAATTATTTGGATATAGCGGCTCTGCTCTATACAGTATTATTGATAATGAAAAATTTGTCATCCAGGGAAGAGCTCTTCCGTTTAATGAGTATGATGTGGTGCCTTTGGGCATCCGCATTATAACTGCGGGTACATTCCGTATCAGGATCGCTGCCAGGGATGGGTTATTCCTGGACGGGCAACAGATTTATCTTCACGATAAATATTCAGATACAATCTTTGAAATTACCCAAAATACCTATGAATTCTCTTCTCCCGCAGGGGAATTCAATGACAGGTTCGATGTCATCTATGTTAACTCAGGCTCTGACTGTCCTGATTTAACAAACTGGAACGGAATTACCTGGAGTAATGGACTCCCAGATGAAAACAAAAAAGCGATTATCAATGGTGATTTCACTTTAAGCTCTGACTTAGAAGCCTGTGAGCTTGAAATTACCCAAAACGGGAGTTTAACCATCCCCGATGGATTCAGTTTCACGGTAAGCGGGGTGATTTCAAATTATGCAGCTCCTGAAAATTTCATAGTAGAAAATGGCGCTAACCTTGTTCAGGAAGAAGATGTAGACAATATTGGAAATATTACAGTCCAACGAGACAGCCAGGATATGGTTCGTCTTGACTATACTATGTGGTCTTCCCCTGTTATTGAACAAAATTTATTTGGGTTTTCTCCCAATACTATTAACGGTGTTACTAATTATATTGGCTCTGCGGGAAGAATTTATATTTATGATGGTGCCAACGGATATGTTAACCCAGCTCCTTTCACTGCAGATGCTGTCTTTGAAAACGGAACAGGTTATCTCTTCCGTTCCCCGAATAACTGGAGTACAACAGAACCCGCTCCATACAACGGTACATTTACGGGAATTCCCTTTAACGGAAATCTGATAGTAAACACACATATGGAGAATTACACGTCTGTCGGTAATCCATATCCGTCCAATCTTGATGCAGACTTATTAATGACTGCCAATCCGGGAATTTCCGCACTTTATTTCTGGGTAAATACTTCCCTGGAAGACGGGAATTATACCGGAAATAATTATGCAAGTTATAACCTGACAGGCGGAACCTCCAATACAGGCTCTACTCTTCCCGGTGCCGATGGTGTTCCAACCGGGATTATTGCTATCGGTCAAGGGTTTATTGTCGGAACATCGGAATCATCTGTTTCTTTTGATAATACAATGCGGACAACCAACTCCACAGAATTCTTTAAAACCGATGAAATTGAAAGACACCGTTTATGGCTGAATCTTTCAGACGAAAACAATAATGGTTTAAACCAGATTCTTGTAGGTTATATGACAGGGGCAACACAGGGAATTGACAACCAGATAGATGGTAAATTGTTCGGTTATGAAGGCTCTGCAATTTACAGCATAATTGATGAGCAGAACTTTACTATTCAGGGCCGTGCTCTGCCGTTCGAGGCTTCTGATGTGGTTCCGATCGGGTTCCGAGCTGCTGAAAATGGGAAATTCAATATTTCCCTGGCAAATGTTGACGGGTTATTTGCCGAAGGTCAAACAATTTACCTGAAAGATAATCTTCTGAATGTCATTCATAATTTGACTGTTTCTCCTTACGGATTTGAATCTGTTGCTGGTGAGTTCAAAAACCGGTTTGAAGTTGTTTACCAGGAAGAAGGAACGATGGCTACAGATGACCTGGCGAAAAATGAAGTATTGATCTATAAAAATGCTGATAAAATTGAAGTTCTGTCGAAAGATTACAAAATCATTTCGATTGAAGTGTTTGATATGAGCGGAAGAAACCTGTTCAGGAAATCAAATATTCACTCCAATATTTATCATTTGAATTCCAGGTCATTTGGCCGGCAGGTAATTATTATCAGGGTGCAAACAGAGGATGGAAGAATAGTCTCGAAAAAATTCATCAGTTAATTAAAAAAAATTTAAACTAATTAAGCCCTCCTTTTAGGAGGGTTTTGTTTTTATATAGAAAGAATTTATTTATTACCGTAATTTGTCAGGATATTTTTCGTTTTACCAAAGTGAAATTCATTTATTCGTTAATCCTGCTCCTTTTTATTTCTTCTGCCTGCGGACAGGAAAAAAAAGATTCCGTCCTTAATTTTTATGATTTAAAATCTGCCGGCAATCAATATGAGCTTGATTTTCATAAAAAATTAATTAATGACTCCACCATCATTAAAACATTGGATTCATTAAAAACAATCGGGTTTTATACCCTAACGCTTGACTCGCTGAAAGGAACCGACGTTTACCTCAACAAAGGAAAAATGTACAAAAAAATCTGGGTAAGAAATGATTCGCTGTTTCAGCAAAAAGGAGACTGGTTTCCTGTCAAAAATCTTGATTCGCTCATCCAAAAAGTAAATGGCCAATATGCGCAGAAAGGTTACCCGTTTACAAAAATCAAGATTACTCCTTTGGGCTTCAGAGACGGTGAAGCACAGGTGAAACTGGAGTTGCAGTTATTTGCTCCGCGGACGATTGACGGCGTGCATGTAGAAGGTTATAAAAAGCTTTCAAAAGGCTACATCAAACATGGGTTGGGACTAAAAAAAGGAAAAACCTACAATGAAAAAGAGCTGAAAGAAATCTCTGAAAAAATGAGCTTCAATCCATTGATCGAAGAAGTGCGTCCGCCGCAGACTTTATTCAATACAGATTCCACAACCGTTTATCTGTACGTAAAAAAGGTAAAATCCAATTTATTTGATGGAATTTTAGGATTTGGAAATGACGAAAACGGTGATTTCAGGTTAAACGGAAACGTTAAAATTGAATTGAACAACAATTTTAACGGAATGGAAAAAATCCGCCTGAACTGGATTGCCACGCCTGACAAAAGTACCACGCTTGACCTGAGCGTACGTGTTCCATATATTTTGCGTTCACCTGTAGGTACGCAGACCAATTTCAATCTTTACAGAAAAGACAGTGTATTTGTAAATACAAAAATCGAGGAAAGGTTGTTTTACCAGATTACGCAAAATTCCAACATAGGGTTGAACTTCAGCCATGAGTCTTCCAATTTTGTCCTGGACGAATATCCTGAGATAGCCATGCTTTATGATGATTTTAATAAAAACGGATTCGGTATAAGCTATGAATTCATACAACCCTCACAAAACCGGCTGCTGGAAGGAAAAACCGGCCTGTTTCTTCTGGGCAAGACATTGAAACGGAAAGGACAAGAAGCAGATGCTTCAACACAGGAAATCACCAAAACCGAAGCCAGCCAGTATGAAGTAGGGCTAAATGCATTCCGTATTTTCAATCTGTATCCTAAACATTTGCTTAAGGCACGGGTTGAAGGGTATGGCTTATTCAGCGACAGCGATTTCTACTCTGAAAACGAACTATACCGAATCGGCGGATTTGGCAGCATCCGCGGGTTCAATGAAGAAAGCATTACAGCGTCCGCCTATGGAATTACAAGTCTTGAGTATCGTTTTATGCCCAATGACGGTTTTTACGTATCACTTTTTGGAGATTATGCCTTTATAGAAAATAAATCCACAAGCTTAAGTGAAAATTTATTGGGTATTGGCGCCGGGATTTCTTTTCTCACCCAATTGGGGGTTTTCAATTTAAGCTATGCAATCGGGAAACAATCTGATACAAGCTTTGATTTTAAAAACTCAAAAATTCACTTCGGGATTCTGACACGATTCTAACAGTTTCAATCCATAAAAAAAACCTTGCTCCAAAAGGAACAAGGTGAAAAACTGTGTGATAGTTATTTCGCTTTATTGCTTAATGAATTCCAAATTTACAAATAATTTCACTTTATCTGCAACCACCAAACCGCCTGCTTCTGTAGTTGCACTCCAGTTCAATCCGAAATCTTTACGGTCGATTTCCCCTGTAAATTCGAACCCGGCACGCTGATGCCCGAATGGATCATTAATTACACCGCCGAAATCTGCGTCAAGCATTAACGGCCTGGTCACACCTTTTATTGTAATTTCCCCTTTTAATTTTTCACCATCCAATTTATTTCCTTTAAAAGTAATCTCCGGAAATTCCGCCGCATTGAAAAAATCATCACCTTTTAAATGTCCGTCACGGTCCTTGTTTTTAGTGTTGATCGAATCAACTTTTGCTTCAAATTGAAATTTGGCATTCGAAAAATTTTCGTCATCGGATTCAGCCGAAGCATCAAAATCCAGAAATTCACCTGTTACGGTAGAAATTACCATGTGCTTTACTTTGAACTGAACCTCCGAGTGGCTTTTATCTAAATTCCATTTTACTGACATAATATTTTGTTTTTAATTAATAAAGCAAAATTAAGCCGGCAGATTTTCCTGTAAATTGACGTATGGTAAGAAATAAAAAATTAAACAAACGTTAAATTAATTCATTTTGTTTTGTACTTACCGAACAAACTATAAATTTGCTTGGAATTCCCAATCGTCTAAATGAACGAAAGCAAAAAAGAATTGATCGAGGATTTATCCTGCTATTTTGAAAGCGCACACAATCTACCACCGCTTACAAGCAAAATTTATTCGTATTTACTTCTCGACTGTAAACGCGAAGGAATCACTTTTGATGAATTTGTGGAAGTGTTCAACGCCAGCAAAAGCTCCGTTTCAAACAGCCTGAACTTTCTCACACAATTGAAATACGTTGAATATTTTTCTAAAATAGACGACAGAAAACGTTTCTACAGGGTTTCTTCTGAAAATGTGCTGATGCGTCTTAAAAAGATACATGATATGCTGATGCTTGAAAAACAGCTGTCTGAAAAATTAAAATGCTATAAGCTGAAAAAATTAGAAGACTCTAATGAAATCAGCATCAAAAAATCGGAAATTTATATCGAACATCTTGAAAATGCTATTGAGCAATTATCAACAACCATCATAAAATTAGAATCACTCACACAAAATACATAAAGATTTATATGAAAACAAGAACCATCATAGCTTCATTATTTGGCCTGCTCGTGCTTGCTTCATGCAACACAAAAAATGAACAGGCCGCCCCACCACCACCTTCACTTCCTGTAGTAGATGTGACCATGAGAGACATTACAGGTTTTCAGTCATACCCTGTCAACATTGAAGGAAAGATAAACAATGCCGTCAGGGCAAAAATTTCCGGGTATATTAAAGAAGTATATGTAGATGAGGGGCAGATTGTAAGCAAAGGGCAACCGCTTTTCCGTTTGGAAACCAATGTCCAGTCTCAGGATGCAAATGCCGCAAGAGCCGGGATCAATGCCGCCCAGGCTTCTGTAAATGCTGCCAAAGCCGCGGTAAATGCCGCCCAAGTTGAGGTTGATAAATTAATTCCTTTAGTAGAAAAAAACATCATCAGCAACGTGCAATTGGAAACCGCAAAAGCTAACCTGATGAGGATGCAAAGCCAATACGAACAGGCAAATGCTGCTTATCAGCAATCAAAAGCAACGTATAGCGGAGTTCAGGCAAACATAGATTTCTCTGTAGTACGGAGCCCTATTTCGGGTGTGGTCGGAGCCATTAATTTCAGAGAAGGAAGTTTGGTCGGACCATCCGATTCTACACCCATTACCAATGTTTCCGAAGTAGGTGAGGTCTATGCGTATTTTTCAATGAATGAGGCAGAATATTTGAATTTTCTTTCTTCGACCGAAGGAAAAACTGTAAAGGAAAAGCTGAACAGTATACCGGAAGTTGAATTGATCCTGGCCAATGGAGAAACTTATGAAGAGAAAGGCAAGATCCAAACCGTTACAGGGCAAATTAATCCGCAAACCGGGACCATCCAGTTTCGCGCATCATTTCCAAATAAAAGCCGTCTGTTAAATAACGGGAACAGCGGTACCATCAAAATTCCCCATCTGTACAAGAATGCGCTTGTCATTCCTGAATCTTCTACTTTTGAGCAGCAAGGTCAGATCTATGTTTACAAAGTTACCCAGGATACTGTAAGCAATATAGCCATTCAGGTAACAGAACGCGCTCATAATCTTGCTGTTGTAGGATCAGGATTAAAACAGGGTGACAAAGTCGTGGCGCAGGGCGTTGGGAAATTAAAACCGGGAACAGCAATCAAAAGCATCCCTACACCACTTGACAGTATTACCAATTCTATAAAACCCATTTTTTAAAGATGATTAAAAAATTCATAGAAAGGCCGGTTCTTTCGGCTGTCGTTTCCATATTGATCGTGATTTTGGGTATTTTGGGGTTGTTGAATTTGCCTATTACTCAATATCCGGATATAGCACCGCCAACAGTCAGGATTTCTGCCAGTTATGCAGGGGCAAATGCTGAAACCGTTATGCGGAGTGTTATTATCCCGATTGAAGAACAGGTAAATGGTGTGGAAGGTATGACATACATAACTTCTTCCGCTACCAATGATGGTTCGGCAAGTATTGAGGTTTTCTTCGAACAGGGAATTAACCCCGATATTGCGGCCGTAAACGTCCAGAATCGCGTTGCAAGAGCCACTCCTCTCCTGCCTGCCGAAGTTACGCGTTCCGGTGTAGTAACACAAAAACAACAGACAAGTGCATTGATGTATTTGTCGTTCTATACAACCAATCCGAATTATAATGATGTATTTCTTCAGAACTACCTGAACATCAATGTAATTCCTGAAATCAAACGTATCAAAGGAGTGGGTGATGCAAATGCTTTTGGAGGAAAAACCTATTCCATGCGTGTCTGGCTTTTACCTGATAAAATGTCGGCTTACGGGCTGGAACCTGCCGATGTTACCAATGCCATCAATGAGCAAAGCCGTGAGGCAGCTGCCGGCCAGGTGGGTAGTAATTCGGGAAGCTCGTTTGAATATATAATCCGTTACAAAGGGAAATATGATGATGAGAAAGAATATGAAAATATTATTATCAAAGCTTTAGGAAACGGTCAGTTCCTGCGGTTGAAAGATGTGGCCAGAATACAGCTGGATGCGCTTTCATATACGGGAGTCGGTGAAAGCAATGGTTACCCGGCAATGAGCATGGGTATTTTCCAGACACCCGGCTCCAATGCCCGTGAAATTAATAATAACATAAAAGCTTATTTAAAAAGTATTGAAAAAGATTTACCTGAAGGGATTACCTATACCATCAATTTTGATACAAATGAATTCCTGGAAGCATCTATCAGTAAGGTTGTTACTACTCTGATAGAAGCATTTATACTCGTATTTATTGTTGTGTTCATTTTCCTGCAGGACTTCCGCTCCACGCTCATTCCGGCTATTGCCGTTCCCGTTTCCATTGTCGGGTCATTCTTTTTCCTGAATTTATTTGGTTATTCGCTCAACTTATTGACTCTGTTTGCCTTGGTTTTAGCGATCGGTATTGTAGTTGACGACGCCATTGTTGTCGTAGAAGCTGTTCATGCAAAACTTGAAAAACGAAAGACCGATGCCCGTTCTGCAACCGTAGAAGCGATGAGTGAAATTTCCGGAGCCATTATTTCCATTACGCTGGTTATGGCCGCAGTATTCGTTCCGGTAACATTCCTCAAGGGGCCAACGGGTGTATTTTATCAGCAATTTGGTATTACGCTTATTGTCGCAATTGTCATTTCTGCAGTCAACGCTCTGACTTTAAGCCCTATGCTTTGTGCGCTCTTCTTAAAAGGAAATCATCATGATGAGGAATACCAGAAGAAAAATATCATTCAAAAATTCTTTCATAAATTCAATACGGCATTTCAGGTCACAACCAATCGATATGCTTCATTCGTAGCTTTTCTTTTCAAGAGAAAATGGATTGTAGGACTGGGATTCCTGTTTGCTTTCGGATTGCTTTGGTGGTCTAATAAAACCATGCCGAGCGGATTTGTCCCTGTGGAAGACCGGGGAATTATTTTCGTAAATGTCGAATTGCCGCCAAGCGCTTCCATGGAAAGGACATACAATGTTCTGAAAGAAATTGAAGCAAAAATAAAAGACGTTCCGGGAGTGAAAGCCCTAACTATTTCAACCGGCCGTAGTTTCTTCTCCGGAAACGGAAGCAACAATGGTCTTGCCTTTGTCAGGTTATTGCCATTTAATGAACGGAAAAAACATGATAACATGTCATTGGAAAATGTCACCAAGGCATTGTATGGCGCCACTGCCGGAATTGCCGATGCAAAAGTCATATTTTTCAGCCCGCCGAGTGTTCCCGGGTTTGGTGCAAGTGCCGGTTTTGAGGTTGTTCTGCTTGATCGTGCCGGAAATGAGATCAAAGAAATTAATAATGTTACTCAGCAATTCATCGGAGAATTAATGAAACGCCCTGAGATAGAATTTGCACAGACTTCATTCAATACCAATTATCCTCAGTACGAGATGGTGCTGAATGTAGAAAGAGCGGAACAAACAGGAGTTTCGGTTGCGGATATTTTGTCTGTGATGCAGGGATATATCGGTGGAGTGTATGCTGCGGATTTTTCCAAGTATGGAAAACAATATCGTGTAATGGTTCAGGCATTACCGGAATCCAGGACAGATGCCAATAGCCTGCATAATTTATATGTAAGAACCGCATCGGGCGAAATGGCGCCGATCTCTCAATTTGTAACACTTGAAAGAGTTTTCGGACCGCAATCCGTAAATCGTTTCAACCTGTTCACTTCTGTAAAAATAACAGGAGCCAACGCTCAGGGATATAGTACCGGTGATGCAATTGCTGCCGTAAACGAAGTGGCCCAAAGCACGCTTCCGGCTGATTATACGACAGATTACTCGGGTTTGACCAGGGAAGAAGTTAATGCAGGATCCCAGACCATTTTCATCTTTATGCTGTGTATTGTATTTGTTTACTTCCTGCTTTCTGCCCAATATGAAAGCTTCGTACAGCCATTATCTGTAATACTGTCATTGCCTTTCGGTGTTATGGGCGCCTTTCTCGGGCAAAAATTAATGGGATTGGAAAACAACATTTACTTCCAGATTGCCTTAATCATGCTTGTCGGATTATTAGCTAAAAATGCGATTTTGATCGTGGAATTTGCATTACAGCGAAGAAGACATGGAGAATCGATTGCAATGTCTGCTGTTAATGCTGCAAAAGCCCGTTTGCGTCCAATTTTAATGACTTCTTTCGCTTTCATCTTTGGTATGCTGCCGTTGGTGCTGGCCACCGGGATTGGCGCAGCAGGAAATAAATCTATCGGAACTGGAGCAGCCATCGGGTTGCTTGTCGGGACTATTTTCGGAGTAGTAGTCATTCCGGTCTTGTATGTTATTTTCCAATACTTACAGGAGAAAATCAAGCCGATAAAATTTGAGAATCAGGAAAACAGAGCATAAGAATTTATATGAAAAATTTAAAATATATAGTTGTAATTGGTATTCTGGGAATCTTACAGTCTTGTTTTGTTGCGAAAAATTACGAACGTCCAAATGACATTGTAAATGAAGAGTTCTTCAGGACAGATCAAATTCCGCAGGACAGCTTAAGCATTGCTTCGCTTTCATGGAAAGAAATTTTTACCGATTCGAAACTTCAGGAATACATCAATAAAGGGCTGGAAAACAATCTGGACATTCGCATAGCCCTGCAAAACGTTGAGGCTGCCGTAGCCTATGTAAAGCAGGGAAAAGCAGGTTTCTTTCCAACTCTGAATGGAAATGCGGGCTACACGTATTCGGTTCCTTCACTGAACTCCCAGTCCGGGCTGGCTCTGGAAGGAGAAAGGGCTTACTTGAATCAATATGAAATCTCAGCAGGCCTGTCATGGGAAGCCGACATATGGGGTAAAATAAGAAGCAATAAAAGGGCTTATACAGCCGGTTATTTACAATCTGTTTCGGCTCACCAAGCTGTAAAATCGGAATTAGTTGCTTCCATTGCATCAACTTATTATCAGCTTTTGGCATATGACGAACAAAAGAGTACTACTGAAGAAACCATTGCCAACCGTGAGCAGAGCGTGGAAACAATTAAAGCTCTGAAAGATGCTGGAAATGTAACGGAAGTTGCCGTAAAACAGACCGAAGCACAGTTGCTGAATGCAAAAGCGTTGCTGCTCGACATTGACAACAATATCAAATTGCTCGAAAACGCATTCTGCATTCTTTTAGGGGAAACGCCGCATAAAGTGGAAAGAGGAAAACTGGAAAACCAAAAAATAAACACCGAACTCAAAACCGGCGTTCCGGTTCAATTGTTGAGCAACCGCCCGGATGTGATGAATGCCGAATATGGGTTAATTCAAAATTTTGAGCTGACCAATATTGCACGAAGTAATTTTTATCCCTCTCTGCGTTTGACTGCTAGCGGAGGGATTCAAAGCTTAGATTTTGAAGATTTATTCAGTGCAAATTCCCTATTCGCCAGTATCATAGGCTCGTTGACCCAGCCGATTCTAAATGGAAGGCAAATCAGAACTCAATATGAAGTAAATAAAGCCCAACAGGAGGCAGCATTGTTGAATTATAAAAAAACCATTCTGATCGCAAGTAAGGAAGTTTCAGATGCACTTTATACTTATCAAACCAATGATGAAAAAATTAAATTGAAACAACAGGAATTTGAAGCATACGATCAGGCCATCGACTTTTCGGAAGAACTGCAAAACTATGGAATGGCAAATTATCTGGAAGTTTTGACCGCAAGAGAAAACGCGTTGAACGCACAATTGAGTGTAATCAATACAGAATTCGGAAGATTGAATGCGATTGTGATGCTGTACAAAGCTTTGGGCGGCGGATGGAGATAAAAAACAGCTCTCATAATTTTAGATTTGGATTTTAAATGTTCATGATAAGAAATAAAAAAGCCAGACAATCTCTGGCTTTTTTATGTAATTATTCAATTCCTACTTATTCCCTTTCGCATAATCTGCCAGGAACTTCTCCAAACCAATGTCCGTCAACGGATGATTCAGCAATCCGAGAATCGAACTCAATGGCCCGGTCATCACATCAGCGCCGATTTTCGCACAATTCACAATGTGCATCGTATGTCGAATAGAAGCCGCCAGAATCTGCGTATCGTATAAATAATTATCGTACACCAAACGGATTTCTTCAATCAGGTTCAGACCATCAGTAGAAATATCATCCAGTCTTCCCAAAAACGGGGAAACATAGGTTGCACCCGCTTTTGCTGCCAACAGCGCCTGTCCAACGGAAAAAACCAAAGTAACATTGGTTCTGATACCGTTTTCGGAAAAATATTTGCACGCTTTCACGCCATCTTTGGTCATCGGAATTTTCACCACAATCTGATCATTCAGTTTCGCCAGCTCCTCACCTTCTTTCACCATTCCTTTGAAATCGGTCGCAATTACTTCTGCGCTTACATCACCATCAACTATTTTACAAATTGCTTTGTAATGATTCAAAATATTTTTCTTTCCTGTAATCCCTTCTTTGGCCATCAGCGAAGGATTGGTCGTTACACCGTCCAAAACACCTAAATCCTGTGCTTCTTTAATTTCTGCCAAGTTGGCCGTGTCGATAAAAAATTTCATTGTGATTTTTTTGCTGCTGTAAAATTACAATGAATAAAAGAGTTTTTATATGTATTTCAAAATGATTTTTTAACAAGATTGTTTTTTGTATTTTCGGATCAAATTATATTCAATGAAAAATCTTGTCATAACATTCTTATTAATTTCATTTTCAATTTTAAATGCCCAGCAGGTAAGCGATTATAAATACATCGTCGTTCCCGAAAAATTTTCAGGATTTGACGAAAACCAATATCAGCTGAACAGGTATCTTAATCTCCAGCTGACCAAAAAAAATTATGAGATCCTTACACAAAACAGTCAGAATTGGCCGGAAGAGGCACGGCTTAATCCATGTTCTGTTTTGACAGCAGATGTTATGAAAGTAAAGTCATTTCTTAAAAACAAGCTGGAAATTACTTTCACAGATTGCAGTAAAAAAGAGATTGTACGATTGGAAGGCGAATCAAAGATCAAGGAATACGACAAAGGTTATCAGGATGCTATGAAAACGGCTTTGAATAGTATAAAAGTTCAGAATGCAAAACCTGTTCTTCAGCAGGAACCTATTGTAAATAAGACCGTAATCGAAACTGTCAAAATTACGGATCACGTCGAAATTCCTGTTCAGCAAAATGGAAATTCCTCCAGCTATAGGAATGGGGACATCCTGCTTACAAAATCAGATTTAAAAGACGGATCTTTTTTATTGATTCAGGAAAATAGCGCCCAGATTTTTGCACAGTTTTATCCTTCTTCAAAACCTGGTGTTTTTCATGTTAAAATGATTAATCCGAAAGGTGAAAACTACTTTACCATCGGCTATATGAGTGAAAGCTCCATAAGCATTGAAATGCAAAATGGATCAGATCATTGGAATTTGACCGAATTTAAAAAGTAAATCATTTATTATGAAGAACAAGAGTTTTCCCCTGCTTATGTTTTTATTTACATTTGCAGCCGTAAATGCACAAACCATGCAAGCACCCCAAGCAAAAAAAATCGAGAAAAAACTGTCTGTCCATGGTGATACCAGGATCGATAATTATTATTGGCTGAATGAGCGTGAAAATCCGGAAGTAATTGATTACCTGAATGCGGAAAATGATTATACCGATGCAATGCTGAAAGATACAGAGCAGCTGCAGAAAGATTTGTTTGAAGAAATAAAAGCAAGGATCAAAGAAGATGATTCATCAGTCCCATATCAATATAACGGTTACTGGTATATCACCCGGTTTGAAAAAGGTGGCGAATACCCTATTCATACAAGAAAAAAAGAGAGCCTTGACGCAAAGGAAGAAATCATGTTCAACGTAAACGAGATGGCCAAACCGTTTAGCTATTACAATCTGAACGGATTAAATGTTTCTGAAAACAATGAGCTGGCAGCATTCGGGCAAGATACTTTATCAAGAAGAATTTATACCATTCAGATCAAAAACCTGAAAACAGGAGAATTCCTGCCTGACAAACTTGAAAACACGACCGGAGGCTCGGTTTGGGCAGCCGATAACAAAACGCTTTTCTACACCCGGAAAGACGAAACCCTTCGCGCTTACCAAATATGGAAACACATATTGGGAATGCCGCAAAGTGAAGATAAGTTGATCTTTGAGGAATCAGACGATACATTTAACACCTTTGTTTACAAAACCAAATCCAGGAAATATATCATTATTGGTTCGGGAAGTACAGTTTCAAATGAATACAGGTTCATTCCGGCCGATCAACCCAATGCTGAATGGAAAATTCTTCAGCCGCGTGAACGCGATCTGGAATATAGCATCGAACATTACGGAAATGATTTTTACATTTTGACCAATAAAGATAAAGCGACCAACTTCAAACTGATGAAAACACCTGTAGATAAAACAGGAAAAGAAAATTGGATTGATGTAATTCCGCACAGAAAAGATGTATATCTAGAAAATTTCGAAATCTTTAATGATTATTTGGTTTTGGAAGAAAGAACCAATGGATTGACCCAACTGAACATTCGTTCGTGGGATGGAAAAACAAACTATAATTTACCATTTAAAGAGGAAGTTTATACCGCTTATATTTCTACTAATTTGGATTTCGATACCAGCATTCTGCGATATGGTTACACTTCCATGACGACTCCGAATTCGACCATCGATTTCAACATGAAAGATAAAACGAGCGAAGTCAAAAAAGAACAGGAGGTTCTGGGTGATTTCAAAAAGGAAAATTACGAAACCAAACGCCTCTGGGTAACAGCAAGGGACGGCGTGAAGGTTCCGGTTTCCATCGTTTACCGCAAAGATACCAAAATCAATTCCAATACACCGCTCCTGCTCTATGCCTACGGCTCCTATGGCGCAACGATGGATGTCTATTTCAGTACTTCGCGTTTAAGTCTTCTGGACAGAGGTTTTGTTTATGCTATTGCACACATTCGGGGTGGACAGGAATTGGGGCGTCCATGGTATGAAAACGGGAAAATGCTTCACAAAAAAAATACATTTAACGATTTTGTGGATGTCTCCAAGTATCTAATTGATAAAAAATATACATCAACAAAACATCTTTATGCGATGGGTGGTTCTGCCGGCGGATTGCTGATGGGTGCCGTCATCAACCAGGCTCCGGAACTGTACAATGGTGTGGTGGCTCAGGTTCCATTTGTAGATGTGGTGACAACGATGCTGGATGATTCAATTCCGTTGACAACAGGAGAATACGACGAATGGGGAAATCCAAATGAAAAGATTTATTATGATTATATGAAATCTTATTCGCCATATGACAATATCGAAAAGAAAAATTATCCGAATATGCTTGTAACCACTGGATTACACGATTCTCAAGTACAATATTGGGAACCGGCTAAATGGGTGGCAAAACTACGCGAACTGAAAACCGATGATAACTTACTCATCCTGAAAACTGATATGGAGACCGGACATGGTGGTGCTTCCGGTCGGTTTGAGGCCTTAAAAGAGGTCTCACTGGAATACGCGTTTATCTTTAAGTTGGAAGGAATTACGAAGTAATTTGAAAATGTGGGAATTTGAAAAACGTTTTTATATCTCAAATTTCCCTTGTGTCCCTGGTGTAAAACTTAATGAACTTTGTGGTTAAGAACAAACTTCGAGTTTCAAAAAACTTAAACTATTTTTGCAACAATTAAATTAAAAAATGGCTTCAGGTATATTTGCAGTTCTGGACGACATAGCCGCATTGATGGATGACGTGGCGGTAGCGAGTAAAGTAGCAACCAAAAAAACAGCGGGGATTCTGGGCGACGATCTGGCTGTCAACGCCGAAAAGGCCACCGGTTTTCTTTCATCACGGGAACTACCTGTACTATGGGCCATTACAAAAGGCTCGTTTCTCAATAAGCTTATCATCGTTCCGATTGCTTTACTGCTCAATGCTTTCTTTCCGGTTGCCATCAAAGCTGCGTTAGTTTTGGGCGGGCTTTACCTGGCATTTGAAGGTGTCGAGAAAATCATTCATTATCTTTTTTACCGCTCCAAACATGGCGAAGAAGTTATAGAAGAAAATAACGAAGATAACCGCGAAGCCGAAAAAGCCAAAGTAAAATCGGCCATTACAACCGATTTTATCCTTTCGGTTGAAATCGTTATCATTGCGTTAGGAAGTGTTATGGATAAAAGCCTGACTACTCAAATTCTCACTGTCTCGATTGTTGCCATTCTTGCGACCATCGGCGTTTATGGAATTGTTGCGCTCATCGTCAGAATGGACGATGCCGGATACAAGCTCATCAAAAAATCGAATGAAAAAGGATTTTTGGCTATGATTGGGAATATGCTGGTAAAAGCATTGCCTGTAATTATCAAAATTCTGGCAGTCGTAGGAACACTTGCATTGATCTTGGTTTCCGGAGGGATTTTTGTTCATCAGATCGATTATTTCCATCACATTTTACCCAGCTTGCCATCCATCATCAAAGAAGCTGGATTTGGTTTGACTGCAGGTTTATTGATGGTTGTAGTTGTAACTGCGGCAAAAAAAATCGTTTCTTTGTTTAAGAAATCATGATCTGGGAATCCATTGAATTAACTTCCTGTGAAACCAAAAAGCATTCACCATATCGCCATTATTTGCTCAGATTATGAGATTTCTAAACGATTTTATACAGAAATTTTAGGGCTGGAGATTCTTCGTGAAGTTTTCCGGGAAGAACGCTTATCTTACAAACTGGATCTGGCTTTGAACGGGAATTATGTAATCGAGCTTTTTTCATTTCCAAATCCGCCGAAAAGAATTTCACAGCCCGAAGCGGCAGGATTACGCCACCTGGCTTTTGAAGTGGAGAATATTGATATTGTTATTAAAGAATTAAATTCAAAAGACATTCAAACAGAACCGGTCAGAATTGATGAATTCACAGGAAAACGGTTTACATTTTTTTCCGATCCCGACGGTTTGCCGATTGAATTGTATGAAGTTTAGTCTCCTAAAAACTTTTTATTTTTATAATTTTCAGAAAATGCAGGATACGCATTGATTGGAAGCCCATATCCCACTCAAACCATTTCACGGCATTGTTGGCACGTGATGGATGTTTATGGTGATTGTTGTGATAGGCTTCGCCCCAGAAAATCAAATCAAAAGGCAAAATGTTTTTGGAAGTATTACCCATTTCAAAGTTTTCATATCCGAATTTATGCGCCCACCAGTTGACAGCCATCCCCTGAAACGAACCCATGATGATGGTAATCGGCAAAAGAAACCACTGCCACCAGGCAGTTGCCAGCAATGTGTAAATCAAGATATAAATGGCAATCCAGACAATCCGGAAAATCCAGTTGTGCGCGATTTTATCAAAAGATTTCCATTCCGGGAGATTCTTGCGGTACTTATCTTCGATGGAAATATCTTCCAGATAAATTTTGAAATAATTGTTCCGCGTAGTCCACATCATCCAGAAAGGATTTGGATCGTTATGAGGCGAATGCGGGTCTTCCGGCTTGTCGGTATGTACATGATGGAGCCTGTGCATCAGACCATAGGCATAAGCGCTGATGTAGGAAGAGCCCTGTGTGAGAAAACAGCCGATAAAAAACATTTTTTCCCAAAACCTGTTCATCGTAAACATATTGTGCGCCGCATAACGGTGATGAAAAACCGATTGGAAAAACAGGGAAAAATACCAGTGAATGATAAGAAAAACGAAAATCGCCATGATGAATGTTCTTAATTGTTAAAGCAACATTCAGTTTTTGAGGCGGATTGTTGAATAATTGGTCTAAGTTAGATCATTAAAAATGAATTGATGTTAAAATATTTTATTTTATAAAAGATTTGGGAAAAGATGTTGCCGATGACGCAGATCAAATCTGGTTACTTCGCGATAAAAACCGGCACTTTGACCTGATGATGTATCTTACTAATGGTTTCTCCATAAATAAAATCCCAAAAACCACGATGGCCATGGCTTCCGACAATCAGCAATTCAGATTGCGTTTCCTCCACAATTCTCGATATTTCTTTGATCCTGTACTTGTAGCCTAAAATATACTGGACATTAAACCCTTTGTTTTTCATCAAAATCATATATTGCTGCATTCGTTCTTCATCTTTTCGGGCTTCATAATCATCTGACCCGCTTCCGCCGATTTGTGCCTGTGTGCTTTCCACAACATGAATCAAGGTTATCAGCGAATCTTTTTTAGCAATGTTCATCACATACTGCAAAGCCTTAACATCGGATTCGGAATAATCAAGCGCAACGGCTATCCGGTCAAATTGCATCAGATTCAACTCCTCTACCGTTTCAAAAGGTGGATGAAGTTCAGTGTTATGGTTCTTCCATTTGAAGAAAACCGGGTAGAAAAAGACAATCAAAAGCAGGAGCACCAAGCATACTCCCAAAGAAACTGAAAGTATATCTACCCAAATATTTGATGAATTCGCAACCCAACCCTCTATTTCGTTATAAACCAGATTCAAATTTAAAACTACGATGATCAACGTAATCAGCCAGCCGGCAATCTTTACCGGGAGCTTAATAGCAAACTCTCCCATTTTCCGTTTATTGCTCACAAAATAAATCAATGGTATTATGGCAAAAGCCAGCTGCATGCTCAACAGTACCTGAGAAAAAATCAGCAGCTTCCCTACTTCGCTTTCGCCGAAAGCCAAAATCACGACAACAGCCGGGACAATGGCCAGCAAACGGGTCAAAAGCCTTCTGAGTATGGGATTAATCCTTAAATGTAAATACCCTTCCATCACAATCTGTCCGGCAAGCGTTCCGGTAACGGTTGAGCTTTGCCCGGCTAAAATCAGGGCAACGGCAAATAATCTCGGCGCCCATTCATTACCCAAAATATGGTAAAGTAGCCGGTGCGCATCTTCCAGTTCCGCTACCTCCGTCATTCCATTCTTATGAAATACCGAAGCAGCCAGGATCAAAATCGCCGCATTGACCAAAAAAGCAAGATTCAGTGCAATAGCAGAATCGAGAAAGTTAGCTCTCAATGCATTTTTTATACTTTTAAAATCGCGTGGGATTTTGCGCGTCTGCACAAGTGCGGAATGCAGATATAAATTATGCGGCATCACTGTTGCTCCGATAATCCCGATACTTATATACAAAGCTGTTTCGTTAGGAATACTCGGGATAAATCCTTTGGCTATTTCCCCGACATCGGGTTTGGCAAAAAACATTTCCGCCATAAAGCACATTCCGATCATAAAAACCAAACCAATAATAAATAATTCCAGCTTCCTGATCCCGAAACGCTGTAGATACAATAAAAGGAATGTGTCCAGAAAACTGATCAATACTCCCCAAATCAAATCCACTCCGAAAAGAAGCTGCAGCCCGATGGCCATACCCAGAACTTCCGCAAGATCACAGGCGGCAATGGCGATTTCGGCCAAAACATATAAAATGTAATTCAGCCATTTCGGATAAGATTCCCGGTTACATTGCGCCAAATCTTTTCCCCAGACTATTCCGAGCCTGGCACATAGGCTTTGCAGCAAAAGCGCCATGAGATTACTCATCAGCAAAACCCAAATTAAAGCGTATCCAAACCGGCTTCCTCCCGCCAGGTCTGTTGCCCAGTTACCGGGATCCATATAACCAACACTTATCAGATAAGCAGGCCCTATAAAAGCCAATAATTTTTTAAACTTAGATTTATGTGCATTGACGTCCACCGAGCTATGAACATCATCCAAAGATTTTTGTGAATATCTCAAATTATTTTATTTGTTAGACAAATCTAACATTATAACTTTATTTTACAAATAGTTTTAAATAAAATTTTAAAATTCCTGCAATATAACTTTCATTATGGCTTGAAAAATGTAATTTTACAAAATGGCAAAACAAGCATCAGAACTCGTATTGAATCCGAACGGAAGTGTATACCATTGCAATATTTTACCTGAACAACTGGCTGATCTGATCATAACTGTGGGAGACCCCGACCGGGTTGAAAAAGTTTCAAAATATTTTGATGATCTCGAATTCAAAACCAGAAAAAGAGAGATCGTCACTCATACCGGGAGCCTGAACGGCAAACGCATAACAGTGATTTCAACCGGAATGGGAACCGATAACATTGACATTGTTTTCAGTGAGCTGGACGCTTTGGCAAATATTAATCTAAAAACAGGTGAAATCAAAGAAGAATTCCGCCAGCTGCAGTTTGTACGCTTCGGAACTTCCGGCGCTCTGCACAAAGATATTCCTGTGGATAGTTATGTTCTTAGCTCGCATGGACTGGGTTTTGACGGGTTGCTTCATTTTTATGAAGATTCGATGATGGTGCGGGAGCTGGATATGGAAGAAGCTTTTTATGAACATTCCAATTGGGACGAAGCTAAGGCAGTTCCTTACATTGTAAAAGGTTCTTCGGAGCTTTTGGAGAAATTGTCATCAGACAAAACACAAACCGGAATTACAGCTACAGCACTTGGATTTTACGGGCCGCAAGGAAGATTTTTACGCTTGAAACCGGATCCGTTTAATATCAATGAAATTTTAGCGGAATTTGAATACAACGGCCACAGAATTACCAATTTTGAAATGGAAACTTCCGGCATTTACGGTCTGGCCAAAATGATGGGGCACGAAGCGCTTTCTGTCAATTGCATAGTCGCCAACCGTGCTTTGGGCGAATTTAGTAAAGACTCTTATAAAAGTATTGATGAAATGATTCAGTACGGATTGCAAAGATTAACAAACTAACTCAATACCGAATAAAAATCTTCAATTACTTCCAGTTCAGTACGGAAAGCATGCATTTTGTCGGCAAATTTTTCCATTGATTTTTTCTGTAATTCTTTAGCAAAGTTCTCCTGATAATCTTGTAAATCTTTTTTGGAACGACAGGTATATTGCGCCGAATAATTCCGGAGTCCTTCTTCTTTATGAGAAGTCAGCCTGGAAAAACGGCATGAAATAAATTTTCCCGTATTCATTACTTCAGGGATATGAGTTTTCCGCATCCAACCCATCCATTCCTCCTCTACGCTTTCTTCTATGCTGATTGTTACACTGTAAATTATCATGATCAAGTGAATTCTGAAACGAAGATAGGATTTAATTTGAAAATGTGTCAATTTGAGAATTTGAAAATAAAAAATTCGTAATTCTAAATTCCGAAATCTAAAATCTAATTTCATACATTAGCTATTTATTCAAACAATTTAAAATGAACGAAACGCAAAAGTTTATTACCGAAAACAAACAACGATTTCTTGACGAATTACTCGAATTATTAAAAATACCGTCAGTAAGTGCCGATCCTGCTTACAACCAGGATGTCCTAAATACGGCTGATAAGGTTGCCGAATATTTAAAAGCTGCCGGAGCTGACAATGTGGAAGTTTGTGAAACCAGCGGATACCCGGTGGTATATGGTGAAAAGATCATCAACCCTTCGCTTCCTACGGTTTTAGTCTATGGACACTATGATGTACAACCACCGGATCCAATGGATTTATGGGAATCTGGACCGTTTGAGCCGGTTATCAAAAAAACGGAAATCCATCCTGAAGGGGCAATTTTTGCACGCGGTTCGGCCGATGATAAAGGCCAATTCTTCATGCACGTAAAAGCTTTTGAGGCAATGAATAAAACCGGCCAGCTTCCCTGCAATATTAAATTTATGATTGAAGGCGAAGAAGAAGTCGGTTCCAGCAGCCTGGGCGAATTTGTCCGAAACAACAGAGATAAACTGAAAAATGACATCATCCTGATTTCAGATACGGAGATTATTTCCAATGACCAACCCTCTATTTCAGTTGGTTTGCGTGGTTTAAGCTATGTGGAAGTGGAAGTAAAGGGTGCTGACCTCGATATGCATTCCGGTGTGTATGGCGGAGCAGTTCCTAATCCGATCAATGTTTTGTGTGACATGATTGCTAAATTGCATGACGATGACGGACGGATTACCATTCCCGGGTTTTATGATGATGTCCAGGAACTTTCAACAGAAGAACGTGCCGAAATGGCTAAAATTCCTTTCAACCTGGAAGATTACAAAAAATCAATCGGGATTGCGGACATTCAGGGTGAAATAGGTTATTCGACGATCGAGAGGACTTCTATCCGGCCGACTTTGGATGTAAACGGAATCTGGGGCGGATACACAGGGAAAGGAGCAAAAACTGTGATTGCCTCACACGCTTACGCAAAAATTTCCATGCGTTTGGTTCCTGACCAGGATCCTGAGAAAATCACAAAGCTATTTTCAGATTATTTCCCTACGCTCGCTCCGTCTTCAGTTGTAGTCAAAGTAACGCCGCATCATGGTGGACAGGCTTACGTTTTACCGACTTCGGACAAAGGTTTCCAGGCAGCAAAAAAAGCAATGACTGAAACATTTGGAAAAGAAGCTTTGCCTGCAAGAGGTGGAGGAAGCATTCCGATTGTTGCTTTGTTTGAAAAGGAATTGGGGACAAAATCAGTCCTGATGGGATTCGGATTGAATTCAGATGTGATCCACTCTCCCAATGAAAACTTCGGGCTGTTCAATTTCTATAAAGGAATTGAAACGATCCCGTATTTCTATAAATATTATATGGAAGGTTAATTGAACAAATTAAAGATAAAGGGAGTGAAATAACTCCCTTTTTTATTGCTTAATGAATTTTAATAATTGATTCGCTTCTTTTATTTTAAGATAATAAATTCCTTTCGGTAAAGTATTTACATTCAATTTTCCGTTTTCAACCCTCTTTGAAAAAATAATCCTGCCTGTCATATCCAAAATTTGAATTTCATTTTCCTGCTTATCAGATCGAATGTATAGGTAATCCTGTACTGGATTGGGATAAATTTGCACATAATTAGCATTCATATCGGACAATCGCATTTCGGCACAGTTATTCAGTGAAACAGCTAAATTATCACGACCAAATATAAGATCGGAAGCTCCGTCATTATTCAAATCTCCATTTCCGCTTGCATAAACCAACCCATCAAAATCGTAAACGACAACAGGGGAACCAAATTGGGCCGCTCCTTCATTAGGAATCCAAATGACTTGGCCAAGCTGTGAAATAACGGTATGGATATCGGGAATTTCATCGCAGTTCAAATCTACCAGCCCAAAAGTAGAAAAGTCATCGGTAGAATCAATAATTGTACTGTGATAAGTAAAATTGCCGCTACCATCATTTTTATACAACAGCAATCCCTGAAGCGTATCATAAGAGACTATATCAATATCTCCGTCTTGATCCAAATCTTCATTTTCCAAACCGAAGCTTATACTGGAACCTGCATTTGAGAAATGTGTAAAAGAATTTCCCGAGTCATTCAAAAAAACCAAAAACCCTGTTGCCGAGGCAACTGCAACGTCTAAAAATCCGTCACTGTTATAATCATTTACAGTCATTGCGTAATATTCAGTTGGGTCTGCAAAACTTTCACCTTCGTCAAATATACCAGGGCTGATCGCTTTTCGCAGAACGAAACTAATATGTTCCAGTGAAAGTATATCGGTCATTCCATCATTATTGAAATCATTTAAAATCACTTTGTTAAAACCAAAATTTACGTTGGCTAAAGTATGTCGCTGGAACGCATTGCCTAAGTTTTCATACCAACTAAGCGTAGTTTCCGGAATATTTCCTGAAATAACGGCAAAGTCCATCAGACCATCTTCATTTAAATCGGCTATATCTATTGTTTCGATATTGTCTTGCTCATCAATCAAAAGAGAGGTAAACTGATTGTCTGAATCCTGAAAATAAACTTTGATTACATCTAACGGGAATTTATCGGCAGCGGTAAGTATATCATTTTGTCCGTCATTGTTGAAGTCAGAAACTCTGATTATAGAGGTAAATTCTTCCTGTTCGTCATCAACAATAAACGTAGAGGAGAATTGGGCTTTTAGATTCAGAAGGAAAATAAAATTAAAAAATAAGAGATAAAGTAGATTTTGTTTCATTCCACAAAAATTAAAGTTCCAATAAAATTATTAAATATTTGAATATCATTATAATAAAAAAAGCAACCACTTTCGTGATTGCCTCTTAACTATCCATTAAAGAAATTTTAATCTTTCTTTTCTTCAGTTCCTTCTTCTGCCGAAGCTTCATCTGTAGCTTCTTCAGCTACAACTTCAGTTGTTTCCACTTTTGGCTCTTCTGCTTTTTCTTCAGTCGCAGTTTCTTCAACTTTAACTTCTTCTTTTGTTTCAACTTCAGCTGCAGCCGAAGATTCTTCTTTTTTGCTTCCTCCTCTTCTGCTTCTTCTTGTTTTCTTCTCAGGTTTTGCAGAAGTGTACAATTCGTTGTAATCAACCAGTTCGATCATAGCCATTTCAGCACCGTCGCCTTTACGAAAACCTGTTTTAATGATACGGGTATACCCGCCCGGACGATCGCCGACTTTCGCAGCGACTTCACGGAACAATTCCGTAACAGCTTCTTTGTTTTGCAAATAGCTAAATACTACACGACGATTGTTGGTATCATCGGTTTTTGATTTTGTGATCAATGGTTCAACATAACGTTTCAAAGATTTTGCTTTTGCAACCGTTGTATTGATTCTTTTATGAGTAATCAGGGAGGAAGCCATATTTGATAACATCGCTTCTCTGTGTGAAGCTGTTCTTCCTAAATGATTGATTTTATTACCGTGTCTCATTTTTCTAAAATTATTCTACGTCTAACTTATACTTGGAAATATCCATTCCAAAACTTAATCCTTTGTTGTCAACCAATTCTTCCAATTCGGTCAAAGATTTTTTACCGAAATTTCTGAATTTCATCAAATCCGATTTATTGTAGGAAACCAATTCTCCGAGAGTTTCTACTTCAGCCGCCTTCAGACAGTTCAAAGCTCGAACTGACAAATCCATGTCTACCAGTTTGGTTTTCAACAATTGTCTCATGTGAAGTGCCTCTTCGTCATAAGTTTCGCCGTAAGCTACTTCTTCTGCTTCCAAAGTGATGCGTTCGTCAGAGAACAACATGAAATGATGAATAAGGATTTTTGCCGTTTCAGTCAATGCATCCTGTGGTGTGATGGAACCGTCTGTTGTAATGTCTAAAATCAACTTTTCATAGTCGGTTTTTTGTTCTACACGATAGTTTTCAACACTGTATTTTACATTTTTAATCGGTGTGTAAATTGCGTCAATTGCAATAGTCCCGATAGGCGCATTAGCTTTTTTGTTATCATCGGCCGGAACATAGCCACGTCCTTTTTCGATAGTGAAAGTGAAATCCAATTTCACTTTTTTGTCCATATTGGCAATCACAAATTCCGGATTTAGAATCTGGAATCCTGAAATGAACTTTCCTAAATCACCGGCAGTCAGCTGTTCCTGACCTGAGATCGAAACTGCAACAGTTTCAGTGTCAGAATCACTGATCTGTCTTTTGAATCTTACTTTTTTCAGATTCAAAATAATTTCAGTCATATCTTCCACAACACCTGAAATGGTAGAAAATTCGTGGTCAACCCCTTCGATTTTCACAGAAGTAATTGCGTAACCTTCCAACGAAGAAAGCAAAACTCTGCGCAAAGCGTTCCCGATAGTCAAACCGTATCCCGGTTCCAAAGGTCGGAATTCGAATTGTCCGAAGTTATTGTCTGATTCGATTAGGACTACTTTGTCCGGTTTTATAAAGTTTAAAATTGTCATCTTTTTTTAAGGGTTTTAATTTAACCGAAACCTTTCGGTCTTATTCCCGAAACTTCTTGGTTTCTCCTCTTAATATCAAATTTCTTAATATAAAATCTCTTTATAATTTAAAATTATTTAGAGTATAATTCGACAATCAATTGTTCTTTGATGTCTTCCGGAATCTGGATTCTTTCGGGAACGGCATTAAATGTACCAGACATTTGTTCGTCATTCCAGATCAGCCAGTCATAAGTAGAGCGGGATTTCAGTGAATCTGTGACAGCACTTAAAGTTTTTGATTTTTCACGAACTGCAATTACATCACCGGCTTTCAACTGATAAGAAGGGATGTTCACCACCTCACCGTTTACAGTGATATGCTTGTGAGAAACCAACTGTCTTGCAGCACTACGGGTCGGAGCAATTCCAAATCGGTAGACCACGTTGTCTAATCTTGATTCACAATACTGTAAAAGAACTTCACCGGTAATTCCTTTTGCCGCGTTTGCTCTTTTGTACATATTGGCAAACTGGCGTTCCAAGATACCGTAAGTATATTTGGCTTTTTGTTTCTCTTCCAACTGAACTGCATATTCAGATTTTTTGCCTCTTCTTTTTTGCGGCCCGTGTTGTCCCGGAGGATATTTCTTCTTCTCGAAGCTTTTATCGTCACCAAAGATTGGTTGTCCGAATTTTCTAGCGATTTTCGTTTTTGGTCCTGTATATCTTGCCATTTTATTTTATTTTGAAATTAGATGTTAGACATTAGATTTTTCTTGTATCTTATGTCTGAAATCTTGTGTCGTGTTATACTCTTCTACGTTTTGGTGGACGACAACCGTTGTGTGGCAATGGTGTAACGTCAATGATTTCGCTTACTTCGATACCTCCGTTGTGAATTGTACGGATTGCAGACTCACGCCCTTGTCCAGGCCCTTTTACATACACTTTTACTCTTCTTAGCCCGGCTTCCAAAGCTTGAGCGGTAGCGTCTTGCGCAGCAACCTGTGCCGCATAAGGTGTATTCTTTTTAGATCCTCGGAAGCCCATTTTCCCGGCAGATGACCAGGAAATAACTTCTCCGTTCTTATTAGTCAAAGTAATGATAACATTGTTAAATGAAGCTTGGATATGAGCTTGTCCCGTAGCTTCAACAACGACTTTTCTCTTCTTTGCTGTTGTTTTTTGATTCTTTGCCATAACTACTTCTTATTATTTAGTGGCTTTTTTCTTGTTAGCAACTGTTTTCTTTTTACCTTTTCTCGTGCGAGAATTGTTTTTAGTACGCTGTCCTCTGAGAGGTAATCCAAGACGGTGACGGATTCCGCGCTGACATCCAATATCCATCATACGTTTGATGTTCAACTGGACCTCTGAACGAAGCTCACCTTCCACTTTGTAGTTTTCAGTAATTGCCAATCGGATTGCGTTGATCTCGTCATCGTTCCAATCGTTTACTTTTTTGTCTTTGTCCACATTAGCTTCCGCTAATATCTTTTGTGCTGTACTTTTACCAATACCGTAGATATAAGTAAGACCTATTTCTCCTCTTTTGTTCTTTGGTAAATCTACTCCTGAAATACGTGCCATATCTTAACCTTGTCTTTGTTTAAATTTAGGATTCTTTTTGTTAATCACGTACAGTACGCCTTTTCTTCGTACAATCTTACAGTCAGCACTTCTTTTTTTAATGGATGCTCTAATTTTCATTTTTAGTTCTTATTTAATTTGATCCGGCAATATGCCTCCAGTCGTTTTTTATTCTTTTACCCTTCCCATAAGCTCGGGGTACAATTTTTAATATCTATAGGTTATTCTGCCTTTGGATAAATCATAGGGAGACATTTCAATTTTCACTTTGTCTCCGGGAAGTAATTTGATATAGTGCATACGCATTTTCCCGGAAATATGAGAGGTCACAATGTGACCGTTCTCTAATTCTACCCTAAACATCGCATTGGATAGTGCCTCTATGATTGTTCCGTCTTGTTCTATATGTTTTTGTTTAGCCATAAACTTTTTTCGTCTGCCTTGGGGCAGAAAGTTTGCAAATTTACAATTAATAAATTAGTTAAGCAACGTTTTTAGTTCTTCCGGTCGACATCAATCCATCATAGTGATGATTCAACAAATAAGTATTGATTTGCTGAACAGTATCCAAAATTACGGCAACCATAATCAAGAGAGATGTTCCTCCGAAAAATCTTGATAGTGTTTGGTCTATTCCGAACATATGCACAATCGCAGGTAAAATTGCAATCACTACTAAAAAGATTGATCCGGGAAATGTAATTTTAGATAAAATATCATCCAAATAATCGGCGGTGTCCTTTCCTGGCTTAATTCCGGGAATAATTCCTCCGTTACGTTTCAAGTCATCAGCCATCTGATTAACCGGGATTGTAATTGCCGTATAAAAAAACGTGAATACAACAATCAGAATACCAAAAATCATATTGTGCTCCCAGCTAAAAGGATCCGCAACTTTCTGGAAAAACATCATTACAGATGAATTCTTATCGGAAACCAGCCCAACCAGAGTCGCAGGTAAAAACATAATCGCCTGTGCAAAGATAATCGGCATTACCCCTGATGCATTTACCTTCAGTGGTATGTATGAACGAACAGAATCCGTTACGGAACGTATATAGCTGCTACTTCCGGCCTGTGCTCTTCTTACATACTGTACAGGAACTTTTCTTACAGCCTGTACCAATAATACACAAAGCAAAATCACAATCAGCATACCTACAATTTCCAAAAGGAAGAAAATTCCGCCACTTGTATCTAACTCAAATGCATTGATCAAGGCCCTTGGCAAATCTGCCAGAATCCCCACCATAATCAAAATGGAAATACCGTTTCCGATTCCTCTGTCGGTAATCTTTTCTCCCATCCACATGGTAAAAATCGTTCCCGTCACCAAAATAATGGTAGAAGGGATTAAAAACCAGAAGGTTCCCGGATCTAATAAATATGCAGAATGGAAACCTCCATTGTAAGGCAATAACTGGGTTTGCAGCAATGTTAAATATGCCGGAGCCTGAACCAGACAGATTGCGATAGTCAACCAACGTGTAATCTGTGTAATTTTTTTACGTCCGCTGTCACCATCTTTCTGTAATTTTTGCAAATAAGGAACTGCCAATCCCATCAACTGCACAACAATAGATGCCGAAATATAAGGCATGATCCCCAAAGCCAAAATGGAAGCCCGGTTGAACGAACCTCCCGTGAAAGAGTTTAACAATCCTAAAAGACCTTGCTGGTCTTCTGTCTGAGCTGCCAATAACCTGGTTACCTCATTTACGTCAATACCAGGAAGCGGTATATAGGAGCCAAACCGATAAACAATCAGAAAAGTAAAGGTAACGACCAACTTTTCTCTTAGTTCCTTGATACTCCAGATATTTTTAATAGTTTGTATAAACCCTTTCATGTGTCCGTTTATATTTTTTCTATTTGCCGAAGATTTTTTTTACAACCTACGGCAAAATCAATTACTTAAAAATTACTTTGCGTTTACCAGTTCTGCTTTTCCTCCGGCTTTCTCAATTGCTTCCTGAGCAGTTTTGGTGTACTTATCGGCAGTAATGTTTATCTTAGCCTTTAATTCACCGCGTCCTAAGATTTTGATCAAATCATTTTTATGAGCCAATCCGTGTTCAACCAAAACTTCTTTAGAAAGAGTGTCGGTGATCTTTTTATCATCAACCAATTTCTGAATCACGTCTAAGTTGATTCCGTTATACTCAATACGGTTAATATTTTTGAAACCGAATTTAGGAACACGTCTCTGCAAAGGCATTTGTCCACCTTCAAAACCGATTTTCTTAGAGTTACCGGAACGGGATTTTTGCCCTTTGTGCCCACGGCCGGAAGTGCCGGCATTACCGCTACCTTCCCCTCTACCTTTACGGAACTTATTTTTTACTGAACCTGCAGCAGGTTTTAAATTATTTAACTTCATCTTTTTAGGCTTTTTCTACTTCTACTAAGTGTTGTACTTTTTTGATCATACCTTCGATAGCAGGAGTAGACTCATGTTCTACAACCTGATTCAATTTTTTCAATCCCAAAGCCACTAAAGTTGCTTTTTGAGATTTATCGCGATTGATTGCGCTGCGTACTTGTTTTACTTTAACTTTTCCCATCTTTCCGCTTATTTACCATTGAACACTTTACCTATCGAAATACCTCTCTGACGCGCAACTACATTTGCACTTCTCAAATCCAGCAGAGCCTTGAAAGTAGCTTTTACCACATTGTGAGGATTGGAAGATCCTTTGGATTTTGACAATACGTCATGAATACCTACTGATTCCAACACGGCACGTACAGCACCACCTGCAATCAACCCGGTACCGTGAGAGGCTGGTCTCAGGAAAACCTGCGCCCCGCCGTAACGAGCTTCATTTTCGTGGGGAATTGTATGCCCGTCCAACGGAATTCTTACCAGATTTTTCTTTGCGTCTTCAACTGCTTTTGCAATAGCGCTGGCAACCTCTTTAGATTTACCTAATCCGTAACCAACAACACCTTTTCCGTCGCCTACAACTACGATTGCAGAGAAACCGAATGCGCGTCCTCCTTTGGTCACTTTGGTTACACGTTGTACTCCTACCAAACGGTCTGTTAATTCAATTCCCGCCGGTTTTACTTTTTCTATGTTTTTATATCCTAACATCTTTCTTTTTCTTAGAATTTTAAACCTCCTTCTCTTGCCCCGTCTGCCAAAGCTTTGATTCTGCCATGATAAACGAAACCGTTTCGGTCAAATACAACTGTTTCTACTCCTTTTGATTTTGCTTTTTCAGCAATTAATTTTCCAACTGCTGCCGACTGTTCGGTTTTTGTACCGTTTGTTTTTGCTTCTCTTGATGAAGATGAAGCTATGGTAACCCCTGAATTGTCGTCAACCAGCTGAGCGTAAATTTCTTTGTTGGAACGGTAAACTGAAAGACGTGGTCTTTCTGCTGTTCCAAAGATATTACGACGAACACGTCTTTTTATCTTTTGTCTTTTTTCTGTTTTTGATAGTGCCATTGTTCGGTTATAATTTATTAGGCAGACTTACCTGCTTTTCTTCTGATGATTTCTCCTACGAATTTGATACCTTTTCCTTTGTATGGTTCAGGCTTACGGAATGAACGGATTTTGGCCGCTACCATTCCTAATAACTGATTATCGTGAGAAGTTAAAATAATAGTCGGATTTTTACCTTTTTCTGCTGTCGTTTCTACTTTTACTTCGTTCGGCAATTCCAGAACGATGTTATGAGAAAAACCTAAAGATAAATCCAATCTCTGCCCCTGGCTCGAAGCCCTGTAACCAACTCCGACCAATTCCATTTCTTTTTTGAAACCGGTAGTAACTCCTGTTACCATATTGTTGATCAATGCCCTGTACAACCCATGTAAGGCTTTATCTTCTTTTGATTCAGAAGGTCTTACCACAGTCAATTGTCCGTCTTCCATTTTCAACTCAAATCCTTCTTTAATGGCTTGAGTCATTTCGCCGTTTTTACCTTTAACAGTAATCACTCCGTCTTTTACATCAACGGTAGTTCCTGTAGGTATAGTGATCATTGCGTTTCCTATTCTTGACATTTTCTTTTCCTTTTAATCATTAATAAACTAAACACAATACTTCACCACCAACATTCTCCTGACGAGCTTGTTTATCTGTCATCACACCTTTGGAAGTAGAAACGATCGCTACTCCTAATCCATTCAATACTCTTGGAAGTTCGCCGGAACCTTTGTACTGGCGTAAACCCGGACGGGAAACTCTTTTTAGTTTTTTGATAACCGGTTCTTTGGTTGCTTTATCATATTTTAAAGCGATCTTGATTGAACCCTGGTGAGTTGTGTCCTCGAATTTGTAGTTCAAGATATAACCTTGTTCGAAAAGGATCTTAGTAATTTCCTTTTTTAGGTTAGATGCAGGAATTTCCACTACTTTGTGGCCTGCTGACATCGCATTTCTAATGCGGGTCAGATAATCTGAAATTGGATCTGTTAACATAAATTTTGTCTATTTTACAGTATAGAGTTGAACAAACCAACTCTACTTTTAAACTTAAACTTCCCTAAATGAAACCGGTACGTTGGAATACATTTAGGCGTGCAAATGTAGAAAGTTTTTTTGATTTGGCAAATTTATATTGAATTCTTTTTAATAAAGACATTAATTACTTTTTCAATAATTGAAAAAAATAGTCAGATCAATCTGAAATTTCCAAATAGTTTGTTATTGAAATTTATAATTATATTTATTTTTTTACGCTTAAGATGTTTCACAAGTTTTTGAGATCATTTGATAGTTCGATCTTTCATAGCTGTCAAGTTATTTAATATTCAGACTTAATCAATTTAAAATTTATATTATTTTCGTAAACTCAAGCCCTGAGAATATAAACTATTCTAAGATAATAATAAAGATCATTAAATATTTATGAAAATAAAAACAATTATCGTTAGCTGTTTAATAGCAACAACATCCATAAACGCTCAAAACCATGAATGGACAAAATCCTTCGGAGGAACACTTAATGATAACGGTAATTCCATTATCGTAGATTTTTCAGGGAATGTATATACTACAGGTTTTTTTGAAGGAACGGTAGATTTCAACCCAAATGAGGGAACAGAAAATCTTACTTCGGCAGGGGATTTTGATGTTTTTGTGCAGAAGATAGATGCATCTGGAAATTTTATTTGGGCAAAAGCATTCGGTGGAAACCTTCGTGATACTGGTTCATCTATCAGTGTAGATGTATCGGGTAATGTATATGTTATAGGAACTTTTGAAGGAACTGCTGATTTTGACCCTGGAGTGGAAATTGCTAATCTCACCTCAGCAGGCAATGAAGATATTTTTGTAATGAAAATGGATGCTTCTGGTAACTTCCTTTGGGCAAAAGCATTTGGTGGGACAGAAAATGATAACGGAAACTGTATCATTGCAGATTCCTCTGGGAATATTTATACTACAGGATTCTTTCGAGGAGTCGTAGATTTTGATCCTGGACAGGGGACAGCCAGTTTTACCTCGGAGTCAGGCAGTAGTGACATATTTGTGCAGAAAATGGATGCATCAGGTAATTTTCTGTGGGCAAAAGCATTCGGAGGCGGATTTGCCGACCATGGTAATTCAATCATTTTAGATAATGCTGGAAATGTTTATACTTTAGGCTACTTTCAAGGAACCGCAGATTTTGATCCGGGTACGGAAGTGAATAATCTAACATCAGCAGGGAGTGAAGACGTTTTTGTACAGAAAATGAATGATTCAGGCAATTTTATTTGGGCAAAGTCCTTTGGAGGTACATCCGATGACTATGGTAGTTCTATCACCATGGATTCTTCTGGAAATATATTTTGCACCGGACACTTCAGTGGAAATGTAGATTTTGACCCCGGATCTGGAACGGCTATTCTCACCTCTAATGGGCTTACAGACATTTTTGTACAAAAATTGGATACATCCGGAAATTTCATTTGGGCAAAATCTCTCGGGAGTACAAATGTGGATACAGCCAGGGATATTATCGCAGATCAGTCAGAAAATATCTATACCACAGGCACCTTTTTTGGGACAGTAGATTTTGATCCGGGCCCTGCAACTGCTGAACTCACCTCTGTGGGTAGTTATGACATTTTTGTACAAAAATTGGATACATCTGGAAATTTCATTTGGGCTGTTGCTTTCGGAGGAGCATCTACCGACAACGGCAAATCTCTCAGCATTGATGGTTCAGGCAGATTATTTACTACTGGAAGCTTTCAAGATACTGTAGATTTTGACCCAAATTCAGGAACGACGTACATTACCTCAATAGGAAGCCATGACATTTTCGTACAAAATTTGAGCCAGGAAACAGCAGGCATTTTCGAATTTGGTAACGGTATTCAGGTATTAACATATCCTAATCCAAGTAAAGATTTAGTTCATGTATTATTTCGACAACCTATCAAAAATGTCAATCTTACACTTACGGATGTTCAGGGAAAATTAATATATACCAAACATTTGAATGCTGCTACCAGTACACAAATAAATATACCCGGCCCTGCAGGTATTTATTTTCTGAACATTAAGACACCCAATGCACAAAGTGTAGTAAAACTAATAAAAGAATAATATTTTGCTACTCTTACTCATTCCAAAATAAGGCATAAATATGCTTTTTAATAGTTAAGAAAACATCATTGAATAACAAAAAATCCAATCCCTTCGAAAAGAGATTGGATTTATTATTGAGATTTTAATTTATTCCTTGGTTTCGAGAACCTCAATCTTCGGAATGAAAGAAAATCTTACCAGCTTGCTTTTTTCACACCCGGGATCAAACCTTGGTTGGCCATTTCACGGAATGTAACACGTGAAATACCAAAGGTTCTCATATATCCTCTTGGGCGGCCTGTCAATTTGCAACGATTGTGCAAACGTACCGGGGAAGCATTTTTTGGTAATTTCTGAAGTGCTTCATAATCACCCGCTTCCAACAATGCCTTGCGTTTTTCAGCAAATTTAGCAACCAGTGCCTCTCTTTTGCGCTCACGCGCTTTCATTGATTCTTTAGCCATCTTATTTTGTATCTTTTTTGAATGGTAAACCGAATTTCTCTAATAAAGCTTTCGCTTCTTTGTCTGTGTTGGCAGACGTTACAAATGTAATATCCATTCCTTGGATTTTCTTCACTTTGTCAATATTAATTTCAGGGAAGATAATCTGTTCTGTAATACCTAAGTTGTAGTTACCTCTTCCGTCAAAGCCTTTCGCGCTGATTCCGTTGAAGTCACGGATTCGTGGCAATGCAGAAGAAACCAGCCTGTCAAGGAATTCATACATTTTAATTCCTCTCAAAGTAACTTTTGCGCCGATGGGCATTCCTTTACGAAGTTTAAATGCTGCCTCGTCTTTTTTGGAAACAGTTCCAACCGCCTTCTGCCCTGTGATCAATCCTAATTCTTCAACCGCGTAGTCAACTATTTTTTTGTCAGCAGTTGCTGCACCCAATCCCTGGCTGATAACAATTTTCTGAAGTTTCGGAACCTGCATAACTGAAGTGTATGAAAACTCTTCTTTCAAAGCGGGAACAATTTCTTCTTTATATTTTACCTGCGGACGCGGAGTATATGTTTGTGTACTCATTTTAAATTTGTTTTCCGGTTTTCTTAGCGATTCTAACTTTTTTACCATCTTTCATTTCGTAACCAACTCTCGTTGGTTTTCCGTTTGAATCCACAAGAGCCAATTTACTTACATAAATAGGAGCTTCTGTTTCAACAATTCCTCCCTGAGGGTTTTCTGCATTTGGTTTAGTGTGCTTCTTAATCTTGTTCACACCTTCAACAATAGCTTTGCTTTTTTCCGGATAAACTTTCAATACAGAACCTTTCGTTCCTTTTGAAGAACCCGACAAAACAACAACTTTGTCACCTTTTTTAATTTTCAACTTTGCCATTGTCATTAAATTTTATAGCACCTCAGGAGCCAGTGAAACGATTTTCATATATTCCTTGTCGCGAAGTTCTCTCGCAACCGGACCAAATACACGTGTTCCTCTCATTTCTCCCTGAGCATTAAGCAATACACACGCATTGTCATCAAAACGGATGTAAGATCCGTCTTTTCTTCTTACCTCTTTTTTGGTACGAACTACTACTGCTTTTGAAACACTACCTTTTTTAGCGTTTCCGGAAGGAGTTGCTTCTTTGATGGCAACTACGATTTTGTCTCCCACAGAAGCATAACGTCTTTTAGTACCACCTAAAACACGGATAACCAATGCCTCACGGGCACCTGTGTTATCTGCTACCTTTAATCTTGATTCCTGCTGTAACATATTACTTAGCTCTTTCTATGATTTCTACTAATCTCCAACGTTTGCTTTTGCTTAACGGACGTGTCTCAGAGATACGAACTGTATCACCTTCGTTACACTCATTGTTTTCATCGTGTGCCGTATATTTCTTCGTTTTTTTAACGAATTTCCCGTAAAAAGGGTGCTTCTGCTTCTTGGTTTCTGAAACCACGATGGTTTTATCCATCTTGTTGCTGGTTACCAAACCTATTCTTTCTTTTCTTAAATTTCTTTCCATCTTGAGACAGTTTTTACTGTTGAGCTAATTTTTGGTTCAACACAGTTGACAATCTCGCAATGAATTTACGAGATGCACGGATAGACAAAGGGCTTTCTAACTGAGACACTTTGTGGCTTACTTTCAATTTCGCATAGTTCGCTTTTTCGTCAGCAATTTTTGCCTTGATGTCTTCTATGCTTAATTCTTTGATGTCTGATACTTTCATAACTAATTCAATTTAAGCTGAGTAATCTCTTGCTATGATAAACTTTGTTCTAACCGGAAGTTTCTGAGCTGCTAAACGCAATGCTTCTGTTGCAACTTCCTGAGGTACCCCTCCTACTTCAAATAAAATTCTCCCCGGCTGTACAGGAGCCACCCAGTACTCAGGTGCACCTTTACCTTTACCCATACGAACCTCTGCAGGTTTTTTGGTAATTGGCTTATCCGGGAATATTTTAATCCATAATTGACCTTCCCTTTTCATAAAACGGGTCGCGGCAATACGGGCAGCTTCTATCTGACGCGCAGTAACGAATGCTTCGTCTAACGATTTGATACCGAATGTCCCATAGGCAAGCTGAGCTCCTCTTTTGGTAACTCCTTTCATTTTGCCTTTCTGGGTTTTTCTAAATTTGGTTCTTTTCGGTGATAACATTTCTTTCTAATCTTTAATCAGTTAAACTAAATTAACGTGGTTGTCTTTTTCTGTCTCTATCTCCACCTCTGCCTTCCGGTTTCTTTTTACCTTGCTTTTTCTGCAAGCCAACCAAAGGTGACAATTCACGTTTGCCATATACTTCTCCTTTCATAATCCAGACTTTGATACCCATACGACCGTAAGTTGTATGTGCTTCACCAATGTGATAATCAATGTCTGCTCTGAAAGTTGACAAAGGAATTCGTCCTTCTTTATAGCTTTCCGAACGTGCCATCTCCGCACCGTTCAAACGCCCTGAAATCTGAACTTTAATTCCTTCTGCATTCATTCTCATTGCAGCGGCAATCGCCATTTTAATCGCTCTCCTGTAGGAAATACGATTTTCGATTTGACGTGCAATGCTGTCAGCTACTAAAACTGCATCTAATTCAGGGCGTTTGATTTCGAAAATGTTGATCTGAACTTCCTTTCCGGTAATTTTCTTCAACTCTTCTTTCAATTTATCAACTTCCTGACCTCCTTTTCCGATAATAATTCCGGGACGAGCTGTCGTAACGGTCACGGTAATCAGTTTCAATGTACGTTCGATATAAATTCGAGATACACCCGCTTTTGAAAGACGTGCTTTCAAGTATTCACGGATTTTTGCATCTTCTGCAATTTTATCACCGTAGTCATTTCCACCGTACCAGTTTGAGTCCCATCCTCTGATGATACCTAAACGATTTCCGATTGGATTAGTCTTCTGTCCCATATTATTTTTTATCTTCTGCTTTAACTTTATCTTCTTTTGTTCCCAAAACGATCGTTACGTGATTGGAACGCTTTCTGATTCTGTGCGCCCTACCCTGAGGTGCAGTACGGATTCTTTTCAACTGGCGGCCGCTGTCAACTGTCAATGTCTTAACAAAAAGCCCTGCTTCTTCGACATCGGCGTTTTCATTTTTAACCTGCCAGTTAGCAATAGCGCTTAACAACAGTTTTTCCAGTTTTTCAGATGCATGTTGTTTTGAATATTTCAAAATCGCCAATGCTTTCTGCACTTCTTCACCACGGATGATGTCTGCTACCAATCTCATTTTACGGGGAGAAGTAGGACAATTGTTCAGCTTCGCGAAAGCAATGCTTTTGTTTGCTTCCTGAATTTTTTCGTTGCTTATTCTTTTTCTAGATCCCATTGCCTACTATTTTTTTCCTTTGTTCTTTGCACCTGCGTGCCCTCTGAATGTACGAGTCGGAGCAAATTCGCCCAGCTTGTGTCCTACCATATTCTCAGTTACATAAACAGGAATAAATTGTTTTCCGTTATGAACCGCTATTGTCTGTCCTACGAAGTCCGGCGAAATCATGGAAGCTCTTGACCAGGTTTTGATCACGTTTTTCTTTCCTGATTCTACGTTTGCCTGAACTTTTTTGTCTAATTTATAATGGATAAAAGGTCCCTTCTTTAATGAACGTGCCATAGATTATTTCTTTCTTCTTTCAACAATATATTTGTTAGATGCCTTTTTCTTCGATCTGGTTTTGTAACCTTTTGCAGGCATACCATTTCTAGAACGAGGAATACCTCCGGTCGCACGGCCTTCACCACCACCCATTGGGTGATCTACAGGGTTCATAACCATAGGTCTTGTACGAGGACGACGTCCTTTCCATCTGCTTCTACCTGCTTTACCGGAAACTTCCAACTGATGATCTGAATTGGAAACTACCCCGATAGTCGCTTTACACTCCGTTAAAATCATACGGCTTTCTCCACTTGGCAACTTAATGGTAGCATATTTACCGTCTCTTGCAACCAATTGTGCATAAGAACCGGCGCTTCTCGCCATCAAAGCTCCCTGACCAGGTCTCAATTCAATGCATGAAATAACTGTTCCCAAAGGGATGTTTTTCAATTTCATTGTGTTTCCTACTTCCGGAGCAACATTGTCACCCGCTTCAATAGTCTGACCTTTTTTAAGTCCATTCTGAGCAATCACATATCGTTTCTCACCGTCTCCATAAACGATCAAAGCGATGAAAGCGGTTCTGTTCGGGTCGTACTGAATAGAATCAACCGTTGCAGCACCTTCTTTCTCTCTTTTGAAGTCGATGATACGATAGCTTTGCTTGTGTCCACCCCCAATGTAGCGCATGGTCATTTTACCTGAATGGTTACGACCGCCGCTTCTCTTTTTACCAACCGTAAGAGATTTCTCCGGTTTCACTGACTCAACCTGGTCAAAATTGTTTACAATTCTGAAACGCTGAGCGGGAGTGATAGGTTTTAATTTTCTAACTGACATTTAAACTAAGTATTAAGTAATAAGTCGTAAGTAGTAAGTATTTATTTTAAATTTTGAGTTATAAATTTTAAATGACTTCTACTCTGTACTTTTTACAATTCTACATTTATTAACTAAACAAATCTATTTCCTGTCCTTCTGCTACGTGAATGATCGCTTTTTTCATTTTGCTTGTTTTCCCTACCTGCAAACCTGTTTTTGTATAACGGGTTTTAACTTTGGGTGCAGAAATAATTGTGCTCACCTTCACGACATTTACTCCGTAAGCTTTCTCAACTGCTTCTTTGATCTGCAGCTTGTTTGCTTTTGGATTAACATAAAACGAATACTGGCTAAGCAATTCACTTGAATTGGTTGCCTTTTCTGAGATTACGGGTCTTATTAAAACTGACATATCTATTTCGTTTTATTTATTTAAATTTTCCTGAACTTTTGTCAAAGAACCTTCCAAAAATATAACTTCAGAAGCGTTTATCAGATCATAAACATTTAATTCTGAATTATTTACAACCTTAGTTCCTTGTAAATTTCGGGACGACAAATATACATTATTATTTGACTCTCCCAAGACGAACAATGACTTTTTGGCATCTAAGCCCAATGCTTTCAAGACCTCAATAAAGCTTTTTGTTTTTGGAGCTTCAAAAGAGAAATCCTCCAATACTTTGATTTCATTATCTTTCAGTTTCTGGCTCAATACAGATTTTTTTGCAAGCCTTTTCTGCGCTTTGTTCAATTTGAAATCGTAGTTTCTAGGTCTTGGACCAAATACTCTACCTCCTCCTCTGAAAACGGGAGATTTAGCAGAACCTGCACGGGCAGTACCTGTCCCTTTTTGTTTTTTGATCTTGCGCGTTGATTTTGCAATCTCTGCACGCTCTTTTGCCTTGTGTGTTCCCTGGCGCTGTGCAGCCAGGTATTGTTTCACTTCCAAATAAACAGTATGCTCACTTGGTTCGATCCCAAAAATTGAATCATCTAAAGAAACTTTCTTTCCGGTTTCTTTACCTTGTATATTTAGTACTGCTATTTCCATCTTCTGATAATTACGTATGAATTTTTAGGACCCGGAATAGCACCTTTTACAATCAAAAGGTTTTGTTCTTTGTCCACCTTAACCACATTCAAATTCTGAATAGTTACGTTTTTACCGCCCATTCTGCCCGCCATACGCATTCCTTTGAATACACGTGAAGGGTCTGAACCCGCACCGATGGAACCCGGTGCTCTTAAACGGTTATGCTGACCATGTGTTGACTGTCCCACTCCACCAAATCCGTGGCGTCTTACAACTCCCTGGAATCCTTTACCTTTGGAAACTCCGGTAATGTCCACATATTCGCCTTCGGCAAACAAGTCAACAGTTACTTCTTTTCCTAATTCCAATTCATCTACGAAATCTCCGTAGAATTCCACCAATTTTCTTTTTGGCGTAGTTCCCGCTTTTTTGAAATGTCCTTTCAAAGCAGCAGAAGTGTTCTTCTCTTTTGCGTCATCGAAACCAAGCTGAACGGATTTATATCCGTCTTTCTCCTCGGTTCTGACCTGTGTTACGACGCAGGGACCGGCCTGGATGATGGTACACGGGATGTTTTTCCCGTTCTCATCGAACAAGCTCGTCATGGCAATTTTCTTTCCAATGATTCCTGACATTTTTTACTTTTTATAATTATTAAACCTTCTGTTTTTAAGGGTTTCAGGTTAACTATCTGTGAAATAGGCACAATCCGCCCCTAAAAAAGAGTGTGCAAATGTAGGAATTTATTTGTACAAGACAAATTTTATGTAAGTATTTTTTAATAATGTTTTTGAAGGTTTTTTAAACAGTATTCAACAATTTTATATTTTACTGGTTTTCAGTTGGTTTTTGGGTAATTATAATGGAAGATTTGATTTTGAAACAATAACTAGGAAAGAAATTAATGAAGAAAAAATAAACAACTTAATTTCAAGAATCAATGATTTAGCCAATATTACCTTCAAGTGGAGGAAATATAAAATTAGTAGGTGATTTAGCTCAATTTGGAAAGATCATTTTAAATTTTAAGAAATAAAAAAACTCAATACCCCGCTCCCGAACTCTGATGTCGCGGATTTGTAATCCTTGACAAATTTGTAAAACAAAAAATCCGCCCTTTTGAGGCGGATTCTATTATCATAAAGTATAGAAACTACTACACTTTGATTTCTACTTCTACTCCACTTGGAAGCTCCAGCTTCATCAGAGCATCAACTGTTTTGGATGATGAACTGTAGATGTCCAGCAATCTTTTGTGAGCGCTTAACTGAAACTGCTCGCGCGCTTTTTTATTCACGTGCGGAGATCTCAATACCGTAAAGATTCTTTTGTTGGTTGGCAACGGAATAGGGCCGTTTACTACCGCACCTGTAGATTTTACGGTTTTCACGATTTTCTCGGCAGATTTGTCCACCAAATTATGATCGTATGATTTTAGTTTTATTCTGATTTTTTGACTCATTTTCCTAAAAATTAAACAGTTGCACCTTTTGCTTTTGAAATAACTTCCTCCGCGATATTGTTTGGAGCCGCTTCGTAGTGGTCAAATTCCATAGTGGAAGTTGCACGACCCGAAGTCAACGTACGTAAAGCCGTTACGTATCCGAACATTTCGGAAAGCGGGACAAATGCTTTGATTACTTTGGAGCCTGCTCTGTCGTCCATACCGTTTACAGTACCTCTACGACGGTTCAAATCCCCTACTACGTCCCCCATATTTTCTTCCGGAGTCAATACCTCTAATTTCATAATCGGCTCAAGGATTACAGCTTTTGCAGCACGTGCCGCTTCTTTGTAACCCAATTTTGCTGCCAATTCGAACGACAACTGGTCAGAATCCACAGGGTGGAAAGATCCATCCAGCAACGTAACTTTCATCGAATCCATTTCATATCCGGCCAAAGGACCATTTTTCATAGCCGCTTTAAATCCTTTCTCAATAGATGGAACATACTCTTTTGGTACGTTACCTCCTTTGATTTCAGAAACGAATTCCAATCCAACTTTTCCTTCGTCTGCCGGTCCGATTTTAAATACGATATCAGCAAATTTACCACGACCACCGGTTTGTTTTTTATAAACCTCACGGTGATTGGCTGTCAATGTAAATGCTTCTTTATACTCTACCTGAGGTTGTCCCTGGTTTACTTCCACTTTGAACTCGCGACGCATGCGGTCCACGATGATATCCAAGTGAAGCTCACCCATACCGGAAATAATCGTCTGCCCTGAAGCCTCATCGGTTCTTACCTGGAAAGTCGGGTCTTCTTCGGCTAATTTGGCCAAAGCCATACCCATTTTATCCATATCAGCCTTTGTTTTCGGCTCAACCGCAATACCGATTACCGGATCAGGGAATTTCATAGATTCCAGAACAATCGGATGTTTCTCATCACAAAGGGTATCCCCTGTTTTGATGTCTTTGAAACCTACCGCAGCTCCAATATCTCCTGCTTCAATACGCTCTACAGGTTCCTGCTTATTAGCGTGCATCTGGAAGATCCGGGAAATACGCTCTTTGTTTCCTGAACGGGTGTTCAGAACGTAAGAACCTGCGTCCAATCCTCCTGAATACGCACGGAAGAACGCCAAACGCCCTACGAATGGGTCGGTAGCAATTTTAAATGCCAAAGCTGAAAACGGTTCCGATACAGACGGTTTTCTCATAACCGGCTCTTCTGTATCAGGATCTGTACCTTCAATCGCTTCTTTGTCGGTCGGTGCCGGCAGATAACGACAAACTCCATCCAACATAAACTGAACTCCCTTATTTTTGAAAGAAGATCCGCAGGTCATCGGGATGATAGACATATCCAATGTAGCAGCACGCAATGCAGCGTTGATTTCTTCTTCCGTAATGGAATTTTCGTCTTCCATATATTTTTCCAACAGATTTTCGTCGTAAGCTGCAACCTCTTCGATCAATTGTCCGCGGTATTGTCTTACTTCGTCCACCATATCGGCAGGAATGTCCACTACTTCAAAAGTAGCTCCCTGTCCTGCATCGTCCCATATAATGGCTCTGTTTTTAATCAAATCGACTACTCCTTTGAAATCAGCTTCTGCACCGATTGGCAATACGATCGGAACAGCATTGGATTTCAACATATCTCTTACTTGCTGGCAAACTTTCAAAAAGTCCGCACCCTGACGGTCCATTTTGTTTACGAATCCCATACGCGGAACTTTGTAGTTGTCAGCCAGACGCCAATTGGTTTCCGACTGAGGCTCTACCCCATCCACTGCAGAGAATAGGAATACCAATCCGTCGAGTACACGCAAAGAACGGTTTACCTCAACGGTAAAGTCCACGTGACCGGGAGTGTCGATGATGTTGAAATGGTATTCGTTTGCACCCGGAAGCGGTTTTCCCTGCTCCGTAGGAAACATCCATTTACAGGTTGTAGCCGCAGAAGTAATGGTAATACCACGCTCAGCCTCCTGCTCCATCCAGTCCATAGTCGCAGCACCGTCGTGAACTTCCCCGATCTTGTGCGAACGCCCCGTATAGAACAAAATACGCTCTGTCGTAGTAGTCTTACCCGCGTCAATATGCGCAGCAATACCTATATTTCTTGTATATTTTAAATCTCTTGCCATCTTAATTATACTCTAAAGTGTGAGAATGCTTTATTGGCCTCTGCCATTTTGTGCGTATCCTGACGTTTTTTAACGGCAGCTCCTTCTTCTTTTGCAGCAGCAATGATCTCTCCGGCCAGTTTCTGAGCCATTGATTTTTCATTACGCTTGCGTGAATAAGAAATTAACCATTTCATTGCAGTAGCAATTTTTCTGTCCGGGCGAATTTCCATAGGAATCTGGAAAGTAGCACCACCTACACGACGCGAACGAACCTCTACGTGAGGCATAACATTGGTCAAAGCATCTTTCCATATATCCAATGCGGATTTCTCGGCATCTTCTTTTCTTTTCTCTACAATGTCCATAGCTTCATAAAAAATATTGAATGCAATACTTTTTTTCCCATCGTACATCATATTATTAACAAAACGTGTTACCAGTTGATCATTAAACTTTGGATCCGGAAGTAACGGTCTTTTTTTAGCTTTTGTCTTTCTCATTTCTCAAAGTTTTTTATGATTTTTTCTCTTTTGGACGTTTTGCACCATACTTACTTCTACGTTGAGTTCTTCCATTAACTCCAGCCGTATCCAACGCACCACGAACGATGTGATAACGTACACCAGGTAAATCCTTTACCCTTCCTCCTCTAACCAATACTATCGAATGCTCTTGTAAATTGTGCCCTTCTCCGCCGATGTAAGCGTTGACTTCTTTTCCGTTTGACAACCTTACACGGGCAACTTTACGCATTGCCGAGTTTGGTTTTTTCGGAGTGGTCGTGTACACACGTGTACACACGCCGCGACGTTGAGGGCAAGATTCCAAAGCAGCCGATTTACTCTTCTTGGCCAGTTTTGTTCTTCCTTTTCTTACTAATTGTTGTATTGTTGGCATACTATAAAAATATGTTTAACCCCATTTTTTGGGATTGCAAAAGTACAATTAATTTATTATAATGCAAATGTTTGATTGTTATTTTTTTAATGCCCCAAATGATTAGTTTTGTAAATCAAACTAAACTATTATTTACTTTATGAAAGTCATATTTATTTTTATTTTCCTGATTGCTTTTACAATTAAATCTTATTCCATAACTCCTCTTGATTCGCTTCGCCAGGTATTGAAAGAAGCCACCTCTTCTGCAGAAAAATCAAAAACCCATCAGCAGATTGCTCTGTACTGGGGTTCAAGGCAACAACAGGATTCTGTAATAAACCACATAAATTCCATGCTGGCTTTTGCGGAAAAAAGTGATATGGATTTGTTTGATGTGCAAATCACAAGTGCCAACGATATTCTTTTCAGTGCCGGAGGTTTTGATTATGCTGAAAAATTAAACAATAAATACCTCAATATTTTTAAAAAAGAAAATAACCGGCACGGCCTCGCTGTCTGTTATTTCAATTTGGGCCGGATTCAACAATTTACGGGCAATATTTCCGAAGCAAGTAAATTTTTATCAAAAGCACATTCTTTGTTCAAAGAAAAAGGTATGCTCAATTCTGCTATAAGCACAAGCTTAGGCGGAGTTTTCAGCCGGCAGGGAAAATACACCGAAGCTTTACAAATATTGACTGATGCCTTGTCTGTTACAGATTCCGTGAAAGACATCAAAAGTTATTGCGGACTATTATTTACCATCGGGAATACATACGGACAAATCAACGATCAGAAAACAGCTATTAAATACTTCAAAAGGGTCCTGTCTCTTACCGAAAGTACCGGTGATATAATGGGGAAAGCCAATACGCTGACCAATCTCGCAACGGCCAACAGTGATTTAGGTGAATTTGCTATGTCCGAAAAATATGCAAGGGAAGCGCTTGCTATTGTAACCGGAAGAAACCTGATGGCCGAATCTGAAGTTTTGTCTGTCCTTACTGGGGTTTTATTACAACAAAATAAATATGATGAATTAGAGGGTTTCTTCAACCGGATGTATCAAATCGGAGAAATGACAGGTAATGACTTCAATAAATATCTTGCCGATATGGGCATGGCACACGTAGCTTATCACAATAAAGATTATCAAAAGTCCATACAACTCCTGCAGCAATCACTTCCGCAACTGGAAGAACAAGGTGCATGGGCGGAAACCATACCGGGCTATAAGTTGCTGTATGAAAATTATAATGAGTTGGGTGATTATAAAAATGCGCTTGATGCTTCGACTAAATTTCATAATTATACTGATTCCACTTATAATCAGGATAAGGTAAAAGAATTGGCGCTCCTGCAATCCAGGCTTACGTTTCAAAAGAAAGAATTGATTTACGAAAAAGAGCAACGCGTGAAAAATGTCATCATTGTTGCGCTCATTATCATATTCCTGTTAAGCACTCTTCTTGCAATATTTATATTTAAGAACAAGCAGAAACTCAACAGGCAAAAACAAATGTTGTTAAACGCCCAACTTGAAAGAACCGAACACATACTCAGATTATCAGAATCAAAATTAAATGACTTTGCTTCGCGGATTCAGGAAAAAACCAAATTGGTGGAAAATATGCAGGAGCAATTAGAATCGTTTATTGAAACAGACAGCAACCTCATGATGCAACTGCAGCAATCGACCATATTGACAGAAGATGACTGGCAGCACTTTAAATCCCTCTTTGAACAGGTGCATACAGGGTTTTTGACCCGGCTAAAAGAAAAATACCCTGAAATATCTCCTGCCGAAATCCGCTACCTGACACTTGCAAAGCTGCGGCTTTCCACCAAAGAAATGGCCTCAGCATTGGGCGTTTCTACGCAAAGCATCAGGACCAACTGGTACCGGATCAGGAAAAAAATCAACTTGCCGGAAGAAATGACCGTGGAAGAACTGGTCGCTAAAATCTGAGATACACACCCTAAAACAATCTGATTTCCAGCAAGAACAAATTTTGTGACGTTTTTGTGACACCGGATATTCATAGAATACGTGTTTTTATTTTTTGTTTTGAAGAAGAATTAATTCAGTAAAATAAAACGCACAATGATTCAACTTACTTCTTTTAGAAAAGGCTTACTTTCTTTAATCATGCTGCTATCGGGCATTTTTATGAATGCGCAAATTATCCCCGATTCCAACGGAATTGTTTACGTAAAAACAAACGGTAGCGGAAACGGAAACGGTTCAAACTGGAACAATGCCACCGGTAATCTGCAGGAAGCGATCAATGCTGCGACAACAAAAGTTTTTGTTGCTGTTGGAAGTTACAACGTAACAACCAGCATTCAAATGAAAGACAATGTTGCCATTTATGGCGGTTTTGACCCTATAAACGGCATTACTACCTTGGCGCACAACCGTATTTTGCCCGATGCCAATGCCATAACGCTGCAAGGCTCGGTATTGCAGGGAAGCGGAAATGGTCCTGTTGTCAAAAACACATCATTATCGGCCACAGCTGTGCTAGATGGCTTTACCATTACCGGAGGCTATGCAAATGGAACAGTCGGCACCATTGCTGCCATTGGCGGTGGAATATTGAATGATTCAGCTTCGCCTACATTGAGCAACCTGCTTATAAAAGGAAACAATGCTAATGAGGGCGGCGGCGGAATAGGTAATTACAATACTTCTTCGCCCATGCTGCTTAATGTTGTTATCAAAGGTAATACGGCTAATCAGGGTGCCGGAATATATAATTTTCTTTACGCTTATCCGACCATTAAAAACTGTATTGTCAAAGACAATTCCGCAACAGCCGAAGGCGGAGGTATCTATAACACAATAGTTGCCTCATCGGCTATGTATATTACCAATACTGTGATTAGCGGTAATACAGCTTCGGCAGGCGGTGGTCTTTATAGTCAACAGGGAAACGCAACAATGACCAATGTTACCATAGCCGGTAATACACCCAATGCTGCTCGTTTTTATGGGTACTATTATATAAACAACTCAATTATATATGGCGGAGTGAGCAACGTATCCTCATCCGCCACTTATCAAAGCTCTTTGGTAGAAGGCGTTAATGCAACCGGAATTGGCGTTGCAAATGTTTTTGCCAATCCGTCGGCAGGCGATTATACCTTAAAGATTTCATCTCCTGCCATCAATGCCGGTAACAACAGCTTGTTTTCAGGCTTGGCTGCTGATACAAAAGATTTGGCAGGAAATGCAAGGGTATATGATTTTTCAGCCAATGGAAAAATTGATATGGGTGCGTACGAATATCAAGGTTATCCCATATTTCCCACCGGAGATATTGTTTATGTAAAACCGACAGCAATTGGGCAAAAAGACGGCAGCAGCTGGGACAATGCCACTGATGATTTGCACAACGCCATTCACACCGCAGGCGTACAAAAAGTTTTTGTAGCTATTGGAAACTACAACGTAGGCGACCACAGCTTCATTATGCAGAACGGCGTGGAGATCTATGGCGGATTCGATCCCGAAAATGGTATTACCAATTTGTCGCACAACCGGATCATGCCTAATGCTTCCAACACAAATGGAAGTATCCTTTACGGAGAAAATGTCCGCCCTGTCATCTGGAACGTATTCACTTCCGCAACGGCAATGAACAGTACCGCGGTTCTGGACGGATTTACCATTATGGGAGGGAGTTATTCCAACGGAGCAGGCATCCGTAACCTGTATGCCTCACCTACATTACGCAATCTGGTTATCAGAAATAACAATGCTTCCTTATCGGGTGCAGGTATCTATAACGATAATTCCAGCCCGGTTATCCTTAATTCAGTCATTAACGGTAACAGCATTAACAGTGCATTTGCTCAGAGTGGCATAGGTGCAGGAATTTATAACGGGACAAACTCAGCTCCAACTCTTATAAATACCACCATTACGGATAACCAGATAACAGGTATAGGAGCTGCTCCGGTAATGGTTGGGGCAGGTGTGGCTAATCTCAACGGAGCCGCTCCGGAAATTTATAACTGCATTATCTGGAATAACAAAAAAAACAATGATGCTACCGCTTCGGGAGCTGATATAGAAAATATCAGTGCAGGCATTACGCTGAAAAACAGCATTACGCAAGGCTATACCACAGGTAATGCAGCCGATAATAACAAAGTGAACATAAACCCGATATTCGTAAGTGCTTCCGATTTCAGCCTGCAAGGTGTTTCGCCTGCTGTAAATACGGGAAATAATAGCTGGTTTACAGGTTTAAATGCCGATACAAAAGATTTAGCAGGAAATGCACGCCTTTTTACTGGGACTATTGATATGGGAGCGTATGAGTTTCAACTTTTACCCGATGCCAACCATATCATTTATGTAAAAGAAACCGCAACAGGCACAAAAAGCGGGAACAGCTGGAGCAATGCAACAAACGATTTACACAATGCCATTCACGCCAACGGAGTACAGAAAGTATTTGTTGCCACAGGAAACTACAATGTAGGAGCAAACAGCTTCATTATGAAAAACAATGTTGAAATCTACGGAGGTTTCGACCCGGACAACGGCATTGAAGATTTGAATGACAACCGTATTCTCCCAACGGAAACCCTAAGCGGTTCAGTCCTGAACGGGCAAAATGCAAGAGCAGTTATATGGAATGATTTCAGTCCGGCAAATGCTTTAAATAATTCGGCAAAATTAGACGGATTTACTATAACAAATGGTGACAGTTTCGATAATGGTGAAGAAGGTGGCGGTATGCACAACGTGAACGCCTCAGTTACTTTAAACAACCTGATTATTAAAAATAATTGGGCATATTACGGGGCAGGCCTTTACAATTGGGGCGGTGCGCCGGTTTTGAACAATGTGATCATTACGGACAATCATGCAATGTTTGGAGGTGCGATGTCTAATAAAGAAACAATACCGGTTTTAACCAATGTGATAATCAAAAATAACGAAGCCCAATACGGAGGAGGATTTTATAATTTAACTGCTTCTCCTGTCTTGATAAACACTCTTATGTATAATAATATTGACGGTGTAAGCGGCTCCAATGAGACTATGTACAACCGTCAATCATCCGTGCCTGTTTTAATCAATTCCACTGTTGTAGGCGATATTTACAATTATGAAGACAGTTCCATTTCTTTTTCCAATACTATACTTTATGGAGGAATTTACGGAAACGGATTATACACTGCGGAATATTCACTGATAAAAGGAAATACCAACACCTCCAATGGTAACCTTGATGGCACAGGAATGTACCTCGGAACTATTTTTAACAATCTGTCGGAAGGAGATTATACGCTGAAAAACGGATCTCCGGCAATCAATGCAGGGAATAATGCTTTGTTTACAGGATTGGACGAAAACACCGAAGATCTGGCAGGAAATCCTCGTGTCCAAAATTTTGCTGACGGCGGAATTATCGATCTGGGGGCTTACGAAAGTCCTTATGAAGAATTAACACCCGATGCCAGCGGAATCATCTATGTAAACACGGCCATAAGCGGAGATGGCAGCGGAAAAGACTGGAACAACACTACTTCCAATTTACACAATGCCATTCACGCCAACGGAGTGCAGAAAGTATTTGTAGCCACAGGAAACTACAATGTAGGAGCAAACAGCTTCATTATGAAAAACGGAGTGGAAATCTACGGTGGTTTCGACCCGGATAACAACATCAAAACTTTAGACGATGAAAGAATTTTACCAAACAGAGGAACGGCGGAAGGCTCTGTTTTAAACGGGCAAAATGTAAGGCCCGTGATTTGGAATGTTTTCACTTCGGGAACAGCACTGAATACGAGTGCCGTTTTGGACGGATTTACCGTAATGAACGGATTGGGCGATACTGATGGAGGCGGCATTAGAAATATATATGCTTCGCCCACATTGAGAAATCTGATGGTAAAAAACAATTCCCTTTCATCAACATTAGATACATACGGTGGTGGTATATTCAATGGGTATTATTGTTCGCCTGTTATTACCAATGTGGTTATAAAAGGAAATACAGCAAAATTTGGCGGAGGTTTATTTACTAACGGCAGCACTTGTGAACCCGTTTTGACCAACGTATTGATTATGGATAATATAGCCACCGTTGCTTCACAATACGGAGGTGCTTATGAAGCGGGTAAGGCAACCTATACCAATGTAACAATTGCGGGAAACACAGGAAAACAATTATATGTGAATAATAGCAATACGCAATTAAACAATGTCATTGTATTGGGAGCAAATACAGGTGGTATAGTCACTAATGCCAGTATTCAGCATTCGCTTATATCCGGATTTACCGATACCGGCAACGGCAACCTCGATGCCACGGGAATTACTGCTGAAGATATTTTTACCGACCCTGCCAACGGTGATTATACCCTAAAAGAAAATTCTCCTGCCATAAACAGCGGAAGCAACGCATTGTTTACAGGTTTGGACGAAAACACCAAAGATCTGGCAGGAAATGAAAGGGTTTATAATTTTAGTAATTCGGGAATTATTGATTTAGGAGCTTATGAAAGTTTTTATAGCAGATTAACGCCCGATGCCAACGGAATTATCTATGTAAAAGAAAACGCTACCGGAAATGCAGACGGGAGCAGTTGGGACGATGCAACAGACGATTTGCATAACGCCATTTTTGCAGTCGGCGTACAGAAAGTATTTGTAGCCGTTGGACATTACAGCACAGGCGACAGCAGTTTTGTAATGAAAAACAATGTGGAAATCTACGGAGGCTTCGACCCGGACAACGGCATTGAAGATTTGAATGACAACCGTATATTGCCAACTGAAACTATTGATGGTTCGGTTTTAGATGGAGAAGATACAAGAACTGTTATTCTCAATGATTTTACGATTGATAATCCGTTGAACAATACGGCTGTTTTAGACGGATTTACGCTTACCAAAGGCCATAACGTTCCCGGAAAAGGTGCAGGAATATATAATTATTATGCTTCACCTGTACTAACCAATTTGGTCATCAAAGACGGTGAAGCAAGCTACGGAGGTGGAATGTATAACGGATATTCAAATCCGGTGGTAACAAATACCTCTTTGCTCAATAATAAGGCCTACGCCGGTGGCGGGATTTTTAATAATGAATCTTCTGTTACGTTCTCGAACATCAAGATATCAGGAAATACAGCCAATGGTGATGGCGGTGCAATTTATAACGACTTTTCTTCACTTGTATTTACTAATATCAAAATAACAGGGAATACAGGAGCCGCCAGTAGTGTGGTTTTAAACACTGATTCTGATGTTGCTTTCATCAATGCGGAAATTACAGGCAATCATACCGTTGATTACAATAGCAGCGCAGACATCTACAATTCTTCCGGAGGAAATATGCTGTTCCTGAATTCAACTTTCGCTTATAATAACAGTGTAAAGACATTTCGTAACACTTCGTTTGACGGAGAAATTCAGGTAAAAAACTCCATAGTTTTTGACGCTATGGATGACTGGAACGAATTTACTGCCGAATATTCATTCATACAGGACAATGAAGACGATTCTAACGGAAACATTGTTTTGGACATTGATGAAGGCGATGTATTTACTAATCCTGACAATGGAGATTTCACTTTAAAAATCAATTCTCCCGTTATCAACTTAGGAAACAATGCTCTCTATCCCGGTTTAGACGAAAATACGCTTGATCTGGCAGGCAACCCGAGGCTTTTCGGGACAAATATAGATTTGGGCGCTTATGAATCTGACTTTATTCCTGCCAGTGAACATTGTCTTTATACTACAATCTGGAACGGTACTTCGTGGAGCAACGGAGAGCCTGATTATGACACCCAGGCAATAATTGACGGTGATTTGGTTATCAGTTACGAATTAGATGCCTGTGAAGTTGTGGTGACACCCAACGGAAGCTTGAGAATTCTTGCTGAGGCAGTTCTCTACTCAGATTGGTCTGTTACCAATCTGGCAACAGCAGACGACCTTGTGATAGAAAACAACGGTGCTTTGATCCAGTGGGAAGAGATAGAAAACAACGGCGCTGTTACGGTAATGCGCGAGAGCAACCCAATGATTCGTTTGGATTATACACTATGGTCATCGCCGGTGATTGGTCAGAACTTGTTCAATTTCTCACCGGAAACCATAAACGGAGTTACAAATTATCCAGGCTCAACAGGAAGAATTTATGTGTATGAAGGTGCAAATGGGTATGTCAATCCGGACCCTTTTGAAGCAGATACCGAGATGAATTCAGGTACAGGTTATTTATTCCGTTCACCTAACAATTTTAATTCTACAGTTCCGGCAGTTTACAATGGTATATTTACAGGTGTGCCATTCAACGGCAGCCTGACCGTTCCTACCGCTGCAGAAAATTATACTTCCATTGGAAATCCTTATCCGTCCAATATTGATGCAGATGCTTTTATTGATGCAAACCCGGAAATTTCCACGCTGTATTTCTGGAACAACAACTACAGTGCGGGGAACAATTATGCGACTTGTACGTGGGGGAACTGCGTGGCAGCCGCAGGTGGCGGAAGCATACCTAACGGGATCATTTCCACAGGGCAGGGATTCATTGTGGCAACGTCGGGGGCTTCGGTAAATTTTGATAATTCGATGAGAACAAATGATAATTCTAATTTCTTCAAAGTTGACGAAACAGAAAAACACCGCTTCTGGCTCAATCTGAATGATGATGAGAACCATGGTTACAACCAGATCCTGGTAAGTTATATGACGGGAGCAACCAATGGGATTGATAACCAGATGGACGGAAGATTGTTCGGTTATGAAGGCTCCGCCATCTATAACCTGATCGATGAACAGAAATTCATCATCCAGGGAAGAACCTTGCCGTTTGAAGCTTCAGATGTTGTACCATTAGGATTCAAAGCTGCTGAGGCTGGTAAATTCATCATTTCACTTGATCATTTTGACGGGTTGTTTGCCGAAGGACAAAAGATCTATCTGAAAGATTATTCTATGAATCTGATTCATGATCTGACACTTTCTGATTATACTTTTGAATCGGTTCAGGGAGAATTCAAATCGAGATTCGAAATCGTTTACAAGGAAGATGAAACCATGGGTATTGATGACTTGAATTCCAATCAGATTCAAATTTATACAAACAAAGAGTGGGTTATCATTGAATCCGGAACAGAAAAAATTCTTTCGGTTGAACTGTTCGATATGCAGGGAAGGTTAATTCATCAGAATCAAAAGGTAAACAATTTCCGCTATCAGGTCAAAGCATTGTCGAAAGGAATTTTGGTAGTGAAAGCGCAGACTCAAGACGGTGAAATCATAACTAAAAAAGTAATTAATAAATAAACGCAATAAGCCGTAGGCTTTAGGCAATAAGCAGCCTAGGGCTTATTGCTTAAAGCATAAAGCTCTATAGAATGAAAAACAACATTTTTAAATACGGATTAGGCGCAATTTTGTGGATAGTGTTTACATTTCCGGCACTTGCCGGCCCGATGGACCCACCGGGGGAGGACGATCCTATTGACCCGGCTCCCATTGACAGCGGAATCTGGTTACTTATCATCTTGGCTTTCTTTACAGGAATTTATTATTTAAAATTCAATAAAAAAATAAAGTCGATTCAGAACCGAATACAGGGATAGATTGAGGGAAAGCCGCGGGATATTTAATTCCGCGGTTTTTAGTTCAAAACAAGTGCTATATTTAACTTTAAGATTATAACGAATTCCTATCTTTGTTCTATTACAATTGAACAAAAGATTTATGCCCGGATTTGAATATTTTGGAGAAGAAGAAAAGAAACAGGTAAATGAGGTTTTGGATTCAGGAATACTGATGCGCTATAACTTTGACCCACAAAGAAATAATCATTGGAAAGCGAAAGAATTCGAGCAAGCCATACAAGAAAAGTTAAATATAAATTATGCTCACCTGACCAGCAGTGGTACAACTGCGCTTATTACAGCCATTCGGGCATTGGGGATTGGTGCCGGAGATGAAATCATCATGCCGGCATTTACGTTTGTTGCAAGTTTTGAAGCAGTCTTATTTACAGGAGCCATTCCTATTCTGGCAGATATAGATGAAACGCTTACACTCTCTCCCGCAGCGATTGAAAAAGCCATCACGCCCAAGACGAAAATCATCATGCCCGTCCATATGTGCGGCGCAATGGCCGACATGGATGCCATCATGCAAATTGCAAAAAAACATAATTTGTATGTGCTGGAAGATGCCTGCCAGGCAATCGGAGCGAGCTATAAAGGGAATTACCTTGGAACGATAGGGCATATCGGCTGTTATTCATTTGATTTCGTGAAAACTGTAACTTGTGGTGAAGGCGGAGCAATTATGACAAATAATGAACAGTTGTATGAATTTGCCCATCAATTTGCAGATCACGGCCACGACCATACCGGTAACGACCGCGGTGCAGAAAGGCATCCGGTGGTAGGGCAGAATTTCCGGATTTCCGAGCTCCATGCCGCAGTCGGGCTTGCACAGTGGGGGAAGCTGGATTCGGTATTGAAAAAACAACGTGAAACCAAGGTCAGGCTACAAGAAATTATTTCCCGTAATAAAGATATCTCATTCAGGAAAATACCGGACAAGGCAGGAGACAATGCTTCTTTTCTTTCTATCTTTTTAAAAAACCAGGAAGCCGCCCAAATAACCGTCCGGCAGTTAAAAAAAGAAGGAATCCCCTGTGCATACTGGTTTGACAACAATTGGCATTATGTGAAAAAATGGGAGCATTTCAAAAATCTGAAAAACGCCAAATGGCTTTATGAAGAGCAACGGAATCTTCTCCCTGACTATGAAAGCCAGGATTTTTCTATTTCCGATGAAATCATAAGCAGGACTGTCACAATTCCGTTATCGTTGAATTGGGATTTGGAAAAAATAGAAAATATCGGGAATAAAATTCTTGAAATTACAGAATCATTAAAAGCTGAAATCTGATGAAAAAGCTAATTTTATTCAGGCACGGCAAAAGCCGGTGGGATGCACCGGTCAACGACCGGGAAAGAGACCTGGAAGCAATCGGTATTGAAAGAACGCAAAAGTCTGCAAAAGAGCTGGTTTCCAAGCTGGATTTCATTCCGGAAAAATGGTTTTCAAGCCCTGCGCTCAGAGCATTCAGAACAGCCGGAGAGGCCTTAAAAGCCTTTCCGGGGCAAAATGAGATTCAGATCAGCGAAGCGCTATATACTTTTTCTCTTTTTGATTTGCTAAAAGAGATAAAGAACTTAGATGATAAAATTGAATCGGCCATTATTTTTGGGCACAATGAAGCTTTTACCGAGTTTGTGAACAGATTAGGGGACATTTTCATAGACAACTTACCTACTTCAGGTGTCGCATGGCTTGAATTTAATGTAAATCAATGGGATAAAATCAATAGAGGAAGGACAAGACTAATCATAAAACCTAAAAATCTGTGATGAATAAATATGTTAACAGGGAAATCAGCTGGTTAAGGTTCAATGCCAGGGTTTTACAGGAAGTAAAAGACCCGAATGTACCATTATTGGAAAGGTTACGCTTTTTAGGAATTTATTCAAACAACCTGGATGAATTCTACTCTGTCCGTTATTCCGCATTATTGCGTTCCATCCAGTTAAAAAGCAAAGGGTACCGGAATATAATTGAAGGGCAGACCGACGAAGAACTGATTGAAGAAATCAATGAGCTGGTAGCTGTTCAAAGAGATGATTACGATGCTCTTTACGACCGTATTTTACTGGAACTGGAAGACCACAATATTTATTTTGCAGACGACAAAAATATTCCTTTGGATTATATCAAATTTGTATCGCAGTATTTTAATTCTGAACTAAGTCATTCCATAGGGGTTTATATTTTGGAAGAAAAATTAAAGACACCTGTCATAAGAGATGGAGCATTTTATCTGGCTGTAAAATTTACGGAAAACGGAAAATCAAAATATGCGCTTATAGACCTTCCCACCGATATATTTCCAAGATTTGTGTTATTGCCTAAAATTGATGAAAGGCAATATGTTATGTACCTGGAAGATATAGTCCGTTATCATTTAGATGAAATTTTTAAGACTTTTCAATATGATTTCATAGAAGCGCACTCCATCAAGATAACCCGTGATTCAGAGCTCGACATGGACACCGACCTGGAAAACAGTTTACTTGAAAAAGTTGCCAAAAGCCTCGAAGGAAGAAGAAAAGGAGAACCTGTGCGAATTGTCTATGATCGTGAGCTTGCTTCCGATACTCTGGAATTCCTAATCAAGAAGTTAAATATTGATGATTATGACAGTATAAACGCAGGGGGAAAATATCACAATAAACGGGACCTGATGAAATTCCCGAACCTGGGAAGGAATGATTTGGAATACGAGAAAATCACACCGATTGTCCAGCACAGCTTCCTGAAATATAGAACTCATTTTGAGGCAATTTCGGCAGAAGACCACATGATTTTTGCACCTTATCATGATTATTCAGTGTTTCTCAGGTTTTTAAGAGAAGCTGCCATAGACCCGAAAGTAACCAAGATCAAAATTACCATCTACCGTGTCGCAACAGTTTCTCAGGCTATGAGTGCTCTCATAAACGCTGCAAGAAACGGAAAGGAAGTTACAGCGGTCCTTGAGCTTCGTGCAAGATTTGATGAAGCCAATAACGTCAAATGGTCCAAACGCCTGCAGGATGCCGGTGTAAATGTCATTTTTGGCGTTCCCGGATTGAAGGTCCATTCAAAAATCGGATATATAGAGAGAAAGCCTGAAAACAATATGGCTACACGCTATGCTTTTATCAGCACGGGAAATTTTCATGCAGGTACGGCAAAATTGTACACAGACTATACGCTTTTGACTTCGAATCCCGAAATTACGGATGAAATCGACCAGGTTTTTAAATTCTTCAATGCCAATTACCTCGTTCAGTCTTACAAGCATTTACTTGTTTCTCCTATGCAGACCCGCAAGAAAATTATAAAATTCATCAAGAAGGAAATCAAAAATCATAAGCAGGGCCTGCCGTCGGGAATTAACCTGAAATTAAACAGCCTCAGTGATAAGGAGGTAATAAATATGCTCTATAAGGCTTCGGAGACCGGGGTAAAAATCTGTCTCGTTGTAAGGGGAATACACTGCCTGATTCCTGGTATAAAAGGGTTATCGGAAAATATAGAATCCGTCAGTATAATTGATAAATTCTTGGAGCATCCGCGAATTTACTGGTTCAAAAATGCCGGTGACGACCGTGTATTCATTTCATCTGCCGATATGATGGAACGGAACCTTGATTACCGGGTTGAAATTGCAGCTCCTGTCTACAATGAGAAGCTGAAGAAGCTAGTCATGGACACCTTTGAGCTTAGCTTCAATGACAATGTAAAGGCCCGCTATCATGATGCCGAGCACAGCACTGCTTACCGTTCCAATAACCTGCCCGCTTTGCGGTCACAATTCGCAACCTATGATTATCTGTATGAATTAAATGAGAAATCAGACATGCAGACAATATTTAAATATGATGAACAAAATGAATTTTAAATTTCTTTCAAAATGAAGATAAGAAAGCTGGCGGCGATAGACATAGGTTCGAACGCGATGAGACTGCTCATCAATTACGTTTACGAAATCCCCGGCTCTGCACCCGTCTTTAACAAAACAAGCCTGGTACGTATGCCCATCCGTCTGGGAGAAGATGTATTCACCGACAAAAAGATTTCCGGAAAAAACACAGCAAGGCTTGCCGATGCCATGAAAGCTTACAAGCTGATGATGGACATCTACGGAGTGGAAAATTACCTGGCCTACGCGACTTCTGCCATGCGGGAAGCGGAAAACGGACATGAGGTTGCCAGAAAGATCAGGAAACAAATCGGGATTGACATTGAAATTATTGACGGAAATACGGAGGCTGAACTGATTTTTGCCACAGAACTGCAGAATTTCATTTTGGATGAAAATAATTATCTGTACGTAGATGTTGGAGGCGGCAGCACCGAGCTGACCATCATTACCAACGGGAAAGTGACCAAATCGCGCTCCTTCCCTATCGGAACCGTGAGGTTGCTGGAGGGAAAAGTTGAGAAAGAAACTTACCCCGAAATGAAAAGGTGGGTAGAAGAAAATGTAAAACATTTAAACGTTGACCTGATTGGTTCTGGCGGAAACATCAACCACGTATACAAATATTCGGGTGTAAAATTAGGCAGACCGCTCAATGGAAGCTATCTGAGAAGCCGCTACAAAACCGTTCGTGAAATGAGCTATGAACAACGTCTGAAAGAACTCAACATGAAACCCGACCGCGCTGATGTAGTGGAATACGCTTTGGAAATCTACACCAAGGTGATGAAATGGTCACGCGCCAAAAGAATCCATGTGCCGAAAATCGGGATTTCTGACGGAATGATCCGGTCTTTGTATGAGGAAGTAAGGTATCCTAAAGGATAATTATTAGTCATGAATATAAATATCCATAGTAGAAAATTAAACTTCTAACAAAAATTAAAACAAAGAATTTTTTATGATAATGAAAAAATATTTAATGCCTGGAGCAATAATTTTACAAACAACTTTTTTGTTTGGGCAAGGCAAGACAGTATATAATGAAAATGGAGTTATCTTAAGTTACTCTAATCCAGAAAAATATAATTCCATAGAGCTCAATGGAAATATTTATGACCAGTACGAGGTCAAATTTACCTTTAGTAACAATAGCGGTAGATATATTCACAATCCTGACATTTGCAGAATCGGATTTAAAGGAGCCATTAATCACCCTTCAAGCAACTCCGAAATTAACTTTGCCGAAAGTGGAAATTTTAACGGCTACTTTGAATATACAGACGGAACACCTCTACCCGAAAATTTAAACAGTCCTGAAGAAGAAGAAAAATATGGACGAGTGGTTACAAGATTTATTATTAGAAAAGGAATAACAAATGAATGCATAAAATATATTCTTATAAAACAAGACGAAGAAATTGGAGAACCGACTTTTAACGTTGGGTTTAACAGTTCATACCCGGTTTATGTAAATGGTTCAGATCAATTAATAGAAACCTGGATTAACAGAGAAGCAAATGGAATCAGCCTGAACAATGTGAGTTCTTGGCCAGTTCCGCTTCGCGGCTTACACGAAGGACAAACTCTATGTGGAAATGCGAACCCTATTGGAAATAAGGGTGATGTAGCAAATAAAAAGATAACAGCTGAAGAATTACGAAGGTCATTATCGGGAAATATAGATGAAAAGAAAAAGGTTTTTAAAGATTTTTTCATCCAAAATGGGTTCCAGTTTCAAACTGAAGGGAACCAGACTCTTAAAATTTGTATTGATGATGCACCTGAAAATTCTATAAATGGATATTGCCTGGTCTTTCTGGGTTTTAAAATCAGTTTTACTAACTCCGGAGAAACTGTTTTTTATACCAATATCAATGAGGTACCAGAAACAGGTGAAAAAGCATATGATTTAATCTCTTCTGACAATGACGGTGGAATAGGTGGTTGTGAGTATGGCAGTGCTATATACTTGGAATAAAAAATACCAGCGGCATCTCCCGCCTTATTTTTTATTATCCAATTCCTGAACTTTTCTTGTAAGTTCTTCAATACGTCTTTCATATTGTTCAATCAATTTCTCCGAAATCTGATTGATTGTTATATGTATGTCTTTATTTGTGTAATTTTGAACTGCCGAAGCGTGGTCACTATTATTTTGTTCTAAACTTTCAGGATTAAAAAGAAGTTCTTCCAATTGAACATCAAGTTCTCTGCAAATATCTTCTATATGATGCACCCAAGCCGATGTTTCGCCGGTTTCGATTCTTGAATAGGCCGAGCGGGAGATATTTAATTTATCTGCCATAGTTTCTTGTGATAATCCTTTTTGTTTTCTAAATGTTCTTATTTTTTTCCCAATTTTTTGATTCATGTCGATTCAGGTTGTTAGAGAAACGAATTTAATATTTTTATTTAACCTGTTATGTGCAAAAACAGGTCAATGATTCCCGATTATCGGACAAGGACTTATAAGTAAATTAAACATCTTTGTCAAACAATTAAAAATTAATTCTAACGTTTAAAAACAAACCAACATGAAAAAAATGATCTTATTATGCGGCTTCGGGCTGCTTGGAAGTTTTGTTTTGGCAGGTGAGCCTGTTGAGAACAAAGATGCAAAAACTCCGACAGGAGAACCAAAAACAGAAACTACTTGTGGTTGCGAAACCAACCCTGATGGGACGTGTACGATTTATATAACGACTGGTGGAGTGACGACCGTGTATGGTCCATACACTAATGTCACAATACAATGGTGCGCATGGAAAAGAGATCAATTAGCTTTTGCAGCACAGCAATAACTTAAGTATTAGTTTAATACTTGGTTATTAAATCTCGGTACATTTACCGAGATTTTTATTCCAAACTTTTTTAATCAAATTATAATCAATGAAAAAATTACTGGCAGTTTGTATATTTCTAATTTCATCAACTATCTTTTGTCAAGAAAAATTAATCTATGTCGAATATGAACATGGTCAATGGTTAAATTCATTTTCCAACAAAGAAATATTAATAGCCGGCAAAGATAAATCTCGTTATGATGTACAGGAGCTCAAAACTGTAAACAAAGACAAAATGGTTAGGACGGATGAGGCTACAGGCATAATAAATATATTGCCTTTTAAAAGCATAAAACCCACAACCATATATAAAATTAAAAAAAATTCTCAAATCTATTTTAATCAATATATCACGGATGATGAAAACCAATGGTTTATCACAGACAGTATACCCGAACAAAATTGGAAATTAGTTTCAGGCGAAACAAAAACCATTCAGGGATATATTTGTAATAAAGCTAAATTAAAATTTAGGGGAAGCGAATTTACTGCTTATTATACTTTAGACATACCAACAACGTTTGGTCCATGGAAATTTAGTGGGACACCTGGATTAATTTTAGAAATAACATTGGATGATAATCCCGTTTTTTATTGGAGAGCAAATAAAATAATTTATCCCTATAAACAAAAGATAGATTTTAATTTTGATAAAGAACTTTACAAAACTTCTTATGAAAATTTTATAATAAACGAAGATATTGCAAGAACGGAAAGGACTGAAGCATTAATAGCTAAAGTATCTCAAGGAGAACCGGTGTCATATTCTTATAAACGGGTAGGCCCGGAAAAAGTGTATGAGTGGGAGGAGGAAAAGAAAAAATAATAATATTATCCTAAACACTATAACCTTATGAAATTTAGATTTTTTTTATTCACCGCATCCTGTCTTTGCGCAATTTATCTTTCAGCACAAGAAAAATTAAGGATCGAATATGAAGTAATCCCGTATTACGAATCGGCGGGGAAAGACGAATTCGACATTATACAGATGCCAAGCTTATTTGAATTAATTTCAGATAAAAATGAATCTCTATATAGTATTATACCCAAAATAGACAATACACAAACAGACGCTTCGGGTAGTATTTCAGCATCTATGTCGGCAGACGCAAACCCTGTGTATAAAAACACAGTCGGTAAAACGTATACAGAAGAAGCAAGAATTGCAGAAAAAATATTTTTAATCAAGGACGATCTGCCGCAAATTGATTGGAAAATCACAAGAGAAACCAAGGAAATAGCAGGTTTTCCCGTGCTAAAAGCAACGGCTGTTTTAAACGACGAGTACAAAACCGAAGTGGAAGCATGGTTTTCTCCTAAGCTGAATTATAAAGACGGGCCCTATAAGTTTTGGGGGCTCCCCGGAATAATACTGGAAGTGCGGACACAAATCAACTACGATGACGGAAGCAAAGAGGGCACCAAATATCTTGCAACCAAAGTCGAGGCTATAAAATCAAACGAAAGAATCCGAATTCCTTCTAAGGGTAAGGTAATTACACGACAGGAATTTGATGAAGCTCAAAAAACATTTCTTCAAAACCAAATGGAGATGTATAATAGCGGTATAGATAAAGATTAATAATCTAATGCATTCAAAACCGTACCGGATTTCAGCTCGGTTTCCTCCCACTCTTTTTCCGGGTTGCTGTCTGCGGTAATTCCGCCGCCGACATAAATCCAAATACGGTCTTGGAAAAATTGTCCGCAGCGAAGATTGACAAAATACTCTTTTGAAATTTCATTTTCAATACCGGCATATCCTGAATAAAATCCACGCTCATAGCCCTCATTTTGAACAATAAAATCAAATGCCTCCTGTTTGGGCAAACCGCAAACCGCGGGTGTGGGGTGCAGTTTTTCAAGTAATTTCTTCAAATCGAAATTTTGAGGAATTTCGGCTGAGATATAAGATTTCAAATGCTGAAATTTCCCTGCCTGAACGGTTTCGGGTCCTGAAATTTTTAAATGACTCAGTCCTGAAAAATTTGCCGAAATATAATCTGTCACGATTTGCTGTTCGTCAAATTCCTTTTCCGTCCACTCATTTTCAGGCAATTTAGTTCCGGCAAGAGAAACGGTTTCGGCTTCTGCTCCTTTTACACTCAAAAGAAGCTCGGGTGTTGCCCCCATCCAGGTCTCTTCCTTGGGATTGTGCCATAGGTAGACCAAAGCGTTTGAATGGCTTTCCAGTAAATTTTTATAGGATTTGAATAAGTTAAATCCATGATTATCAACCAATTTAATTCTACTGAATACGATTTTTTCAATTTCGGAGCTTTGAATTTTATTGATTGTCTTTTGAATCAGTTTTTCATATTCTTCCTGTTTAAACGGTCCAAATTCTTCTGCGGGGTCCAAGCTTAAATTGAAATCAAAATGAAATTCATCTACAAGAATCGGAGCCGGATCTTTATCTGAAATTGTTTTTTCAATTCCGGAATCGAAAGAGTGCAGAAGAAATCGGTTCGAATCTGAATTATCCTGAACATACAGCCAAACTTCATTTTCGTTCGGTTTCCGGAACAACACAAAAGGAATTTGGTTTTGAACGGCTGCTTGTAATTTACCTGAAAAGTTTGGATTCATTTAAACATAATTATTTGGGACAATGGAGTTCGTCAGGTGACAGTAACAGATCACTTCATTATTTTCATCCCGGATTTCAATTTTAATCAGATGAACGCTTTTTCCTTTTTTGACGAATTCGGCTCTTGCTGTAACGATTCCTTCTCTTTTCGGCCGTAAATGATTGGCCGTCATCTGCATACCTACAGATTTAAACTGTTTGGGATCAATCGAAATGGCGGACAAAACACTTCCTACCGTTTCGGCCAGCGCAATGCTTGCTCCCCCATGCAGAATCCCGTAAGGCTGATGGACCTTTGGCGTCACAGGCATAGTCGCTTCAATAAAATCATCGCCCACACCGGAGAATTCTATGTTCAGAACTTCCATCAGCGTATTTTGGTTCATAGCGTTAAGATGAGCCAGTTTTTTTTCTTTTTTGTCCATTAAAATATCTTTGGATTATAATTTGCAGGATATTTTCCCTTTATGTTTTTGTAATAATCTTCAATTTCGATTAATACCTGTTCTTTTGTTTTGTTTTCCAGCCAAATGACTTTTCCGAGCCCTGCCATTCTTTTTTCATAATCGGCATAACCCAGCACAACCGGAACCTGCGCTTCCTGCGCAATATAATAAAATCCTGTTTTCCATTTTTCTGCGCGGGAACGCGATCCTTCGGGCGTATTGAGCAAATATAAATTATCATTATTCTGCAGTAATCCGGCAGCGTAACCAACCATATCAGAACGTTGTTCACGATTGATGCCGATTCCGCCAACCGATCTGATAATAAACCCATACCAGGGTTTTGTCCAACTGTCTTTAATGAAAAATTTCATGGGAATGCCAATCGCCCAAAACGAAAAAACCGCATAGAAAAAATCCCAGTTTGTGGTATGGGGTGCTGCAACCAAAACACATTTGGAAATATTTTTGACTGGGATGCTAATGTCGAGCCTCCAGCCCGTCAGTTTTAAAAACAGCTTTCCGGTTAGCTTTTTCATTAAACAAATATAATATTTACCGACATAAAAAAAGCCGGACTTACAACATCCGGCATATTTTTACACTTTCGTGAAAAGGTCTGTTCAAAATTCTCTTAACTGAAAATGGAAACCATGAAATCAATTATCAGAGAGGTCAATGTTAATAGAATCTGTACCATCGGTAGCTTTAATTTTTTTGTTGTCTATTATAATTTTGTCTTCGCCGTCTTCAATTTTTACTCCCTCCCGGGATACTTTGATAGTTGAGTTTCCAGAATCCAGATTTATATGGTATTCTTTGTTCTCATCTTCATCATTGTCAAATTTATCTCCTTCGCAGTTAAGGCATTTCAATTCGCCGTCTACAAATTTAATAAATTTATTTTTTCCGCTGTAAGAATTATAGTAATCATTTTCACCATTGTATTCAACATCATCTACGTTTTTGGTGTGAATGGTTTTCCCTTTGGGAACATAAATATATATTTCTACATACTGATCCCTGAATTTTGATCCTTCCGGCAAAATGATATAATCGTTAAATTCCAACTCTCCTTGTGCATTCATCGAATAGTTATATTGAATCTGTTCTGCATTCTCTCTTGCATTGTCCATATTTCTTCCTTTTGAATGGTACTGGATCTCAACAGAAACTACGCTGTCGGTGGTTTCCTCTACATGAATATCATTTTCAATCCTCCTGTGCAGGCTTCCTTCGAACTGGATGAAATCGCCCATATCGTTGTCAAACCATTTGTATTTATATTTTCCCGAGCTTTTGAATTCATTGAAATTGATGGTAATAGTATCTTGTGCGATTGCAAAAGATTTCTTGTCGGTATATTCAATATCGTGCATGAAATTTTTCCCAAAACTTACACCCATAATAGTCGCTGCGATAATGGCCAATACCCAAATAATTAAGGAGCTGAATACAAACATTTTACTGATCTTTACTCTTTTTGAGATCAATCTGGCTCCCAGAGCCATTGTCAGAATTGCTGGAATGATCATAAGAATCATTAACAGTGTTTTTGCCAAAACATTCTGCCATTCGTAGTCAAAGAAGTATCCGAAAATTTCAACCGGCATTCCTGTAAAGGTGGTGACCAAAAGAGAAATGGCACCGATGATCAATCCTATTCCGGAACAAATCAACATAAATCCGATAAAGAACAGGATGATTTTTCCGAGTACATGGAAGATTTTTCCCAAGGCTCCCGAAGCATCGCGCGCCACTCCTTTCATTTCAGCTGCAGCCTGGCTGGCATTTTTTTTTATGGTCTCAAAATCGCCTGCCTGACCGTACATTTCGTATTTCTGTGTGGCAGTTTCCGCTTTGGGAAGTATGATCCACAATATAATATAAGAAAGTATCGTGAACATGGTTCCCGTAAGAGGAATGTCTGCAAAGAACAATACGATCCAAAGCACACGTGTGATCCATGTTTCAATTCCAAAATAATGAGCCAGTCCCGACAACACACCCGCAATGATCTTATCGTTGGGGTCGCGGTAAAGTTTTTTCTTTACTCCTTCACTTGCTGTTGAGCTTCTGGAAGATGAACCTGAGTAAGTGCGTGCGCTTTTACTCTCTGCAGCGTCATCTTCATCCATATATTGCTCCGGGCGGCCCATGATATCAATAATGTGATCTACATCACTTTCATTTACCACTTCACGGCTTCCCAGCCTTTCCTTAAAAAGTTCTGCAATCCGTGTTTCCACATCGGCAATAATGTCTTCCGTACCTTCCATTCCATGAAGCGAACGACGGATTTCGTCCAAATAATTTTTTAGCTTCATAAAAGCGCGGTCGTCAACGATAAATGAAAAACCGCCTAAACTGATTGAGATAGTCTTATCCATGTTGATTTGTATCTAAAGTTACTTTGTTTACTGCATTTTGTAATTGATTCCAGGTATCGGCGAGCTCATTTAAGAAACTCACACCGTCTTCCGTCAGGGTATAATATTTTCTTGGCGGCCCTGACGTTGATTCTTCCCAACGGTAATTGAGCAGATTGTCATTTTTTAATCTCGTCAAAAGCGGATAAAGTGTACCCTCTACGACAATCATTTCAGATTTTTTAAGTTCATCTATGATATCTGACGCATAGGCATCTCCTCCTCTTTTGATGATGCTGAGGATGCAATACTCAAGTATGCCTTTCCTCATTTGCGTTTTTGTTTTTTCTATATCCATCTTGATATTGGTTTTGTATTGCAAATATATAAATAAAAAATAGTATTATGCAAAACAAAGTACTGAATTATTTTAATAAAAATATTCATTACACTGAATATCAACATTTTAATGATTTAAAAAATTTTATTCAAAAAATAAACTCACAAAAAAATCACCCCGAATAGAGGTGATTTTAACAAAATAATATATAAATGATTTTTTATCTGAAATCCGGTTTGAACGGATTTCCGAAATTATATCCCAGACTAAACAAAATCCCGTTCCCTGCTTCTTTTGCAATATCAGACAGGCCTATGTCATACGACATTCCAACTTTAAGCTCTCCTATTTTCAGTTTCATAATAGGTGAAATGCTAAGACCCTGTGCACCGTTCTTATCTATGTCCTGACGATAGGAAAGTCCTAAGTCAACTCCCTGCTGACGGTCGCCAAAAGCTATATGCGACATCAGGTTCAAATCTAACTGTCTTTCCGAATTTGAATTCAGATTCATCACAATTGAAGGATCAATACGAAATACATCGCCTAACCTTACCTGATAGCCCAGCATAAAATAATACCAGGTCGGCAAAGGCTCTACTCCATTTGCAACTGCTTCGTTATCTGTCAATGGAATGTCCAAAACGGAAACACCACCAAATGCTCCTGCATAATTAAATGAAATCCCCAGATTAAAATAGCTCAGATTATAGGAATCCTGTTTCAACAAAGGGTCGTTCGGGTCATTGACTTCTATTTTATCTAAATCAAGCTTTTGCTGAAAGAAATTATAGGATAAACCAAATGAAAACTTATCTTCTTCCTCGTCATCAAAATAATCTCTCCTGCTGTTAATCGGAATATGGTAAGCAGCCGAAATATTGGCTCCCCTTAAGCTTGACAACCCGTTTCTGTCATTGAATACATATAACCCGAATGCCAAACGGTCCACAACGGTCGCGTGTGCGCTTAATGTCTGCGTACTGGGACTTTCCGGTAAATCACTCCATTGATTTCTGTGGCTGAATGTTACGCTCAATATTTCAGGGTCGGCACCCGCATAAGAAGGGTTGATCAGATACTTGTCTGCAACCAGATAATGACTGTAAAAAGGCAATCCTTCCTGAGCTGATGCTGAAACTGAACCTAATAGTCCGATAATCGTTATAAGTAAAATTTTTCTCATGTGCTTAATCTCTATTCCTAACGCTAATATGCCCGACATATTTCATGCCGGTGAAATTTTCATCTTTTGTTGTTATGATGTACCAATAATCACCACTTGGAACCGAATCCCCTTTATACTTTCCATTCCAGATGACATTTTCATCTTGCGGTTCCGAATCTACAAAGATTTTTCCATAACGGTCAAATATTTTAACATTACATTGCTGAAATAATTCCAATCCCCTGAGTGACCATGTATCATTGTATCCGTCATTGTTAGGGGAAATAAAATTGGGGACGAAAATAATAACCACGTCTTTTGCAACGGGTGAGCAACCATTTTCTCTCACATAAACGGTGTATTCCTCACCGGGAATAAGATTGTCAAATCTCGGGGCCGACTGCCAAAGGATTCCATCAAGCGAATATTCAAACGGCCCGTGACCCGTTGCTTCTACAATAAAATAATCCGCTCCGATGATTATGTTGGTGATGACAGGTGGCTCCGGCTGTGCAATCACTACCGGAATCACCCTTGAGCAGTTATTGTTGGAAGTAATTGTCAATGTATAATTTCCCGGCTGGTCAATGGTAATTTCCGGGCCGGTCTGATCTCCTCCGCTCCATTCCCAGAAATAATTTTGTTCAGGATAATCATCACCTGCGTCAAGCGTAATTTCCTCACCCGCGCAAAGTGTGGGCAGATTTGTGAACGGATTATCCGGCAGAGGCGATAATTCATAGTCAAAAGGTAAAACAACCGGACAAAACCCTTCCTGTTCCAATCTTACATATAAAGTCCCCAAGTCTGTTTCTGGCAAATATGTTTCGGGATTACTGATTTCTCCCGAATTATTTTCCGCTCCGGCTTCTGTTGAAAAATAAGCAATGTTCACTGCCGGATCGCCAGTAATCTGAGGTTCAATTTCGGTCAAATCAATTTCTGTCTCTTCGCAGATTTCATCAAGTTCATATGGAGGGGCATTATGCGGTACCGAATCTCTGATTCCAACCTGAAATGCCCTGTTTGCCGAACAGTCTCCATTTGAAATGATCAGCCAGATGGTTGTGATTCCCGTGATAGTATAATCTCCTGTCTGGTTTCCGGGAATCTGATTGGTAAAACCTGAATCGGAATAATAGCTAAATGTAATCCCTGTCGTATCGGCTAGAAATTCGTCTTCCGCCTGTGTCAAATCGATCGTATAAATTCCGTCAAAATCATCATCACAAACAAGGATCGGGTCAATTTGCTGCTCCACCCCTTCTAATCCTTCTATGGCTTCCAGATGGATTTGCGAAATAGTCTCACAGGTTCCGTTTGAGATAACTACCCAATAAGTTTCACTGCTTCCCGTAGGAATAAGTACTGTTGAAGACTGCGGGTTATTGTGATTAACTGCGTCATTTTCGTTTAAGTAATAAGTAAAGATCAGTCCTGTATCATCATTTACCAAACCGGGTATTGCATCATTTAAATCAAATTCAGCAAATCCGTCATTATCGTCCTGGCAACCGGATTGTAATTCGGCAATAGGTTCTGCTTCGGGATTCAATCCGATTTCAAAATCAATCCTTACAATACTTACACAAAATCCGGCCTTTTCCAGTCTGACATAGACCGAACCTGAGGAATTTACCGGATAATTTTCAGGATCCGGAATAAAATCATTTCCTCCTGTCTGTGCCTGCGGCTCTGTTTCATAGTACTGATAAGTAACTCCCAACTCGTCTGTAAAATCATCTTCAACCTGGGTTAAATCCAATATAATATTTTCATTTGCATTCATGCAAAATACATCTTCATCTAATGGGAAAACTTCACCATTCACAGGCAGGTTCTCTCCTAAGTCAAATACAATCTCTTCTGAATTGGTAGAGCATGTATCTCCGTTCTCAAAAGTTTTTTCGGCTGTGATCCAAACAGAATGCGGGAAAGTTGTGATTGTATAATTCGCCCAGCCCGCCGGTGGAATAATAGTAGTCAGTGCCGCATCCGAATAATAATGAAAAGTAAGTCCTCCCAGGTCACCGATAATAAACTGCCCCTGGTAATCATTTAAATTAACTGTGATTTCACCATCACCGTCATCATCACAAAAATACTGCAGTTCTATCTCTTCCTGTTCGGGCATGGAGTTCACAATCAGTTCAATTTCTGCAACCTCAAAACAATCTTCGCTGTTTCTGACAATTACATAGACCGTTTGCCCGCCGGGCGTATCGTTCACATAATGTTCCGGATCGGAGATTTCTATACCGTTGGACATATTCAGCTCACTGCTGTAATATTCAATTTCATAATTTCCCGGATTATCAATTATGGTATTCTCCTGTAAAGTCAAATCAAATTGCGCATAACCGTCGCCATCTTCATCACATTCGGCAATTTGGGTATTGGCAGTATTAAGCTCCACCACATCCATATATACATGAACATTGCGGATACTCTGACGATCTGTTGCTGCACCGGTGGAACCAGAAAAGCCGAAATAACCTTCTGCTAAATTTTCGACTCCACTATAGGGTGTTGGTGAAAAAGAACAAATCTGAACTCCGGAGATGGTAATCTTGATGAAGCCCTCATCCCATTCGATCACAACAGGCTGAAAACCGGAACTTCGTATATTGATTCCCTGGTCAAGTGTATTGAAATAATACATCCCGGGCGTATTATCTTCATAAGGGTTGGCAAAAAGTTGTCCATAAAAGACCTGTAATTCACTTTGCGCCTGATCATTGGAATTATTGTAACTATCCATAGCTACAATTATACCCTTTCCATCAGCAGGCATTCCCAATCCGCCCCCGCTGGTAAAATTTTCGGGAGGATTTTCCAGATACCAAAAAGCAATTCCGTCTGCATTTGTATAAGTACCGATTCCCCATAGCTTCATTTCAAATTCTATCCGCCATTTTTTACATTGATTCAGGTTAAATGGTTCTGAGAAATAAATGGCTCCCTGCTGGTTTGTCAAATCATCTGTAAAAACGAATTCTTCTCCGTTTATATAACCGCCTCCTCCACCACCGCCCAAATAAGTCCAGCCGGTAGTATTAAGCGGATTTCCGGTCAATTCCGCCACCAAAGTGGTTTGAGAGAAAACATTCATAACGGGAAACAATAATGCTACCCATAATAATTTACAACCAGTGAGTAAAGATGTTTTCATGTGTCTGTTATAAAAAAGGGACTTGCCCTTCGGCAAATCCCTCAAATATAGTTTTTTATCTAATTATTCCGATCATTTTACTGGTTTCTGATTGAAATATGTCCTGCATATTTTTGAGGAACAATGATACCATCGCCGGGTACATTTAAAATATACCAGTAGTCTCCTGATGGAAGCGGATTCCCACCATATTTACCGTCCCATACATAATTTCCGTCAAAATTCGTATCAACAAATATTTTTCCGTAACGGTCGAATATTTTAATGGTTGCGTCTGGGGTTACCTCAATCCCACGGATAGTCCATTCATCATTATAACCATCTCCGTTAGGGGATACAAAATTAGGTACACTCAAAATAGTAATTTTATAGGAAGTCACCACACAAGTATCTGACCTTACGTATACCGTGTATGTTTCTCCATTTATTAAATTGCCGAAGTGGTTGCTGCTTTGCCAGAGAACTCCGTCCAATGAATATTCCATAGGACCATTTCCACCATTGGCCGCATAAACGGTTATGGAACCGTCACCGCTTTCAATACTTGTAATTGTAGGAGGGGCAGGTGGAGAAATGGTTACAGTCCTCGGCTGGCTTTCACAATCATTTGCGCCAACGGCAATTACCGTATATGTACCATAATCCGTAAAGGTTTGTGTTGTGCCGGTCAGGATCTCACCGGTTTCGGAAGTCCATTGGAAAGTGGCATCCGGGTCGTCGCTTGTGGCAGTGACCTCCACCGATTCTTCATCGCACAAAGTTTCTTCAGACGGAACAGTCAGAGACGGTGCCGGCCGCTGCGAATAAGTTATTTCCACTATTGCCGGGCATTTGTCATTTTGTTCCAATCGGACGAAAATGCTTCCTGTTTCACCTGCAGGCTCGTATTCTGTCACATTGGTAATTTCTCCTGAGTCATTCTGAGCGGCTGTCATAGTTTCAAAATAACTGAAAACCACTCCCGGCGCAGAACTGATGTCACTCTCAAGCTGAGTGATATCTATCGTTTGTCCGCTACAGAATTCGATCGGGTCAAAAGGTTCCGCATTATGGGTGACTTCAGCTCCGGCAATAAACTGGAGATTTACTACTTCCGGGCAGCGTCCTTCTTTTTCCAATCTTACATAAATTACGCTTCCTGCTGAAGCCGGAGTATAATTGGTTTCATTCATAATCGGATTGTTGCCATTCTGCGCATTGTTAAGCGTTGCATGGTAGGTAATATCAACACCAGATTCAGTGGTATACATATCTTCAAAATCAGTCAGATTAACTGGCTGGCCGTTACAGAACGGAATCTGGTAAGGTCCGCTTAAAAGATTAATGCCCTGTCCTTCTTCAAAATGAATCTCAATTGCCTCAGACCGGCAACCTTCACTATTTTCAGCAGCAATCCATATACTGTTCGGCATTCCGTTCAGTCCATAATTATTCCATTGTGATGATGGTATCGGAATATCATTGGTCATATCGGAATAATTTTCATAATAAATAAAATCATACCCGACGTTAGGGTTTAATACCAAATCATCTAATTCTGTTAAATTGGTTTCGTAAACTCCATCAAAATCATCATCACAAAGCTCAATAGCATTATTCACCGGCGAAAGTGTTGGCCCGTCTCCCGGTTGAACCGTTATACTAGTTACGACATAACAACCCGTTAAAGCATTTTCCACTCTTATGTAAATTGTTGTCGGAGCTGTCGCAGAAACAGGATAAGCGTCTGGAGTCGCGATCGGAGAAGATGGCGCTTCAGCATTAGCTTGAGATGTATAATATGTGATGTCAAAATCTGCAGGATTTGCAACAAGTGTTCCTTCTACTTGTGTCAAATTAAAATTATAAGTTGTAGTCGAAGTAGTGCAAAATTCGATTGGCTGGGTAATTTCAGTAATTTCAGGTAAAGCATTAATAGTAATCGTTCCTTCAAGTGTAATTTCAAAATCACAACCGACTGTAGTGACCGAATAATTAAATATTCCTGTCTCAGTTGGTGTTCCTGAGATTGTCAATATTCCACCTACGAAATTTGAAGTGACGCCTGCCGGGAGACCTGTTACGATTACGTCAGTCGCATTTCCTCCGGCCTCGTAAGTTATATTTACAATTGATTCTCCCAAACAAATTGCCTGCTCTGTTGTTTCCGGAGCAGAAGTAAGTTCCAGAGAGCATGGGCAATCGACATTAATGATTACCTCTTTTTCAAATGTACAGCCAAATTCATCTTCAACTGTAAATGTATAGGTATAAGTTCCTCCGCTTGTGAAAGGCCCGACGGTTGTTGAATTCTGCAGTATATTCCCTGTACAATCTGCACCTGCAGGACATGGGTCTATGGTAGTAGGCGTAAACGGATCATTGGTTACCACTTGCGGCTCAGGTACTGCAGGGCCTCCGTCACTTGTCCACAGCCCTCCAGACAGAATTGGTGTTACAGTTTCCAAATTACTATAGCAATCATTTGGGAAACTTATAGACCAACCATCCATATAACCATCGTCTATTGCCCAATAGTCGACAATCCTTAGCGTCCATATCCCATTTAATTCCGCACCAACCAAACCATTCATTGACTGAGAAGAATTATAGGTTGCATCTTGTAAGTAATATGTTCCGCTGGCGCAATTACTAAATGTATCACATGCTTGAGGGGTGCCTGTTTCCGCTGCAGGGGTGTTCCAAGTCAGACCTCCGGAATTTATCACATGATAAGGAGCCGGGCAACCCGGACCACTACCTGGATCTCTTACACAATACCCTAAAAAGTCTCCCCCCATATTATTATTAGCTCCAGGACCATCTCCATAGCCATCCAATAAAATTATCTGCTGTCCTGTAGGAGCTATTAAGAAAATCTTTATATCTCCCACAAAAGAATGTTCAATGTTAAAGGTAACTTCCGGTAAACAATCGGCATTTACCGTTGCACCTGCAGGGAAATAACCAGTTAAATCTATTGTTGAATCAAAAGGCTGCTGCTGAGTGTCAGGTAATGGTACATCCGATCCATTTCCAGGTGGTGGATCTTGCGTAATTGTCTGCGAGGAAGCTATACCATTCAAATCAAAAGTATCTCCACAATCAAGGTCAAAAGTTCCTTCTGTTGTCCCTTCAAAATTAGGGGGAGGCAAAACTCTTACGTACCTTATGGCTGTATTCCCACTTATGCAACCTTCATCATCTGTTTCATAATTATTTGTTCTCACTTTTAAAGAAACTACATAATAGCCGGGCTCATCGGGAAAGGTATGAGAAGCTATAGGCGTGCCCGTTACAGAAGTCGTCCCATCTCCCCAATTCCATTCATAAAAAACGATGTTGTATTCATCATTGCTCACTGACGCCGAAGCATTAAAATCAACAGTTAAATCTCCCGGATTTGTAGCTTCGGAAGAACAAATATCTACATCGGAGTCGTCAACTAAAGCCGCAGTTGGCGGTGAACATGGAGTTACACATGAAATATTGGCAGACCAACCTGAATATGTTAATGAAGTATCTGAATTAAATACAAATGTAACACAGTCTCCAGGCAGAGCTGAAAAGAAATCAAATGCTCCTAAGTTACCGTTGAAAGTCATGGCTGGAGCTCCCGTCGTATCCGTGCCATAGAAAACCTCTAAATGATCGCAACAGGACTCTGTGTTAAAACTTGTAAATTCGAATTTCAGTAAATCTCCTGGGTTTCCGGGACAAAAAGTAATTGTTCTGTCATTTATATTACTGGAGTAACTTCCATTTCCTCCATCATCCGTAAAAACACCGGAGCAAGTTGTAAATGTCTGTCCATCATTAGCCGAAGTCATTGGATAATTTTGTCCAAAAACAATAAGTCCTGTCAGTAATACTATAAAGGTTATAATCTTTTTCATTATTCTCATGTATATGTTCTCTTAATGTATTCTAACTATCTTTTCTTTTAATTTTTGATCGAATGCATATATATACCAAAGCTCATCAACGGTGTAAATTGATTTGACCTTAGTGGAAAGCGAATTGATAAATAATCTTCCTTCTTGTATATATTGCTGGTATTCGGGTGAAGTCAAATGAAGCTCGGAATCATCAATTTCTTTCAGGAATTTAAGCTCATTTGGAGAAATGACTTTCTCTAATTTCTCTCCATCTAATTTAAACGACAAATCTATAATGGTTTTACCGGGTATTAATCTATACCCCGGTGGCAGATTGTAATCTGTGTTTTGTCCATTCGCAAAGACTGTAACTAATAATATAAGAAGTGACAGAGTAACTTTTCCGTAAAATAATTTCATAAATTCCCTCTTGTAGTGTTAATTATTTCTTTTTATTAAATTAAAATTAAATGTTAATAATTTTTCAGATTTAAGATTTAGGAAAGTTAAAATCTTTCAAATATAAAAATTATTCTTAATGATGATTTAAAATTTAACTAAACTAATTTTTATATAGACCCAAAATAAAAAAACCGGTAAACTTGGTCTACCGGTTTTCATTTTTATTTCATTGTGTTATTTTCTTGGCGGTCCGCCATTTCCTTCTTCCAAATCCGTATTAAATACTTTAATCTTATCTCCTTTTTTTATTCCGCCTTTGATTTCGGTATATACCCCATCTGAAATTCCCGTTTCCAGCAATTTTTTCTGATAAACAGGCGCTTTATACTTTTCGGTACCGGGCTTTAGGATTTCCACATACGGCCTTCCTTTTTCATCATACTGTATGTGGGCAGATTCCAGTGCCAGTACATTTTTAGCCTCGGACAAGATTACCTCGGCATTGGCGCTGTAATTGGCCCGAAGGAAAATATCTTTTTTCAAATCCACATCGGCTTTGATTTCAAACTGGACAATTCCGCTTGTGTCAACTCCGCTGGGGGAAATATAATTCAGAATTCCTTTAAATTCTTCATCGGGTAAAGCACCAATAGTAATGGTCAGAGGCATTCCTTCTTTCAGCTTTCCTACATCGGCCTCATCTACATTTCCTTCAAAAATCATTTCATTCACGTCGGCCATGGTCGCAATGGTTGTTCCCACACTAAAATTATTGATTTCCTGAACCGTATTGCCTATTTCTACGGGGATTGACAAGATCATCCCTGAAATGGTCGCACGGATTTGAATCGTAGCGTATTTTTCCAGTCCGGGTGCGATTCCGGTTTGTGCAATTTTATAATCGCTTTGTGCCGCTTTCAGGTTTTGCTGTGCTAACTGGTAACTGGACAAGGCATTATCATAATCCTGTTTAGGCAATACGCCCTGGTTGTAAAGTGATTTTGTACGGTTGAACTTAATTTCTTCGTTATTGAGAGTGATTTTTGCAGAATTAATCTGCTGCTGCGCTGCATTCAGGCTTTGAACATTCGGGATTACTTTCAGCGTAGCGATCAATGCACCTTTTTCTACTGTTTCTCCTTCTTTTACATGGATTTCAGAAATAACTCCTGAAATATTGGGTTTGATCTCGATTACTTCACGAGGCTTCACCGAACCTGTAGCAACTGCTTTTGTTGAAATATCACGAACAACCGCTTCAGTTGTCTCATATTCTTCATTTTCCCGCGTACTTGTTTTATACATATAAAATAGGGCAGCCAAAACAGCCAGTAAAAACAAGATGATCAGTAAAATCTTTAAACCTTTTTTCATTTGATATTCAGTTGTTATTCATCACGCAAAGCGTCAATCGGTTTTATGGAGATGGCACGCTGCGCAGGAATCAGCCCGGCCAGCATAGCCATTGTTACCATAATTAGTAACGAAATTCCCAAAGTTGTTACATCGACCGAAGCATTTATAAAAGGAAATTCATTCTCTTTTCCGGCTATTACAAAAGTATTAATTAAAAACAATAAAAATGTAGCTCCTACAATTCCCGAAAGCCCGGCAATCAAGGTCAAAACGATAGATTCCAAAAGTATCTGCGACCGGATTTGCCCCGGAACCGCACCTAAAGCCCTTCTTATCCCGAATTCTTTCGTCCGCTCGGAAACCGTAATGAGCAAAATGCTCGCAATGGCGATGACACCTGAAAACAGAGTCAGGGCACCCACGACTATTGCCAGCAGCTGTAATCCGTTCATAAAAGAAAACATTTTATTAAGGTTCTCTCCCAGATTAAATCCGCCGATAGCCTGCGTATCGTCAGGATCAACACGTTTCCGTTCTTTAAGAAAATCTTTTATCTGCTTTTCAAACGCAACTATATCTGTGTTATCCGTCGCGTTGATAATCACATAATTGACTACATCTTTCCGGTTGTAAACTCTTTGAAAAGTAGTAAACGGAATATGGATTTCATTTCTCGGTCCGAATGAAATCGTACCCTGTTTGTAAACCCCGACAACCGTATAAATTCCCGAGCCTATTTTCAACGGCTGGCCAACCGGATCTGCATCCGGAGGAAAAAGCTCATTTTGTATTTCCTGGGAAATAACACATACCTTTTTACCATATTTGACATCTTCATCATCAATAAACCTGCCCTTTATAATGGGTTTTTTGAACATTTGATTCTGTGCAGGGTAATCACCTCCCACGAGGTAACTGCCATGTTTTGTTCCGTAAATTACGGTTTGGTTTGGCTCCTGGTTTCGCGGGGCAATCATTTTGATTTGAGGAAAATTGGCTTTAATGGCTTCTATATCGTCCATCTTTAGTTCCAGAACTCTTCCGCGCTGATAACCTTCAAATGGAATGGAAGTCTGCTGCATCCAGACAAATAAGCTGTTGGTAGCCGCATTTGCAAAGATTTTATCAAAACCATTCTGAACTCCGCGTGATGCTCCCAGCAGAGCCACAAACAGGAACATCCCCCAAGCCACGCCAATCATAGTCAGGAGTGTCCGCAATTTGTTTTTGCGGATAGCGGCATAAACTTCGGACCAGGCGTCTCTGTCAAATAAAACTAATCTCATTCGTCTCTCAGTGCATCTATGGGTTTAATTTTTGCTGCATATCGTGCAGGAATGAATCCGGCTAAAAATCCGGCCAAAAACAAAATAATGCAGGCCATAATCAATGAAGCTGTACTTACGCCCGGGTTATAAATAAAGTAATCAATCAGGCTCTCATTGATATTTTCTACCAATAATGTGGCTCCCAAGATCCCGATTACACCAAATAACAATGTAATCATAATGGCTTCCTGCATGATCAGTGTGATGATGTGAAACGGTGTGGCGCCAAGCGCCTTTCGGATCCCAATTTCTTTGGTACGCTCTTTTACGCTGAAAACCATAATATTACCGATACTTACAATTCCCGCAACCAGACTTCCGCCGCCAATTACAAAAACAATAATTGTAAGCACAAAAAAGAATGCATTGGTATTGCTCATCTGCTCCGAAGAATCCCAAACCCTGACTCCATTCTGATCTGTCGGGCTCACACTGTGGCGTGATTTCAAATCACTTTTTACATCTTCTGCAAACCTGCTCAGGTCAGCAGTAGAAATACCGTCTTTCGGCGCAATGGTTATAGTTGGCAGATCATCTGTTCCATAAATGGTCTGTAAGGTAGTAAGAGGAACATAAATCATTCTTTCTTCACGGTCATCGTTGGTTTTACTGGAAAAAATCCCAACAATCTCATACATTCCGCTCCCTATGTTAATATACTTCCCAACCAGTTGCTGTCCTCTCATTAAATCCTTAACGACCATCCGCCCCAATACAACCGATTTCTTTTGCTTTTTCAAGTCTTCTTCATTCAGGAAACGGCCTTCATCCATTTGGTTATTAACCATATTGATATAGCCTTCATTCACTCCTTTCACAGAATAGCTGCCTGATTCCCCGCCTACCTTTACCAGCAGTGACTGGTCATATTCTCCTGAAATGTATTTGATTTTGTCTGAATAATTTTCAAGCAGATAATCCAAATCACGGTTTTCCAAAGTAATAACCCTGCCTTTCTGGTAACCGGCATAAGATTCGGAAGTTTCGGTCCCGAAAATGTACATATTCATTGCTCCTGCCTGGAAAAATTCTTTCTGGAAACCATTTTGTAAGCCATTTCCCATTCCAAACAAAACAATAAATACGAATAAAGCCAGCGATATAGTAAACCCCGAAAGGATTGTCCGGAGTTTATTGCTTGAAATCGAAGCCCATATTTCCCGCCAGCGGTCTAAATCAAACATTTTTTATTTCGTTTTGCGAAATTCGAAGTTCGAAATCCGCTTTTATCATTCAAAAGATCTTATTCTAAGTTTATTAAATCGTTCGTCTCTCATTTTGGGAGACTGAGGGAGACTCAAACCCTCACCTGCTCAATCTGCTCATCGCTCATGATTACACCATCTTTTAATTTGATGATTCTTTTGCACATATGCGCAATATCATCTTCATGAGTTACCATCAGGATTGTTTTCCCTTCATCGTTGATTTCCTGGACCAGCCTCATTACTTCTTGTGAAGTAGTGGAATCCAATGCTCCCGTCGGCTCATCGGCCAGTAAAAGCTTTGGTTTTGCTGCCAGCGCCCGGGCAATAGCTACACGCTGTTTTTGTCCGCCGGAAAGTTCATTGGGCAGATGATGCGCCCAGTCTTTCAATCCTACTCTTTCCAGATAACTCATAGCCATTTCCGCCCGTTTGCTTCTGTTTATTTTCTGGTAATACAGTGGCAATGCAACGTTTTCCAGAACATTTTTGAAATTAATCAGGTTATAGGACTGAAAAATAAATCCAAGAAATTTATTGCGGTAATGAGCTGCTTTGGTTTCATTTAATTTTTCAATTTTCACATTGTCCAGTTCATACAAACCGGTATCATGCGTATCAAGCATCCCGATAATGTTCAGCAATGTCGATTTACCCGAGCCTGAAGAGCCCATAATGGCTACAAATTCGCCCTCAGCTACGTCCAGATTAATCCCTTTCAAAACATGAAGGGAATTAGCTCCCATTTTATATGATTTATTTAAATCCCGGATCTTAATCATCTCTCCAAAACTACAAAAGAATAAATGTAACTTGTACCATGAACCTCAAAATCAACACTCACTACATGAAATCCCTCTCCTGCTTTCCTGTTCAGCAGCTCTTCCGTTTCTTTTCTCAATTCTTCCGTGCTGTCCGGCGTAAATGATTTTTTAATTCTATGGACTTCGTAACTCTTCATAATCTGCATTTTCTAATATGTAGGCGGTTTTGAAATTTTGTTACAATCCTAATACGGATCTACATCTACATCCAGCCGGACGGAACGAAATGCTGCTATCTGGTGAAGCGTTTCAATTTTTTGCTGAATTAGTCTTTTAACCGATTTTGATGATTTCCCGGGTGGAATTTTAATCAAAACGTTTCTGATAAACTGATTCCTGATCCTGCCAACCGGTGGTTCTTCCGGCCCCAGAAGATGCTTTTCATCCAGGTAAGGTCTTAAAAGTTTTACAAATTCGGAAGAAACCTTTTCAACTTTTTCCTTCTTGGCATGCCGGAATGTAATCCGGATCAAACGCAGATAAGGCGGATATAAAAATGCCTTTCGTTCATACAAAATTTCATTGACCGTTTTCAGGTAATCATAGGTCGTTACATTTTGCAATACCTGGTGATCAGGGTTGTAAGTCTGAATAAACGCCTTCCCCTGTTCGTTCCTGCGTCCGGCCCGTCCGGCAACTTGGGTAAGCAGTTGAAAAGCTTTTTCATGCGCCCTGAAATCGGGGAAATTCAATAAAGAATCCGCACGTATAACGCCGACAAGCCCGACATTGGCAAAATCCAAACCTTTCGCAATCATCTGGGTTCCAACCAAAATATCAATTTCCTGCTGCTCAAAAGCTTCTATCGTTTTCTCATACGCATGTTTCCTCCGCATCGCATCAACATCCATACGAGCAATTTTAGCTTTCGGAAAAATCGTATTTAACTGTATTTCAATTTGTTCTGTTCCAATTCCTTTGGTTGTCAATTCGGGGCTCTGACAATTCGGGCACTTGACCGGACGCGCTTGTGAGTGCCCGCAATAATGGCATTTGAGCTGGTTTGAAAATTTATGAAAAGTCAAAGGAACATCACAATTGGGACAAAAAGGAGAATGTCCGCAGGTAAGGCATTCCATTACCGGCGCAAACCCGCGGCGATTCTGAAATACAATGACCTGCTTCCCATTATCAATCGTTTCCTGAATTTCATCTCTTAGTTTATGAGAAATATCGCCTGTAATTTCTTTTTGCCTTAGTGCATTTCTCAAATCAATCAACTCAATTTTCGGAAGGGCGGAGTCTCCATATTTTTTGGAAAGTAAAACATATCCGAATTTATTTTCAATTGAATTGTAATAACTTTCTAGTGAAGGAGTTGCTGAACCTAATAAAACATTTGATTTAAATATGTCGCTTAGGACCAAAGCCATATCGCGCCCCTGAAAATAAGGCTTGGGATCAGTTTGCTTGTAGGAATTTTCGTGTTCCTCATCAACTATGACCAAACCTAAATCCTGAAAGGGCAGAAATAAAGCGGAGCGCGCTCCTAAAATAATTTTATACTCTCCGCGCAGGGTCTTTTCCCAAAGTTCAACTCTTTCATTTTGGTTAAAACCCGAATGATAAATTCCAACCAATTCTCCGAAATGTTTCCTGATCCTCTGAACCATTTGTGAAGCAACGGATATTTCAGGTAAAAGAAAAAGGGTTGTTTTATTATTTTTAAGTTTTTGTTCAATTAGCTTTATGTAAAGCTCTGTTTTTCCGCTTGATAATTCTCCATGAAATAAAACCACTTTATCATTTTCAAAATAGCTTTCTATCTGGCACAATGCTTCACTTTGCTCAAATGTCAGCTGATTGGATTCTTCGTTCTCCGAATTTATTTCTCCGATTCTCGAAGTCCGGAGTTCATATATTTCAATCAAATTCTTTTCTTCCATAGAGCGCAAAACGGAATGCGACCCACCAAAGGATTTGATAAATTTAGATACTTTGACAGGCTTATCACTTTGGGTTTCCAGGACAATCAATTGCAAAATGATTTCCCGTTGCTTCGGTGCATTCTTCAATTTATCCAGCGATTCATTGAACAGCCCTTCATTTGATTTTAATTCTGGATTGACTTTTATATACTGCTCGATCTTAGGTGTATACTTTTCTTTCAGAATTTCGTCCATCTGAACATACCCTTTTTCCCACAGAGATTTTAAAATGGAAATCGCTGACTTTTGCTCTACAACCTGAGAAATTTCATTTACGGAAAGCAATCCTCTCTGTTGCAGAGAATTAAGTATATCGATCTCATTTTCACACAATTCCTCATCAATTAAGAAATCTTCACTGCGCAGCTTCACCATGGTTTCACTTTCCCATTTCAGTCCTGCGGGAAAAGCATTTCTGAAAACTTCTCCCAGCGTGCACATATAATAATCCGCCATCCACTCCCAAAATTCAATCTGCTTTTTGGTAACCAAAGGTTCATCATCCAAAATGGAATGAATAGGTTTTGTTTTGTATAATTCCGGTTTGTTTTGATGAAAGGAATGAATAATTCCAGTATACAATTTATTTGTCCCAAATGAGACAGCAACTCTATGACCTACTTGCAATTGACTTAATTCATCTAAAGTAATATGATAAGTAAAAGTACCGGAGAGTGCCAGAGGTAAAATAACTTCAGCGAAATGTTTTTCTGCCATAATTGAAACGGCAATTTACGAAAATCAGGTTTTATTCTTTCTTCTTTCAATTTCTTTTTCGATCAAAGAAAGTTCCCGTCCGGTCTGGCCAGCTACTGAGGTATTTTCCTGTGCACGGCGGATAAGGTACGGCATGACTTCCTTAATCGGGCCGTAAGGAAGATATTTAGCAATGTTATACCCTAAGCTGCCGAGTTTAAAGCTGATATTGTCGCTCATTCCGAAAAGCTGTCCGAACCAGATTTTGTGATAGCCGTTTTCGATTTCATTGTCGCTCATCAATTGGGTAAGCAGCTCGCAACTATGCTCATTGTGCGTTCCGGCAAAAAGAGAAATGCGCTGATTGTTATTTACGATAAACTCAAGCGCATGGTTATAATCCCGATCGGTAGAGGCTTTATCGGGCTGTATGGGTGACGGATAATTTTCCGCTTCCGCCCTCGCCCGTTCTTTTTCCATATAAGCTCCGCGAACGACTTTGAAGCCCAAGATATAATTTTGCTCTTCTGCTTTCTTAAATACTTTCTTCAGATAATTTAAACGATCATGACGATACATCTGCAAGGTATTGCAGACCACACAGTTTTCCCGGTTATACTTCTGCATCATTTCATCGGCTAAATCATCAGCAGCATTTTGCATCCAGCTCTCTTCAGCATCAATCATAATGGTTACATTCTGCTCAAATCCGGCTTTGCAAACCACATCAAACCTATTGTGGATGGCACTCCATTGTTCCCGCTCCTTTTCTGACAAAGGAAGCCCCTTCCCTATTTTTTCGTATAAATCAATTTTGCCGAAAGCTGTCGGTTTGAAAACCACAAAAGGAATTTCTTTCGGATTATCTTTCGCAATCTGAATTAAATGAAGGATTTCATCTTTAACATGATCAAATTCTTCTTCTGATTCCTGTCCTTCAACAGAGTAATCCATAATTGAGCTTACACCGTACTTATACAGATCTTTTGCTACCGACAAGCATTCATCCGGGGTTTCACCACCAACAAATTGCTTGTAAATTGTCTTTCTGATAGCTGGTTTAACAAATGGAAGATCAGTTGCAAAAGGGATTTTAAACATTACCGTTCCCAGTTTTGTTAAAAAAGGATTGGCAATGAGTTTGAATAAAGTATATGCCTTCTGAAGCTCTTTATCGGATTTGGCTTCAAAAGCAGTTTTGGTATCATTAAATAAGGACATCTATTGTTTTTATTTTGCTGGGACAAAAATACTGAAAGAATTTATTCTGAATTTCTTAAATTTTAAAAACCTAAGCCATCATCTTCATCCGTTTCATTATACTCATCAAATGAGCCAAATGACTCCTCGGGATTGACAACAGGCAAATTGATAGCACTTCCGTATTCTTCAGCCCCGGAATTATCTTTATTCATAGAACTTTGGAACTCAAAACCACCGAACTGAAAATCATCATCTAAATCTATGAATTTGGCTTGTTCGCTTATGAATCGTAAACGAATGTTTTCCAAAGCCCCGTTCCTGTGCTTCGCGATGATAAATTCAGCCTGGCCTTCACAAGGCGAGCCATCATCCCAGACATCCAGCTTATAATATTCAGGCCGGTAAATAAATGAAACAATGTCGGCATCCTGCTCAATAGCTCCCGATTCACGCAGATCTGAAAGCAGCGGGCGTTTACTGCCCCCTCTGGTTTCAACTGAACGCGAAAGCTGGGAAAGCGCAATAACCGGGATATTCAATTCTTTTGCGATGGATTTTAAGCTTCGTGAAATAGTGGAAATTTCCTGCTCACGGTTTCCGGTGGATTTACCACCGCCCAAAGTCATCAGCTGTAAATAGTCAATGATAATTAATTTTACGTCATGCTGCGAAACCAGGCGCCGGGCTTTTGCACGTAGATCGAAAATAGAAAGCGCAGGTGTGTCGTCTATGTACAAAGGCGCATCTTCCAATGATTTTACTTTGCTGTAAAGCTGTTTCCATTCATGGTCATTCAGGGCTGCTTTTCTCAATTTTTCAGATGAAATTCCGGTTTCACTCGAAATCATACGGGTAATCAGCTGAACGTTGGACATCTCCAAAGAAAAAACCGCGGTCGGAATCTGTCTTTCAACCGACATATTTCTCGCCATGGAAAGCACAAAAGCCGTTTTACCCATACCGGGCCGGGCCGCTAAAATCACCAGGTCAGACTCTTGCCAGCCAGATGTGATCTTATCAATCTGTTCAAACCCCGAAGGGATACCGCTCATACCTTCTTTTTCCGACATTGCTTTGATTTTGTCAATCGCCTGTCTTACCAAAGTATTTGAATCTGAAAAGCTTCTCTTAATTCCGCCTTCTGTTATTTCAAACAATTTACTTTCTGAAAAGTCAAGCAGGTCAAACACATCGGTCGTTTCATCATAAGATTTATCAATGACATTTGATGAAATTTCAATCAGCTGACGCAGAATATATTTTTCGATCAGAACTCTTGAATGGTATTCAATATGGGCAGAAGAAGAAACTTTCTGAGTAAGCTGTATGAGATAATAATCGCCACCTATTAAATCCAGCTTACCTTCATTTCTCAGTTCATTGGAAACTGTAAGCAGGTCAATAGGCTGGGTATTATTGAATAATTTCTGAATGGCTGCAAAAATGGTTTGATGCTGAATTTTATAAAAAACCTGTGGCATTAACACATCAATCACTTCATCAATTCCTTTCTTGTCAATCATCATTGCGCCAAGCACTGCTTCTTCCAAATCAATTGCCTGCGGCGGCAGCTTCCCTCGTTCTAAACTTATGATTTTCTGCGATTTAGGCTGTCTTTCTCGTGTAATGTCCAAATTTTCCATAGGACTTGCGAAGTTATGAATTTGAATTTCAATTTGACTCAAATTTATCCAAATAAAGTTTTTAACAATTCCCGAAATGTTAAAGTTTTAAATATTCGTTAACATAGGCACGGATTTTGAAAATATGACAAATATCATGATAAATTAAGAAGGTGAATTATAATTCCAATTCCTAAATCTACAAACTTTCAGTACCGGTTTTATTGATTATTAATTAAAAAAAATTCTGATTATGAGAATACAGAAACACATTTCCTGGGACGATGTCCTTTTTGAAAACCGGAACAAAGCTTACGGCGCTTACGATTTACGCAAAAATGAAAATTTCAATTTATTAAAATCCCTTTTTGCCGGAATTCTTTTTATAGGAATTGCCGTTGCAGTACTTTCTTTTACTAATAAAGAAAATACGGAAACATCTGTTCCTCTCGAAAAGAAAGTGATTGTCAATGTCATCCCAATCAAAGAGAAAAAAATTAAAGAAATTCCGCCGGCAGATAAGCCTTTGAAAAAACCAGCTGTCATTACCGATGAAAAACCGGATAAGGACATCATCCCTGACCCGAAAGATTCTCCGGAAATTGAAACACATGTAAAAGACAATACGGATTTAGGAACAATTGTTATGCCCAATGGAGTTGAAGGAGATAACGATGGCAGCATCAAATCAGGTACAGGAAGTACATCAGGAAACGGAGATGGTGATTCAGGCAATAATATTGAAACACCGGCCGAAACTAAAGCCATCTTCAATGCAAGAGAGGTTACATATATGGCTGTTTTTCCCGGATGTGAAAAATTCAGCAATGATAAGATCAGATCTCAAGAATGCTTTACCAAAAAGCTGCACGATGAACTGGGAATTCAGCTTGATGATTTTGGTGAAATTGCAAATGCCAATAATATTCAGCAAGCTGCGGCCAAGTTACAGTTTGTGGTAGACAAATCAGGCAAAATCGTTCAGGTCCAAGCCATGAATGGTGGAAATGCCCAGCTCAGCAAGGAAGCCAAAGAAGCCATGGAGCGTATTTCCAAAAAATTCATTCAAAAAGGAAAGCTGATACAGCCGGCAAAATTAGACGACGGAACGCCTGTAAACCTTGTCTTTACAATTCCGGTGAAATTTGTCCCTAACTAATATCATCTGAGTGAACATTGTCAAAGACTTCGGGACTTTGGCAATGTTTTTTTTGGTTGTACATTTGCCCGAAATGATCAGACAAGTAGTCAATATTATCATGGGGATGCTTTACAGCGGTATGGGTATTTTCGTGATCTGGAAAGAATGGTTTCTAACGGAACTGGACCCGATTGCTGCCAAGGCATTGGGTATTTTATTTATTATTTATGGCATATTCAGGATTTACAGAGCCATTAAGGCAATTCGCACCAAAGATTTTTAAATTCATTCTTATAGGAGGAATTTGTTCTTTTTTCTTTTTATGCAAAGGAAAAGGGAAAGAAATTACGCATCAGGAAGGTGAAATGACCATTTATGCCGACCCTTCCAATGAAAATCTGCTTGAAGCACTGACTGATATTTATACTGTAAAATTTCCGAAAGTAAAATTCAATATTGTTTACAAACCGGAAAATGTCATTCTTCAGGATTTACTTGATACAGTTTCCAATGCTGCATTTATTAATAAGCCGTTGAATGAACAACAGACAAAATACCTGAAACAGCAAAGCGGCATTACGCCACGTTCTACCCTTTTAGCCTATGATGCTGCAATTTTCATCACTTCGGTCAACAGTCAAATTGATTCCGTTACATTTGATGATTTGCGTAAAGGAATTCTGGAGGGAAGCAATAAGGTGGTTTTTGACAATGGGAACTCAGGGAACTTCAATACTATAAAAGAAGTCCTGAAGCTGGAAATACCCAAAGAAAAAAAAATAGCAGCGCTTGAAAATGCTCAAATGGTAATTGACTTTGTTAAAAAATCGCCAGGTTCCATTGGGGTAATAGGGTTGAATGAAATAAGCGAAAAATCAAATCCCAAAGTCAAAGAATTATTAAATGAAATCAAAATCCTTCCCGTAGCAGATTCATCAAACGTACTTCAAAGGCCGACCGTGCCCAACATCCTTGCATTTCATTATCCGTTTTTCAAAGGTGTTTATTTTATTTCAAGAGAACCCGGGTTTGGTATTGGCAGCGGATTTGCACGATTTGCCGGTTCGGAGCAAGGGCAATTGATTGTCAAACGCGAAGGGCTCCAACCCAACTATCTTTATGAAAGAAATGTTCAGATCAACCTGAACGCTGTGGAATAATCTCTTTTCAGCAACAAAATAAATTCTTCCGAAAAAGTTATCTGAAGTTTTGCGTAGCTAAATAACTACATTTATATTTGTAGCCAAATGACTTCGCAATGAATTTAAGAAGAGATGTCTTTCAAGGTATCGCAGATCCTACAAGAAGAGCAATTCTTTTACTGCTGGCTTCCCACTCCATGACAGCCGGAGCTATTGCTTCCAACTTCAACACGGCGCGCCCGACCGTTTCCAAACACCTGCAAATCCTTACAGAATGCGAACTGCTGCAGCAGGAACAAAACGGAAGAGAAATTTACTATCATCTGAATCCAAAAAAAATAAAAGAGATTGCCTACTTCATAGAACCATTTCTTAAAATGTGGGATGAGAGGTTTAATAAACTGGAAGATATAATGAAAAATTATAAAACGAAAAATTAAGTCGTATGGAATTGAAAACAAAAATCAATGCTGAAGATGGCAGGCAGGATCTGATCATTACCCGTGAGTTCGGATTGCCTTTGGAATTGCTCTTCACAGCTTATTCTGATCCTGAATTAATTGAACAATGGATGGGCACAAAAGTACTGAAACATGAAAGCCGGAAACACGGAGGTTACAGATTCGAAACCAAAGATGAACAAGGGAATGTTGTCTTTAGCGCAAACGGAACCATCCATGAATTCCTTCCTAATCAAAAGATCGTCAGGACATTCGAAATGGAAAACGCTTCTTTTGATGCCCAGCTGGAATTTATTGATTTCGAATCATTATCCGAAAACAGAAGCAAACTAACCATTCATAGTATTTTCCGCTCACCCGGTCATAGAGATGAGCAACTGAAGCTGCCGTTTGCCTTCGGACTCCACATGGCTCATAACAGGCTGGAGGAAATTTTTAAGGATCAAAAATAAACTCATCATGAAAAGAACAAACAAAATCATTTATTGGGTTGCCACAGCTTGGTTGACATTGGGCATGGCATCAACGGGAGTTGTCCAGTTATTAAGAGTCAAAGAGGAAGCTTTGATGTTTGAGCATCTGGGTTATCCTGCTTATCTATTAACAATTCTTGGTGTTTGGAAGGTTTTAGGTGTAATTGTTATCTTAATCCCTAAATTTACCCTGTTAAAAGAATGGGCCTATGCCGGGTTTTTCTTTACTGTAACCGGTGCTTTAATTTCTCATTTTGCCGTAGGAGATGAAGCTAAAGAATTTTTCGGGCCCGCATTGTTACTTGTTCTTACAATAATTTCATGGTATTACCGTCCGGAAAACAGAAAGATCCGGCCATTTAATGTGAAAGACTAAAAAACAAAAACATGAGCGCTAAAAAGGAGTTATCACAGAATGAACGAGAGGAATTATTCAATACAATAAAATCCCGTTTCAAAAAAAACAAAAATCGCCACGAAGGGATCAATTGGAAGGAAGTTCAGGCAAAGCTTGAAAAGAATCCTGAAAAATTATGGATCCTCAACGAAATGGAAAGAACCGAAGGCGAACCCGATGTTGTCGGATATGATAAAAAAACAAATGAATTTATTTTTTACGATTGCTCACCCGAAAGCCCCAAAGGACGCAGGAGCTTTTGTTACGACCGTAAAGCATTGGACGCAAGAAAAACGCACAAACCGCAAAATTCAGCAATGGATTTCGCTACCGAAATAGGAATTGAAATTTTAACCGAGGAGCAATACCGGGAATTGCAGAAATTGGGGGAATTCGACCTGAAAACTTCAAGCTGGGTAAAAACGCCTGAAGACATCAGGAAATTTGGGGGCGCCATTTTCTGTGACCGCCGTTATGGAAAAGTTTTTACATATCACAATGGTGCCGATTCCTATTATGCTGCCAGAGGGTTTCGGGGTATCCTGAAAGTTTAACCTGCATTGATTCGGATTCTTAGCATAATCATTAATAAATTGTTGATAGTTTTTCCTGCTATTTAACATTCATTTATTTAAAAATTAGTCAATTTATCATTCGAAATACTGACGAATGAAAAAGAAGATATTTGTACTCGACACCTCTGTCATTATATATGACCACAGGTCTATCATGAATTTTGATGAACACGATATTGTAATCCCCATAACCGTTCTGGAAGAGCTTGATACTTTTAAAAAAGGAAATGATACCAAAAATTTCGAAGCCCGGGAATTCATAAGGTTTTTAGACAAAAACTCCAAAGATCACCTGATCCAGGACTGGATTCCTTTGCCCGGTGACGGGAAAGGAAAATTCAGAATTGTTATGGAAACCAACGGAATTCAGACAAGCGCCACAAAGGTGTACGGCTCCGATTCCATGGACAATAAAATTCTGAATTCCTGCCTGATTATTCAGAAAGATGAACCAAAGCGGCAAATCATCCTTGTTACCAAAGATGTCAACCTCAGGTTGAAAGCCAAAGCACTTGGTATAAGAGCTGAAGACTACGAAACAGGAAAGGTTCAGATTGTAGACAACCTGCCCACCGGAATCATTACTTATCAGGATTTTGACCAGGAAATTATCGACGGTTTATACAGAGATTACGCGGTTCCATTAGATACTCTTGATGGTAAAATGGAAATCTACCCCAACGCTTATTATATACTGCAGGGAGAAAAATCTTCTGCCCTCGCCTATTACAATCCTTTTGAACAACAGCTGGAAAGGGTAAACAAACAAACCTGCTTCAATATAAAACCACGAAATGCAGAACAGGCATTTGCTATCCATTGCATCCTCAAAAAAGAAATCAAACTTGTTGCTTTGCATGGTGTCGCCGGAACAGGAAAGACCCTGATTGCACTGGCCGGAGCATTGGCACAGAAAAAGGAATACAAGCAGATTTATCTTGCCCGTCCGATTGTACCGTTAAGCAATAAAGACATCGGCTATCTGCCCGGCGATATCAAATCCAAAATTGACCCTTATATGCAGCCGCTTTGGGATAATCTGAAATTCATTCAATATCAGTTCGATGAACACGATAAGGAATACAAGCAAATTAACCTGATGGTGGAACAGGAAAAACTGCTGATCACACCTTTGGCTTACATACGCGGGCGAAGTTTGTCTGACGTGATTTTTATTGTAGATGAAGCACAGAACCTGACTCCGCACGAAATCAAAACGATTATCACACGGGCCGGAGAAAATACGAAATTTATTTTCACGGGAGATATCAAACAAATTGACACACCTTATCTGGATGAACAGTCCAATGGGTTGTCTTACCTTGTTGACAGAGTTCAGGGACAAAAGCTGTTTGCTCACATTCAACTGGTTAAAGGGGAAAGAAGCGAGCTGGCCAATCTTGCAAATGATTTGCTTTAGAGATTGTTAATCTGATTGTTGAAAAAATATGATTAACTGAACGCATAATTTTGGTTAAGTTATCAGATACTTCTATATTTGCCCGTTAAAAAATTCTTAATAAGACACGAATTATGCGAGGAAAATGGCTCATAGCAGGTATTGCGATTATCTTAGGAATCCTTTCTATAAGGCAGTTAAGTTACACATGGTACACAAACAAGATTGAATCTGAGGCTTCAAGATTAGCCAAAAACGATGCTCAGGAACAACTGATCATAGACAGTCTAGCAAACGACACACTCAATCTCGGGATTATTAAGTATAATTACCGCGATGCTAAAGACAAAGAAATCAAGCTTGGACTGGATTTAAAAGGAGGTATCAGCGTAATCCTGCAGGTTCAGGTACGCGACCTTTTGGAAAATCTTGCCGATCATAGCGAGAATCCTGTTTTTGTGGAAGCTTTGAATTCTGCCGACATCAAACAAAGGTCACAGGGTAACCGCGCGTACGTGGATATTTTCTTTGATGAATTCGAAAGATTGAGAACAGAAAAAAATCAATCTAATTTAAAATATTCATCTGCTGAAATTTTCGGCAATCGTCAAAATGCAAAACTAATTGAATTCAATGCAAGTGACGAAGAAGTCAAAACGAAAATCAAGGACGATATTGACAAAAAAATCGGAACTGCCTACCAGGTAATTTCATCCCGTATCAACCGTTTCGGAGTCGCCGAGCCTATCATCCAGCGTTTGGGTGGTGCCGCCGACGGACGTATTTTGGTAGAGATGCCGGGTGAGAAAAATAAAGACCGTGTAAAAAACCTGCTGCAAAGTACGGCCAAGCTCGAATTCTGGAAAGTGGAAGCCAACAACCCCCAGGTTTCTGCTTATTTCTCAGCTTTAAATCCACAGTCTTTAGGAGTTAAAACCGATAAAGAAAACTTACAAGGAATTATACAACCTGCAAAAGAAGGCAATTCATTGTTTTCCGTGGCTCTGAAAGATACAGCTATCATCAATGATATTTTAAGCTCTCAAAACCTGAAAGCCAATATGCCTTCAAGCATAAGAAATTATAAATATTTCTGGGCAAATAAGCCTGTACAAAGCAAAGATGCCAGCATAAACGGTAATTTCCTTTCTTTGTATGCTTTGAGCGGTGACCAGAACAATGCACCATTGCTTCCCGGTGATGTGATTGACGAGGCAATCGGTGAAAGAAATGCCGGTTCCATTTCCAATCAACCCATTGTAACCATGAGGATGAATTCCGAAGGAGCGCAGAAATGGGCGAAAATAACAGAAGAAAATGTCGGTAATTCCATTGCTATTGTTTTGGACAATATGGTTTATTCCGCTCCGAATATTAATGAAAAAATTGCAGGAGGAAGCTCTCAGATTTCAGGAAACTTTACCATTGACGAAGCCCGTGACCTAGCCAATATTTTACAGGCCGGTAGCTTGCCTGCATCTTCAAAGATCGTACAGCTGGAGGAAGTCGGACCTTCACTGGGACAGGAAGCTATCAATAGCTCATTGATTGCCTTTGGCGCTGTGTTCTTATTAATTTTGATATGGATGGTGTTCTATTACAACAGAGCCGGTATTTATGCAGATATTGCTGTGACCATCAATACTTTATTCCTTTTGGGGTTAATGGTCGGATTGTTCCATGCCACCCTTTCATTGCCGGGTATCGCGGGTATCATCCTTACACTTGCCATTGCGATTGATGCTAATATCATCATCAACGAAAGGGTAAAAGATGAACTTGACCATCATGGTAAAAGTTTGAAAGAGGCAGTGTCCATCGCTTATTCGTGGAAAGGCGCGATTTCAGCAATCGTTGACTCGCACGTAACATCCATTATTACAGCAGCCATCCTTTATATATTTGGTAAAGGGCCGGTTCAGGGATTTGCCATTACTTTATTGATCGGTTTATTCTGTTCATTATTTACTGCTATTTTCCTCACAAAGATATTTGTTGACAAAAGATTGGAAGAAGGAAAATCAATGCCGTTCTATACTAAGATCACTCAAAACTGGTTCCAGGGATTGAACATAGATTTTATGTCCAAAAGAAAGATGTTCTATATTATTTCAATTGTGGTTTCACTGGCTTGTATCGCTGTGATTTTTACAAGAGGGTTTGATATGGGTGTTGATTTCGAGGGCGGGCGTACTTACACTGTCCGTTTCGACAAACCGGTTGATGCAAACGATGTAAGAGTAAATCTTGAAAAAACATTGATTGATGAAGAAGGAAATTCATCGGCTCCGACCGTTAAAATTTTCGGTCCTTCCAACCAGGTGAAGATTACAACCAAACTGAAAGCCAACCAGGAATCAACTGCTGTTGATGAAGAAATTAAAAAAGATATTTACGAAGGTGTAAAACCGTTACTTCCTGCTGGTATGACTTATGAACAATTCTCCAGCGATAAAACTCCTATCGGTATTATGTCGGTGGTAAAGGTTGGGCCAAGCATTGCCGATGATACTACACGCGCATCTATTATTGCGGTTGTCCTTGCATTGATCGGAGTTGGTATATATATCCTTATCCGTTTCAAATGGCAGTTTGGTGTGGGTATTGTTGCAGGTGCTTTGCATGACGTGATTGTGATATTGGGCTTATTTGCTGCCCTGCATGGAATTCTTCCATTTAACCTTGAAATTGACCAGGCATTTATTGCTGCAATCCTTACGGTAATTGGTTATTCCATCAATGACTCGGTAATTATCTTTGACCGTATCCGTGAATATTTAGGATTATATCCTCGCATGCCATTTGCAGAATTAATCAATAAAGCAACAAACAATACACTTTCAAGAACTTTGAATACTTCCATCAGTATGTTGCTGGTAGTCGTAATTATCTTCATTTTCGGAGGTGAAACCATCAAAGGATTTATGTTTGCAATGATCATCGGGGTAGTAGTAGGTACTTATTCTTCCATCTACATTTCTTCTCAGGTAATGTATGATCTGACGAAAAGCAAAATCAAACACGATCAGGATCTGATGAAATAAATCCTAATAAAATATTAAATTAGAAACTCCGAAACTTATTTCGGAGTTTTTTATTTTTAAGTTAATTATCTTTGCCAGATGAATTTTTCAATTATGCTTCCTGCATTCATCAGTTTTGAGGAAATTACGGTTATCCTTGTTTTATCTGTCATCATATTCGGGCCAAAGAAAATCCCTGAAATAGCACGCGGTCTGGGTGAAGGCGTAAGAGCTATGAGGAAGGCGACCGAAGACATTAAACGCGAAATTATGAATCCGGTAGATGAGCTCAACCCTGTAAAAGACATCGAAAAAACGATTGAAGACTCTAAAAATGAAATTCTCGGTTCAACCAAGGAAATTGAAGATATACCGAATGACACAGTCGGCCCAATAAAACGAAAATAAAGCGTGCAGGAAATCATTCAATTAGATAAAGACGTTTTTTTATATCTGAATAACTTGGGCAATTCGTCCTGGGATGAGTTCTGGGAATTCGTTTCCTACAGATTCAGCTGGATTCCGTTTTATGCTTTTTTGTTGCTCTTGATATGGAAAAATTACGGATGGAAAAAGACCTTGGCTATTCTTCTTCTCACCGGCCTTATGATTGTGGCGGCAGACCAATTGACCAATATTTTAAAATACAATATAAAACGTTTAAGACCCTGTTTTACGGCCGGGCTTGAAGGTTTAATGCGGCCGATCGGCTGTGACAGAAGCGGGCAGTATGGTTTTACGTCGGCTCATTCGGCAAATCATTTTGCGTTGGCAATATTCTTAGGCTTGATATTCAAATCCAAAATCAAATGGTTTATTTATTTTCTATTGGTTTGGGCAGGAGTTGTAGCTTACAGCCGTATCTATCTTGGTGTTCATTTTCCACTTGATATTCTCTGCGGCGGAATAATAGGAGGAGTATTTGGGTGGCTCACTTATAAATTCTATAACTGGATTTTGAATAAGTACGCACCAATCTTCAGGGAAAATTAATTCCGATTCCTCTGACCAAAATCAGGAAATTCTCTTTTTCTTTTTAAATCTTTTCTTCAGGATTTTGAGAACGTCACGAAGCTTGAATCCCCTGGCATGCAGAGCCATCAGGTAATAAAAAAACACATCGGCGGCCTCTTCAAGAAAATTCTCATCGCTCCCCTGCTCCGAAGCTATGACCATTTCCACTGATTCCTCTCCCATTTTTTTTGCAATCTGGGAAGTCCCGCGCTGATAATATTTTTTGATTTTATTTTCCGTTGAATCTGGACGTTTGCCATTTTCGATCTTTTCCTCCAGCTTTTTCAGGAAGGGAAAATCTTTCGATGTTTCAGGATTTTTAGGTGTTTCCATCTATCTTTTCTGAATCGTAAAAATATCAAAAAAATCCATTCGAAAAATCTATTTTTTCAATTCATGGAAAAATTAATCTCTAATTTTTAAGGAGCTGTTCCGTTTTACATCTCTTCCCTGATTTTCCTGTCGCTTCTTTTTTTATGGATTAGAATTCTTTCATTAGAAGAAACATCCATTTTTTCCTTGGTCTCCCAACCAAAAATTTTAAATGAGTATTCGTGCTGATCGAGCAGATAATCATACGGCCCTTTGGGTGCAATCAACTTAACCAGAACCGGTGCCATTTCAAGCGAAATAAATACGCCCATGATAAACAAGGAAGCCAAACCGAGTATTTTATTGTTTTTGCTCAGTTCACCCAGGGCCTGCATCCGCGCAGCGAAACCAGTATAATTATCTTCGGTGGGTTTGGTTGCTTCCAGTTCTTTTTGCTTCTGGATCGATAAAGCATCAACTTCTTTATCCAGCTCATCCAATCGCGGCTTCATTTGCGCCATATAAGCAGCCAATTCTTCTTTTTTAGCATTTTTGATCTCTTCTTTCCGCTTCGCATTCGGTCCGTAGCCTACTTTTCCCGTTGTCGTTTCCGTTGCAGTCCCCACTACTTCTTTTTCAAGCTCAGAAGAAGCCAGGTTGTACTCGTTCCGAAGGGAATTAATTCTTGTATAAATTTCATCTCTTTCTTTTACGAAACTTCCCGAAAGCTGTACATATCTTTGATTAACAGAGTCTTGTAAAATCGTTTTATTTCTATTGATGATAACATTTAATTGCTTATCAATCTCCTTTTCAAAAATTCTTAGCTCCAATGGTTTGGAAATTACAATTCCGAGCAAAGCCGCCAGAATGATTCTCGGTGTCGCGGCAAAAAACTGACGGAAAAAATTTCCTGATTTCCGCATAGACGCTACAATGAAACGGTCGAGGTTAAAAATCATCAACCCCCATAAGATCCCGAATCCTGAAGCCGCCCAGAAATTGTCGAATACCGAATACAAAGCATATCCTGATGATAAAGACGCCAAAATAGCTGTAAATAAAATTACGCCACCTATTCCGGCGTGCTTGTTAATTTCGGTCGGTGTTCTTTCAAGCAGCTTTACACTGCTTCCCGAACAGATAACTAAAGATTTTTGTAGCCAATTCATATTATAAAAGGTACTTTGTTTTACCTATTAACGAAAAATTGTGCCAAATGTTATAAGAAAAACTTTTCAATCAGTATTTTCTAATACTTTTCTCCATTATGCATCGTCTCAATGGTCGTTGGAATTTTTTATATTTTTTTCTGATTGCATTTTTTTGAAGTTATTGTTATACATTTACAATTCAAAATAGGCAATGAAGTCTGCCCTGAACCGCTTTTATTGAGCTGATGACTTCTACTTTAATGACTTATGTCAAGTAGAATCATTATATCAATATAATATGAACGGTAAAAAAATCCGAAAACTTTTATTTTCATTTGAACAAATCCCTTTACTCCTGTATCTTTTAAAGTGGATTCTTATTTGTCTTTTATTAGGCATCATAGTGGGCAGTGTTTCTGCTTTCTTTCTTTTAAGCTTAGAATGGGCTACAAATTGGAGAGAATCACACTTATGGATTATTGCATTGTTACCTTTGGGCGGATTTGTAATCGGTTTGTCCTATCACTTATACGGAAATAGTGTTGTAAAAGGAAATAATTTACTGCTCGAAGAATTTCATACACCCAAAAAGATCATTTCATTCAGAATGGTTCCACTTGTTCTTTTCGGAACAATCCTGACACATTTTTTTGGAGGTTCCGCGGGCCGTGAAGGAACCGCAGTACAAATGGGTGGCGCAATCGCGGACAGATTTACGGGAATTTTGAAATTACCCAAACGGGACAGGAAAATTATTTTAATCGCCGGGATCAGCGCCGGCTTTGCTTCTGTTTTCGGGACACCCCTGGCAGGCGGAATTTTTGCTTTGGAAGTCCTAATATTGGGAAGAATAAGATTAGATGCGGTCATTCCCAGCTTTATGGCTGCTGTTTTTGCTGATTATTTTTGTAAATCCTGGAGCGTTTCCCATATACATTATCATATCAGTTCAATTGCAGAAATGACTCCAATCAACCTGCTATGGTCTTTACTTGCAGGAACCATATTTGGTATTACGGCAATGTTATTTTCCATGTCTACCCATTTTTGGAGTGATTTCTTCAAAAAAAATATTAAATACCCTCCATTAAGACCCGTTATGGGGGGAATAATACTCGCTATTGCAATATACCTTACGGGCACTACCAAATATATCGGGCTCGGAATCCCTACTATAGTCGACGCTTTTAATAAGGATTTAAACTCCTACGACTTTTTAATGAAAATTCTATTCACCTCATTTACATTAGGTGCCGGATTTAAAGGTGGAGAGGTAACTCCCTTATTTTATATTGGTGCTGCTCTGGGCAATCTATTGGCATGGTTCATTCCCTTGCCGATGAGCTTATTGGCGGGAATGGGGTTTGTAGCTGTTTTTGCAGGAGCCACAAATACGCCGATTGCCTGTACTGTAATGGGGATCGAGCTTTTTGGTGTTGAGCCCGGAGTATATATTGCATTAGCATGCTGTACTGCATATTTATTTTCCGGCCATTCCGGGGTTTATACTTCCCAAATTATAGGGAGTCCGAAACATAATTTATTTATTCGTGAGAAAGGTTTAACACTCTCTGAAATTAAAAATAAAAGAACAAAAAAATGAACGATTTTATAACCGTAAGGATTTATTTTGAGTATGGCCAGAAGATAGAAGACCACTCATTTTGGAAAAAAATTTATGCTTCCGATTTTTCAACTGAATTGATGAAAAGGGCAAAAATGTCTGACCTGCACCAGGTATTGCACATCAAGGTCATCAAAGGATATTTAGATAATCAAAAAATCAATTGGGGAGTAAGTGAGGTCAAACATTTGAAACACCCTCATTTGATTGAAATTACCGACAAAGAATTCAAAGTCAATAAGTTTATAGAAGAACAGAAAGACTTACTGCAAAGAAGCAAAATTATAATCGTAAAAAGTGAAGTGTTCATTATGTAATTGCTTACCTTCAAATGAATCAATTTAACTATCTAATTTATTTTTTCATCCTCCCGATTTTCACTAAATTTGGGCTCACAAAAATTTATTCTAAATGAGTATCATTACACAAATTCACGCAAGGCAGATTTTAGATTCAAGAGGTAATCCAACTGTGGAAGTTGACGTTGTAACCGACACGGGGTATTTAGGCCGTGCCGCTGTTCCTTCGGGGGCTTCAACCGGGGAACATGAAGCTGTCGAGCTTCGCGACGGAGGCTCTGCGTTTCTTGGAAAAGGTGTTACACAGGCCGTGAAAAACGTAAATGAGAAAATTGCCCAGGAATTAATCGGTTTCAATGTTTTTGAACAGGCTTTGATTGACAAAGTAATGATTGAACTGGATGGAACAGAAAACAAATCCAATCTTGGCGCAAATGCTATTTTGGGTGTTTCACTTGCCATTGCCCATGCTGCCGCAAATGAATTAGGATTACCTTTGTTCCGTTATGTCGGGGGGACCAATGCCAAAGTTCTGCCCGTTCCCATGATGAACATCATCAATGGTGGTTCACATTCTGATGCACCGATAGCTTTCCAGGAGTTTATGATCATGCCTGTTGTTGCAGATTCTTTCTCCCATGCCTTGCAAAAAGGAGCAGAAATTTTTCATAACCTCAAGAAAATCCTTCATGACAGAGACCTTTCAACTGCCGTTGGCGACGAAGGAGGTTTTGCTCCTACTTTTGATGGAACAGAAGACGCACTGGATACCATTTTAAAGGCAATTGAAAAATCCGGATACAAACCGGGAGAAGAAATCAAAATCGCGTTGGATTGTGCTTCTTCTGAATTTTACAAAGACGGCAAATATGATTATACCCAATTTGAAGGTGAAAAAGGTGCTGTAAGAAGTTCCGCCGAACAAGTTCAGTATCTGAAAGAATTGACTGAAAAATATCCGATTATTTCCATCGAGGACGGAATGGATGAGAATGACTGGAAAGGCTGGAAAATGCTGACCGAAGCAATCGGGGATAAAGTTCAATTGGTAGGTGACGATTTACTGGTAACCAATGTAAAAAAGCTGAAAAAAGCCATTTCGGGAAAAACAGCCAATTCAATCCTGATTAAAGTTAACCAAATAGGTACTTTAACAGAAACGATCGATGCAGTTCAAATGGCGCAGAATGCCGGGTATACGGCAGTTATGTCGCACCGCTCAGGAGAAACAGAAGACAATACCATTGCTGATCTGGCGGTGGCTTTGAACACAGGGCAAATCAAAACAGGATCGGCTTCGCGTTCAGACCGTATGGCAAAATATAATCAATTAATCAGAATAGAAGAAATATTAGACGAAACCGCAATATACCCTCAGCTTTCAGCTTTTAAAATCAATCAATAACCCGATTGGAATAATTGATAAAAGTCATTTTGAAAATTGAAAAGGTTTATTGTATATTGCTACAAAACTAAAATAACCAATGTCAGATAAAGCAAAATTCAGTTATAAAGGCTCCGAAACGGAGTTCGAAGTAGGAATCGGAACTATGGATGAAAAATATGTTGATTTTTCTAATTTCCGTTCCGAAACAGATGAAATGATTACACTGGATCCCGGATATAAGAATACAGGTTCCTGTAAAAGCGAAATTACATTCCTCGACGGCGAAAAAGGAATTCTCATGTATCGCGGCTACCCCATCGAACAGTTGGCCGAAAAGTCCAATTTCGTAGAAGTGATGTACCTTTTGCTGAAAGGCGAACTTCCTTCAAAAGAAGAACTTGCAAAGTTTGAAAATGATATTAAGGAATACGATATGGTTTCCGAAGATATTACCAAAATATTATCGGCTTTCCCAAGTTCGGCTCATCCGATGGGCGTTCTGTCAACACTTACAAGCTCTTTGACAGCCTTTAACCCGAAAGCAGTTAATGTAAAATCAGACGAAGACATGTATCGTGCCGCTGTGACCTTACTTGGAAAATTTCCAGTTCTGGCTTCGTGGACACTCCGCAAAGCAAAAGGCTGGCCTTTGAACTATTCAGACAACAAATTGGGATATGTTGAAAATTTCTACCAGCTTATGTTCAAGCAGCCAAACCGCGATCTGGAAATGGACCCTGTAGTGATTGATGCTTTGGATAAACTATTGATTCTTCACGCAGACCACGAACAAAACTGTTCGACATCCACTGTCAGACTGGTTGGTTCTGCACATACGGGACTGTTTGCTTCCATTTCTGCCGGCGTTTCGGCACTTTGGGGACCGCTTCATGGCGGTGCAAACCAAGCAGTTGTAGAAATGCTGGACAAGATCAAGGAAGACGGTGGAAATGTCCAGAAATGGGTAGATAAGGCGAAAGATAAAAATGATGATTTCCGCCTGATGGGATTCGGACACAGGGTTTATAAAAATTTCGACCCGCGTGCAAGGATCATCAAAAAAGCCGCAGATCAGGTCTTGGATAAATTGGGGATCCATGATGAGTCACTTGAAATCGCCAAAAAACTTGAACAGGCAGCCTTAGAAGACGATTATTTCATCTCAAGAAAATTGTATCCCAATGTTGACTTCTACTCCGGGCTCATTTATCGTGCCTTTGGGATTCCAACTGAAATGTTTACCGTAATGTTTGCCGTAGGACGTTTACCAGGCTGGATTTCACAGTGGATTGAAATGCGTAAGAACAACGAGCCGATCGGCCGTCCAAGACAGATTTATACCGGATCGCCGAAAAGAGATTATATAGATATTTCAAACCGGTAATTTTTAAAATTAAATTTATAAATTGAACTCCACTTAACCGTGGAGTTTTTTATTCTGAACAAATGACCATACAAGAATTAAAATCCAGATTAACACTACCCATTATTGCTTCTCCAATGTTCATCGTATCTGGGACCAAGCTGGTAATCGAATGTTGTAAAAACGGAATTACCGGAACTTTCCCTGCTTTAAATGGAAGAACAACGGAAGCATTTGAAGAAATGTTGAAAGAAATAATTTCGGAATTAAATAAATTCAAACAGGAAACAGAAATCACTCCTGCTCCGTTCGGAGTAAATCTAATCGTCAACAAAACCAATCCAAGACTTTTGCCAGACCTGGAATTGTGTATAAAATATCAGGTTCCCATTATTATCACCTCTCTGGGTGCTGTAAAAGAGGTTGTAGACGCAGTACATAGTTATGGCGGATTGATTTTTCATGATATTATCAAAAAGCGTCATGCCGAAAAAGCTGCTGAAGCCGGTGTGGACGGAATCATCTGTGTATCGGCCGGAGCCGGCGGACATGCAGGAACAGCCAATCCTTTTGCATTGGTTAATGAAGTCAGGAAATTTTATAATGGTGCAATTGTCCTGGCCGGAAGCATCAATACCGGAAATGAAATCCTGGCTGCACAAATCGCAGGAGCCGATTTCGCCTATATGGGGACCCGGTTCATTGCGACTGAAGAATGTCTTGCTTCCGGTGAATACAAGCAAATGATTGTAAATTCGGGAATTGATGATGTGATTTATACTGATGGTGTTTCGGGGGTGAATGCTAATTTCCTCAAAAAAAGCATTGAAAAATCCGGTATTGACATCAATGAGAAAAAAGAAGAAGATTTTTCCAAATTGAGCGGCGAACATGCCAAAGCCTGGAAAGATATCTGGTCTGCCGGCCAGGGCGTTGCCGAAATTTCAGATATTCCAACAGTTTCGGGGTTAGTGGAAAGATTAAAATCGGAATATAAATTAGCTTTGGGCAAAGCAAAGTCTATTGAAGAAAATTTGAAATTCTGATGAAAACAACAAAGGAACTAATTGATTTAATCCATTTGGAACGACTTTCCGAAACAAGTTTCGAGGGTCACAGCATAACGGTCGGGAGTAAAAATGTTTTTGGCGGGCAGGTTTTGGCGCAGGCAATGAATGCCGCTTACAGAACGGTTCCGGAAGACCGGTTTTGTCATTCGGCTCATTGTTATTTCATTCTGCCCGGCAATCTGGAAAAATCAATTCATTACAAGGTTCAGCTCGTTCGTGACGGCGGAAGCTTTACAACAAGATATGTCTCGGCTGAACAAGACGGAAAATCAATTTTTGTTCTTGCAGCTTCATTTCAAATCAAAGAAAATGGATATGATTTTCAAGAAGATATGCCCGAAGTTCCGCAACCCGAGACTTTGCTTAGCTGGGAAGATATTTACCTGCAGACAAAAGATCTTCTACCGGAAAGTTTCGGGCGTTTTCTGAGTCTTGATCGTCCTATCACATTTAAGCCAACCATTATCAATAATCCGTTGGAAAAGAAAGATCTGCCTCCCTTTCAAAATGTTTGGTTCAAATTCAATGAGGTACCCGAAAATTTATCTGTTCAGCATTTTCAGGAAATGATGGCTTATGCTTCGGATTATAATATTCTTGTAACTGCCTTACAGCCAAATGCTTCAAAAGCTCACTTCGGCAATACACAAATGGCAAGCTTAGACCATGCCCTATGGTTTCATAGGGAACCGGAAGATTTTTCGGATTGGTTTCTATATAGCATAGACGTACCAAGCACTTCCAATGCAAGAGGTTTTACACGCGGAAAAATATACAGCCGCAATGGCATTTTAATCGCTTCGGTTTCTCAGGAAGGTTTAATGAGAAGTTTGATGAAATAATCCTGCTTCTGAATGGATTATTCTATTTTCATGTTTCTTTTTAAATAATATGCTTCGATTATTTCGGACATCGGATAGTCAAACCAATCGGTTTGTTTTTTGATTTTCAGGTCTTTATCCAATTCAAGCCAGATAACGAAACGGGTTCCTTCAACACTTTTCCCATTGTAAGTGTATGGCATGGTGGTTCCTTTCGCTACGATTGTAGAATCGTTGGACAGCAATTCATCTACTTTAATGGTCTGCTTTCCTGTAAATTTGAAATTCGGATCATTCCAGTTATAAAAACTTTCGTATAAAAATTTCGGATCGTCTGCTTCAGACTGGAAGTTTACATTTTCATAATGGAAATTTTTTGCATAAAATGAAATCATTTTATCTATTTCCGAACGTTTTGAGTAGGTTTCAAAAAAGCGTTCGCCGATTTGCCGTGTTTTATTCTCATTCGTACATGAAATAACAAAAAGAGCCAGGCAAAGAAGTACTGTTTTTTTCATTAATCCGGTATTCTTTTTATAAATTCTTCTTTCTCGGGGATTTGCAGGCTGTCATTGAGCGCAACCCATGTATCATTGTCTGAATAACCATAATATTCAACAGAAATATTTCCGCCTTTTGGCTCAAGTTTTATCACGGTCCCATCATTTACTTTGACCCAGCCCCCATGCGCTCTTTTCCCGTTTTCAAGCAGCTCAAAGCTCTCTCCGTCAAGCTTTAGCTCTATATCCTTTCCATTAATTTTACCTCTGAAAGTGCCTTCATAATCAATGTTTTCAATATTGATCTCAGAAGTTTCCTCTAAGTTAGTAATATCGCTTTTGCTCAATTCCTCTTTGGTGTTTTCTTCTTTCGAATTACATGAAATCAGCAAAAATGTACTGAACAACGTAATTATTAATTTCTTCATCCACAATCCTTTTGATTAATTTTGAACGGACTAATGCCGGGTTTAGTATGAAAAAACGCAACTTATTTTTTTACGAACATCTCCACATCTTCTTTAGAAACGGGTGTTCCGCCCAAGATCATCATTCTTTCCACCACGTTTCTCAATTCACGGATGTTTCCGGTCCAGTCAAATTTTTCCAGTGTTTTTATTGCTTCTCTGGAAAATTCTTTGGCCGGCATTCCCGATGATTCCGCAATCTGGATCGCAAAATGATTAACCAACTGCTCAATATCTTCCCTTCTGTCATTAAGACCGGGAACTTCAATGACAATTACTGCCAGGCGATGATAAAGATCTTCACGGAACCTGCCTTCACTGATTTCCTTACGCAGATCCTTATTGGTTGCCGCCAGAACACGCACATCTACTTTGATTTCCTTGTCTCCTCCCACTCTCGTTATTTTTCCTTCCTGCAAAGCACGCAAAACTTTTGCCTGTGCCGCCAGACTCATATCACCAATCTCATCCAGAAAAATCGTTCCGCCGTCGGCTAATTCGAATTTTCCTTCCTTGTCTTTATGTGCTCCCGTAAAGGAACCTTTAACATGACCAAATAGCTCACTCTCAATCAATTCAGAAGGGATTGCCGCACAATTCACTTCTATCAGGGTACGTTTATTTCTCGAACTTTTTTCATGGATATGATGCGCAACCAGTTCTTTACCCGAACCATTGGGTCCTGTAATCAAAACACGCGCATCAGTGTCGGCAACTTTGTCTATGATTTCCCTGATCTTATCAAGGGTATCCGAGCTTCCAACCATTTCATATTGCTTCGCTACCTTACGTTTCAGGGCTTTATTCTCTGTAGTTAGCTCTTTATTCTTTGTGATGAGGATCTTTTTGTCGAGCGCGTTCCTTACAGTGCTCAAAAAGCGATTCAAATCCGGCGGCTTTGAAATATAATCAAATGCGCCCTTTTTGATGCAGTCAACCGCTGTATCAATGTCGCCATGCCCGGAAATCATCAGAAAAGGCAGGTCAGGATTGAAGTCCAATGCTTCGACCAGTACCTGGACACCATCTTTTTTTGGCATTTTTATATCGCTGATGATTAAATCATAATTCGTTTCATGAATCATTTTCAATCCTGCTTCGCCATCTTCAGCTGCATCTACTTCATAGCTTTTATCTTCGTCCAGTAATATGTTCTTAATTACATTCCTGATGGCTGCTTCGTCTTCTATGATTAATATTTTTGGCATATTTTATTTTTGATTTACGGATTCCAAATATACTTGCAAAAAGTGAATTGATGAAATCTAAAGCTATTTCCTGAAAATAAAATAAACGGCCAAAACCAGAAAAACAAACCCGATAAGATGATTGGTTCTGAAAGATTCATTTTTAAAAACCAGAAGTGTAAATGCAGAAAACACAATTAAAGTAACAACTTCCTGAATGACTTTCAGCTGCCAGATGGTAAAAGGCCCTCCGTTTTCTTCAAACCCGATTTTGTTGGCCGGAACCTGTGCCATGTATTCAAAAAGGGCAATCATCCAACTGAATAAAATCACTTTCATCAGACCCATATTGGCAAACCACGAAAACTCCTTAAGCTTTAAATGCCCGTACCAAGCGAAGGTCATAAAAACATTTGATACGATCAAAAGCGCAATGGTGTAAAATGCTTTCATTTAAAACAGGATTAAAGTAGTAAAGATATTTCAGATTTTGATTGAGTTCTGAAAAATTTAAACACAAAAAAAGCCGCTGTATAAACGGCTTTTTCTGTGATCGCGACAGGATTCGAACCTGTGACCGTCTGCTTAGAAGGCAGATGCTCTATCCAGCTGAGCTACGCGACCCGGTAAAAATTAAAATCTCAAAACTCTGTTCACAAATTAAATTGCTACTTGAAATTTTGAGATTAAAAAAGTCGTCTTGGCAATACGTTTTTCGAACCATTTCTTGTCTGATTTGAAAAAACTTATTCTCTCTGCGCAAGAGTAATCTATTATTTTAAACTTTCCTTCCTATCAGAATGAGTAATAGAAAGCTTTTGGCTTCAAAATTTCAGTGGTGCAAATGTATTAGCTTTATAAATAATACGCAATTTTTTCTATGTTTTTCTCTAAAAGTTACCTACTGATTGACCTTTAACAGCTTGCATTACATAACCTAGGTACTTTCTACAACTTATACACTTTATGTTTATGAAACAGAGTCGAATTTCTGTTAAACACTGTTAGAATAAAATGCCTCCGGAATCGAATTAAGATTCAGATTATGTAGGTTTAATTCGTGTAAAAAACCCTTATTATTAACATAGTATGACTTGGATTTGGAGGTTGGATCTCCATAAGGAATGTCGTAAAAAACTATATTCAGTTCCTTTTCTAGAAGTTCTATTAGTTGTGGCTTCATAATTCTATAATAATCGGCATCTTGGTTGATAAATGGGTTTGTAGGAAAATGTTATAAAATATCAATCACATTTTCCTCACCAAACCATTCTTTTGCTTTCGCTATAACTTGAGCACTCGGATTATGGTAAAAGACAGCTAAATTCTCTTTTGCTCTTGTACAGCATACATAAAAAATTTTCTGAGTCCTTTCCAAAACACTTTGGGTACCACGATTTAAAAACAAGTATTCAAAGTTGTAATCATTCCATCGTCCATTGTCGAGGATTACCAGTACATTATCGAATTCAGAGCCTTTTGTTTTATGTTGGGTAGAAAACGGCGTTTGTCCTTCCAAATATTTATACAAATTTTGAAACTCACTGAATCTTACATCTTTCACCCGATTATATAAATACTCATTTTTTATTTTGAATGAATTGAGACTATCGTTATTACTAATGCAAATTCCTTTATCATTGGCATCATTGATAACATCTTCAATAGTTTTATCTCCAACACTATTGCTCAACTCTTCGATATTTTTCTTTAATGTTCTTTTATCGGCTATTCTTAAAATTCTATAACGATAATCTGTAGCTCTTAAAAACTCATTGAATTTCCCATTTTGATATAATGAAATGTTTGTCTGAATTTTAAACAGGTGCTTGATTAAGTTATCTCGCTTTGAACCTTTCTTGTTCTCATCATCTTCGTCTTGCTTTTTGTCATCTACCAAAGCGTCCTTAGTAATGTACATTTTTCTGACTTCGGAGAAAGGTTTATCCTTCAACTTGTCATATAATAATTTATTTGTCGGATCTGCTAATAGTATATCTTTTTTTAATTGTCTTTGTCTGTTCTTTAGTTGAAATTTGTCAACAACGCTGTCAAAAGTATCTTGTTCAAGTATTTCAATTTCAGGTTTATTATTTTTTTTGTTGTCCTTAATTTTGTTTAAGATATCTTTCTTTAAGCCCATAATGGGATCGCTATCATAAATATCCATTAAAGCTCTAAAACCCGCTTTTCCTGCTATTAAATTATGGGTAAGATTCAGTTCCTTAGTCTCTTTCGAATTTGAGAAATCCCAATCTGATTTATCTTGAAGATATTGCTTTACTCTTTCAATATCTCCATTACTGGAATACAAAAACAGAACGCTTCCGTCTTTTACGACACCACCAACCATATTAGGTGCATTATCATCTTTGGAAGGAACTTGTTCAATACTATCTGTGCGGAGTTGATTAGCTAAATCTATTATTTTTTGTGGATTTCTTCTATTCTGTTCCTTTTTTATTTCTTTAACTAAGCCATCTTCTTCACCTTTGTAATCATCAAGGTTACCAATTCCGTCATCGTATATGGATTGCATTGCATCTCCAAAGAATCCTATGATGTTCTTCTTCTTACTTTTATTAAAATGAGTTAAGAAGATCTCCACCACATATTTACTGGTATCTTGATATTCATCAATAAAAATGAATTTATACTTATCCTTTACAATATCACTGAGCTTAGGATACTTCTCAAAAACATAATTGGCTACTATCAGTATTTCATCGTGAGAGATAATACCCTCACGAATTCTAAGAAACTCTTTATACTGTATTCCTTTCTCTAAACCATCGAAATAATCTTCTGGAACCGGATTGACTTCTTCAATATTGATATCCGTTATGCTTTCATCATTCGCTAAGGAAACTAAAGCTCCTTTAAGTTCTTTCTGAAAGTGCTTGATGTTATCCCATAAAAAATCGTGTATGGTCGAAACATTTAAGTTCTTATGATTTACTCTTTCTTCAATCTCCTTTACCGCTGCATTTGTATAAGTCATACAAGCAATTTTTGCAGTAGGATTTTCTGCAATTGCCTGTCTTATGACGCTAACCAATGAATATGTCTTTCCGCTACCAGCACCGCCACTTAGAAGAAAGTTTCGACCTTCATCAATACTTTTGAATATTTCCTGTACTTCCTGTTCTAATTTTTGTCTGCCTTCAACCATAATAGTCCTTTATTGATATATTCCGGAATTTGCCAATTACTGAATTTCTCATCGCTATGGTAAAGAATGTCCAAAGCAAAATGGGTTTTCTTTTTTATACAGGAAGCCGCTAATTCATACGGACTGGTGGTATCATTATCAAATTCATCAATATTTTTCAATCCGTGAAATGTAGCCTTATTTGTTTTAATGAAGTTTCTATTTAAATGAATAAAAGCATCCTCAAAACTTCTGGCGTGATAAGTAAGCTCTTCTTGTTGGTAGCAAATACAAACATCCGCATCACCCAATGAAATTGTTCTTTGCTCTATAGTTAAAACTTTCAGTTCATCCCAAGAAGCTTTGGAGAAAAAATGAGTGAGTGCAACATTACTTGTTCCAATTCCTACATTAACCGCACAGGCCTCTATTACTACTTCACCTTTCTTGTTTTTATTACCTATATCACCTTTGGAATCTATGTCCGTTATAATAAGGCTTTTTATACCTAAAAAACTGATGAATTTTTCGAATATTTTCGAATATGCTCCAACCTCAATAATAGATATGTTTTGAGATAATAATGGTAGAAATTTATCTTCAATACCTTCAACCTTTAAACGAGCCTCTTCTTCAATATCGACCTTTCTCATAAAAGTGGGAATGAGAATTCTTTCGGTATCTCCTTCAATTAAAATTGCTTTATCTGCAAAGAATACTTCAGCTCTACTAATAGTCAGGTATTGTTTCAAAAAATCATACTGATCTGTATTAATATTGTAATCTTCTTTTAAATCCTTGAGGTTTTTTGCCTCTACATTATTTTTTCCTTGAATCTTTAGATATTTAATATCATCGAAATCGCTGTCAGCAACTATGTGAGAGGAATGTGTCGTGATAATATGTTGTAATGTTCGATTTTCTCCATCTTCTCTTTTTACACCTTCACCAAGCAACTTTTTTATGTTTTTTATGAAAACGTATTGCATCTGTGGATGTGTATGAGCTTCGGGCTCTTCGATAAAAAGCAGATTGATATCTGCAGGCTTTTTGTCCTTCTCCCGCTTAAATTCCTGAACTAGAATTTCTATTTCAAAAATCATACTTATCAGGTTCATATAACCTAATCCGTTATAATGTTCAGGCAACTTATGTTCATCGTGTGTATAAACAACGGTTGTATTACCTTCCAATAACTCCCGATGCTGCAAAGTTGAAATGATTGAGATTTCAGATTCATTTATTCTGATGCCTCCAAAATTTTTCACCTTTTCGATAACGCTATTAAACAAGCTTCCATAAATCTCTGTAAGTACTTTATCTGTTCCTGCGAGCTGATCTTTAAAATCTTCAGTAGCTTGATTTTTCTCACTACTATCTTCTTTTTTCTTATAGAGGTTTGAAGTTTGTCGGGACAAGGTTTTATCGACTTCTTTATTCGTTACATCACGCCTTGCACTTATATATTTAAAGCTTACGATATCTTTGATACCTATTAGTTCTTTATCTAGATTAATAAAAACTTTCTCATCGACCGTCTTGGTGGTGATATTGTATGCAAGTGATTTTTTTTGAATTTTAAAATAATTCCCAATATTCTTTTGTAAGAACTCTTTTAAGCCTCTTATCTCATAATCTGAACCGTTCTTTTTAGCGTTTACTTTTTTAACGGACTCATTTGCTACGAATGCTTCGACATCTGATTTTAAATTTATAAAATCAGTATAGCTTAGTGTATATTCAAATCCTAATACTATTATGTTATTATCTGGATCTAAATCCATTAAAATCCTACTCACATTTGAAAGATTGTCGGTTTCCTCATATTGTATAAACAATTTCATTTTTATGCCAATAGGTTCAAATTCTTCAGGAAAAGGATCTGCTTCAAACAATGCTTTTAGCTCTTTTTTAAATTCTATATTTAAATCTTCAAAAGAGAATTTGCTTTTTTCATTAATAAACTTGTCTAGTACTGATAGTATAGAAGTTTTTCCGGTATTATTTTTCCCGATAACCAACGAAAGATCTTTCTCTATATCTATTGAGAAATCCCTTAATAATCTAAAGTTCTGAACTTCAATCTTGAATATTTTCACGGTGAATTAGTATAATGGATTATATCATTTTCGATTGTTTCTTCTGTTGGATAATTTTTTCCAGATACCTCTTAATGTGTCCACATCCGCTCTGTTAAATTCTAATTGGTTAATCAATAGTTCATTATCAATAATATCCAGCACTTCTTCAATATTTCTATTACGCATTAAAGCATCGATTTCTTCGAAATTAATCATATGATTTTCCCTTAAAATAGGTAAGGGAAGTTCTTCTATTTCAGATGGTTCAAAAGTTAAAACGCCTCCGCCATAACTTCTTCCCATAATTTCAGAAAAAGCAAATGTCAGTGAGTTTAGATAAGATAAGGCAACTATCTCAGCATTTGCACCATTTTTAAAACGTACTCTATGGATTGTGTCGGTAGATGATGCACCTGTATTATTTACAATCAATTTAGGATATTCTCCGACCTGGCGTAATGCAAATGCATCTGGAGACCATAACGATGGTGTGATATACCAAAGCTTTCTGATCTTGCATTTATACCCCGTATGATATTCCTTCTCCTCGCCATAAGAAATATATTCTTTAACAGCCTTTGGCTGCTTTGAATACTCTTTTGCCTCAGGTAAGAACAGATGAACAGGATATCCTGCTGCTACATTCGCTTCAAAATCAGTTTCATCATAAACAATGCCTTTCAAATGAGCAGACTTTCCAACAACTCTTGTAGTATATGGTTGTAATTTCCATTGGGAAACAGTTTCCTCATTCATCATAAAAAACTCATTTCTTCCCGTTACTATGCCCACATCTACATCCATCACATCAAAAGAAGGATTTATCCTCTCATCAGCTTTAATACGTCGTAATAATTGTATTTCATTCTCATCCAGAAAATACTTTGTCCATTTTTCAGTAGAATGATCCAGCGATTTAACTTCTATGTTTTGTATCTGATCAAGGTTAAGAGCTTCAAGTTCTTTTAGATCATTTACCTCAATAACTCTTACGCCTCTATTTTCTTCCACATCTTTTTCACAAAGAAGTAATACAACCTCTTGCTGAATATCACTAAATACAAGCTTTTTAAAAGTTACTATCGTAATGCGAGAAAAGAAATTTGAAAGGAATACTCTGGTTTCAGCGGCATATTTTACCTGAAATAATTCCGCTGGAATAACCATTCCTAATTTACCGTTTGCTCGTAATTTACTTGCTGCAATAACTAGAAAAGGTACCCATATGTTAGTTAATTTATTAGGACGAAGTTCCATTTCTTGCATCATCTTGATAGCAAGATCACGATGCTCTTCTGGGAAGTTTTGATAACGAATAAAGGGAGGATTTCCAATGACTACATCATATCGAGCATTTCCGTTTTTTTCTATAATAAAATTAAAGAAGTCATCATTCGTAATTGTATCTGAATTCAGTCCGTACTTTGCAGCTCTTTTTTTAGATTTTTCCGCCTCAACTTCTAATAATTCTACTCCTTGGATTAAACCATATAGTTGATTATCCTGAACCCCAAGCTCTTTAAATCTTTTAATTGCCGACTCTATAAAATTACCGTCACCACAGCTTGGCTCTAACACTTTTTGCATAGGATTAGTTATTGCCCATTTGCAAATAAAATCTGCAATAGGCTGTGGAGTATAGTATCCACCTCTTAATTTTTTAGAATCAATATTTTCAATAACTTCTGTACTCATTTTAATCTTCGCTTATAATATTGTTTAACATTTCATCACTCATTACCACGTTTACATCTTCATCTGAAATGTTATATAAAGTATTTATTTGTTGTATCAAGTTGTTAGATAAAATACCCATCTTGCGTATTAATATATTCCGCTTGGTATATATAGTTTCTTGATTAATTGCTGATTTCGTGTTTATTAGCTGTTTTACCGTTTTTACGATGTCATCGTGTTGCCGTTTTTCATCCGGGTTGTCAAAATCAATTTTCCTTATGGGAAGGTTTTCAATAAACTGTTTTCCGTGAGAATAATAAGCCCCTCTGAATTCACTTGCTCCAGACTTCACCATTGCTTCAATAACAGGATGTGCCAAAATCCCTAAAATATAAAATAGGGAATAATCTGAGTGAGTAAATAAAGAGTAATAAGGACCATTACCACCCCCAGTAAATTGGAGATTATTTTGATCATATACATATCCAGGTTTTGTAGAAAGTACAGACCAAATTAGTTTAGGTGTATTATGGAATCGGGTTAAACTTTGTGATCTTCCAAATTGATACCATTTAGGTTCCTTGCTTCCATTGATGCTTCTTTTAGAAAGCGGTATTTTAAATGTATTTAAGTAAGCCCAGGCAAGGGGATAGTTTTGTTCAAAATACTTTTCTGTAAAAACTTCTGCTTTTCCGCCTACAATAGTATAAGGAAATATCATTTTAGCGTTATGTTCAACCGTATCAAACAAACCAAATGATAAATCATAGAGACAAGGTTTACAAATATCCTTTTCTACTTCATACTGTATCCCCTTAGATTCAAAAAGATAGGTGTTTTCTGTTTCCGCTACAGGTTGAAATATGTATGTTTTATCAGCACTAGTTTGTAAACCAACGGCAATTTCAGCAATAAAATGAAGGGCAATTACATTACCACTTCCAATTCTTTCAAAGATAGCCTCTGTTGGTTTTGAAACAAATACCCAAGGTAAAGACTGATATTTATTACTCAGATAATTGTCGTAATGTATAGCACCAACAGATAAATCCGATGTTATTCTTCTGATTCGTTTAAAATAAAATTCTTCTCTTTCTTTTTTATCCAAAATCAGAATAGCTGTATAAGTACTTCTATTGGGAAATACTTGTGTTACTCCGAAATGAAGAATCTTAAATAATGAAGCATTTTTGGTAATAAAGCTTCTTAGGGATTTTCCACCTTTTACAATAAAGAATTTATGAGGAACAATATACCCCAATACCCCATTATCATTTATCAAATTTATTGCTCGCTGAATAAATAAGTAATATTTATCAAAAGCTTCAGAAGTAGCTACCGTATATCCGGAGATGTCGCTCTGGAAATAATCAATTTCTTCTATTGAATATTTGACTATATTCTGAATTCTCACATAAGGAGGATTTCCTACTAGAGCATCAAAACCATTGGTTTCAGTTAAAAAAGGGAACTCTTCTAACCAATTGAAAGGTTTTAATTTAAAAAGAAGCTCGTCATTGTCTATTGCATCAGAATTATATTCAAAATAGGTGTCATCAACTAACGAATTTCCGCATTTGATATTTTCTTCCAGATTCGGTAAAACCTTTTGTTTGTATTTGACTAAGAAATTATCAATAGAGCCTGCATTTTCATTCTCTAATAACTTAAGTAATAAACTAAATTTGGATACTTCAACAGCATACGGATTGATATCAACGCCAAAAATATTAGCCGTTATAATTTGATGTTTCGCCTGTAGCGTAAGGTGGTATGACCCATCAAAAGATTGATAAATGATCTCATCATTGGTTATGCCTTGAGAGACCAAACCAACAATGTTTGTTTCAATTAAGTAATCATAAACTGAAATCAAAAATGTTCCAGAACCACAACAGATATCAGCTATTTTTAGTAATTGGATTTCATCTAGAGATTTACCATTTATTAATGAAGATAATGTTTCCTCAATAATACTTTTCACCACTAACTTAGGAGTAGGTACCACTCCGTTAGAAGCGGCAACTTCTGGTTCTTCAACTATAAAAACTTGGTTTTCTTCACCTATAAATATTTTACTTCCCAAATACCTTTCATAAATCTGACTGAGGATTGTAGGATCCACGATTGAAAAATCATATGGACTTTGAGGATAATAAAGTTCGTTGAAAATCTGGATGAGGATTTCTGAGTTGAGATTTATTTTTAGAGAAAAAATATCTTCAATAAAATCGAATAATCCCGAATTATATTTTTTATCAGAAATTCTAAATAACTTCTTTAATTCATCATAATTCTTGATTTTTCTTAAAGTCTCAAACTTCTCTATTTCTCTATCTTCACAAATTCTGAGAAAAACAATCCTGTTAAGTAATCGTTGTATTAAAAAGTTGATTTCCTCATTATTAATTTCAGGGTTACTAGCGACAACATCTTTTGCTAAACTTTCTCTCCAATGCTCAATTTGTCTTAAAAATTCATCATCAAAAGTTGTTGTTTCTTTTTCAGTAAGGGAGAAATACTCTTCAATATATCCGTTAGCAATGGACTCAAAAGATAAAAGGTCATAAAGTTCATCAAAGAACTTTTCAAACTCTGAATAATGGAATATCTTATATCTTGCAATACTTACACCATCTTTTACATTTGGTTTATAACGACAATCATATACTACAAGTGTTTCAAAATTTGTTAGAATAGAAATACCTAAGTTAGCATTCCACCCATATCTTCGAGTCTGAAAAGCAGCTTTATTATCTTTACTTAAATCTATTGAAGCTTTCTTTGCTTCAACAAATACTTTTCTTATACCCTGAATCCTAAGCGTATAATCAGGATTTTTCTTTGTGATTACATCTTCATCGTCAACATCAATACTTTCTTCTTGAATAATATCACGCAAAAACTGAGATTTTCCTTCTTCATTATCGACATCCCATCCGAAAGTCTTTAAAAGGGGATTAAGAAAATCTATACGAAGTTGAGCTTCTTTATATTTATCTGTTTTGTAAACAGCATATTCTTTATTGAAAGCCGCAATTAACGTTTTCAACTGTTGAAAACTATCCAGTTTATTTCGAGTAACTACATATGCCATTTTACTAACTTTTATTTTTTGTTGCTTTTAAGTATTTAACTCTTTGCTCTGCTACTTTTAAAGCTTTTTCTCCCAGATCTTCATCTTGGATCTCGTATATTATCTTGTCACTAAGAAAAAGCACGAGTAATTCGTCCGTATTATAATTATAAATATCCGCAAGCTTTAAGACTACCTCTTTAGATAATTTACGTTCGCCTCTTTCCATTTTGCTTAAAATAGCAACATCAATATCAAGCATTGCAGCTACTTTTCTCAATGGTAAACCATTTTCTTCCCGAAGATATCTAAGCTTTTCACCGATTGTTTCTGTTGACATATTATATATTGACAGTTTGTGTCAAAAATAGGTAAATAATATTTCTAAAACCAATTTTTTGATACACTTTGTTTTTACAACTAGCACAGACAAGCTAGTGCAAAAGAGATATTCTCAACCACTTTTGAAATTATACATAAACAAATGTAAATAAGGTAATCAGATCACACTTTAATAAATTTATTGTATTAGGAATCAAAACGGACAAATACATTATATAATATGAAAACAGCCTATTTATATATCCGTGTAAGCACGGATGAACAAAAGAGAAGAGGATACTCCTTACCAGAACAAGAGGATCGGCTATTGAAATATTGTGAGTACAACAATATTGAAATCAAAGGGATTTATCGTGAAGATTTCTCAGCCAAGACTTTTAACCGTCCTGAATGGAAAAAGTTAATGACAGTCATCAAAAGCAAGTCATCAAAAGAAGACAGACATATACTATTCATTAAATGGGATCGATTTAGCCGAAATATTGAATACGCTTATGAGATGCTTGGGATACTTCGAAAATACAAGACAACAGCAATGGCCATTGACCAGCCTTTGGATCTTTCAGTACCGGAAAGTACGGTTATGCTTGCAGTTTATTTATCCGTCCCAGAAGCAGAAAACAGTAGAAGAGCTTTGAATACGGCAGCCGGTATTCATCGGGCAAAACTGATGGGCAGATATCCCAATAAAGCTCCTTTCGGTTATATCAATCTGACAACCGTAGACGGTAAAAAAATTATCGCCCCTAAGCAACCGGAAGCAGACATTATAAGATGGGCGTTTCAACAACTTGCTAAGAATATCCATAAGATTGAGGACGTGCGGAAAATGGCCGAAGATAAAGGATTGAAATGTTCCAGATCACATTTCTTCAGGATTATACGCAACCCTGTTTATTGTGGTCTTGTTCCAATAAAATTTAATTCCGGTGAACAGGATATGGTAAAAGGAATACATGATCCGTTAATCTCAGAAGCAATATTTTACGAGGTTCAGCGAATTATTAAAACAAAAAGAGTGATAACCGCTAAAGAAGATCTTCTGAAAGCTACGTTTTTTCTACGAGGAACATTGGAATGTCCTTATTGTAAACGAAAACTCAGTGGAAGCTTTTCCAAAGGTTCCACAAAGAGATACCCATACTACCATTGCTATGGTAAATGTAAGACAAGAATTAATGCTTTCTTTCTCAACGACTGTTATCAGAGAGAACTTCAACAATTGGTACTCTCGGATAAAATGGCGGATCTTTTTAATCTCATTTTAGAAGATTGGAATATTAGCACAAACAAAACAGTGTATCTAAGTAACCGAAATCTTGCAGTAAGAAAATTAAAAGAACAAGAATCACTTCTTTCTGAAGCCAGAAAGCTATTTGTAGTCGGAGTACTGAAGCTTGATGATTATAGCAATATAAAAAAAGAGTACCAAGCTAATTCTAGATGTTTGAAAAGGGAGTTGCAGGATATTAATATAAAAATAGGACGTATTGAACAGCAAAGCCAGACGGGACACAAATCACATGTAGATGTTTTTCAGGGATTTCCAAACTTGGATACTGCGGATAAAAGACATCTTGTCAATCTGATCCCACCGCTTAAAGTTGATTTTCAAACAGGAAATATGATTTTGGGGCTGAATAGTGCATTGTCAAAAATATTGGTAACAAAAAAACAGATAATAAAACAAAAAATATGAACTTTATCGACAAAAAGGTTTCTGTCCAACAAACAATTGCGACATTGGCACAGCAAGGTATCCATGTAGACGATGAGGAAGCAGCTATAATATTAGAGTTTCTTTATCTATTGGCAAAGAATCACAAGAAAATCGAAAAAGATGAAAATACCGAAACCTTAACAGGAATTCGAACTTCTGAAGAAATGCGTTAAAAAGAGAATTAAATCAGTTTTTCAAACGATCTGATACTAAAGTCAAAAGATCTGGATTGCCAAAATCGAACTATAAATGACCAGACAGTAACAGCCTGGGTCACAGATTTTTATTGGCATAAAAAAAGGAGACAACCATTATTTAGTGTCTCCTTAAGTCGGGGTGGCAGGATTCGAACCTGCGACCTCCTGGTCCCAAACCAGGCGCGATGACCGGACTACGCTACACCCCGAATATTTCAAGTTGCGGAGAGACAGGGACTCGAACCCTGGCGACGGTTTCCCGTCGACAGATTAGCAATCTGCTCCGTTACCACTCCGGCACCTCTCCAACTTATGTTCCTTCTGAAACAAAGCGGACGCAAAATTAATCCTATACTTTGTCTTATGCAAATACTTTTAAAAGTTTTTTATTTTTTTTCATAAATTTCTTTTTAACTATTTTTGTTTCAATAATCTATATTTAAATCTCGTGAAAAAACCTTCATTTATTGTCCTGATTCTCTCATTTATCATTGCTTCCTGTGCATCTCAGCCTCATAAAGTAGTGAAGCAGGTTATAAGAGATACGGTAATTGTCAATACAATTACCGAAAAATACGAATCGGCAAGGATAGCCAAATTAGATAAAAGTGTCATTTCGACTTCTCATTATCCGGCAGTCGGGCAAGATGAAAGAGTACGTTTCCTTATCCTTCACTACACTGCGCTGGACAATTACAGATCGCTGGATGTTTTAACGCATCAGGAAGTAAGTGCTCATTATCTTGTTCCCGATGATTTCACAGATTCCATTTATGTTTTGGTAGATGAGTCAAAACGTGCCTGGCATGCAGGCGCAAGCTACTGGAAAGGAATCAATAATATCAATTTTTCTTCCATCGGAGTTGAAATTGTCAATAAAGGTTATACAACGACAACCCCTGTAAGCGGAAATCCAGATTTGGCCACTACTGAAAGATATTTTTATGATTTCCCTCAAAAACAAATTGACAAGGTTGCCGAACTGGCCAAAGACATCATTGACCGGTATAAAATTGAACCTGTCAATGTTTTGGCGCATTCCGATGTTGCTCCGGGCCGCAAACATGATCCGGGTCCGAAATTCCCATGGAAAAAACTATATACGGATTACGGAATCGGCGCATGGTATGAAGGCGTTCAGAAAAATATGTATCTGTCACAATTCCCATATGCTGACACAAATACCCCTGCCTTTATTCTCTCGGTGCAGAATGACCTGGAAAAATATGGCTATGAAATTCAAAAAACAGGGATTTGGGATGAACAGACCAAAAAAGTGATTACCGCTTTTCAATATCATTTCCGACCGGAAAGATATAATGGAATGATGGATGCCGAAACTTGGGCGATTCTAAAAGCACTGATCTTAAAATACAGAAATAAGTAGTCGATGAAAAACTGGATCTTCCTTGTTTTATTTGGTACACTGACGAGTTCATTCGGTCAAAATTTTGAAAAATTTTCCGATGAAGAGAAACAATTCATCCTATCAAGTTCAACCGAAATGATGCGGGTTTACAATCGGATAAAAGTTACAGATTCAATTGTGTTAACATCGATTTCAAAGCCGGTCGATCCAATCAATAAACTCACAGAAATATTAGCCGTCCGAATGTTGCTTTCCGTACAGCACGAAGGTGGTGTCGGAATTGCTGCACCACAAGTAGGGATCAACCGCCGTATGGTTTGGGTACAACGTTTCGATAAAGAAAACAAACCCTTTGAATTGTTCATCAATCCGGAGATCCTCTGGCATTCAGATCTCACGCAAAAAGGCCCAGAGGGCGATTTATCTTTTGATGAAAGAGGTTTTGTGATGCGTTATTATGCTGTCCAGGTTCAATATCAGAATTTAAAAGGTGAATTCATTACGGAAATGCTGGAAGGTTTTACTTCGGTTATTTTCCAGCATGAACGGGACCATCTGGACGGGATATTGCTTACGGACAGAATTGATGAGCAAAAATCGTTAAACTTTGAGCAGGCTTCAGGAAAATCCGATTTATATTTTAAAGCTAATTAAGATTCTATGACTATTTTTGCGGCTATGTTCCAGTTTAAATGCTACCGCAGATTTATTTTTCAGTTTATTATCCTTTCATTTCTTCCTTTGATGGTTTTTGCCCAGGAAGAAAAAGCTTCAGCTTTTGTTATGGAATCCCTGACCTACAAATTTCATTCGAAATGGAATGCATATATCGAAATCCAACAGCGTGCACTGGAGGATTTACCAACAATTGATTATTATGAGTTCAAGGGGGGTGTCACTTATTTCATTACTCCCCAGCACCAGCCATTCATCGGTATGGGACGGTATGTTACATATAAAGACGGAGATGCTAGCCGAGAGGAATTCCGAATGTGGATTCAGTATGTTTTTTCCCACAATCTGGGCAGAATTAAATTTGAACATAGGGGACGTGCGGAACAGCGCTTTTTCCATAATCCTCAAACCGATGAAAACACAACTGCCAATCGTTACCGTTACCGGCTAAACATCAGCGCTCCGGTCAACAATCCGAAAATGCAACCCAAAACATTTTTTCTGAATACTTTTAATGAAATCTTTTTTGTAAATGAATCTCCTTCCTTCGCCCGTAACCGGTTTTATTTTGGAGGGGGTTACCAATTCAGTAAATTGTTTACGCTGGGATTAGGGTATATGAATCAAAAAGAGTTTTCAGACAGCGGCGATAAAATCTATCATTTCGCTTATATGGCTTTAAATTTCACCATCGGGAATTCATCTAGTAAAGAACAGGTGCCTCATACTCCGGTCGCAGATTAAGAACCTGTCTTAGATTATAGGATATTTTGCAGCATAATAGAATTTTCTGTCAAAGAATATAAGCTAAAAAGAATCATAATCAACTTGCAGGATGATTTTAGATAGGCTTTGGGGCAAGACTTACAACGAATTTCTATTTACATAATCATGGAACATATCTTTATACTGATCTGAGATTGTAATGCGCTTGTCCCTGATAATGGCCTGGTTGCGCTCAATGGATTCAATTCTGTTCAATGCAATAATATAGGAACGATGCACCCGCATAAATTTAGACGACGGCAATTCCTCTTCCAGCTTTTTAAGGCTCATTAATGTCAGAATTGGTTTCGGATTCCCTTTCAGCCAGATTTTGGCATAATCTTTTAATCCCTCAATCAAATCAATTTCTTCAAGTTCTATTTTGATTTGCTTGTATTCCGATTTCACAAAAAGAAATTTCTTTTCTTCAGGCTTTTCCCGCAGAGGCGCAACGGTCTGCGACTGATTATTCCTAATCAGCTTAAACCATTCGTGGGCTTTAAAAGCCGCTTTCAAAAATTCTTCATAGTTAAACGGCTTCAACAGATAATCCAATGCTTCGACTTTAAACCCCTCCACTGCGTATTGGTCAAATGCTGTCGTAAAAATAATTTTGGTTGTTTTGGGAATGATTCGGGACAACTCAATCCCGGTTAAGTCAGGCATCTGAATATCCATAAAAATAACATCTACTGTATTTTGAGCCAGATATGTGACAACTTCAATTCCGTTCAAAAATTTGGCCTTCAAGTCCAAAAACGGAGTCTGATCGGCATACTTTTCAATCAGCATAAGTGCGATTGGTTCATCATCAACAACTATGCACGATATTTTTTCATTCATCATCCATCAAAATTAAAAAGGATATTCCAAATGAGTAAAAGTTAAGAGGTCTTTTAATTTTTTACCTTCGGAATATCCTGAACTATAAAAACTTAAACTAACTTTTCTATTTTGTATTAATAATTAACCGTGTCGAATGATCATTTCCATCATCATTAATCTTGAAAATATATTTTCCCGGATAAATCAGCTCCAAACGTTTCCGTAAGTTTTCCAATCCGATTCCGGAGCCACTTTTATCATCATCTGACTTGGAAAAATTCTTGTTTTTCGAATAAAAATTCACTATACCGTTTTCTTCTTTCAGCTCAATTTCAATTTCAGACTCTTCGGTCGCCGAAACACCATGTTTAAAAGCATTTTCAATCAAAGAAATAAATAAAAGGGGCGCAATTTTTACAGAAGCAGGCACATTGCTGAAATTACTTTTTACCGTGACATTGTCAGAAGAACGAAGATTCATCAGTTCAATGTATCTTTCCAGAAATTCTATTTCCCTTTTTAATTCTACTTTTTCTGCATTGGACTCGTATAAAAGATAACGCATAAGCTTTCCGAGAGAATGAATGGTTTCTTTAGCTTTATCGGGAGAAATATCGACCAACGAATAAATATTATTCAAAGAATTGAAGAAAAAATGCGGCTGAAGCTGGTATTTCAGATGTTGTATTTCTGACTGCAGTTTAATGTTTTCCGCCTCCTTTTTGTCGGCCTCAATCTTCAGCCATCTTTCTCCCATTTTGAGAGCAATGGAGAAAATCAACGGAATGATAAGCGACAATGTGTCCAAATAAATAAAGAATTTCCTCGGGGGCAACATTATCTGTTTAATTGGGACCTTACTTGCATTGTTCAACATATCAATGTCTAATCTCTTTGGGAGAGAAATTTCTGAATCCGGCCTCATCGCAGCATCCATAAACAAATTCATCAGGATCATCTGTTTGAGCAAAATTAAAGCGGCAAACAACATAACGTTTATCAGAAAATAAACAACAAATTGTTTTCTTAGTAAAAAACGTCCGATCAGAAATAAATAATTTGCATAAAAAACAATTGCACACAAAATCAATGGCCCTAGCGTATGCCTGACGGACCTTTCCAATGCCAGTGCATCATTATTGCCTGATGAAAGTAAAAAAGGCAGCACAAACAGTACTATCCAGACCACAAGGTGGATAGCCGTAATCGTTAGTTTATTTAATTTATTCATATCGTAATGCTGTTATGGGGTTCTTTTTTCCGCCGGTAAAATTGCGCTCCGGTAAACAATGATGAAATCACTATTTTTCCCGCAGGGTCAAAAGTAGAAATTAATTCCTGTTGCGAAGGGCTCACTTTTCAAAAGTCCGTTGGTTATAATATATTTCTAAATATGATAGACAAATACCTGAATTCTCAGGACAGATAACCAGGTTTCATCTATTTCGATGTTTTTATCATCAACTCTAATTGATGTATTTCTTGACAAACCAATTTTCGAATCCGCTAAAACTTATAGTGAATAAATGGTAAGTATCTTTGACATAAGAATCGCTGATCCATCCTCTTTTTGTAAAGCTATAACCTACATTCATGGTCATGCCCGATTGTGTAACAGGTATTCCCAATCCAAATGAGGCGGAAGCTTTGTCAACCTCTTCATTCACAATTTTGAAATTGCCGGTACTGTAATTGAGCCCTACCCGGTAAGATATTTTCTTATAAAATTCCTGATATATCAATCCTTTGGGCCTGAATTCAGCGCCGACTGCGAAAATATTCTCATTTTTATGTCTTTCAGAAGTACCGGTATATTCCAGCTTGTCCCATTTCTTATTTGCGTAATCCGCGGTTACCGTCCACTTTCTCCCGATTTCCAAAGCAATCCCCACCCCTGTTTCCATCGGCAGGTAAACATTTCCTTTGACTTCTTCCACTGTTTCTTCCTGCGAAGCACTTGACAGGATTGTCCGGGTAATTGTTTCTGTGTTTTGCGCGATCTTGGATTTAAAATTGAGTATTCCTCCAAAGGTAAAGCCTAAATTTTTATCAAATTTATGCCTGTATTGCATACCCAGCCCAAAACCGATTCCCGAATAACGATTGTCTTTTTCCACTACAAAATCAGTCATGGTTTCAGAATTCACATTAATTCTATGGGACTGATCTACAGAGCCAAAAAAGTAATTTATAGTTCCACCAAGAGATAAATTATCGTTTAACTGATAACCTAGAGAGGAGTAAACGCGGCTGATCCCTCCTTCCCCTTCCAAAATAACGGGATAATCAGAAGCGGTTCCTTCCAGAGGAATAGTTGTACTGATTTTATATTTGGATTGTGAAACCGGCTCCATACCCATTGATATGGCAAAATGGTTATTCAGCCGGAGACCGACTGCCAAATTAGAAAGTCCTCCGTCAACTCTCGTCTCCCGGTCTGAGCTGCTTTCTGAAATATTGACAGATCCCTGCACTCCGAGATCATAAAGAAACGTAGATCCGGAAATGGCCGTAACAGATGCAGGATTCCGGCTGTTTAAATAAATCCCTGAACCCAAAGCAATCCCGGTTTGCCCCATGGTATTGTAACGGCTTGTATTAAATGATTCGGTTGCACCAATCCCAAAATAAGTATAAGGAGAAACGGCTCCACTTTGAGCTATAGCTTTTATGCTGATCAGATGGATAATTACCATCCAGTAAAATCTTACTTTCATTTCGTCAGTATGTTAAAATATTAATGTTTAATTGCAGCCGGTTAGCAGAATAATCACTGTTTCCAAAAACCATCCGGTCAAGGGATTGGGCAGGATATGTTGTCGGATAAATCAGGAGCGTGTAGTCATTGTCTACATCAGATCCAAGTTCAGATTGTATAAAAGTCGTAAGAGGCACCAGAAAATAATTGTCTTCCTGAAACTGGCTGTCTATATAGGGTTCTATGGCTATTTCCTCTCCCGATCCATCTGTGAAACTACCAATAAGGTTATCTAAATGATTCCCCTGATAATAATTCAAAGTCGGCGGTAAATAATAAGGATATAAATAAGAATTATTGACAGGCCGCAAAAACATTTGTGCAGACATCAGCTTTAAATTCCCGCTTATACCATAGAGGCTCTTTACATAGGGAATTTCGATCCTTGTAAAAATCCCGAGCCCTGACTGAATAAAAGACATATTACCGGTTTGTTCACTGGGCAAAGGATTATCGGGCGACAAGCCTTGTAAAGGTGTTCCTGTAAAGTCGGTGCTGATCTGATTGAACTGATATAATGTGTTCAATGAAAAATCAAAATATTGTGCATCTGCCACATTTCCGTCTTCACTCTGGTAATGGTAATAAATCCTGAATACGGGATTTGTAATCAATTCTCCTGAATTTGTAATGATGGAATCCGATTCTTCCATTGAAAAACGGATAATGGAATTGGCTTCTTCAGGGGAGTCAAGCGAGAATCCTTTAAAGTGAGTAACAAAGCTTTCCTGGTCTTCCAAATCTTGCTGCTGTAAATAATTAAACAAATCTTCACTCAATGAGTTTTCCACCTTGATTCTCACATAAGCATTTTCAGTATTGGGCTTGGGGTAAATTGTAGCATTTCCAACAACTGATTCATTAAAATTTATTTGCGAGGTATTATACAGGTAACCTGTTTCAGAATTCATCCTGATACGATTATCGAGCTTATGAAGATTTAGCTTATAGGGTTGTAAAGTATCTCCGTAATAATAATTATCATATCTTAAAAGCAGTGCAGCCGAATCATAAATCGCCTCACCATCAATGACAAGCTCGTTTGGATTAACCTGAAAAAATGTTCGCGCCTCTATCTTCCCGAAAAGAGGATCACTGTGCTTCCCTACCAATAATTTTGACTGTCCGGAAGTAACGGTTGAATCCAGCTGAATCGTATAGGTCTTAACTGTAAGGGTATCGATCATAAATGAACTTAAATAAGGAGAAGTCCATTCATTTCCTATTTCATAGACCTCGGAATCATCTTCGCATCCCAATAAAAAACAGGACAATAACACAATTACGCTTAATATGATCAGGGAGAAGTTTTTATATATGGAACACATAGAATTAAGAGAATTTCAGCCAAAACTATTGGTGGCATGCCTGAGTCAAAAAAATAATAGATTAACAGACTTGTATAACCGACCGGATGCTCAATTTAGAGGACAAATAATTTAATCGATTTTTTCAGTTCATTTATCTAACTTTTTAAGGTATTCATCTATTTGCTTAAAACGTTTTGAAGCATCATGGCTTTCTTTGGAAAGAATTTAATAAATAAAAAAATGAAAATACAATCGAGCATTTTGCTTTTAGCCTTATCAGCATTGTTTATGAGTTGTTCCAATGATGATGACGATACTTTACTCGGGAACTGGGTGCGTGTATCTGACTTTGACGGAATGCCCAGGGCAAACGCCTCTGCTTTTGTTCTAAATGGAAAAGGATACCTGACCACCGGTTATGACGGAGAATATTATTACAACGATCTATGGGTTTATGACCCGGATTCCAACAACTGGACTCAGCTTGCCGATTTTCCCGGCGTCAAAAGAAGCTCCGCAGTAGGATTTGCCACGTCTACCAAAGGATATGTGGGTACAGGCTATGACGGCTCCAATAAATTAACAGATTTTTATTCATATGACCCTGCTTCCAACACATGGAGTTCAGTCGCCGATTTCCCCGGTACTGCACGTTATTCAGCCCTTGCTTTTGCCATAAATGATACAGGCTACGTAGGGACTGGTTACGACGGGAATGAATTAAAAGATTTTTTCAAATACAACGAAGGTTCTGACAGTTGGGAAACGATGAACAGTCTGGGAGGAGCCAAAAGAAGAAATGCTTCCGTTTTTGTTATTGATGGCATTGCCTATGTCGGATTCGGAACAAACAATGGCAGTTATGAAGTGGATTTCTGGGCTTTTGATCCATCTTCGGGTTTATGGGAAAGAAAAAGCGACCTTGATGAAGATTACAGCGGAATCGCCCGTTCGGCAGCAACAGCTTTTACTATAAACGGAAAAGGATATATAAGCACCGGGTATTCAAATGGTGTCGTTGCCACTACATTTGAATATGATCCTACCGGTGACAACTGGGAATCTGTTTATACTTTCGAAGGAGCCGCCAGACAAAATGCTTCTTCTTTTACCATTGACAATAAAGGATATGTCTTGTGTGGGAACAGCGGATCTTCTTATTTTGATGATATAAGGGAATTTGAACCAAATGTTGATAATAATGAAGACGATTAAACCCAAACGCCAAATTTCGTTTATTGTTCTTTACTTCCTTTTAGCTGTATTGTTTAACATAAGTTGTCGAGAGAAAGAAGTCAATTATCAGCTAGAAACATTTCAGGTTACGCAGTCCGGGTGGGGCTATAAGATATACAGGCAAAATAGATCTTTCATTGTCCAGTACAATATCCCCGCAATTCCTGACAAATTAAATTTTAAGAGTGAAAAAGACGCGGAAAGAACAGGCAACCTGATGATCGAAAAGCTCAGAGCAAAAAAAATACCTTCTGTTTTAATGTCTGAACTTGACAGCATGAACATTCAATATGAATAGCTGCGGTCAGTCACGACGCTCGAGCAGTTTATTTATCATCAATTCAGCCAATGTAATTTGGCTGAATTTTTTATATCCGATCTATTTATAATTGTTTTCAACATCATCTATTATCCATTTATGCCATTCTGTCATTTCAGTCTGACAAAATAATTCTATGTATGGTGTTGGCACAATGATTGACCATTATTGGGAAATTAATCATTAATAAAAAATTAAACAAATATAAAGATGAGTAAAATAATTGGAATTGACTTAGGTACAACAAACTCATGCGTTGCGGTAATGGAAGGTAGCGACCCGACTGTTATTCCAAACGCCGAGGGTAAAAGGACGACTCCTTCTATCGTGGCTTTCGTTGACGGAGGTGAAAGAAAAGTAGGTGATGCTGCAAAAAGACAGGCTGTTACCAATCCGCATAAAACCATTTATTCCATCAAACGATTCATGGGAACCAAGTTTTCAGAAGATGTAAAAGAAATTGAGAACGTTCCTTACAAGGTTGTAAAAGGAGATAATGATACGCCAAGGGTTGAAATCGACGGAAGGACTTATACGCCGCAGGAAATCTCTGCAATGATCCTTCAGAAAATGAAGAAAACAGCCGAAGATTACCTGGGCCAGGAAGTGACACAAGCTGTTATTACCGTTCCGGCTTACTTTAACGATGCTCAGCGCCAGGCAACAAAAGAAGCGGGTGAAATTGCCGGATTAAAAGTAGAACGTATCATCAACGAACCTACTGCTGCTGCACTTGCTTATGGCTTGGACAAAGGAACCGGCGACAAGAAAATCGCAGTCTATGACCTGGGTGGCGGTACTTTTGATATCTCTATCTTAGAATTGGGCGATGGCGTTTTTGAAGTATTGTCTACAAATGGTGATACACACCTGGGAGGTGATGACTTTGACAACGTAATCATCAATTGGTTGGCAGATGAATTCAAAAGCGAGGAAAATGTAGATTTGAAAAAAGACGCAATGGCACTTCAACGTTTGAAAGAAGCCGCTGAAAAAGCAAAAATAGAATTGTCTTCTTCTTCACAAACAGAAATCAATCTGCCCTATATCACAGCCAATGAAACTGGCCCAAAACACCTGGTAAAAACTTTGACCCGTGCAAAATTTGAACAATTGAGTGACAACCTGATACGCCGTTCCATGGAACCTTGTAAAAAGGCATTGAGCGATGCCGGATTGAATGCTTCCGATATCAACGAAGTAATTTTGGTTGGAGGTTCGACCCGGATCCCTAAAATCCAGGAAGAAGTAGAAAAATTCTTTGGAAAAACACCTTCAAAAGGAGTTAATCCCGACGAAGTCGTGGCAATCGGTGCCGCTATCCAAGGAGGTGTTCTGACAGGTGACGTGAAAGATGTATTATTGCTGGACGTAACTCCGCTTTCATTGGGTATCGAGACTTTAGGAGGTGTCTTCACGAAATTGATTGAAGCCAATACAACCATTCCTACCAAAAAGTCTGAAACTTTCTCAACTGCGGCAGACAATCAGCCGGCCGTGACTTTGAGAGTCGGACAGGGAGAACGCTCTATGTTTAGCGACAACAAAGAAATCGGACGATTTGATCTAACAGATATTCCACCTGCGCCAAGAGGTGTTCCCCAAATTGAGGTAACTTTTGACATTGATGCAAATGGGATACTTCACGTTTCTGCCAAAGACAAGGGAACAGGAAAAGAACAGTCTATCAAAATTGAGGCTTCTTCAGGATTGAGCGATGCAGATATTGAAAGAATGAAGAAAGAAGCACAGGAAAATGCGGCGAAAGATGCAGAAGCAAAAGAGAAAATTGAAAAGATAAATGCCGCCGATGCTTTAATTTTCCAAACAGAAAAACAATTGAAGGAATACGGAGATAAAATTCCGGCTGACAAGAAAGAGCCAATTGAATCTGCATTGGTAAATCTGAAAACGGCACATGCCTCACAGGAAGTTTCACAAATCGACCCTGCAGTTGAAAAGCTGAATGAGGCTTGGGCAGCTGCTTCTCAGGAATTGTATGCGGCAATGAATGAACAACAAGCCGGTGGTACAAACGCTGACACCTCAGCTGAAAATACCGGAGGCCCTAATGATGGCGGAGACCAGGTAGAAGATGTTGATTTTGAAGAAGTAAAATAATAAATCAGTTTTTTCATAGTGATAAAACCTTGATGAAAACATCAAGGTTTTTTTGTTTCTGTAAAGCTTTGTAAATTCCGCTCCCTTACATCAGATTGAAAAATCCTCATACCCTCATTACAATTTACAACATCACAGCAATGATAAATATTATTCTAATCAATACCCTGTGTTTTATTTAATTGCCGAAGCTTCAGGATCCCTTTTTCAATATCCTGCTTATTTCCCTGAGCGAATAAGTTTAAAGAAAGTAAACTAAAAACCAGCAAAAATATTTTAACCATACCTAACCGTTAACCCTAAATAAATAAAGGGTAAATTTATAAAAAATAAAAAGCAGGGCATAAGTACTTAATGGATCAGAAAAATTCAGGATATCTATCAAAAGGAAATAGCCTCATTGGAAGGAGTAATAGGGAAAATTGTACCGTTGCACAGGCTTCAAAATAAATAACTCCTTATACTTAAATTATCCTTAGAGTTAAAAAAGCAGAATGGAAATTAAATATCCGCATACGATTTACACTATAGGACATTCCACACATAGCCCGGATGAATTCATTACAATGCTGCAATCATTCAGTATTAAGATTCTGGTTGATATACGTCAGTTTCCGGGATCCAGAAAATTTCCTCAGTTCAACAAAGAAAACCTGGCAGCCGAACTGAAAAAAGCCGGGATCGGTTATAAGCACCTAATCAGTCTGGGCGGAAGGAGGCCGGTGAAAAAAGGTTCGGTCAATACCCGCTGGAAAAATGCATCTTTTCAGGGCTATGCTGATTATATGGAAACAAAAGATTTTGAAACCGCTATCGGCGAATTGCAGGGAATCGTCCTGAAACAACCCACTGCTTATATGTGTTCGGAAGCGGTTTGGTGGCGCTGTCACCGTTCTATGGTTTCAGATTACCTGAAGGCAAAAGGATGGATAGTTATGCACATTACGGCGGAAAACAAAGCGAAAGAGCATCCGTACACTTCGCCAGCAAGAGTTGTGGGCGATAACGTTTTTTATTATGATCCAAATTTATTTAATTCATCCGATGAAAACGAAATTTAAAGTTGGCGATAAAGTAAGCTGGAATTCTGAGGCCGGAAGGGTTTCAGGTACAATAATAAAGTACATACTAAAGATTTTGACTACAAAGACTATACGCATCATGCTTCTAAAAATGACCCGCAATATGAAATCAGAAGCAACAAGACCAACCACATCGCTGCTCATAAAGGAAACGTGCTAACCAAGCTTTGAAGCTTCAAAAAATAAAAAGTCAAATTTCAGATACACATGCGTTCATTTTATTAAAGAAGCAATACATATGCTTTTTGTAATCACTTTAATTCAGTGTTCAGCATTTGTAAATTGCCTCAGCCTCCTTAATTCCTGCTGCAGGTCCTTCATCCGGTCCAAAAGATGCTTTATGGCTTCCATTCCCTCCATATTTATCTCCATATCATAATGTAAACGCATATATTTTTCAAGCTCAGGCAGCTGATCGTAGGTGATGAACTTTGCTTTACCGGAACGATTGAGCTCAATCAGGCCATGTTCATCCAATTCCTGGACAAATGATACTTCAATATTATAGTAAGTACAACATTGCTCTACGGATATTTTCTTTGTTCTTTCCATGTCCGTTTTATTTTAGCGTTCTTTAGATAACTGTTCAAATAATTCTTTTTCCCTAGCATTAAGACGGGTCGGGATTTGTATTTCGTAGGTGATATAGAGGTCACCGAATGTATCTTCTTTTTTATACAGCGGGAATCCTTTTCCTTTTAGCCGGACCTTAGTTCCGTTCTGCGTTTCAGGAGCGACTTTCATCTTTATTTTTCCAGATATGGTTTCTATGGTTTCTTCTCCGCCCAATACCGCCTTATAAAGATCCAAAGGCACATTTCTATACAGGTCATTACCCTTGCGGATAAAAGCCGTGTCGTTTTTAATTTCAAAAGTGATGTACAGATCCCCGTTGGGTCCACCGTTAATGCCCGGCGCGCCGTACCCCGAAAGCTTTATTTCCTGCCCGTTCTCTATTCCGGCAGGTACCGTAATGCGGATGCTTTTTCCGTTTATAGTAAATGTTTGCTTGTGTGTTTTATAAGCTTCAGATAGTTTTATCTGAAGAGAGGCATGAAAATCCTGCCCTTTGAATTTGGCTTGCCTGCCACTGCCACGGTTACCGAACATGGACGAAAAGAAATCCGAAAAATCCCCGTCGTCACTGCCACCGGAATAATATTCTCCACCGTTTCCGAAAGGATTACCGCTCTCAAAGGGATTGCCTCCTCCATAACTTCCCGAAGAACGCTGCTGTTGCCGTGCTTCCTCATATTGCTCGGCTTGTTTCCAATCCTTCCCGTATTTATCATATTTTTTTCTTTTCTCCGGATCGCTCAGTACTTCATTTGCTTCATTGATCTGCTGAAACAGTTTTCCTGCTTCGGCATTGTTGGGATTAAGATCCGGGTGATGCTTCCGGGCCAGTTTTCTGTATGCCTTTTTTATTTCCTCCGGCGTTGCATTCTTGTTAACACCCAGAACTTTATAGTAATCAATATAATCCATCTTTTGAAATAAATTTCAATTTGTCAAATTCCTGCCATTCTTGTTTTTTCAAAAAAGAATTAAGGTCTCATATTTACGGCGTTACATGTTATTTTAAGAAAATGACCGGAATATTATCTATCTTTTTTGATCTCAACATTCTCTGTAAATTTATAAAAAAATAAATGTAGACCGTATTTGACATAAGGCATAAAATTGAGCATTTATAATTTATTAACTGAATTTAGGAGAATTTTCAATGAGTAACACATCTGAAAATTTCAGGAAATCCGGATTCCCGGCTATTGAACACAGTAATCCTGCAACACCATTAAAAAAACCTTTTATTACTGATGGATATAAATTTCTTTAACCGATCTTACTGCTCTACTATCGTCAAGACATTGTACCCTCCCGTATTTTGAAACGGTCTTCTTGATATCGCATAGGTATCAGGTGCCCAGGCCAGATCCACCCACGCGAAAGGTCTTAGCTTATCTCCTGCATTCATAAAAACACTCACTGTACAGGAAGAACCTACCATTACCTCAAGTCCAATAGCGGCAGATCCCGTATCTGAAGGAAAACCATTGGCTGATTTTATTCTTTGGGTAATCTCATTTGTTGAACTTCTTACTTCCCAGATCGCTTCGATCTGATTCCCGTCTGTGGTATTCACTTCATTGCTTTCAAGCGCAAAGGTGAACGTGGCAAAATACACTCCCGCCCTCGGTGCTGTAAATTCACCGGTAGTGGGGTTAAAGTTTGTCGCGGGGGTTCCGGAATCGGAATCCAGCTTTTCCGTCCAGCTCGTCAGGTAAGAAGATGACCTCATCGGCATTCCTTGTGTATAGTCGCCTACCGGAACAGCTCCGGACTCAAATACGGTGACATTGTTGCTGGTCTTTTCGGCCATGATGAAAATCCTGGGTTTTCCGTAAGGATACATGGCTACCCAATCGGTTCCGTCCGAATATTCCACATATCCCTGTACACCCAAAGCAAGGGTAGGATTATAGCGCAAAGCTCCTGCGCCTGCCTCCGCGGCGGACTGGTCTGTAGTACCTATGGCAAATGAGCCGTTCGTTCCATTGCGGAGATCTATGGCAGCTTTTGGATCAGAAACTCCTACTCCCACTTTTCCTGTATTGTCCACATATATGCTTTCCCCGGTGGTGCTGACCTCCATGGTTCCCTGGGGATCAAGCGTGCCTATCCCCGTATGCTGCGCAAAAACCTGGCTTAGGCAAAAGATGAAAACAAATAACAAGCATTGCTTTTTTATTTTTATGTCTGTTTTTTTCATTCCGGTAATTTTACAATTCATAAATGCTTATACTGTTATCCGTACCACTATTGGCAGTGCTCAGATTTCTGCTTCCCCCCAGGTTATGCCAAACCCTGAAACGGATAGTATTTCCCGTTTTGAGGTTAAAGATCGCATTGCAGCTACCCCCTACAAGGTTAGATAAAGGTAAAAGCGCCTCCCATGCAGGATAAGAATTCACACATCTGTATGCCCCAATGTTATCTGTGGTATTATTGCTTTCTATAATGGTTTCTATACGGGTGTTGTTGCTTATTGCAGCACTTGCCAGTGTCACATTGAAAGAAACAATATAAAAACCATCTCTGGGTGCCTGGAAAATACCATTCGTGTTATTGAAGTTACCATGAGCATCTTCACTCACTGCCCAATTCGTAATGTACTGTGATGTATTATTTTGTGCGATCGACTGTGTTGTACTTTTATTGGCAAGCACCAAAGCTTTCGGAGGAAGCACCAGCGGCAGGTCATGCCAACCGAGCCCGTCCGAATACTGAAGAGTATTACCACTGTCATAACGTATGGCACCTGCACCTGCCGCAGCAGCCGTCTGCGAATTGGTACCGACCCCTATGATTCCTTTATCATCAGAAGACCGAATGTCTACTCTGGTTACAGGGTTCAGCACACCTACCCCCAGCTTTCCGTCGGAAGTTACCACTACATCATTTTGAAGTTGTGTGGCTGTTGGGGAAACCGCATTATCATCGGCACCGTCAATATGTAACGGATGCCCGGGATCTTGTGTGTAAACTCCCGTTTGAGCGGCCATGTAACAACCCGACAACAAAAGCACCACTAATAAAACTTTATGTAAATTTTTATCAATCATTTTTTCCGGTTTAATGTTCTATAATCGTAAGGTTATTGAATCCGCAATTGGAGCATGTATATCCTGTCCCTACTCTCAGCGACCTGCTTCCGCTTGATATAATATTTTGCCATAAGCGTGGACGAACCTGCTGGTTGGCATTTAATTTTAATATAACGGTGGCAGTTCCGCCCGCCTGCGCATTTCTGTGGGATTTCCCGAAGGTCTTATAAGAACGGGCCAAAACCGTACCTGTACCGGCATCTACAAATTGTGCTTCTACCCTGGTACCCGCTGCAATAGAGCCGTTTACAAAATCATAAGTCAGCAGGAAAGTATAAACCCCTGCTCTTGGTGCGGTGAATATGCCGTTAGAAGTAAAACTACCTGTAATATCCTTATCGATATCCCAATTCACGATATTGGTATTGGTTGATGCTGTCACAGATGTTGCCGTTGTTAACCTGGCTACCACCGTCGCCTTTTTCGGGAAAAGCGCAACAGGCTTCCAGGTTGTTCCGTCCGAAATCTGGATCTCATTATCTGCGGGCTCATACCGGGCTGCGCCTGCACCTGCCGCCGAGGCTGCCATAGTAGTCGTTCCCAACCCGAAAGCGTTTTCGGTGTCTGCAGAGCGCATATCCAGCTTTACTGCGGGAGTAAGGACACCGACACCCACAAAACCGGAATTGGTAACCAGCACATCATTTACTGCCTGTGCCGGTGTAACAGTTGCGGCATTATCCTTTGCTCCGTCCATGTGCAACGCGCCCTGCGGATCGCGGGTGCCAATCCCGGACTGGGCATAGCCCGAACCGGTTAGTGTAACTGCGATCAAAATAAGCAGCGCACTGGCTGATCTTATATTTACTGTATCCATTGTCTGAAAGAATTTATATTATTTATTATTTTCCTTCAAAAGCAACTGTTCTAATTTTTCTACACGGGAATTCAGAATTTCGATTTCGGACCTCTGCTTATTGATGATTTCCTGCTGCTCGATAGCATGCAAATAAAGCTCTTCGATCTTTTCCAGCTGCTGGATGGACAATTCCGATAAATTAACGGTATACCCGTTTTCTGTTTTCAGAATATCCTTGATCGATGTAATTCCTGGCAAGTGCTTGTTTTCCTGGATATATCTCGCAGTTTCGTCCAGCGACAAGAATTTATAATCTTTATTGATGGCTGATGCCCCGTCAAAATAATCCTCGAAAACATAGTCGGCATATTTACCTGTACTGGTGTAGAATGCTCCCGTAGCTGCTACATCGCCCGTAACCGATAATTTCGGGGTGATGGTAGAGCCGTTGGATGTAAAAGGTGCTATCGGATTCTGTGAACCTATGGAAACATTTCCAACCTGATAAATGTTTGCAGTATTGGAAGTCGCAGGGGTTGCATCTGGTTGATTTTTCCACGGCTCGGCTGCTGAAGATGTTGAAGAAAGAGACATTGTTCTTAGCACTCCTGTTGCATCAACGGTTACTACATTATCTGTTGCAGCCCCTCCCTGAAGTCCTTCAAGACGTAAAGGATTACTTGCTGCCTTTATATGTAATTTGTTTGAGGGTATCTTTATTCCCATACCTATATTACCGTTAGATGCCGCGACTAATACATCCTGTGTTCTTGTTCCACCCGTCCAATTCTCCAAGAATAAGAAGTTGCTTATACTGGGGTCAGTAGTGTAAGCATCGGATAAAGCAAACCATTTCCAGCCGTTACTTGTACTTGCAGTAATGCTCCCGTTTCCATCTCTTTTGGTAAAATAAGTTAAAGAACTTTGTCCATTTGCATTTGCGCCGGACTGGCTTAATGAAAGATAAGACCCGTTGCTAAGAAAATCACCAACCTCTAAGTTATATGTTGGATTACTAAAACCTACCCCAACCTTACCCGACTGGTATATATCCTGGGTATTGCTTGTAGCAGCGGTAGTTGTCCCGGAAACATACCATGGCTCGGGAGCAAGAGTACCCGCGTCTACCCAGGACAACGTAGCATTATCACCTCCGCTCGTTCTTAAAACCTGGTTGGCATTACCGCTCATTTTCGGGAAGGTGTAGCTTTTGTCATTTGGAGCAGCATTAAATTTAAATGTCACTCCACTGGTCTTATCTACGATTACTTTACTAAAATTAGCTCCCTGCTCACTGGAGAGCATCACATTATCAATGGCATCAAGACCATCATAGCCTGCAACAATACGATTCGTTATATCACCGCTCGCATTATTGGCATACATCTCTGTTTTGCCTTCGTTGGATCCCACGCTGCTTGTTCCCGCAGGTGTTACAACAGATAAAGAAGCATCATTGTGCAATATTAACATCGAGCTAAGCTGTGATGCCGACAATAAATTCTGATTATTGGAGCTATAAATATAGGTTCCTTTCAGACCGGCAATGTCCAGCCCTGTTTCCATACCGTAAAAAACAGTTCCTCCTGCATAGGAGTTCTCTGCCTTTATATCGCCTTTTACTTCAAACTGCTTTCCGGATACCGCATCCGTATCGGAGAAACCAACGGCTACCTTACCTTGCTGGTAAATGTTTTCCGTATTGGCTATAGCCTCGGTAGTGGTATTTTGCACATACCAGGGTTCTGCTCCTCCGCTTCCGAATTTCTGCCAGGCTGTACCGTCAAAGTAGTAATATCCTTCTTCCGTTACATTAATGGTCTTCCCTGCCGGGGAAGAATCTGCCGCCGTTACATAAATTACAGCTCCTGTCTGGTCAGGGGCATTATAAAGTGCATTTTTTGCCCTCAGATCATCACCTGTCAGACGCGGTGCGATAAAGCCGTCCGTTTTGGTCAGATCATCCGGTGAAGCCACTACATCTAATGTGGCTTTAGGCTCTTCTGTGTTTATACCTACCTGAGCCATTGTCAATGATGCTCCCAAAAGAGCAATACTTGCTAAAGTTTTTTTCATTCAATAGTGTTTTTTGGTTAAAATTTAAAGGGATACTTAAATCTGGTCGGTTGGTATATTTAGAGTTATTATTAATAATATTAAAAGCAGGGATTCTCTATAACTGAAAATTAAGAGTAGAGAGCCACCTTCATGTACATGAAAGTGGCTTTCCATTCTGTCATAGGTTTCGATTTAGGTTAAAAATCTCATGGCAAAGGACAAATATTTTTAGACCTGATACAAACAATATATGTAAGGATAACGGATTATATTTTTATAAAAGGAAGAAAAAATCAGGCATACTACTTCAAACAGGCAAACAGTGAAAAAAAATAATTTATGTTTATATTCGAATGTGTATCAATATTTTAACTATTTTTATATCTGTAATAATTTCGGATATTCTAACAAATACCCCATTCAAAAAGAAAACAACTCCCTACTTAATCCTTTTTCTTTGCAGTCTAAACAAATCTGCCCTGAAATGAAAAAGTTAACTTTACTGCTACTATGTGTGATTTTCGGAATTTCTCATGCCCAGAACAAAGAGCTTCTTATTACCAAGCAACGGATCGACATTGAGATCGAAAAAGTAAAAGACATTTCCCTGGAAAACCCTCAAACCGCCATAGATCTTGCAGACCGCATCTACAAAGATTCAAAACAGATAGGATATAAAAAAGGAATGCTTGAAAGCCATGTCATAAGAATGGGTAAATATTACAATATAGGAAGCCCTGAAAAAATATTGGAATTGAGTAAAGAAGCGGAAATGATAGCCGCCGAAACGAAGGACAACGAAGCTTTATGCATGGTGTACAGGCTTAAAGGCCAGGCGTATGACCAGCTGGCCTTTTTTGACAAATGCCGGAAAGAGCTCGAAAGATCAATGACCATATCTGAAAAAATCACTTCAGCTAATGCTAAAAACTACAATCAGGCATTGATCTATATGGGGATCGCGAGCTATACCGCTCATATCAATTCCCCTGTCGATTCGGTCATGCACTACCAAAGCAAGGCGTTGGAAAGCGTGGAAAAAATAGACGAAAGCAAAGAATATCTAAATCAAAAATACTACCTGATCGCTCTGAGCTATATAAACCTCAGCATGACAAATTCTGCTCTGTCAAATTTTCAGGTTTCCGAACGGCTTCTTGCCAAAGCGCTGGATATATGCCGAGATAAGCAATATAATATCGGGAAAAGACCCGAAGTTCTCGCACTCAACGAGTTTGCATGGCTTTATTATACCCGGAAGAAATTTGACAAATCCATAGAATATGCCCTGCAGGCCGAAAGCCTGGAAAAACAAATATTGCTTCCCTACATACGCAGAGACATCTATGAGGTTCTTTTCAAATCTTATGTGGAAATGGGAAACAAAACGGCTGCTTCGAAATACACAAAACTTTTCACTTCCCTGAACGACAGCATTGTGAATGCGGAAAAGATCGCTATTGAAGCTCCTGTCGGACAAATCGTAAAAGAGGAAAAAGCGGCTGGAAAAAGCAATGTCCGGAAAATCCTGGCCATTGCCACAGGAGTCATTCTCCTTGTCATTATTTGCGGATGGTTCCTTTTTAAAAGAAAACAGGAGAGACTTCGTGAAAAATATGAAGCTATAATCAATAAACTGGAACAACCTGAACAGAAAACGATCACTCCTGCCGAGAAAAGCATTATCCTCACAGACGAAACGCTCAATGACCTGCTTGTCAAGCTCAAAAAATTTGAGGAATCCCGAAAATTCCTTAGAAATGATATGAACCTTACTTACCTTGCCAATTCACTCAATACCAATACCCGCTACCTTTCCGAGGTCATCAACCAGCAAAAAGGGAAAAATTTCTACAATTACCTGAACGGGCTAAGGATACAGTACATCACAGACCTGCTTTACAGGGAACCCAAATACAGGGAATACAAGGTCAGCTACCTCGCTGAAGTCTGTGGGTTTACTTCCAGAGAAGTGTTTTCCGTGATCTTCAAAAAGGAAACCGGCATGACTCCTTCCTACTTCATCAACAATTTGAGAAAGGAAGACCGGGCGGAAATATAATTTTCGAATTTCATCCTTTTCCAAAAAGAATAACGGATAGTCTAACGATGAAGCTTTTGCATTTGCTTCATAAAGGATCAATTTTACACAAAATCAAACATATGAGAAAATCTTTTTACTTACTAACGATCAGCTTCATACTGATCTTCTTTGCTCAGTCTGCCATGGGGCAGGTTCAGCTCAAACGTATAGAAGGGCCCGGAAATTCCCTTCGTGACATTAACGATGCCGGACAGGGGATTCAGAATGGTCGTTATTATGATTTTGAAACAAATACTGCTACTCCCGTAGAAGCCGGAGTATCAACTTTAAAATCGATAAATAATGCCGGGCAGATAGCAGCTTTCGTTCAGAACGGAGACGGAGTTCCTGTGCCGGGATGGAAGAACGGTGGTGTTTGGAGTCCTTTTCCTGATACGGTTTTTGAGCAAACCAGTGATTTTGCAATTGAGAAAATTTCAGGAAACGGCACTTATGTTGTCGGACAAGTTTGGGCTACAACTCAGGGATTCATTTACAATACCCAAACAGAAGTGCTCACGCTGATTCCTAACGACACCTACGCATTCAGCAAAGTATATGGTGTAAACGACAGCGGCATTGGTGTCGGTTCGGTATGGATAGATAATATTGAAGCGCCCGCATATTTCCCTACGGACGGATCTATCGTTGTGCTGGGTGACTTCGGGCAAGCGAACGCAATTAACAATAGCAACATGATTGTTGGCAAACTGGGCATGATGCCATTTACCTACAGCATAGATGATGCTGAACTTAGCACGTACACTACCGACGCATTCCTGGCTTCTTTTACCGATATATCCGAAAACGGAGTTATTGTAGGTTTCAATGAAAATGATTGGTCAGACCGTTTCCCGATTATATATCATCCAAGCTTAGGCGATCAACCGCAGTTGCTGGCTGATGTCCTTACCCAGTTTGGTTTGGATGCTTCATTGCTCAACGGTACTTCTACCGGGATATCTTCTGACGGAAATTATGTTTGTGGTTATACCAATGGTTTGGGTCCGTTCGCTGCTGGCTGGGCTGTGTACTTTGATGACCTTTTGATAACAGAACCCGATTGCAGTTTGCTGTGTCCTTCAAACATTGTAGTTGATGCACCAGAAGGAAGCACAGGCGTAACGATTGGATATGGTATAGAATTTTCCTGTAACGGAGACACGCCAGAAGGAACCCAAATCGTTTTGGTGAACGGTCTGCCTTCCGGGTCATTATTCCCGATCGGTACAACCATAGTTTACCACGAACTGATTGACGGTGATGGAGATGTTCTTGATTCGTGCGGATTTACAGTTACGGTAAATGACTATTATTGCAACAGTTCCTTTTTCAATGATGTAGAACCTATCACATACGTTGAATTTGCAGGAATAGCCAATTCGTCTCCTGCAGAACTAAACGGCGCGCCTTTCAATGAATACTTCCTGCATATTCCGCCGGGGAACGTAGATCAGGACGGAACTTATCCTATAACGCTAAAAGGAAATACGGCAGGTAACTGGATAGATTTCTTTACTGTATTTGTTGACTGGAACCAGGATGGCGATTTTGATGATGCTGATGAAATTTATGAGATCGGTTCCATAACCAATTCTACCGGGGAGGATGACATTCAATTGACAGGCGAAATTACCGTACCCGGCGATGCAATGCCCGGAACCACCCGTATGAGAGTTGTAAAAGAATGGGATGAGTCGCCTATGTCTTCTTGTGATGAATATCTCTATGGACAAACAGAGGATTATCTGCTTACAGTAACTGAAACGATGGGCGTAAGCGATTTAAATCAAGGCTTGCTTTCTTACTACCCGAACCCCGTAAAAGATTACCTGACGATAGATGCCAGGAAAAATATTGAGAACATTTCAATCTACAATCTGGCAGGCCAATCAGTATTGCATGGAGCGAAAGCAGTGAGCGGAAAAGTAAATATGAGCAGCTTGCCCCCGGGTGTGTATGTATTCAGAGTAACACTTGAAGATGGACAGATAGAAACTTTTAAAGTGATTAAAAATTAATAAATGTTAGTTATGTGTTAAGTTAAACAATTGGAAACGGGGAAGGATTACCCGTAATCTATTCCCTGTTTCTTTTTAAAGCTTCATTCATAATATAAATAAACCCCAAAAATTATGAGAAACAAATATCTTTTATTCGCATTTTTGTCATGCCTGTGCCTGTCATTGAATGCACAGATGACTTTTTGGTCGGACGGATCCATCGGATTGCTTCAAAAAGTCAATAATAACGGTTTGGCGATCAACAGTCTTAACTATTTTGATTATCCTACCTTGACCATTACCCCCATTGAGGCGGAAGCCAAAGAGATGTACGGAATCAACAACAACGGAAATGCTGCGGGATCTATGATTTATGATTTCGCCAGCAATACTTATGTGCCTGCTTTTAAGCTGTCCGGATCATGGATGTCCATTGATTTTGTGATGGGTGTGGGAGAACCTGTAGATGGGTCACAAGGTACTGCAAAAGCGATTTCGGAAAACGGCAACTATGTAACCGGGATAATGTATGGAAATTCGTGGAGTGTTTATTTCCCTTTTATCTACAATACGATGAGCGGTTCGGTAACCAGGGTTGGTTCGGCTTCCACGACCGGGACAGGATATGATGTAAACAATTCAGGTATGGTTACAGGAGTCATAAATAATTCCGGAACAGGAGGTATTCCGTTTTACTATGACGGAACCATACATTACATAGGCCAGGAAAACGGAATTACAACAGGAGAAGCTTATGGAATTTCCGACAGCGGACTAATTGTAGGCAAAATCGGAAACGGCGACACCCTTCCTTTCATATACGACACCAATTCTAATGAATTAAAGACTATCAATATTCCCGCCGGATTTTCAACAGGAGAGTTTCTTTCTGTATCGGAAAACGGTATTGCGATAGGTCATGCGGGAAAATGGGTTGACGGAGGATGGTTTCCGGTACTTGTTAACGATGTCATCATCTACCACCCTTCTTTGGGTAATTCGGCGATTTTGCTGAAAGATTTATTGGCCAGCCGCGGTATAGATATCAATTCGCTGGACGGCGCAATGGGAAGAGGCACAGGCATTTCTCCCGATGGGAATTACATCACAGGTTATTTTCAATATTTGAACGGGTGGGTAGTCGAAACAAATGACTCCCTGTTCCCGGAAAATGACTGTACAATCGACTGCCCTGAAAACATCGAAATAACCCTTCCGGTTGACCAGACAAGTGCTACGGTTGATTACGGCACATTGAATATTTCCTGCGGTTCTTCCAGCTCTTCCGGCCTTACAATCGAATTGGTGGAAGGTCCGGAATCCGGAAGCGAATTCCCTATGGGAACTACCCTTGTTACTCATCATTTGGTAGATGGTGACGGTAATATTTTATATGTATGCAGCTTTACCGTTACGCTGAAAGATGCTTATTGTACGGTAGGAACAAATATTTCAACCGTAGAACCCATTACCCATGTTTTGTTTGAAGGAATTGACAACACCACGCCTGCCGATATAGTATTTGACAACCCCAGACCTTATCTTCAATATTTTATGGATGAAACGTCTGCCACTGTTGAAGCAGGAAGCACATACCCAATCACTCTGGAAGGCAATACCAACGGAAATAATACCAGCCAGTTTACGGTATTTGTTGACTGGAACCATAACATGGCTTTGGACAATGCCGGAGAAGTCTATACCATCGGAAGCCTGACAAATTCAACGGGAACAGACGGACAGCAGCTTATAGCTGATATAGCCGTTCCTGCAGATGCCCTGTCGGGAGCAACCAGAATGAGAATAATTAAATCTTTTCTATGGGGAGATGACACACCTGTTACCGATCCTTGCAGTATTTCATTCTATAACGGACAGATAGAAGACTATACCGTTGTTGTAGGAGGAGAAGAAGGATGTCTGGAAGCAGAATACGGCCAATGGCCATCAACTGCCTTTACACCTGGTTGTACCGGAACAGCCGAAAACGTTACAGGAGTGGGCTATGCAGGAGAATTTTCCCAGGTAAACGTAGTTGCCGGAACAGAATATACTTTCTCAAGCTCCGTGGCTACCGACTATATTACGATTTCCGATGAAGCAGGAACTACTGTTTACGCTTCCGGAACAACTCCTGTGGTATGGACCGCTACCGCTGACGAAATTGTCAGATTCTATACACATCTTGATGATGAATGTACTTCGGACAATACCACCTTCAGGGCGAGAAGAGTACTATGCGGTGAAGCTCCGACTCCGCCGACAAACGATGATTGCGCGAACGCGATCGCACTTGCCTGTGGTGACAGCGATACCGGAAATACAACTCTCGCAACAGATTCAGGAGGATACCCTGCCGGAGATGTGTTCTACTCATTTACCGGAACAGGATCTGAGCAAACCGTTACGGTATCGCTTTGCGGCTCTTCTTATGACACTGTTTTAAGAATATTTACAGACTGTACATTGTCTACGGAGGTGGCAATGAACGATGATAATTTTGATGCCTGTACTACATCACAATCACAGCTGGAATTCACTTCTGACGGAACGTCTACTTACTACATTATGATAGAGGGGTACGGTTCGGCTACAGGTGCTTACACCATCAACCTGACCTGTGAAAACACGCCTGTAGAAGAAGGTTGTTTGAATGCAGATCCTGATTTACCTCAATGGCCTACATCTACTTTCATTCCTTCATGTAACGGAACAGCGGAGGTAATTGCTTCAAATTGCTGGACCGGAGAATATTCAATGGTACAAGTGACAGCAGGAACCGAGTATACCTTCTCAAGCTCTGTGGCTACCGATATGGTAACGATCAGTGATGAAGCCGGTACAACTGTATATGCAGCCGGAGTCTCTGCCGTAAACTGGACAGCGCCTGCAGATGGGCTGGTGAGATTTTACCTTCACTTGGATGAAGACTGTAACTGGGGAGATGACGTGAACAGATCAAGAATGGTACAGTGTGGGGAATTGCCTCCACCGCAAGATGGTTGTTTGACAGCATCATTCGGACAATATCCGTCTGCGACATTCGTACCTGCATGTATCGGAACACCTCAGTCAATCACTGACCTTGCATATGCGGGTGAATACTCCATGGTACAGGTAACGGCCGGGACAGAGTATATCTTCTCAAGCTCTGTAGCGACTGACTTTATTACGATCGGTAACGAAGCGGGAGATACTGTAATCGCTTACGGACAGAGCCCATTGACCTGGACAGCAGATGCAGACCAGCTGGTACGTTTCTACACACACGTGAATGATTCTTGTCTGGAAGACACTAACTTCAGATCAAGAATGGTACAATGTGGAGAAGTTCCACCACCGCCATCGGCTTGTGAAGATTTCGTGGTATTATCCAACAACCTTGAAGACGGATTGTTATTTGGAGGAGGCACTGCACAGCATTTAGCAGCAGACGTTCCGGTTGCAGATGAAGGATTCACCGTTTACGGTATGGAGCCGACAATAATTGGAGAAGCCTCGACATTCACTTTCATATTCTATGAAGATGCAGGAGGATTGCCAGGCGCAGAAATCGGTCAGAGAGAAGGTACGATTTTAGACGCAGTTGAAACAGGGGAAAACTCTGGTTTTATCTTCTATAAATACACTATAGGATTTGATTCTCCGATCGATTTTGAAGCCAATACAACTTACTGGATCGAGATCCAGTCAGATGCATTAGCCTGGGAAATTGAGTCTGTGACAATGCTGGGTAATGATGATGTCTTCTACAACACCAATGTGGGTGAAGGCGTATGGACTCCGACAGGGGGAGATGAACTCGTATTCAACCTGGTATGTGAGCCACTGGCAGTAAACGATATGAATTCGTTTGACTTCACTTATTATCCAAATCCTGTAAAAGATTACCTGATGATAGATGCCAGGAAAAACATTGAGAACATTTCAGTTTACAATCTGGCAGGCCAGTCAGTATTACAGAATGTAAAAGCAGTAAATGGAAAAGTGAATATGAGCAGCTTGTCACCAGGCGTGTATGTATTCAGAGTAACTCTTGAAGGTGGACAGGTCGAAACCTTTAAAGTGATCAAAAAATAAGATAAAATAGTTCTTCATTAAGTGTTAGATTAGTTGAAACGGAGAAAGATTACATAATTTATTCTCCGTTTCTTTTTAAAACTTTCATTCATAATTATAAATAAACCCCAAAAATTATGAGAAATAAATATCTTTTATTCGCATTCTTGTCATGCCTGTGCCTGTCATTGAATGCACAGATGACTTTTTGGTCGGACGGATCTATCGGATTGCTTCAAAAAGTTAATAATAACGGAGCTGCTGCGGGATCTACGATTTATGATTTCACCAGCAATACCTATGTGCCTGCTTTTAAGGTGTCCGGGTCATGGATGTCCATTGACTCTGTAACGGGAGTAGAAGAACCGGTAGAAGTATGTAACAACACGGACGTTACAACTATTGACGTTGCCGCCGTTACATCTGTTATCAATGTTGCCGAGTCAGGTACAATCGGAACAGATGCAACTTTGGATGCTGTTGTTATCGATATTATGCATACCTGGGCTAACGATTTGGAAATCGTATTGGTTTCTCCAAGCGGAACAGAAGTTGCATTGTCCACAGACAATGGCGGTTCAAGCGGTTTGGACACCCAGGCCATATTGACATTTACAGATAGTGCTGCAGATCACTCCGGAGCTTGGAATTCCGGTGCTCCGGCTGCATCATATAGAGCAGAGGGTGGACCTACTGCCCACCCGGTTGCCGACAGTGACGATATCGGTGTGAATATGAATGATGAATTTGCGGGAGAAAGCATCACCGGAGACTGGACATTGCGGGTATATGATGATACGGCAGCAGATACAGGTACGGTATACAATTTCTGTCTGAATTTTATGGTTGAGGCCTCCGAGACTGAGGGCTGTCTTGAAGCAAATCCGACACTTCCACAATGGCCTACCGCAACTTTCACTCCTGCATGCATCGGAACAGCACAGCCAATAGCTGCAAATTGCTGGACAGGAGAATACTCTATGGTACAGGTAACGGCCGGAACAGAATACACTTTCTCAAGCTCTGTGACTACCGATATGGTAACGATCAGTGATGAAACCGGTACAACCATATATGCAGCCGGAGTGTCTTCCGTAACCTGGACAGCTACTACAGACGAACTGATAAGATTCTACCTGCATTTAGATGAAGACTGTACCTGGGGAGATCAAGTCAACAGATCCAGACTTGTACAGTGTGGAGAAGTTGCACCTCCGCCTGCAAATGATGATTGCTCGGGTGTTACACCAACGGTCTTGACCAATGGGGTTCCTGTTACATTTAACGGAACTACGGAAGGCGCGACCCAAAGTCCTGACGAAACAGCAGTTGTAGGTTTCACAGCTGTTTGGGAAGCCGTAACTTTAACGGGTGAATGTAACAATTTGACTGTGGATTATTGTGGAACATCATTAGATGTCATGGACTCTTTCTCAACAATTTACACACTGGGCTGTCCTTCAACTTCCTGGGTAGCCGGAACCAATGATCAGACGACCTGTGGTGACGGAAACGGAACGATTAGATTCTTCAACCTACCTGCCGGTACTTATTACTTACCTGTAGTGGCCGACCTCGATTACAATACTGCCTTAGGTGATTATACTATGAATGTGATTGTTGAAGAGTGCTTCCTAATAGAAGAGCCTGACTTTGATTGTTTCCAGGGAGATGGTCTTGAAGGTAATTCTGAAGAAAGTTATAACATATCAGCCGCTATGTCATTCCGTACGGCAGATGATTTCACGGTAACGGATGATACTACAATGTCAATACAGCAAATCAGTTTGTCAATAATGGCTCCGAGCGAAATTACATCCGTAGACTTTAATATCTTGAATGACAATTCAGGACACCCCGGATCGGTTAATCAAACCTTGACGGGAATATTACCAACAGAGCAGAATATATCAGGTACTTCATTCGGATTATATAGATATTGGGTTGTATTTGACTTACCAACTCCAATCGATTTAGAAGCGGGCACTTATTGGCTAAATCCTATTGCCACGACAGCAGATAATTCTCCTGAAATTTATTGGGAAATCACTTCAACAGGGACTACGGGCAACGCTTATCATTTAAGTTCCGATTCCGGAGCTACCTGGACAGCTGATGCCGACGGAGGAAATACCGTGTTCTTTGTAGCCGGTGAGTGTGAGGAACTGGGAGTTTCAGATATCAATTCATTCAATTTCACATATTATCCGAATCCTGTAAAAAATTACCTGACGATAGATGCCATGAAAAATATTGAGGACATTTCAGTTCACAATATGGCAGGCCAGTCAGTATTGCAGGGAGTAAAAGCAGTAGATGGAAAGGTGAACATGAGCAACTTGCCCCCGGGCGTATATGTATTCAGGGTAACACTTGAAGGAGGACAGGTGGAAACCTTTAAAGTGATCAAAAAATAAGATAAAATTAATTCTTCATAATAAAGTGTTATGTTAATCGAAACGGAGGAAATGATCATCAATAATTTATCTCCGTTTCTTTTTTAATAATACAGGACATACTAATGTTGCAATTTATATTAAACATGAAAAAAATACTATACTTAGTTCTATTGGGCTTTGGAGCGCAAAGTACAATTGCATTCAGCCAGACCTGGGAAGAAAAAAACTCAGGAACGGATTATATTCTTTTTGACATTTCCATTCCCGCCGGACAAAACAATATTGCCTACGCGGCCGGCTCGCAGTTTACTACGGAGAACGCGGAAGGAATCATCATTAAATCAACAGACGGTGGAGAAACCTGGTCAAAAATATACCCTTCCGACGGAGAAACCGGCCTGAATATCCAAAAAATTCAATTTGTCAGTGAAACCAAAGGCTTCGCAGCAGGCTACAACGGAACTTTCCTTAAAACGGAAGACGGCGGAGTTTCCTGGAATCTCATCTCTCCCGCAGATGATGTTTATGTTTACAGCAATCTTGACTTTTTTAATGAAAACCAAGGCATATTTATTGCCCTAACCGATTCCGGACAGGTTGCCTACACGACAAATGACGGGGGCGATACCTGGGTACAATCCGACAACGCTCCTTTCAATGCAATTTATGACATGGATTATGGAGATGCTTCCACTTTATATGCTACAGGTTTCACTGCTAAAATAATCAAATCTTCGGACGGTGGCAACACTTGGAATACAATAGCTACTCCGGGTGGAGAAATTAACGTAGGCATTTCTTTCAAAGATGACAGCAATGGTTTTTATGCAGGTGATGAAGGGGATCTTCATTTCACATCTGATGGCGGAGCAACCTGGACGGAAAGTCTTTTTACAGGCTGGCACCATTTTACAGCACTTGCCTACAAGGGGATTCAGGTTTTTGCTGCCGGATCTGATGAAGATATCTATATGTCTTATGACAACGGTGTAAACTGGGAAAATGTTTATAACGGCACCGGTGACAGCCACCTGTATGAAATAGCTCTTTTTCAAAACGGATATGGTCTGATCTGCGGATCTCAGGGCACTATGATAAAATTTTCTCCGATCTTTACTTCAGATGTAACGGTTTCTACCATTGATGGAGAGGACAATGAAATTGAGGTTGATGAAACCGTTCAGTTACAAGCAGACGTCATGCCTGAGAATGTTAACCAGGATGTGATATGGAGCATCGTAAGTGGAAATGAGTTTGTATCTATTGACGAGAATGGGCTGGTAACCGGTATAAGTGCGGGTGTTGCCACCGTGAGAGCGATTTCCATTTTAGACGAATCTGTTTACGGTGATTTTGAAATAATTGTAACAGAGCAGATGGGGGTCATGGAAAATAACAATTCGATAATATCTGTTTATCCCAATCCTGTAAACAACATTCTGAACATTTCTTCCAAACAGGAAATTTCATATACAGAGATCTTCAATACAGCAGGCCAGAAAGTTTTTGCCGGAAAAATAATCAACGGTCAGGTTGATATTCATTCATTAACTCCCGGAGCATATATGCTTCGTATAGTTATGAAAAACGGACAGTCTGAAGTCTTTAAAGTAATTAAAAAGTAAATTAAATTCATTCATTGTTTTTTTGAAACGGGGAAAAATGATCTTCATTTATCTCCGTTTCTTTTTTAAAATACCGGCTACCCTATTTATTGCAGAAGAGATAAATTCTGGAAAGAACAACTGTCGCCCGATAATTTAAAAAATGCAAAAGAAATTCCGATACTTTCACAACTTCCGAAAGGTTCCCTACTTACAAATAACTTCTATTCTTCATCTTTGTAAATTAAATATTAAAAAAATAATCAGATTATGTCAAAACACAACTTAAACGGGAAAGTAGTTTTAATCGCCGGAGGAGCCAAAAACTTAGGCGGATTACTGAGCAGAAATTTTGCAGCAAAAGGAGCAAAATTAGCCATCCATTATAACAGCGACAGCACCAAAGCCGATGCTGAAAAAACATTGACAGATGTTCAGCAGTTGGGAGCAGAAGCCTTCCTGTTTCAGGGAGATTTAACAAAAGTTGAAAATATCTCTGAATTATTTGACGAAACAATTGCAAAACTTGGCAGTATTGACATCGCCATCAACACGGTCGGGATGGTTTTGAAAAAACCTTTTGTAGATACGACGGAAGAGGAATACGATACCATGTCCGACATCAATTCAAAAGTCGCTTATTTCTTTATGCAGGAAGCAGGAAAAAAACTGAATGACAACGGAAAGATCTGCACCATTGTTACTTCTCTTCTGGCCGCCTATACCGGGCTATATTCCACTTACGAAGGTATGAAAGCCCCGGTAGAACACTTTACCAGAGCCGCTTCCAAAGAATTTGGTTCAAGAGGAATTTCAGTTACAGCAGTGGCACCCGGACCTATGGACACTCCGTTCTTCTACGGACAGGAAAGCGATGATGCGGTGGCTTATCACAAATCGGCTTCAGCTTTGGGCGGGCTGACTGATATTAAGGACATTGCACCATTGGTGGAATTCCTCGTAAGCAACGGATGGTGGATCACCGGACAAACCATTTTTGCTAACGGTGGTTATACGACGAGATAAAAACTTTATTTAACCTTGAAGGTTTTGAAAACCTTCGAGATTCAAAACAACAATGAAAGCCAAACAAGCCATCCAACTAATCCGCAACGAAGTCTAATCCGGAAAGCCTGAGATATGGGCTGATCTGGGTTGTGGCTCAGGCAGGTTTACAGTTGTGCTGGCGAATTTATTAGCGCCGGAAAATTATGCTGCCTTAGTTCAATATTAAAACATTAAACATAAAAAATGCTTATAAAAATAAACTCAGTGCTGATTTCTTGGAGTCACTTTCATGGGATTCGATCAGAGTATATGGAAATGTTTAATAAATGGCGGTTCGGTAAGCCGGCTATATACATTCAGAATAACACTTGAGGGATGTCAGGCGGAAACTTTCAAAGTGATCAAAAATAATTTTAATTAATTGTTAAACCTTTAGGGGTGAGGTAATATTTTTCCTCATCCCTTTTTTGAAAGAAAACAAGGAAATATCTTAATCAGATATTTAAAAAAGAAATACCCGAAATCAGTGAAATATTTAAAATAAAAAAGCTAACACTAAAATGTCAGCTTCAAAGAAGTACCCCAGGCGGGACTTGAACCCGCACGCTCTAATGAGCACAGGATTTTAAGTCCTGCGTGTCTACCAATTCCACCACCAGGGCATGGTACTTCATTTTATTTCAAAAAAATAGAGCGAGAAACGGGACTCGAACCCGCGACCCCGACCTTGGCAAGGTCGTGCTCTACCAGCTGAGCTATTCTCGCAATTGGGACGCAAATATAAACAATCCCTTTTATTAAAAACAAATAATTTTTACTTTTTTGTTTTACTTTCTGTTTCTATTACCGGCATCAGCATACTTATTGATTCAGATAGCTGTTTTTTAAGCATTTTTCTGTGGACAATCATATCGACGAATCCTTTCTCCAAAAGAAATTCTGAGGTCTGAAAACCTTCCGGTAAATCACGTCCGATGGTTTCTTTGATTACACGCGGCCCGGCAAAACCAATCAAAGCACCCGGTTCTGCCATTATTATGTCACCGACCGAGCCGAAAGAAGCTGTAATACCTCCAAATGTCGGGTTGGTTAAAACCGTAATATATGGAATCTTCTCATCTGAAAGCTGGGTCAACTTTGCCTCCACTTTTGCCAGCTGCATCAGCGAAATAGCAGCTTCCATCATCCTTGCCCCTCCTGACTGTGTAATAAGGACATAAGGCAATTTATGTTTTAAGGCATAATCTATAGCCCTCAGGATTTTTTCCCCCATTACGGACCCCAACGAACCTCCGATAAATTTAAAATCCATTGCGCTGATGACTACCTCGCGACCATTCATTTTGCCTGTGGCATTACGGATGGCATCGGTCAGGCCGGTTTTTTTCTTAACATCCTTCAGCCTGTCTTTATACTTTTGGGTATCTGCCCAGTTCAGCGGATCTTTACTCTCCACTTTTGCATCAAGCTCCTTGAATTTGGAATCATCGAACAAGATTTCAAAGTATTCCTGGCTACCGATCTGCACATGAAAATCATCATCGGGGCTTACATAAAGATTAGCTTTCAGCTCATCGGTATCAATAATTTTCCCGCTTGGGGATTTATACCAAAGTCCTTTTGGCACGTCCTTTTTATGTTCGGTCGTGATATTTTTTTTCGTCCTTCTAAACCAAGCCATTTTTTTCTTCTCTTCGTTTTGATTGTCGTATATGTTATCCAAGTCTTCCAACATTGTTCAAATCTTCAAATGCCTGAATCAGTCTTTGTTTAAATGAAACCTCCCCTTCTCTGACCCACACACGCGGATCATAGATTTTTTTATTGGGTTTGTCGGCTCCTTCCGGATTTCCGATTTGTGACTGCAGGTAATCTTTTTTGGCATCAAAATATTTTCTGATTCCTTCCATATAGGCAAACTGCAGGTCTGTATCTATGTTCATTTTAATCACACCATAACCAATGGCTTCTCTGATTTCTTCCAGGGTTGAACCTGAACCTCCGTGGAATACAAAATCAACCGGATTTTTTCCCGTATTGAATTTTTGTTCTATATATTTCTGTGAATTGTCTAGAATTTTGGGTGTTAATACAACATTTCCGGGTTTGTAGACTCCGTGGACATTTCCAAATGCCGCGGCAACCCAGAAGTTATCACTTACACTTTTTAATTGCTCATATACATAACCCACCTCTTCAGGTTGCGTATAAAGCAGGGAATTGTCTACACTGCTGTTATCCACACCATCTTCTTCGCCTCCGGTAATGCCCAATTCAATTTCCAGCGTCATCCCTACTTTGGACATTCTTTCCAGATATCTTTTAGAAATTTCCATATTTTCCTCCAATGGCTCTTCAGACAGATCCAGCATGTGGGAGCTATAAAGTGTCTTACCATTTTTCCTGTAGAATTCCTCGTTGGCGTCCATCACACCATCAATCCAGGGCAATAAGTTTTTGGCACAGTGGTCTGTATGCAAAATAATAGTTGCCCCGTAAGCCTCTGCCAGCGTATGAATATGCAATGCACCTGCTATTGAGCCTTTTACAGCCGCTAATTGATTTTCTCCTTTCAAGCCTTTTCCTGCGTTAAAAGCGGCTCCTCCGTTCGAAAATTGAATAATTAACGGTGAATTAATCTCTACAGCAGCTTCCATCGCAGCATTTACCGAGCTTGAACCTATTACGTTACAAGCCGGAAGGGCATAGTGATTTTCTTTGGCATCCTGAATGATTTCTTTGACTAACGAACCGGTCGCTACACCGGCAGGGAATTTTCTACTCATAGTTTTATATTAAATTTCTTAATCGTACAAATATATTGAACTTATCTTTAAAAAGGATAATTAATTCCAAAAGCTAAGCGCGGGCGCAGCAAATTGATATTTTCAAATCTCCACCGGTCTCCTTCCGGATAACTCGGGTCATGGATCTTGTATGCGAAATCCAGCCGGAGCAGCAAGTAGGTTAAGTCCAATCTGATCCCTACTCCTGAGCCTATGCCCAATTCTTTATAAAAATCCTTAAATCGGAAAAGTGTAAGTTCATTGTCTTTATCGGTTCCCCAAATGTTTCCGGCATCGACAAAAAATGCTCCGTTAACGCGGCTGAACACATTAAACCTGTATTCGGCGCTAAAAAGAAGCTTCATCTTTTCGATGGCAAACACATCATCTCCTCCTGCATAGCGCGGAAAATCCGCAGGACCTAAAGTTGCCGCGGCCCATGCGCGGACATCATTAGCCCCCCCTGCCGTATAACTTCGCACAAACGGAATAAAATCCGTGTTTCCATAAGGTTGAATAATGCCCAAAAATGCACGGGTAGCGATGGTTGAATTTTTCCCTAACTGGAAATATTTTCTTACATCCACATCAAATTTCACAAACTGGGAATAAGGAACATTGAACACCATCCCCGATTCATGGCCACTGCCTGTTTCCGTTTTGTAAAAGCCAAAAGCGTTGTCAAGCAAACTCAAAATATTCCCGGCCACTTCTACCCTCCCCCTGAAGAACCATGGATTTTTAACCCGCTGCTGCTCATTTTGGTTCAGGGTATACTGATAAATCATGGAAGAAATCAATACGTTTTGGGTAATGGTCTGCTTCCTGAAATTCATATTCTCAAAAACCGAAAGTGCTTCCAAGCCTTGATTGCTGAGGGAATTGAGGAAAGGCTGATCATCATAAATCATATTAATAACCTCATCATCAGTCAATTCTCCCTGGTCATACTGGATTGCCGCAGAAGGATTGTACATGAAATAATACTGATCGAAAAAATTATTTTTAATTGTGTTATCACCTTCAAATACACTGAAATAATTTTCCTGCTGCATATTGTTCACGAATTCCGTATTTAAAATGCTCAACATATGCGAATGGGTATCACGGAACGAAATGTTATAATCTATGCCCGTTCCGTAAGTTATCCTTCCCAATCCGATGTTTCTCTGAACAGTTGCCCCGATTCTCAAGTCTGTCTGTTTGAAATACCTTTTTGGAAAAATCTTGTCAGTATTAAATGGAAATAAGATATAAGGAAAATTTAGCTTTGTTTGAAATGCCATTTCAAAGGCATTGAAAAAGCTTCCGTCGTCCGAGAATTTCTTATTTACATTTCCCAGAGTTCCCCGTAAGGTTGTTTCAAGATTTTCACCACCCCTGAATAAGTTCCTGGCAACAAGCGAAACACGCGGCGTTACACCGAAGTTCATAAATTCAGACCAGGAAAGCTCAGCTCCGTAAAATAAATCGTATTTCTTTTTTGGGCGGAAATGAATTTTCACATTTATAATGGTATCGTTCGGGATAGTATCATTTTTATAGCTCGTCAGGCTGATCCCTTCTCTTTTAGAAATGTTTCGTTTGGTTTGAACTTCTGAATTGTACCGATACCAGGCACTATCTCTAACTACCATTGCATCTGTAAAAAATTTCGGCCGGAACTTCATTTCAGGATTTACATAATGCAAATGATACCCTTCATAAATCGTATCAAAATATACAGGTGCCTTCTGATCTTCATTTACCGGATCTGAATCCGGATAAAGATGGATTTCTCCATAACGGTATCTTTTGAAAATTTTTGAAGCATTTGCAGAATCAACCTTTTCCGCCGGCATAAGCAGAGTTATGTCCAGTTGTTTATCACTTTGAGTCGTGTCGGCAGTAAATTCTATAGCATTTCCGTCTTCATTAAATTGATAATACCCCCTATTCCTGAGAAACTCAACAATCCTGTCTCTCTCGGCTTGGAAATTCTTCATATCATACCGATCGCCTATCTTTATATTTTTATTGGTCTTCGACAGTCTTTCATAGTAATTGCTTACTGTCGAGTCTGCTATTTTATAATTGTACGACTGAATAATGGATTTTTCTCCGGGTGCTATCTGATAAAGGGCTTTGGCCTTTTTGGCAGTACTGTCCAGATCATGAACTGAATTTACCTGAGCATCAAAATAACCTCTGTCAAAATAAAAATTCTCAAGATTTTCCCTTGAAAAAGCGGTCAGTGAAGAATCCAGGATAACAGGCGGCTCACCGGTATTGAACCTGAAACGTTTCAGCCATAGACTTCTACCGGCATACTCACTCAATCCGTTTTTAACCAGCAGGCTGTCAAGTGACCGCTGGGTTCTTTTCTTTTTGGTCAAATCATAATATTCCTGAAAAGTCGTATCAAATTTAGCCGGAACAGAATTGTACATCATCAGCTTCAAAGGAAGCAAACCAAAAAGAGCTCCGCCATTGGGCCGCTGGCGTACATAGTCCTGCAGCTCTCCGCTAAAAGGTTTTTCTTTTCCTTCAAACTCAAATTTATTTTTAGTAAGCAGAAACTCCCCTTCGGGAACCTTTTTCGTTGTGCTGCACCCGTATGCAATTAATAAAAAAATCGTGAATAATATTATCTTTGCGGTTAGATATCTCATATTAAATGCTTACCAATAACGAAACCAAGCTAATTAAATCTTTGGTTAAAAAAAAATTTAGACAAAAATATGACAAGTTTGTCGTTGAAGGTGTTAAAAACATCGGAGAAGTTCTGAAAAGCCCGATTGAAGTCGAAAGGATTTTCTCTACAGAGCCGATCTTTTCTGATTTTAAAGTAAATACAGAATTAATTTCTGAAGATGAACTGAAAAAGATCAGCCAGATGGTCAACCCAAATACCGCTTTGGCATTATGTAAAATCCCGGAAGAAAAGGAACCTGACTTAAATGGGTTTGTAATTGCGCTGGATGCCATCAGGGACCCGGGGAACTTGGGAACAATTATCCGGATGGCCGACTGGTTCGGAATCAATCAGATTATCTGTTCAAAAGAAACTGTTGACCTATATAACCCAAAAGTAATACAGTCGACAATGGGTTCTTTCACCCGTGTTCAGATAAGCTACACTGATTTATCCAAAATATTTTCTCAATATAAAAATCCTGTTTTAGGGGCTTATATGGAAGGTGAAAATATTTACAAATCCGAATTTCCTGAAAATGCTATCTTGCTGATGGGCAATGAAGCAAATGGGATTTCTGAGAGCTTAAGCCATTTTGTTTCAAAAAAAATATCTATTCCCAGATTTGGAAAACTTCAGGAAACCGAAAGCCTGAATGTTGCTATGGCAACAGGAATCATATTGGGGGAAAGATTTTCAAAAGGATTCAGCTAAATTTTCTTATCAAAAAGTTAAATTTTCTTTTTGAACAAAAGTTTTATATTAATTTGGCGGCTAAACACACAGAAAAGATATGAAAGTATGGATTTGGACCGTCATGTCCTTCATTTTCCTCAGCCTTATTAATTGTAAAAATTCCGAAAAGACCCAGTTCCAGACTTCTAAAAATGAAAATGATACAATTCCCAGGTACGATTCTATTGACTGGTCGTCACAATTTGAGTTCAAGCCTGTTAATCTGATCGATAAAGCAAATAAATATAGCTTTCTTGAGAACTTTTATAAAAATTTCTGGCTGAAAAACAAAGCCAGCGGAAGCTTTCTGGTTGCTCAAAACGGGAAAATCCTTTATGAAAATTACTCTGGTTATTCGGACATCTCTAAACAAATTCCTATAACAGCAGAAACGCCTTTGCATATTGCTTCTATATCTAAAGTGCTGACAAGTCTGGCTGTTCTTAAATTGGTTGAGCACAAAAAAATCAAATTAAACGACAAAGTTGAAAAATACCTGAAAGGATTTCCCTATAAAGATGTAACCATTGAAAATCTTTTATCCCATCGTAGCGGCTTACCTAATTATCTGTCTTTTTCAGAGGACAAAAGATACTGGGACAGAAATAAAAGAATGACCAATCAGGATGTACTTGATGTCATGATAAAAGATAAACCCGAGGCCTTTGCCAAGCCGGGGAAAAAATTCGCTTACAATAATACCAATTTTGTATTGCTGGCGCTTATTATTGAAAAGGTAACAGGCATGAAATATCCGCAAGCGATGGATTATATGGTATTTAAACCGTTAGGTATGACTCATACTTTTGTAATGGATTTTAAAAAGGATTCGGCAAAGGTCTCCAAATCTTATTATTACAATGGAAATGAATGGAGCTATGACCATTTGGATATGACCTATGGCGATAAAAATATTTATTCCACTCCGCGGGATTTGTTCAAGATGGATGTCGCTATGTATGCCAATAAATTTCTTCCTGAAAAATTAAAGGAAAAAGCATGGAAAGGATATAGTTACGAAGCCAGCGGTGTAAAAAATTATGGGCTCGGAATGAGAATGATGGAATGGGAAAATGGAAATAAAATCCTTTACCACAATGGACTATGGCATGGCAACAACAGTGTATATGTAAGAGATTTCAATAACCAGGCAACCATTATAGCCATTGGAAATCGGAAGAATGGCTCTGTTTATAAAACTTTCAGGCTGGTTAGTTTATTTGGGAATTATCCTTTTAAAATGGATTTTTCAGGAGATTCCCATCCAGACAAACTACAAAAGGATATTGACAGTGTAAAGCAAAAAACACGGGAAGACCGGGTAAAGCATGCCAAAAAGAAAGTAGATTCACTTAAAAGAGAAAATTCGAAGCTGAAAAAGAAATAATTTCGAAAAAAATTAAAACCCCGGAAAAAATCCAGGGCTTCACCTACATTTCGCAGAGAGGAAGGGATTCGAACCCTCGATACAGTTACCCGTATACTACCTTTCCAGGGTAGCTCCTTCAACCACTCGGACACCTCTCTAAATTCGGTTTGCAAATGTAATAAATTTTACGAGTTTACAATTAATACTTCGGTAAATGTGTCAGTTCTCCTCTTAAATTAGTCTCATATTGTCTTGCGAATTCATCTTTAGATAAATTCTGCCCCAATAAAAAAATCGTTTTGGCAACCGATGATTCGGTAGTCAGATCAAAACCATTTATGGCTCCAATTTCTTCAAAAATCCTGCTCGTTTCATATCGGCCGATTTCAACCATACCGCCGGCACATTGCGTATTTACAATAATAATCATCCCTTCTTCTGTCTTTTTTCGCAATAAATTCCGAAACCATCCATCGGAAAAAATATTTCCTGAACCAAAAGCCTCAATAATCATTGCCTTTAAACTGGTGGCTGCAAACATATTTTCAACAAACGCAGCATTCATACCGGGAAAGATTTTAATTAACCCCAAATCGGTATTTAAATTATAATTAACCGAAAAAGATTGGTTCTCTTCTATCTGCAATAAAACATGAGATCTGACATCCAGGTGTATTCCCGATTCACCCAGGTCAGGATAATTGGGCGATTCAAATGCATCAAAATTTTCTGCGCTTATCTTCGTTGTCCTGTTCGCTCTGAGCAATTTATATTCGAAATAAATACATACTTCTTTAATCTTTGGTTCTCCATTTTCCTGTAGGGAGGCAAAATGGATTGAAGTAATTAAATTTTCTTTGGCGTCTGTACGCAGGTCACCGACCGGAAGTTGTGATCCGGTGAAAATGACGGGCTTCTGCAGCCCACTTAACATGAAACTAAGCGCTGAAGCCGAATAAGCCATTGTGTCTGTCCCATGCAATACAACAAATCCGTCATAACCCTCATAATTTTCCTGTATGATTCTTGCCAATTCTTTCCAATGTTCGGGGTTCATGTCAGAAGAGTCAATGGGTTTTTCAAACCCCGTAAAGCTGATCTGGCTATCAATCAGGCTTAATTCAGGAATGTATTTCAGTAAATTTTCAAAATCAAACGGCTTGAGTGACTGTGTCTCATAATCTTTTGCCATACCTATGGTCCCGCCCGTATATATCAATAAAATTTTTGAAGCCATCTTGTCAAATCTGGAAGCCAATTTAGGCAAATCATCGAAAACCTGCAAAAATGTATTTTTACCGCTTAATCTTACAAATGTTAAAATTTTCATGGTAAATTCCATGAAGTGGAACAATAATTGTATAACTTTAAGCCATTAACCAATAAAATTAAAAACAATGGGATTATTTTCATTTATGAAGAATGCCGGTGAAAAACTTTTCGGAGGAAGCGAATCACCTGAGGAAAAAGCTCAAAAAGTAAAAGACCACGTTTCAAAGTATGGATTTGATTTGTCACAAGTTACATTTTCAAGCAATGGTGATGTTATTTCTGTCAACGGAGCTGCCAAAAATTTGGACGAAAAACAAAAAATCCTTGCTACCGCAGGAAATGTTGACGGAGTAGAAAGTGTTGAAGACAATTTGACATTAATCGAACCTTTGAAGTTTGAAATGCCGGACTTCAGTAAAACCATGTACACAGTAAAAAGCGGTGACAATCTTTCAAAAATTTCAAAGGAAGTTTATGGAGATCCCAACAAGTACAACACGATTTTTGAGGCCAACAAGCCTATGCTTTCAAACCCAGACAAAATTTACCCAGGACAGGTATTGTATATACCGCCACAAGGATAAATTCAATAAAATTTCAGGATTAATCTCCTGAAATTTTATTCTCATTGCCGAACCACAAACTAAAACCTGCAGTTTAACGTTGTAATTGAAGTATAATAATAAAGTTTTTTATGAAATTATCCATTTTATCAGTAGCTGCCATAGGAGCAGTGATTTTGACAGGTTGCGTGCCTCAGAAGAAATTTGATGAGTTGCAAAACAGGTTCAATAGTGTTTATGCAGAAAACCAGGGATGTCAGACCGAATTAGCTGCTGCCAAGTCGCGTGTAACCAGCTTGGAAGATCAAATTGCATCGGAAAGAAGTAACTTAGCTGCTTTACAAGCTGCTCTGACCGAATGTTTAGCAGGAAGCAAACAGGGAGGTGCCAACATTTCTAAATTGGTTGATGAAATCAATGCTTCTAATAAATACATCAAACATCTAACTGAAATTAACCGTAAAAATGACTCATTGAACATGGTATTAACCAACAACCTGACCCGTTCTTTGAGCCGTGAAGAGTTGAAAGATGTGGATGTCCAGGTATTGAAAGGAGTTGTATTTATTTCATTGTCTGACAATATGTTATACAAATCCGGAAGCTATGAAATAAGCCCTGCCGCTAGCGAAACTTTAGCTAAAATTGCTAAAATCATTAAAGATTACAAAGATTATGACGTAATTATTGAAGGAAATACCGATAACGTTCCTATCAGCAAACCAAATATCCGGAACAACTGGGATTTGAGTGCTTTGCGTGCTTCATCGGTTGTACAATCATTACAAAACGATCATGGAGTTGATCCTAAACGTATGACAGCAGGTGGACGTGGTGAATACAATCCGGTGGCTTCAAATGCTACAGATGCAGGACGTGCTAAAAACCGTCGTACCCAAATCATCATTACGCCTCAGCTAGATGAATTTATGGAATTGATTGGACAAGCGCCTGAAACAGACGGCAAATAAGTTAATTGAAATCCAATAAAAAAATGGCGGGCTTTTTATGAAAGTCCGTCTTTTTTTGTGCCCATTCCCTGGCAGTTTGGGTATACACAAACTCATCTTCCATAGTCAGATTGGAGGCGATACAAATTGAGGTTGAAGGATGACAGGTTTTGATCAAATCATCTAAAAGCTGGTTATTTCTGTATGGGGTTTCCATAAAAATCTGCGTGCAATCATTCTTTTTGCTGTCCGACTCAAGTCTCTGGATTGCTTTTTTTCTTTCAAATTTATCAATGGGAAGGTAGCCGTGGAACATAAACCGCTGGCCGTTCATCCCGGAAGCCATCAAAGCAAGTAGAATTGAAGATGGCCCGATAAGAGGAATAACCTGAATTCTTTTTCTATGCGCCAATTCCACAAGTTTTGCCCCGGGGTCGGCCACAGCCGGTAAGCCGGCTTCCGAAAGAATTCCCAATTTTTCCTTTTGTTCAAATAATTTTGTCAATTCAGCCAATTCTTCATTCGAAGTATTTTTATCTAAAATATAAATTTCAAGTTCAGATTGCTTCTTTTGAGGTAAAATCGTCTTGATGAATTTTCTGGCGGATTTTTCATTTTCAACCACAAAAGTGTTAATTTCATCTATGGCTTTTAAATTGTATAAAGGAATGCATCTTTCAAAATCATCATTGCCCAAAAGCGTCGGGACTAAATATAATTTACAGGATTTCATTTTTGATTTAGTTTCAAGATGAATTCATTTGTTGCATCATCCAATAGCCGGTAAACCATTTCAAAACCATCCTCTCCCCCATAATATGGGTCAGGTACATTAGGGTTTTCGAGATTTTCCAATTCACTCAGAATGAGTCTTACTTTTGATTTATGTTCCTCCAGGTCAGCCATAGAAACAACATCTGCATAATTGGATTCATCCATCACAAAAATCAGATCAAATTCATCAAAATCTGTTTTCCTGAACTGACGGGCTTTCTGCAAGCTTATATCCAATCCGTATTTTTTGGCAACGGAAACCGAACGTTTATCGGGAGATTGTCCTACATGCCAGCTTCCGGTTCCTGCGGAATCGACAAAAAATCCCTCGTCGAGCTTCGAACGCAGAATTCCTTCTGCTAAAGGAGAACGGCAGATATTACCCAGACAAACCATTAAAATTTTCATGTAATTTGATTTATTCTACAGAAATCTTTCTGTTTAAATCTTCAACATAACCCCTGAAAACCTTATCTGTTTCAGAAAGGTTCCTTACGGTTTTGCAGGCATGCAGAACTGTTGCATGGTCACGATTCCCAATTTGTGAACCGATGCTCGACAAAGATGCTTTGGTATATTTTTTTGCAAAATACATTGCCAGCTGTCTTGCCTGAACCACGTCTCTTTTACGGGTTTTGGACTGAATCTGGTCAACTGGGATCTTGAAATAATCACAAACCAAACGTTGGATGTAATCAATTGAAATTTCCTTACGCGTATTGTTGATGAAATTTGCCAGGGTTTTTTGTGTAAGCTCTAGCGTAATTTCCTTTTTATTTAATGTTGCCTGCGCTATAATGGAATTCAGACAGCCTTCCAGTTCACGCACATTGGTTTTGATGTTTTTAGCAACATGTTCCAGAACTTCTTCCTGCAATTCGATTCCGTCTTTTTCTGTTTTATGCTTCAGGATTGCATACCGTGTTTCATAATCCGGGGTCTGCAAATCTGCTGAAAGCCCCCATTTGAAGCGTGAAATTAATCTTTGCTCCATATCCTGAATATCTGCGGGCGCTTTGTCAGAGGTCAGAATAATCTGGTTGCCTCTTTGATGAAGATGATTAAATATATGGAAGAAGGCATCTTGTGTTCCTTTTTTACCTGAAAGCAATTGCACATCATCAACAATCAGTATATCAATCATCTGATAAAAGTGAATGAAATCATTTCTGTTATTGCTCTGTACGGCATCTATAAACTGCTGGGTAAATTTATCAGTTGAAACATATAAAACCGTTTTATCCGGATGATTTTCTTTTGCTTCCAGACCGATCGCGTGTGCAAGGTGTGTTTTTCCCAAGCCTACCCCGCCATAAATAAACAACGGATTAAAAGAAGTTCCACCCGGCCTTTTGGCAACTGCTTTTCCCGCAGAACGTGCCAGGCGGTTGGTTTCACCTTCTATAAAGTTATTAAAGTTATAACTTGTATTAAGCTGAGAATCAATTTTTATTTTTTGCAGTCCGGGAATGATGAACGGATTTTTAACCTTTTTGCTGTCAATCGCCAATGGTGCATCAACTTCCTGAGGCTGTATTTTCTCTTTATTGGAGCTTGGTATTTTTACTGTATAGGGGTCTTTCCCGGAATATTTTTGATCCATCACTATACTGTAAACCAATTTTGCTTCTTTTCCCAACTCTTTCTGCAAAGCTATCTTCAGTAATTTGATGTAGTGCTCTTCCAGCCATTCGTAAAAAAATTTGCTCGGTACCTGGATTGTCAGAATGTTTTCGTTAAGTTTTATTGGATATATGGGTGAAAACCAAGTTTTGAAAGCTTGTTCCTGAATATTATCTTTGACAAATTTTAAACAATTTTTCCAAACCGATTCTGCAGTTTTTCCCATAATAATTTTTGTGTCTTGAAGTGAGTTTCAGTTCGCTTAATTTTGGTAGCGTCTACTAAAGTAGTAGATTTTTTCTTAAAACAAAAATGCTAACAAATTTTTAGTAAAAAAAATATAAAGGGTATTGACTTTTTAAAAATATCTTTGTAATGAATTTAAGTAATAGTTTAACATGATTTCTTCAATAATTTCTATACGTGTAAGATACGGTGAAACTGATCAAATGGGTGTAGTTTACCATGGAAATTATGCAACTTACTGTGAGGTGGCCAGGGTCGAATTTTTCAGACAAATAGGGCTCCTCTACAAAGAGCTGGAAGACAAAGGCATCATGTTGCCGGTTACGGAACTGAGCTTTAAATTCATAAAGCCTGCTTACTATGACGAATTGTTATCTGTGAAAACCCATTTACAGGAAATACCAAAGAGTGCGCGCATTGTTTTTACCTATGAAATCTACAATGAAAAGCAGGAATTATTAACAACGGGGACTTCCACACTGGCGTTTGTTGACATGAAAACCCGGTGGCCTGTGCGTTGCCCGGAGTATATGATAAAAAGGCTGGAAGAATTAGTCTAAGACAACTACATTTACGCCGTACAGCGGCTCAAAAGCCAAAAGAAAATTTTCAAGATTGTCTTCTCTGATCCGTACAATGGCGGTACACTTTTCGGTAAATTCAGTTTTGAGAACTTCTGCATTGAATTTGTCAATATTCCGCATCACGCTTCCCTGATCTTCATATGGAAATTCAAACTTTATCTTTTGGGTAAGATACTTTTCCACAATTTCGGCATCATTCAAAACCATTTGAGCAGACAATTTATAAGCTTTGATCAGTCCTGAAACACCCAGCTTTGTTCCTCCGTAAAATCTTACAGAAGCAACCAAAACATTGGTAATTTCTTTGGAAACAATTTGATTGTAAATTGGCAAGCCTGCACTTCCAGAAGGCTCTCCATCATCGTTTGCCCTGTATTTCCCACCTTCAGTTCCCAGCCGGAACGCATAACAAATGTGTGTGGCATCGGGATACTTTTCCCAAAGCCTTGCGAGCTTTTCTTTTATCTCGTCTTCATCCTGAACCGGATAAGCATATCCGATAAATTTACTTCCCTTCTCTTTGAATGAAATTTCTTCAATCGGGTTCAATATGGTCCGATAGGAGAAACTCATCGGGAAAAAATTTCCAACCTGTCAGAATGAATTACCTGGGAGTGAATTACTTCACCTTTTAATTCCGGTGATTTAACTCCTGACTTCCAGTGAGCGGAAGAAGTGAAAATACGTGCTTCATCCCATAAATCTTTTTCAATAAAAGATTCTAAAGTTATTTTTCCACCTTCGATGATCACAGACTGAATTCCTGCTTCATATAATTTATGCAGAACCGTATGTGGTAAATTTTCATTAAACCGGATTTGAATAAATTCCAAATTCGGTTGATTGATTTTTTCTTTTTCTGTCAGAACAATTGTCCGTTGGCCTCCATCAAATAAGTTTAATCTGGAACTTAGCTTTAATTCTTTATCCAAAACCAGGCGAATGGGCTGATTCCCGCTCCATAATCTTGCATTTAACTTAGGATTATCGACTTCAGCGGTTCTCGTCCCTACCAGAATGGCTTGTTCTTCCGTTCTCCATTTATGAACCAATTGCTTTGAGTATTGGTTCGTAATCCATTTCTGCCCTCCATTTTCGGTCGCCATAAATCCATCTGCCGTCTGTGCCCATTTCAAAATAATATAAGGTCGTTTCTCCAAATGGAAAGTAAAAAACCTCTTGTTCAGTTGTTTGCATTCCTCCTCCAAAATTCCGGTCGTAACTTCAGTTCCTGCATTTTCCATTTTCCGAATTCCCAGCCCGTTTACTTTGGCAAAAGGATCTGTAGTTCCCACTACAACTTTCGGAATCCGGTAACTGATAATCAAGTCCGCACAGGGTGGTGTTTTACCATGGTGCGCACAGGGCTCAAGCGAAACGTATAAGGTAGATTTTTTGAGAATCTCTTTATCGGGGATTTGATTAATCGCATTGACTTCGGCGTGCGGCTCTCCCGACCTCCTGTGCCAGCCTTCCGAAATAATCTGTCTGTCACGAACAATCACGCAGCCTACCACTGGATTAGGATATGTTGTTCCCAATCCGTTTCGCGCAAGCTGTATACAGCGCTGCATTATGTGTTCGTCGAAATTCATCATTTTGATTTTAAGAAAAAACCTGGCAGGATTTAGAAATCTGCCAGGTGCAATTTATCAATTTCAAATCTAATTTTAGCCTTCGGTTTCCTCAGAATTTTCTTCTGCCTCAGAATCATTCACTTCTTCATCAAAATCAATTCTGTGCAGTTTTCTTAAACGGATTTCGGCATCTGTCAGACGTAATCGTTTTTCTTCGATCTGCCTGTAAACATCTTTCAGCAACGGGCTGTTTTCATCGGCATTGGCAAAGAAACCAACATTTGTTTCAAGCTGATTGATTTCTTTTTCAAGTTCATCGATAAGCTTACGGGTTTTTCTGATCTCATCTCCCAATAAACGTTCATCCTGTCCTGATTTTATCTGATCAACCAAAGATGCCATTCTGAAATCCTGGATTTCATTTTGAGATAACCCAAGAGATTTAACCAGTTCGCCAACCGCCTTATTGAAATCATTATTAATAGAAATGCGTGCTGACGGAACCTTCCCTATGCTGTTCCAGCGTACATTGAACTCATTTACAGCATCAAGATTTTTCTGTGCATCATCGGCCTTGATAAAATTTTTCACCTCTTCAAGCAAAGCTTCTTTCTTCACAAGATTATCTTCAAATTCCTCATTGGACTGATTGTTTCTTTCTTTGTAGCGGTCAAAAAATTTATTGCAGGCATCTTTAAATTCTTTCCATATTGAATCCGAATATTTTCTCGGAACATGCCCAATCTTTTTCCAGTCAGACTGTATTTTTTTGATCACCTGAACTGAGTTGTTCCAGTCTGAGCTTTCAGCATGTTCTTTCGCCACCCGCAGCAACTCCTGCTTTTTCTCAAGATTCTCCTGCTGTTCGGATTTGAGGGATTTGTAAAATTCATTTTTGTGGTGATTGAAATCCCTGGTGGCATTTTTGAAAGCATCCCACATTTTTTGGTTTTGCTCTCTCGGAACGCGCCCGATTGCAAGAAAATTTTCACGCAATGTGTTCAGTTTTTTAATACCGGACTGCCATTCGCCATGAGATTTTTTGGCGGCATTTTCAACAAGTACTTGAATCTGGTCAAGGACTTCCTGTTTCTTCTTCAGGTTTTCTTCCTGCTCCGCTTTTATCTTTTCACCTAATTCCGATTTTCTTTCGTGAATTTTATGAGTTAATTCTTTGAATTTCTGCCAGGTAGGCTCACGCAGGTCTTCCGCTACCGGAACAGCTTCCTCTTTCCATAACCTGTGAAGGTACTGAAGTTCATTCAGGGCCTTTTGGACGTTCTCCTCACCTACTAATTCCTCTGCACGTTTGATAATGGATTCCCGAACCTGCAGGTTATGGGCGTAATCCATTTCACGTAATTCCTTGTTCAGATCAAGATATTCATAAAAATTATCCAAATGGTGAAAATAGGTTCTGAAAACATTTCCTGCCTGCGCTTTCGGAATCTGACCGGCATTATGCCAGCGTGTTTTTAGTTTTCTGAATTTACTGAATATATTGGAGCTTTCTTCGTTGGGCTCCTGGTAAAGTGCTTTTAATTCATCTATAATCTGAAGACGCTCTTTCAGGTTTTCCTGTTGTGCCTTTTCCTGTTCTTTATAAAAAGCATCTAATTGTTTTCTGAAATCATTGTAAACCACATTGAATTCACGGCGTAAAGGATTGTCGTAATGGAAATCCAGAGGGTCACCTCCTTCTTCGACAAAAGCTTCCTTCCTGGATGCTTCATCTTCATCTACCATTTTTTTGGCTGCATCGCGAATCTGACTGAAATGCTCCCTCAGTTTACGTGCCGGATGATTTTTCAGCAAATCCTTTGCTTCGTCAATCAAAACCGTCAAAGACAATTCGTCATAGCTTTTAAAAGGGATTTCCTCCTGAGCAACCTCATCTTCTTCGGCTTCTTCCTGAATCTCTTCAGCTTTATAGTCATCAGGTTCAGCAGAAACCCTTACTTCTTCCGTTTCAGAAGGAATCGGGTCCTCATTCACAAGCTCTTGCTTATCTCCTTCATTTTCAGATGATTCTCCAGAATTTTCCTGAGGATTTAAATTATTTTCATTTACTCCGTCTGCATCATTGTGCAGGTTATCCAATTCAGTGGTCATAACACGTTTTTTTTGTATGAAACAAAACTAATAAATCAATCGCTATTTACAAAGGGCTATTCCAAATTTCCCAGGATTTTTCTGCCTGCAACCTCAACATTTCCAGCCCGTTTTTGATTTTTGTATTTTTTCGCTCCCCCAACTGAAGAAATTTTGTTTTTCCGGGATTATAAATCAAATCGTACAAAAGATGTTTTCCGGTAAGAAATTCATAGGGAATGTCGGGAGCATCATCAATTTTGGGAAAAGTCCCGACAGGTGTGCAATTGACAATGATATCATGTTTTTCGATTTCTTCCTGATTCAGATCTTCATAAGTAAAGATTCCGTTTCTGCTAACAGTTTTAAAAGAAATATTCAATTTATTCAACACAAAATAAACTGCTTTTGCGGCCCCGCCATTACCCAAAATCAAAGCATTCCGATGATGCGGCTCCAGCAAGGGTTTCAGGGATTCCTCAAACCCGTATACATCTGTATTGTAACCTGTCTTTCTTCCATTTTGAATTTTCACACAATTAACCGCACCTATTTCGACCGCTTCCTTAGTTAATTCGTCTAAAAAGGGAACAATCTGTTCTTTGTAAGGAATTGTCACATTAAACCCCTGTAAATCTTTATTTCGGATCAATTTTCCAATTCCTGAAATTTCAGCCAGATCAAAAATTTCATAAGACGATTCATGAATATTTTCTGACCGGAATTTTTCGGCAAAATATTCTTCTGAAAAGGAATAGGAGATATTTTTACCGATTAAGCCGAACCGCTTCATCTGGACTTGTTTTTGGTGAATTGTGCTTTAATGATCCGGGTAATTAATGGAAGGTTGGCAGCGATGATGATGCCAAATATGAAAAATTCCAAATTGTTCTGGACAAATTTAAATCCGCCCAAAAAGTATCCCAGCATAGAAACTACGCCTACCCACAAAACGGCTCCGATAAAACTATAGGTAATGAATACCCGGTATTCCAGTTTAGTGGTTCCGCAAATAAAAGGAATGATGGTTCGGACAACAGGCATAAACCTGGCTATGATAATCGCTTTTTTTCCGTGCTCATTAAAAAAATCAGTTGCTTTTTGTATGTGTTGCGGCTGGATGTAGAATTTCCCCGGGCGTGCCAGAAGCCAATTCCCAAAACGGCTTCCAATGTAATAATTCAGCGTATCGCCCAATATGGCAGCAGCCATCAAAACAGGGATAATGTATTCAATATGTAAATGTTGCTGCTGGTCGTTTGCCGCAATCATTCCTACGGCAAAAATGAGAGCATCTCCCGGTAAGAACGGCATGATGAAAGAGGCTATAATCAATCCTGTCTCGGCAAAAATGATAAAGAACAAAAAGACATAAATCCAGTTCCCATAATTGTTGATAAACTCCATCAACACCTTATCGGGACGGCTTACAAAATTGGCAATAAAATCAAAAAATTCCTGCATGGGTCTGTATTACAGATTACGGCCAACAAAAATTAAGCCCGAATAATATCTGCGCCAATAGCTCTCAGGCGTGTATCAATCTGCTCGTATCCTCTGTCAATTTGTTCTATGTTGTGAATTACACTCTTTCCTTTTGCTGACAATGCTGCAATCAGTAAGGAGATTCCTGCGCGGATATCAGGCGAGCTCATGGTGGTTCCACGTAACGGCGTTTCATGGTTAAGCCCGATTACAGTTGCACGGTGCGGATCACAAAGTATGATCTGCGCACCCATGTCAATCAGCTTATCGACAAAGAACAAACGGCTTTCAAACATCTTCTGGTGAATAAGAACACTGCCTTTGGCTTGTGTTGCCACCACCAAGATTATACTCAGTAAATCAGGGGTGAATCCAGGCCATGGTGCATCTGAAACTGTCAAAATAGATCCATCCATAAATTTCTGTATCTTATAATGGCTCTGAGCAGGAATGATCAGATCATCGCCTGATTTTTCAACCCCAATTCCCAATCTTCTGAAAATATCAGGTATAATTCCCAGATTTTCCCATGAAACATCTTTAATGGTCAATTCGGATTTGGTCATGGCAGCTAAGCCGATCCAACTCCCTATCTCGATCATATCGGGCAATACGGAATGCTCTGCCCCCGACAAATGCTCTACTCCTTCAATCGTCAACAGGTTTGAACCTATTCCTTCAATTTTTGCTCCCATACGAACCAGCATTCTGCACAATTGCTGCAAATATGGTTCGCAGGCCGCATTGTAAATGGTAGTTTTTCCTTTAGCCAAAACGGCAGCCATCACAATATTGGCCGTTCCGGTTACCGATGCCTCTTCCAAAAGCATATAAGCTCCGGTCAAAGGTTTTCCATTTTCCAATTCGACTCCGTAAAAATCCTCACCTTCTTCAAAACGGTATTTTGCACCCAGATTGATAAATCCCTGGAAGTGTGTATCAAGTCTTCTTCTTCCAATTTTATCACCTCCCGGCTTGGGAATGTATGCCTTCCCGTAACGGGCTAAAAGAGGGCCAACCAACATAATGGAGCCACGCAGAGCTGCTCCATCCTTTTTAAACTCTTTGCTTTGCAGGTATTCTATATGTATGTCGTCTGCCTGGAAAGTATAATCTCCTTTTCCGTTTTTCTGGATTTTAACACCTAAATCTTCCAGAATTTCAATAAGACGGTTGACATCTCTGATGTCCGGAATATTTTTTATCCGAACCGGTTCGTTGGTTAAAAGCACCGCACAAAGAATCTGCAGTACTTCATTTTTAGCTCCCTGAGGTATGATTTCCCCGCTTAGCTTATTCCCTCCCCTGATTTGAAAAACAGACATTTTTTGTTTATAAAGTTTATAAAGAAATTAACTACTCACAGCATGCAATTTAACGCGTTATTTATGTTTTTGCTTGTTGCGGTTATTCTTATTATTATTCTTCCTTTTCGCGGTATTGTTATTTTGCTGTAATCTTTCCGGCGACATCAGTATTTCGTTACTGTTTCTCAAGTCAATTTTCCCGTTGGATAATTCATATAAGTGATCGAATATTGTTTTATCGTCTACCGTATCTTTATTCCATATCAGGTAACATTTTTTCATGTGGTTGGCAATGACCATTACCAGTCCTTCCTGCTTGTCCCCTTCCCAGCTCAGCGCAACGTCAATCATACGGCGGATATTTTTTCCGTAATATTTGTATTTGTATTCATCTTTAGGGTATACTACCCTGTTCGGCTTACTATAAACCTCTTCCTGTGTAGGAACAGGATAAGGAGATTTCACATCTAACTGAAATTTAGACATGATAAATAACTGATCCCACAATTTATGTTGAAAATCAGGCACGTCACGAAGGTGGGGATTCAATTCTCCCATTACTTCAATTATGATTTCGGCAAATTCACTCCTTTCTTTATCATCTGCGAGCGACATACAGTAATCTACCATTTTCTGAATATGGCGTCCATATTCCGGTATGATCAAACTTTCCCTTGTTGTATTGTAATCCATCTTTTGATTTGAATGTTCACAAAAGTACAATATCTGAAATAAATATCTTTTGTTTCGGATGGATTAATTTTAGGTGGATTCAGACGCAGTAATTCGACGGGCTCAATGTAACAAAAACAGACGTCGGAAATGAAGAACGATCTTTGGCACTATAACTAAAGAGCCTCCATAAGCTGATTTTATTCTGCCGGAACGATTTTGAATCTTTAAATTATTTCCAACCTTTTTTTAAGCGAGGTCAAAAACTGCGAAGCCAAAGCTCCGTCAATTACACGATGGTCATAAGAGAGCGATAACATCATCATTTTACAAACTGCCAGTTCTTCTTTCCCATTCAATACAATTACCCCCGCGCCAGAACGGATCTCACCCAATGCCAAAACGGCTACCTGCGGACGGCTGATGATAGGCGTCCCTGCAAGACTTCCGAAAATTCCGGTATTGCTGACTGTGAAAGTCGTGTCCTGGATATCTGTCGATTTCAGCTTGTTGGATTTGGCGCTATTCCCAATTAAATTTACATTTTCAATGATTTCTTTCAGGTTCATCTCATTGACTTTCTTTACATTCGGAACGATTAAGTTTCCATCCGGCAAAGCGGTTGCAAAACCTAAATTGATGTCGTTTTTCAGAATCAGCTCGTCTTCATTCATCCAGGCATTGAACTTCGGAAATTCTTTCAAAGTATCTACTACCGCTTTCATAATGAAATGCGTATAAGTTATTTTCACACCATTTTCTTTCTGAAATTCGTCTTTGATTTTTTCCCGGTGACTGACCAGGTTCGAAACATTCACTTCAGAAAAAGTAGTAACGTGAGGAATGATCTGATAGGAACTCTGCAAATGCTCGGCAGCGATCTGCCGGATTCTCGGCAAAGATTCGACTTTATCTTCGGGCTGAATGTTCAGGTTCAATTTTGCAAAGGTCTTTTGCTGAACCGGCTTTTCATCTTTTTTAAGAAATTTTAAAATATCGGCTTTCCTTATTCTACCGTTTTCTCCGGTCGGTTTAATTTGTTTTAAATCCTCTATTTCCAATCCATTTTCAGCTGCAATCCTCCGAACGACTGGTGAAAGAAAAGATTTCCCGTCCAAAGATTTGGTTTCAAGTAATTCTATACTTGTGTCAGCCGAAATAATTCCGGATTCCTTTGTTTCAATATTTTCTGCATGAACCAACGTATCGGCCGAAACTTCCATAATTGCAATCGGATGCCCGACTTTAACCTCTTGTCCTTCATGAACCAAAATTTCTTTCAGAATTCCTTCATATTCCGATGGCAGGTCGCTATCAACTTTGTCTGTCCCTATGGTTACAAACAATTCATCTTTGGCAATTTTATCGCCTGGATTTTTCAGCCAGTCGGTAATGGTGGCTTCCATTACGCTTTCACCCATTTTGGGAAGCAGGATTTGGATTGTTTTGGTCATTGGTAACCAGTCTTTGGTATTTGGTATATTGTCAGATGACATACATATTCTAATTTTTTGATAATAAATACTCAGAAAATTTAAACAACATTTTCTTTACGCTAATGAGAGCCTCTCATTTAATTTTAAATAATTCTCTTCTGAAATATAGCTTAATTCAAAAGCTATTTCCAATTGAGTATCTAATTCATACGAAGAACCCAATGCAATGGATATAAAACGATTAAAATCAATTTTGCTGTTTCTTCCAGAACCTTCTGCAATGTTTGACGGAATTGAAATTGCGGATCTTCGAATTTGATTTGAAAGGCCAAATTTTTCTGATTCCGGAAATAATTCGGTTACATTATAAATTTGTAAACTCAATTCTTTTGACAATTGCCAAGCTTCCAATTTCCTAAAATCATTCATCTATGTACCAATTACCATCTACCAAATACCGAATATCAATTTATTCAAAAGCATTAATACCCGTGATGTCATTTCCGGTAATCAGCAAATGGATGTCGTGCGTTCCTTCGTAAGTGATAACTGACTCTAAGTTGGCTGCGTGACGCATCATCGGATAATCCCCTACAATACCCATTCCTCCCAAAATCTGGCGGGATTCGCGTGCGATGGTCAATGCCATGTGAACATTGTTTCTTTTCGCCATTGAAATTTGTGCAGCAGTCGCTTTATCCTGATTTTTCAGGGTTCCCAATCTCCAGGCTAACAATTGTGCTTTGGTGATCTCTGTAATGAATTCAGCTAATTTCTTTTGCTGTAACTGGAATGAGGCGATCGGCTTCCCGAATTGAATTCTTTCCAGTGAATATTTCAAAGCAGTTTCATAACAGTCAATAGCGGCTCCAATTACACCCCAGGAAATCCCGTAACGAGCTGAATTTAAACAGGAAAGAGGCCCACGAAGACTGCTTACGCTTGGCAATACATTCTCTTTCGGAACTTCTACGTTTTCAAAAACCAGTTCCCCGGTTTTGGAAGCACGAAGCGACCATTTATTGTGGGTTTCGGGCGTTGAGAAACCTTTCATTCCCCGTTCTACAATCATCCCACGGATTTTTCCCTCCTCGTCCCTTGCCCAAACAACCGCAATGTCGGCAATCGGGGAATTGGTAATCCACATTTTGGCTCCGTTCAGCACATAGTGGGAACCTTTGTCTACGACTTTGGATTCCATTCCGGATGGATTTGAACCATGATTAGGTTCCGTTAAACCAAAACAACCCACTATTTCTCCTGTTGCTAATTTTGGCAAATATTTTCTTTTTTGTTCTTCCGAACCAAATGTATAAATCGGATACATCACTAAAGAGGACTGAACTGAAGCTGCAGAACGAACCGCACTGTCGCCGGCTTCCAGTTCCTGCATGATAAGCCCATAGGAAATTTGGTCAAGTCCCGCTCCGCCGTATTCTTCAGGAATATAGGGCCCAAGAGCCCCGATCGCACCCAGTTTCGGCATCAATCCCGGTATGTCGGTATGGTTGTGTGCCGCTTCGTCAATTACAGGCTTGATTTCCTGGTTAACAAACTTACGTACGCTCTGCTGAACCAATTTGTTTTCTTCTGTCAGTAATTCTTCTATTTTAAAATAATCTGTTGTCATTTCATTTGTTTGTTTTTCGGTTGCAAAAGTAGTCAAAGAAGTTGTTAATCACCAATTAAAACACCCGAAATATTCCATGCACTGAAACTATTTCCTTCGGGTTTCCCCTGTGGAATCCTCACCTGAATTTTATGCTTTCCTGCCTCCAGTTTCCCTAAATCAATTATGAAAGGATTGGTCACTGTTCCCGGGCACCAGTTGGAACGGCTGTAGTCCGAAGATGATAATCCGTTTTGGAAATTGCCCGATACCGGATTGTATAACCGGTAGGAACCACAGTCCTCCCGCCATGGAATCAGATCGAAAATGACTTTTCCGTCTAGTAAAATCGTATTCTTTTTCGGAACAAATTCATCGCCGTTTTCCCACCCGCCATGGCCGGTGGTGATGTAACGGAGCCTGGCGTTTTTCAAGTCTTCTTTTAACTCAAACTCTACAATCAGGCCATTGTCGGAATCAAACATCGTCGCATATTCCTGCCCCGCCATTTCCATTATATTTACGGTATTGAAAAGCGGAATTACCTTTATCGGGTTGGGGTTGGAATCTTCTTCATTGTGAATTGTGAGATTCAGTGAAATCTTATGCCCGCCTTTATCATAATTCCCGATAAACGTACCAATGTAGGCTTCCTTATCATCCAACAAGCTTGCATAATCTGAAATCTCCTGCCTGTAAATTACTGAATCCTGCCAAACTTTTCCTTTTAAAGCTATCCTCTCATTGAAATGATGAATACCAAACGGCGTAAAGAAACGCATCAGTTCAACCAAAGGTGTATAATCTTCGATCGCCACGACACCCTGATATTCTTTTCCGTTGCCATTGGTGTAAACAGGTAAAGTTTTTGCACCATCTTGCAGCCCGTTAAAAAAAGACTGTTTTTTATCGGTCGGGATAAGGAAAACCGAGCCCGTCCGGTCATAAGCGTCTCCGTTGGATTGTTCAATCAGTTCCAGGAAAATTTTATCAGACGGATTCAATCTCGGGAATTTTATTTTTTTCACGGCAATTGTTCCGTTAGCAAAACGCAATACATCATCCTTTGGCTCAAATTCTTCTGACCAGTGAATCTGCTGATCCTGAAAAACAGGAATGGTTGTAAACCGGCTTTGCCAAATTCTGTCCTGGTAATCGATTTTTTCCAAGTAAACCGGATTTGAATTCAATATAAATTCAGGAAATGATACTTTTTCTTTTTTAATTTCGGTTACCTGAATTTTATAATTTCCGTTTATCTCAATTTCAAGAACCAAGCCTAAGCCCGCTCCCAGTGTACGCGGAGAAGCCCTGATTCCGGCATTTTCAGTATACCAAAGCTCAATAGTGTTAGAATTAATAACCGTTTTCGCCTTTTTACAGTCATAACCAAGAATTTTTTTTGTTTCACTCAAAAGTTCAAATTGTTGTTGGTCAATAAAAGTTTTGTCTTGCATTGAAACCGACTCGTTTTCGCCTAAGTAAGCAATCAGGCTATAAGAGCTGCCTTCAACATAAGTTATCTCAAAAGGATAGCTGCTTTTATTTTCAAAATCATTTTTTGTTGTAATCAAAAATATATCTTCATTTGAAAATACCCAGACAGGGTTTTGATTTTCATCAGTATTTCCATTGTTACTTGATAAATAAGTTATTTTTGTCAATTCCATTTTGTCAAATGAAAATTGAGCCGAAATGGGTGATAGAGAAAAAAGAAAAATTAAAAAGAAGGAAGACCTGATCATAATTGAGTATTAAGCTTCACAAACTTAAGACAATCCTATAAATTTCATTTTATTTCAGCTTTTCCAAATTTTTAAAACAGATGTATAACTTTTCTTTAATTTTAAATTGATGAAAACCATCCTCCAGACTCCGCGGCTTATTTTGAGAGAATTGACCCCTAAAGACGCTCAAAATTTCTACGAATTGAATCTTAATCCGAATGTGGTAAAGTATACCGGCGATGCTGCTTTCCAAAGCATTTCCGAGGCAGATGAGTTCCTGAGAAATTATTCAGAATACGAAAAAACCGGTTATGGCCGCTGGGCGGTAATTGATAAGGAATCGAGTAAATTTTTGGGATGGTGCGGTTTAAAATTAGAGGGAAGGGAAACCGATATCGGTTTCCGGTTTTTTGAAGAATATTGGAATAAAGGTTACGCAACGGAAAGCGCGGGTGCCTGCCTGGAATATGGTTTTGATAAATTGAGGTTAAATGAAATCATAGGCCGCGCCATGAAAGAAAATACGGCATCCGTTAAAGTTTTGGAAAAACTTGGTTTAAAGTATGTTGGAGAAATGGAATGTGCACTTCATCCCGGTGTTTTGTATAAAATGACCTGGCAAGAATTCTATAAATCCGGTTCCTGAAATTAAATTAATCCAAACAAAACATTTGAGTTATTATATTTACACCACTAAAACTTGTTTATGCTTCAAAAAAACAATAAAAAAATTGTCAGTGCATGGAAATTTTATGACTGGGCTAATTCGGTCCATTCACTTGTAATTGCGTCAGCCATTTTTCCCATTTATTACGGAGCTGTAACAACTGCAGAATCAGGTGAACCAATAAAGTTTATGGGGTTTCACCCGGAATCAGCATTTAATTTTTCACTTGCCATTTGTTTTTTTGTAGTGATTTTACTTTCCCCGGTTTTAAGCTCCATTGCCGATACAATAGGCAACAAGAAAAAATTCCTTCGATTCTTTTGCTATCTCGGTTCAATCAGCTGCATGGCAATGTTCTTTTTTACTGCCGATAAAATCTGGCTTGGATTGTTACTGAATATTTTAGCCGGAATCGGTTATTGGGGAAGCATGGTTTTTTACAATGCCTATCTTCCCGAAATTGTTACCGAAGATAAAATCGACAAAACTTCTGCGCAGGGATTTATGGTCGGATACATTGGTTCGGTTATTTTACTCATTATCTGTTTAATACTGATCCAGGTTGTAGGAAAAGGAAATGAAGGATTCTGGACAAGAATCAGTTTCGTACTGGTAGGAATGTGGTGGATGGGCTGCGCACAATATACATTTAAGCATTTGCCAGTAAATATTTATAATAAAAAAATTCCGAAAAGCATTTTTAAATCCAGCTTTGCAGAACTATTTAAGACGTGGAGAGAATTAAGGCAAATTTCCAGCCTCAGGATTTTCCTCGGTTCGTTTTTCTTTTACAGCCTGGGGATGCAGACAATATTCTTAATTGCTGCTTTGTTCGGACAAAAGGAAATCGGACTGACAACAGACAAGCTCATTATGACTATTTTATTAATCCAAATCGAAGCAATCCTGGGCGCATGGCTGTTTTCATTTTTATCCGGAAAAATCGGAAACAGAAATACATTGCTGATCGGAATCTTCATTTGGGTATTTGTATGTATTTTGGGGTATTTAATCAATAAAGAAAGTAATTCGGCAGAAATGCAGTTCTATATAATGGCCGGATTGGTTGGATTGGTAATGGGCGGGATCCAGTCACTTTCACGTTCAACTTACGCCAAGCTTCTTCCCCCGACACAAGACCATACAACTTATTTCAGTTTTTTTGATGTGTATGAAAAAGCTGCACTATGCATAGGTTTATTCATTTTTGGAATAATCATTGAAATGACAAACGGGATGAAAGTTTCGGCCTTGGCTATGGGACTTTCATTTGTTGTCAGTTTTGTAATCATGTGTTTCCTGAAAATGAGAAAAATACTGCCGGAAACGGAAACTGACATACACGAAACCGGGCGATGACGTTTAATCTGAATTAAAATGATGATCCGAAATAAATTCACCATAGAATACTGGAAAAACATAGCAAAGCTCATTTACCGTGCAGCAGTAAGCTTCAGTGATGACAAATGCATGAAGCTCAGTGCATCTCTGGCTTATTATACCACGTTTTCCATCGGACCGCTTTTGCTGATTGTGATCTGGTGCATCGGTTTTTTCTATGGGCAGCATATTGAAGGAAGTTCTGCCAAAATGGAAGTTCTGGAAGAATTGACCAAGCTTTTCGGCAATGAAGTCGCACAGCAAATCCAGGTCTATATAGAAAAAATCAGCGTACAGGAACAATCCGGGATTGGAATTATCATAGGAGTGGTAACTTTGGTTTTCACTTCCACTACCATTTTTGTGGAAATCCAGGATTCCATCAATCAAATCTGGGGAGTGAAGCCTAAACCGAAAAAAGGATGGATCAAATATATAACAGACCGCATACTTTCGTTTTCAATGGTTTTGGGATTAGGTTTTTTGCTTATCGCCTCTTTGCTTATCAATTCAGTTATTCAATTACTGATGAATTACATCAACCGGATTCTCCCCGGCATTACGCTCAACATGCTAAACTGGATCAATATGGGCATTACATTCCTGGTGATTTCCACATTGTTCGCGCTCATTTTCAAAATGCTGCCGGATGCCAAAGTTCGCAGTAAGCATATTATCGGCGGAGCTGCCTTTACGGCCATCCTTTTTATGCTGGGGCGTTACGGAATTTCACTTTACCTGCAATACAATGCCACGGCAAGTGCTTTCGGAGCGGCAGGTTCGGTAATCGTTCTGCTGATCTGGATCTATTTTTCGGCAGCCATTCTTTACTTTGGAGCTGAATTCACCAAAGAACATGCAAAATTTTATGATAACGGCATCAAGCCTTCTTCCTTTGCCGTTTTGGTTGCCCATACTGAAATAGCAGTCAAAGCAGGAAAAGATACTGAAATTAAAAAAGGAGAAATTCTGGCTGAAAAAGATGAAAGCAAATGCGAAGATAAACCTGAAAATGATTGATCTGAAACCTCCGGATCTTAACAGAGTTTTTCATTTATCTCATAATCATCCAGCTTATGAGATGTATAATCTTGAACTTTCCCGTTTTGAAGATAAAAATCAATTCGTCCCAAATATAATCCCGCCCAGCCAACCTGATTGATAAGAACGGTTTCTCCTTTGGCATTCTGATATTTTTGCGGCTCAGGTAAGAACGTATGTGTATGGCCGCCAATAATTAAATCGATTCCTGAAGTTTTTTGAGCCAAGTGAATATCACAAACTTTTTCCGGCTCATATTGGAACTGATACCCGAGATGCGACAAGCAAATTACAAGATCACATTTTTTTTCATCACGGAGAATCCGGGTCATGTCCTGTGAAATTTCAACCGGATCTAAATACCTGGTTTCTTCATACATATCTTTCCCAACCAAGCCGTCAAGCTCAATCCCTACTGCAAAAACCCCAATCCTTAATCCGTCCTTTTTATAAATCTGATAAGGCTTAAACCTGCCTTCCAAAATCGTATTGGTAAAATCGTAATTGGAAGAAATGATATCAAAGCCTGCATAGGGAAGCTGATTTTTAATTCCCTGCAAACCATTGTCGAATTCATGATTCCCGATTGTAGAGGCATCATAGCCCATTTTGGTCATCAGCTTATATTCCAGCTCACCACCATAAAAATTGAAGTAAGGCGTTCCCTGAAAAACATCACCGGCGTCCAGTAAAAGCACATTGGTTTCTTCCTTACGGATTTTATGAATTAATGATGCGCGGCGTGCAAACCCGCCTTTATTGGAGTAACGCTCATCATCTGATCTTTCAAACGGTTCGATTCGTGAATGCTGGTCATTGGTATGGAGAATGGTTATTTTTTTTACTGAATTTAATTCTCCGGCCAACAAATCAGATGCTGGAATCATTGTCAATAATGAAGCTGCACCCGCTTTTTTGATAAATCCTCTCCTGGTTTCCATTATTTCAAAATTCGTTTATCTGAATTTACCTGAATTGTGTCGTGCTTTTCAAAATACTGTATCATCAGGTCGCGTAATTTCGCATCCAAAAATTCCATTTTTACAGGATTGGAAAAGAAATGCATCTGATCTCCGCCTTTTTGTAAGTAATCATTTGTTACCACAGTATAAGTTCGACTCTTGTCAAATTTCTGTCCGTTGATCAAAATAGAATTTTCATCTCCCGGAACAAATTCAATGCCCGAAACAGGATGCCCGACACTGGCTTCAGAGAGAAATTTTACCATTTCCAGAATCCTTTCACCCGACATTGTAACGACCAATGCCTGGTTTTCAAACGGCATTAATTCATAAACATCACCAACTGTAATATTTCCTTTTGTAAAAGTTCTGCGGATTCCGCCATGGTTCAGAACGCACATATCAATTTTCTGATGATGCAGCTTTTCGTAAATCAGATTCGATTCCTCCAGAACCATATCGCAATTAAGATTTGCAAGCGGGCTGTTGAAACCATTTTTATCTAAATCCGCCGGAGTATAAGAAATTACCCGGCTCATTTCCCCGTCAAGTTTTTGTTTGTAAGGCCTTATGATTTCTATTAAAGACTTCTCTTCCTTTAAATTTTCATTAATGGAGGCATTGGCATTGTATTCCGACTTTTCTACCCGATAAATCTGTTTGGAGCAGGCGCCTAAAAAGATTAAAACCGGTAGAATTAAATATCTCTGTCTAAACTTCATTTTGATGAATTCTGAAACAAATTTGAGAATTCTTTTTATTTAATTACTGATTTCAAAATTAAAATTACATTAATCAGAATTAGTTCAGATTTTTCATAAATTTAAACTTCTGATTTTTAAATTAATCCTTATGAAGTACTTTTATTTTCTTTGCTTCTTTTCCTTTTTGATTACGGCAAAATCCCAAACCAATTCAGAAATATTATTGAACAACACTTGGTATTTACAATATTTAGATTTTACCGAAGAGTTCCCTTCTATTATCTATCCGCCGGACAGTGATGAATTTGAACCTATTATTTTAAACTTCTACGTTGAAAATGACGAAATGTACTTTCATACAGCAGTCTGCGCCTCTATTGACGGAATAGTAAACAGTTTAAGTGAGTCCGAAATTAGTTACACGATCACCAATTACAGTAGCGATGAAACATTATGTACTGAAACTGAAAATCACACATTTGAAGAAAAATATTTAAGTTTTTTCAACATGGGTTGAGATGAAGATATTTTCTTTTACCACATAACCGAGAATACTGACGGTTCTTTGACACTTAGCTTAAGCAATCCTATCTTTCAGGGAATAAATTTCAAAAATCAGCAGCTTTCTACACTTGAGATTTCCGGAGATAATATCTTTTTATACCCCAATCCGGTACAAAACAAATTAACGATTGAAAATCCGGATTTAAAAGTTTCACAAGTCAAAATCACTGACGTCAATGGCAAATTGGTTTTAAGCCAAAAAATAAATTCCGTTAAAACAGTGTTGGGCTTCAGTAAAATTCAAAAAGGAGTATATTTTGTGACTGTCCTTTCAGGGGACAAAATCATTCGATCCGAAAAACTGATCAAGAATTAATCAATTTTATTTTTCATAATTTTAACTTGAAAAGCCAGGGAAACTGTTGAGGTCTTTCACTTTTTATGCACTAAATTTGAACCTTAAATTAATCAGGACTTAGTTTAATTCTAAATCAGGCTGAGATTAAATTTTTAACTAATAACATCATAACTTTGCAATATGAATCAATTGACAGGAACTGGGATAGCATTGGTAACACCTTTTCATGAAGACGGAAACATTGACTTTCCGGCACTGGAAAAGCTCGTAGATTATAGCATAAAGGGCGGGGTTGAATATTTGGTTTCCCTGGGTACAACTGCCGAAACGCCAACTTTGACAAAAGATGAGAAAAAACAAGTTGTTGAAACGATAAAATCTGCAAACGGAGGAAGATTGCCATTGGTCTTAGGAATCGGCGGAAATAATACGGAAGAGGTAAAATCAGAATTTACTTCAACCGATCTGTCGGATTTTGTCGCAGTTTTGTCTGCTTCACCGGCTTACAACAAACCCAATCAGGAAGGGATTTACCAACACTATAAAGTTCTGGCAGAAAATACAGATGCTAAGATCATTTTGTATAATGTTCCGAGCCGTACCGGCTCCAATATTAACCCGGAAACTACTTTGCGTCTGGCAAATGATTTTAGGAATATTATTGCCATCAAAGAAGCTTCTCCTAATTTTTTACAAAGCACTGAGATATTGAAAGATAAACCTCAAAATTTCATGGTAATTTCAGGAGATGACGAATTCGGCCTGCCTATGACTTTGGCCGGGGGGAAAGGTGTAATTTCCGTTATAGCCCAAGGCTTGCCGGAACAATACACAGAAATGATCCGTTTAGGTTTAAACAGAAAAGCAGATGAGGCATACAATTTGCATTATAAATTAATGGACATTATCCGTGCGATTTACATTGAGGGAAATCCTTGCGGAATCAAATCGTTGCTTTACCACAAAGGGATTTGTAAACCTTTTACAAGATTGCCGCTGGTTCCGGCAAGTGAGCGTTTATCTGGAAAAATTAAAATGTTATTAGACGAATTGTAACCAAAAAAAGAATTATCATGATCAAACAAAGTATAATCGATGCGTTAAATAATCAGGTTGAAGCAGAAGCCGCGGCATCACAACTTTACCTGGCGATGGCTTCCTGGGCGGACGCCCGTGGGCTGGAAGGGATTTCGGAATTTCTTTTCGCACATTCAGATGAGGAAAGAATGCATATGCTGAAGCTTGTCCGTTTTATCAACGAAAGAGGTGGAAATGCGATCATCCCGTCTCTTCATATGCCCAAACAGGATTTTGCCAATCTTCATGAAATTTTCACGATGCTCCTGGAGCATGAAATAAAGGTTTCGGAACAAATCAATCAGATTGTAGATCTGACATTGGCCGAAAAAGATTACACAACACACAATTTCCTCCAATGGTATGTTTCTGAACAGATTGAAGAAGAGCGCCTGGCACGGATTATTTTAGACAAGTTAAAATTAATCGGAGATGACAAAGGAGGTATGTACCTGTTTGACAGAGACATATCTACATTCAATGCTTCAAAATAATTTTGTATATCCTTAACACTTTGCCACAAGCATTTATCCTATGTTTGTGGCAAATATTTCATACCTTTGCAAAATGTTTAAAAAATTAGGTGTACTATTGGTGGTATTACTCGTTGTGGTTTCGTGCAACAGGCGTTACGAAAAGGCAATGAAAAGCTCTGACAAAGATTTGATTCTGCAGACCGCCAATGAATTATATGAAGAAGGAAAATGGGCATTTGCCATCGAATTGTACAACAAAGTAGCTTCTGCCTTTTCGGGGACCGAATATGCCGCCGATATTTCTTATAAAATTGCAGATGCCAACTACCAGGACCGAAACTATCGTTTGGCAGCGCATCAGTTCAAAACATTTTATATAACCAACCCTACCGATCCGAGGGCCGAAGAAGCCGCTTTCCGTTCAGCATATTCATTTTACACTGATTCCCCCGATTATAATCTGGACCAGACCAGTACTTATAGTGCAATTGACGAATTGCAAAGCTTTATTAATGCTTACCCGGAATCATCAAAAGTAGCTGAAGCAAATAATTATATCAATGAATTAAGACAAAAGTTAGAAAAAAAGGCATTTGAAATTGCCAAGATCTATTATAAAACATTGAAATACAAAGCCGCAGGAATTGCATTTGACAATATGCTCGATGATTTTCCCGACACAAAATACAGAGAAGAAGCAATGATGTATTCATTGCGCTCAAAATATGAGCTTGCCGTGAACTATAGCCGTTTTGAAACGAAAGAGCTAAGGCTGCAAAACGCAATTACACAGCACAGACTTTTTACAAAAGCATATCCGGATTCTAAATTTAAAGACGAGGCCGATAAAATTCTCGTAAAAGTTGAAGCAGACATGGCCAAGCATAAGGAACTTGCTGCCAAAGTTGAAAACCAGAAAAGCACAGCAAAAAATAGTATAACTGAATAATACAAATTATCTATATGAACTTCAAAGACATTGACGCACCTACTTCTACGGAAACATTTAACAGAGGTGTAATTGAAGAAAAGACCGGAAACGTTTATCAGTCCATTGTGATCATGGGAAAACGTGCCGAACAAATCAACCAGGAAATGAAAACCGAATTGATCCAGAAACTGGATGAATTTGCTTCACACACAGATTCTTTGGAAGAAATCTTTGAAAACCGTGAACAAATTGAGGTTTCCAAGTTCTATGAAAGATTGCCAAAACCAACATCAATTGCCATCAAGGAATGGATGAGTGGTGATATTTACTATCGCAATCCAAGCGAAGACTGATTGAAATAAAAACAAAATGTCTGTTCTGAACCGGAAAAAGATTTTGTTGGCTGTAACCGCAGGAATTGCAGCTTACAAAGTTGCTTTTCTGGTTCGCCTTTTTATAAAAAAAGGAGCCGAGGTCAAAGTCATCATGACACCGGAAGCACTAGATTTTGTAACACCGCTTACCTTAGCTACTCTTTCTAAAAACCCTGTGGAATGGGAATTTACTGAAGAAAATGGGACATGGAATAACCATGTGGAATTTGGGCTTTGGGCAGACTATATGATAATTGCCCCCGCTACAGCCAATACGCTTTCCAAAATGGCAGACGGTGCTTCGGACAATCTTGTCCTTGCTACTTATCTTTCTGCCAGATGCCCGGTTTTTGCCGCTCCCGCTATGGATTTGGATATGTACCGACACCCGGCAACCAAAGAGAACTTAGCCAAATTAGAAAGCTTCGGAAACATGATCATACCGGCAGAAGACGGAGAATTGGCCAGCGGATTAAGCGGTGAAGGACGAATGGCCGAACCTGAAAATATCATTTCATTCCTTGAAAATCATATTGAAAAACACTCTCCCCTGTCGGGAAAAAAAGTTTTAATTTCGGCTGGTCCGACTTATGAAAAATTAGACCCCGTAAGATTTATAGGAAATTTCTCATCGGGAAAAATGGGGATTGAAATCGCAAAAGCCGCTTCCGTGATGGGTGCCGAAGTTACTTTGGTCTGCGGGCCGTCGAAAGAGGAAACTGATGGTTATAATATAAACAGGACAGATGTCGTTTCTGCTTTAGAAATGAAAGAAGCTATGGAATCTCATTTCGGTCAATCCGATATTGTAATTATGTCCGCAGCTGTGGCAGATTACAGGCCGGCCCTCATTGCAGAACAAAAAATAAAAAAAGATGATGACAGCCTGACCATAGAGCTGGTTAAAAATCCTGATATCCTGAAAGGATTGGGAGAGAAAAAGAAACATCAGATTTTGGTCGGCTTCGCTCTTGAAACCCATAATGAACTGGAATACGCCAAAGGGAAGCTGAAGAAGAAAAATCTTGATTTCATTGTGTTAAATTCGCTGCAGGACAAAGAAGCCGGTTTTCAGAAAGATACCAATAAAGTAACAATCGTACCCAAGAATGGCGAGGCTGTTTCATACGAAGCAAAAAATAAAAGTGAAGTTGCCAAAGATATTCTTAACTTTATCCGTGAAAATTTTGATTTATGAACAAGATTAAATTCCTAATTATCTTTTTATTCTTTTCCCTGACGCTCTCGGCACAGGAATTCCTTGCCACTGTCACTGTTGATTACTCACAGGTTCAGGGTTCAAACACACAGGTTTTCCTGACTTTACAAAAATCATTAAGCGATTTCATCAATACTACCAAGTGGACCGACAAACGTTATAAAATCTATGAAAAAATTGAATCCAATTTCCTGATTATCGTTACCGGAAGAGAAGGAAACAACTACCAGGCACGCCTGCAAATCCAGTCCAGAAGACCGGTTTATAATTCAACTTATTATACGCCTGTACTGAATTTTGTTGACGCTAATTTTGATTTCGAATACACGGAGTTTGAAGAATTGATCTTCAATCCAAGAAAGTTCAGTAATAAGAACCTGACCGATGTAATGGCTTTTTATGTCTATTTCGTTTTAGGCATGGATGCCGATACCTTCCAGAAAGAAGGAGGTACACCTTATTTCAAAATCTGCCAGCAGATCGCGAACAATGCCAACGGTTCGCAGTTCTCGGGCTGGAGCGAAATGGACGGGAACAAATCCAGAAGCAAGCTGATTAACAATATCTTAAAAACAGAAAATTCTACTCTCAGAAATATTTATTACCAATACCACAGAGTAGGTTTGGATGCGATGAGCGACAACGAATCAAAAGCAAAAAATACAATAGGAAATGCATTGGCAACATTGAGCTTCTATGAAAACGGAAATTATGCCCTATTTTATCCGCTCGATCTTTTCTTTATGGCCAAAAAAGACGAGATTTCAAAAATATTTAGCGGGGGAATGATGTCTTCCGTAGATATGGTTCAGATCAAAGAAACGCTGAACTCTCTTTCCCCTACCAACAGTTCGCTTTGGAATAATATGAAGAAATAATGCTGACACAGATTTCAGTATCAAATTTTGCAATTATTGAAGAATTACAGCTGCGATTCCATAAGGGATTGACCATTATCACCGGAGAAACCGGTGCCGGAAAATCTATTCTTTTAGGAGCCCTGAAACTTGTGCTGGGTGAAAGAGCCGATTTAAAACAACTCAAAAATGAATCAAAAAAATGTGTGATTGAAGCTTATTTTGACATTTCGGATTTAAATCTTGAATCTTTTTTTGAAGAAAATGAGCTCGACTATGAAAAAGAATCCATACTCAGGAGAGAATTGCTTCCCAACGGGAAATCCCGTGCTTTTGTGAACGATATGCCCGTAACGCTTGATGTTTTGCATAATTTAAGCGAAAAGCTGATTGATATCCATTCACAGTTCAGCACAGAAAATTTACTGGATGAAAATTATCAGCTTCAGGTTTTGGATGCATTTGCAGAACAGATGCCGGTGTTGAGAGAATACCGTCAGCTTTTTACAGAATGGAACAAAAAAAAATCTGAACTGAATATTTTTAGAAATCAATTAAACGAAAGATCAAAAGAAAACGACTATCAGAATTTTTTGCTGGACGAACTAAATAACGCAAAACTTCAGAGAGATGAGCTGAATGAACTCGGAAAGGAACAAAATGAGCTTCAAAATATAGATGAAATCCGACGTATCCTGGATGAAACTGACTTAAAGCTGGACACTCCGGAATTTGGAATCTTATCTCAGATCCATGAAATTAATACTCAAATTCAAAAAATTTCGGGTTATACGAACGAGCTTGGAGACCTCAATGAAAGGCTGAATTCAGTCAAAATAGAACTGGAAGACATCCGTTCAGAAATTCATTCCAAGATCCAACACCTTGAGTCTGATCCGGAAAGATTAAATGAAGTGAATGAACGCCTTAACCTAATCAATTCATTACTAAACAAGCACCGTGTAAATTCAATTGGAGAATTGCTTGAAATAAGGTCAGATCTGGAAAATGAAAATTTGGATCTTGAAAAAATTGAAACCAGGATTTCTGAATTGGAAAAAGAGGTCAGCCATAAAGAAAATTTACTCAAAGATGTTTCAGCGCAGCTCTCAACCAGCAGAAAAAAAGTAATTCCATTTGTTTCAGCTGAAATTCTTGCCTCGCTTACCAAGCTGGGAATGGAAAATTCGACAATAGAAATCAGACTTGAGTCTTCAGGTAACTTTACCCATAACGGGAGTGATAAAATAGAGTTTTTATTCAGTGCAAATAAAGGGGCCGGTGTAAAACCCATAGGAAAGGCAGTTTCGGGAGGAGAACGCTCCCGGCTGATGCTTGCTATAAAAAAATTACTTGCGGGAAAACTGGAGCTTCCCACTTTGATCTTAGACGAAGTTGATACCGGAGTTTCGGGAAAAGTAGCCGATGAAGCCGGTAACCTGATGAAAGAGATGGCACGGAATATTCAGCTGATTAGCATTACACACCTGCCACAGGTAGCAGCCAAGGGAAATCATCATTTCAAAGTTCAGAAGAAAATTGTAAACGGAACTACTACAACAGAAGTAACAGAACTCAATCCTAAAGAAAGGATTTTGGAAATAGCTGAATTAATCAGTGGCTCAAACGTTTCCGATAGTGCTGTGCAACAAGCAAAGGAGCTTCTGAATGCATCATAAAAAAACCTCACAGTAGAGAGAGAACCATGAGGCATAAATAACTAACACACAAAAAATCTTAAAAAATAAGACTTATATTTTATTCCTTACAAAAAGGATTAATTTCTAATTCTGTTACAAAGATATATAAAGTCTACTAAATTAGTATAGTATTTTTATAAAAATTTTTGAATTTATTTTAAATCAGCCAAAGACTGTTTTTCCAAGACTTTAAGAGTTTTGTCGCGAACCTGTATCATTACCCGGTTTAAAGAGCAGGTGTACTCATCAATACAATCATCGCATTTCTTATAATAATTTAAACTTACACAAGGCAAAAGTGCGATTGGCCCGTCTAAAACCCTGATAATGGATGCGATGGTAATTTCGCCTGCCGGTTTTATCAGAAAATACCCGCCTCCTTTACCTTTTTTGGATTCCAGTAACCCGTTATTTTTTAAATCAAGCAAAATTCCTTCTAAAAATTTCTGAGGTATATTTTCTTTCTGCGAAATTTCTGATATCAATACCGGCTTGCCATTTGAGTATCTTGCCAGGTAAGTCATTGCTTTTAATCCATATTTTGTCTTCTTGGAAAGCATAAGATTGCACTCTTATTTATTAACCCTTTTTCAATTTAATTCCCTTCAACAAATTTCGTCAAATTATTCTAACTTGCAACCGGTTTAATTAAGATTAAAAAAAATGAAAATCAGAATTTTATTATTTATCTCCCTGATAGCTTTCTTCAGCCTTAAAGCTCAGTATTCAACACCCAATACAGGAGTGGACTGGACTTTGGACGATATTGCCGCAAACTCCCCTACAACTATAACGGTATCGGGTAATGTGTACACTTTGCATGAAGGCCTTACAATTATGGAAAACGACCAGCTGCGTCTAGACTCAAATCTAACCCTTGAAATTGCACCTGATGTCGAAATTGAAGTAAGAGGCAGTTTCAGATGCGATGCAGATGAAATTACTATAACGGCAGTCGATACGGTTAATCCTTATGAGGGATTCTGGTTTTATGATACCGCTGAGGCATACTTTCACAATACACTGATTGAATATGGTGGTGGATTGAAAGTGGTCACACCTGATTTTGAAATGGACAATTGTGAAGTTTCAAACAACTTTACAGGCTCATCTACCGGAAGTGCGATTTCATTTTCAAACGGAAGTCCGATTGTGAGAAACTCCACTTTTAAATTCAATGAAAATCCCGCTTTGAGCTCGGGAGCCAATACGTCTGTTTCCGCATTGATCGAAGGAAATTATTTTGAAGGAAACAATACAACCAATAACAACCGACCTCAAATAAATATGGGGCCAAGCGGAGAGGAAGATTCTATCAGGATCATTAACAATACCGTAATCGGCAACCGGGATTTAACAATGGTCGGAGGAATAGCAGCCGTCAGCCTAGTTGGTGTTCCAAACAAGATTGTCATCAGAGGGAATATTGTTAAAGATAACCGGTATGGGATTACTTCTATGGGAAATTCTTCGGGATTTATTACCGATAATGTGATCGAAGATAATAATTCTGAAAATGCTCCGATGAATGGCGGAAGCGGGATTAATTTATTCAGCACCAATATGATCTATGTGAGTAATAATCAGATAAGGAGAAACCTTTGGGGAATTACGCTTCAGGGAACTGCCCAGGTAAATCTGGGAAGCGATGACGATGAGAATTTCAATCCCGGAGGAAATGTTTTCAGTGAAAACGGGAATGACGGGAATGTGTATGCTTTGTTTGACAATACTGCCAATAATGTTGACGCATTGCATAATTGCTGGATTGAAGGACAGGAATCAACTGCCGAAGATGTGGAGGGCGTAATTTCTCATATCGTAGATGATCCCACTTTGGGGGAAGTATTCTTTGACCCTTTTGATTGTGGAGTTGTAATGTCGGTTGATGATGCGAATTCTTCCGGTTTTAAAGTTTACCCGAACCCTGCTAAAAATTCATTCTTTTTAGAATCAAAAGAAAAAGGAAATCTGAATATCTATGATCTGAACGGGAAATTAATTCAATCTAAAAAGAATTTAGCCGGAAAAAATCAAATCCAGATCAATTTACCCGAAGGTGTCTATATAATCGAATTTGAATCAGGCAAAACAAAATCTGCTCAAAAACTGATTGTAAAATAAGGAGGTTAATTATCTCAACGAAAAAACGCCGGAAAAGTATTCCGGCGTTTTTTTATATACTTTCCTATTTAGTTATTGTTTGGTGTACTTTACTGTGACTTCTGTAGTTCCGAAATTTTCGTATGTCATTACATACTTCAGCTTCAATTCGGTGTTAGTGACAGAAATTACTTCTCTCGGGTTTTCTTCTCCATTGATTGTAACAGAGGTTTCATTCCAGGTTCCTGTTGTGTGTGATTCCACACAAGTTTCATTCACTTTTGCTTCTGTTTCAAGGTCAGCGGTATTGTTTGCTTCCAAGTCCAATTCATCAACGTCACAACCATTTGTAATCATATTGAACGGAAAGGTGTGAGTTTCATCTGAATCGGGGATCTGATACGTAAATTCTACTGCTTTCCAATCACCTAGCATTGCACTTCCCTGATCATCATCACTGCTACAAGAAGTGAAGCCAGAACCAGCAGCAATTAAAGCCAACGCTATAAAAATCTTTTTCATACCTAATTATATTTCAGGCAAAATTAGAATAAATAAAAATATCTGTTTATGATTTTTTACCATCTCATCAGAACACTTCCCCAGGTAAATCCACTTCCGAAGGCCGTCATACAAACTAAGTCTCCCTTTTGGATTCTTCTTTCCTGAACTGCTTCGCTCAACGCAATAGGTATAGAAGCTGCTGTTGTATTTCCGAATTTCTGAATATTATTGAAAACCTGCTCATCTCTTAGCCCTAACTGTTTCTGAATGAATTGACTGATACGCAAGTTGGCCTGATGAGGAATAAATAATTTCAAGTCATCAATACTTTCTCCGGATTCTTCAAATACTTCTTTAATAGATTCAGGGAATCTTGTTACCGCATGTTTAAACACAAAATTCCCATTCATATAAGGATAAATCTGTTCCGGCGCCAGCGTATTTCCTTCTTCGAGCATCACATCTGACCAACCCAACTTCGTGCCCGGGAACTGAACGGCCAATTCTTCGGCATACTGCCCTTCACTATGCATATTGGTCGCTATAATTCCTCTTTTTTCATCTTCGCCCGCGGAAATTACTACCGCTCCTGCTCCATCTCCAAAAATTACCGAAACACCCCGTCCGCGCGTAGTCATGTCCAGTCCAAATGAATGATTTTCCGCCCCAACCACCAGTACATTTTTATACATTCCGGAACGTATATAAGCATTGGCCGTGGCAAGTGAATAAATAAATCCTGAGCATTGGTTCCTTACATCCAGCGCACCGATCGTATCACAACCCAGATTCTTCTGTAAAATTACACCGCATCCTGGAAAATAGTAATCGGGACTGAGCGTAGCAAATATGATGAAATCTATATCTTTCGGAGTTAATCCTGCATTTTTAATTGCGGTTTCGGCTGCTTTTGTTCCTAAATCAGAAGTTGTAACACCTGAATGTTTTCCGAGATGTCTTCTTTCCTGGATCCCTGTTCTTTCCTGAATCCATTCATCGTTGGTTTCCATTACTTTAGAAAGATCGTCGTTGGTTACAATATTATCAGGAACATAATGCCCCACTCCGCTTATAACTGATTTTTGCATTTTATCATAGATTAGCAATCCTGCAAATTTAAGGTATTTTACCAATTGGATTTTAAATGATTGACAAATCACTTCCGGCAGATTTATTGAAATGAAAAAACCTGCCGGGCTTTTTAGGTCGACAGGTTTTTTTATATTGAATTAAACAAAATTTATTCTTTAATCCTTTCCATATAAGAACCGTCTTCGGTGTTGATTTTCACTTTGTCTCCTTCGTTGATGAAAAGAGGTACACGGATCTCCGCTCCGGTTTCTGTTTTGGCCGGCTTAGATGCATTGGTTGCCGTATCTCCTTTCAGGCCCGGCTCCGTATAAGTAATTTCCATTATCACATATTGCGGCAATTCGGCAGACAAAGGAACTTCATCCTCCGCACGGAATAAAATGGTCACTTCGTCTCCAGCTTTCATAAATTGTGGGTTGTCAATCATGCCTTTATTTATGTAAACCTGTGAAAAATCGTCGTTGTTCATAAAATGAAAACCATTGTCATCATCATAAAGATACTGGTATTTACGGGTTTCTACACGAACATCTTCAATTCTGTGCCCGGCCGAAAAAGTGTTGTCAACTACTTTTCCTGAAGTCACGCTTTTTAATTTTGTACGCACGAATGCCGGGCCTTTTCCTGGTTTAACATGCTGGAACTCTATAATTTTCCAAGTATCATCGTTCCAATTGATACAAAGCCCTTTTCTGATATCTGCTGTTGTTGCCATTTAAGCTTTTATTGATTTATTAAATTTCTCCTCTCGAATTATATCCTTTCATCACTCCTCTCGGACTTCCCTGAATAAATTGTATAATCTGGTCGCGTTCAGGAGTTGCTTCGAATTCCGCTTCCAAAAGCGCCAATGCCTGGGTGACGTTCTTGCTTTTTTGAAATAAAACACGATAAATACTTTGCAACTCCATGATTTTGTCTGAAGTAAATCCTCTTCTGCGCAATCCGATTGAATTAATTCCCACATATGAAAGCGGGTTACGGGCAGCTTTTACAAACGGGGGGACATCTTTTCTCACATGTGATCCGCCTGCGATAAACGAATGTTCTCCTATTTTTGTAAATTGGTGTACAGCACTCATACCGCCGATAAAAGCAAAATCTCCTATCTCAATATGGCCTGCCAATCCTACTCCATTTACCAAAATTACGTTGTTACCAATTACGCAATCATGTGCAATATGAACGGTAGCCATAATCAGGCAGTCTTTTCCGATTTTTGTATAGCCCAGGGCGCTGGTACCTTTGTTTACGGTCACACATTCCCTTATTACGGTGTTATCACCAATATAAGTAAGGGTCTTTTCTCCCTGGTATTTTAAATCCTGCGGAACAGCTGAAATCACAGTTCCCGGAAATATTTTGCAATTTTTACCAATCCTGGCACCTTCCATAATGGTGACATTGGGGCCGATCCAGGTTCCTTCTCCAATTTCCACGTCATCATAAATGGTAGAAAAAGGTTCTATTTTAACATTATCGGCAATTTTTGCTCCCGGATGGATAAATGCCAAAGTTTGATTCATTGTTTCCAAATTTAGATTTTTTCTTTAGTTACCAACGCCATCATTTCTGCTTCAACTGCAATGGTGTCATTTACATAACCATATCCCTGCATATGCACAATTCCTCTTCTGATGGGCTGTAATAATTCCACTTTGAGAACCAGTGTGTCGCCGGGTATAACTTTTCTTTTGAATTTCACATTTTCTATTTTCATGAAATAGGTAGAGTAATCTTTTGGGTCGTCAATTTCCCCTAAAACCAGAATTCCTCCCAACTGTGCCATAGCTTCTACCTGCAGGACGCCCGGCATAACAGGTTCTTGTGGAAAATGTCCGACAAAGAACGGTTCGTTCATAGTAACATTTTTCACCCCTACCAATGAAGTATCGGATTTTTCAATCACTTTGTCCAAGAGCAAAAACGGCGGGCGATGCGGAAGAATCTTCAGTATTTCGTTAATGTCATAGACAGGTTCTTTTGTAAGATCAAATTCCGGAACGTTTTTTCGTTTGGCAATTCCGATTTGCTTGCTTAATTTTTTTGCAAAGTTCGTATTGATCTGATGCCCTGGCTTATTGGCAATAATTTTTGCTTTTAATTTTGTTCCGATCAAAGCTAAATCTCCTACGACGTCCAATAATTTATGCCTTGCAGCCTCATTGGGATAATGTAAATTTATATTATCCAGAATTCCGTTGGGGCGAATGGAAACATCATCCTTATTGAAAGCTTTTGTTAATTTTTGTTTGGTTTCCGGTGTAATTTCTTTGTCTACATAGACAATCGCGTTTCCTAAATCACCGCCTTTTATTAACCCTGCATCCAGCAGATATTCAATTTCATGAAGGAAGCTAAAAGTCCTGGCGTTAGAGATTTCCGATTTGAATTCAGATAAATTTTTAATAGACGCGTTTTGTGTTCCCAAGACTTTGGTCCCGAAATCCACCATTGTGGTCACCTGGTATTCATCTGCAGGGATCGCCGTTATTTCTGACCCTGTTTCCGGATCTGTATAAGTAACTATGTCTTTTACTACAAAATATTCGCGGTCTTCGTCCTGCTCTAAAATTCCGGCTTTTTCTACCGCTTCGACAAAATACTTGGAAGAGCCGTCCAAAATCGGAACTTCTGAATTGTTAATTTCGATAATAACATTGTCCAGATCCATTCCGGTTAATGCTGCCAAAAGATGCTCGGTCGTATGGATCTTCACGCCTTTTTTTTCTATTGTCGTACCGCGCTCTGTACTGGTAACGTAATTGGCATCTGCCTCTACAACCGGGCTGCCTTCTAAATCAGTCCTGACAAATACGAACCCTGTATTGACCGGAGCTGGTTTTAATTTCATTGTAACTTCACGTCCTGTATGAAGCCCAACGCCATTCAGCACGTATTCACTGGCCAGTGTTTTTTGTTTATCAGACATCAATCTTTTATTGTTTGTTGTTGCTTAATTTCTTTTTCTAATTCTTCAATACGTTTCACTACAGCAGGTAATTTCCTGAAATACACATAAGCTCTTTGGAAATCCAAGTAATCCATAGAGGGAGAGCCATAAACTTTGGCCCCTTCGGGAAGATCATTATTAACCCCGCTTTGCGCCTGTATCTGTACAAAATCACCAATCTTAAGATGGCCAACAATTCCAACCTGACCACCAATCATACAGTTTCTGCCAATCTTGGTCGAACCCGCAATCCCAGTCTGAGAAGCAATAACGGTATTTTCTTTGATTTCCACGTTGTGTGCAATCTGAATCTGATTATCCAGCTTCACGCCTGAACGTATAATTGTTGAACCCAATGTTGCCCTGTCAATGGTACATGAAGCACCGATTTCAACATTGTCTTCAATCACTACATTTCCAATCTGCGGTACTTTTTCCATCGTACCATCGGCTCTCGGAGTAAACCCAAAGCCGTCCGCCCCTATGACAGTGTTGGAATGAATAATACAATTTTTTCCGATTTTACAGTCGGCATAAATTTTAACGCCGGAGTGGATTATACTTCCCTCTCCGATTGATACATTTTCACCGATATGACAATTCGAATTAATCATCACATCATTTCCTAACTGAACATTTTCTGAGATATTGGTAAAATTTCCCACAAATACCCGTTCACCTATTTTTGCAGTGGGGTGAATAAATACATTCGGCTCAATGCCTTCTTTTTTATTTTTCAGGCTATTGTAATAATCAAGAAGTCTTGCAAAAGCTTTATAAGCATCTTCCACATAAATCAGTGTGGCTTTTACCTCTTTTTCCGGTTCAAAACCTTTACTTACAATAACCACAGAAGCCTGCGTTGTATATAGATGCGCTTCGTATTTCAGGTTAGATAAAAAAGATATCGATCCCGAAGTTCCCTCTTCAATTTTTGAAAGGGTAGAAATTGTTACTTCTTTGTTTCCGACAATTTCTCCTCCTAAAACTGAAGCAATTTCTAATGCAGTAAACTCCATAGTATGCAAAAATATAAATTTTGGGTATATCTCATTATGCTATTATGATTTTTTCTTAACAGCTAAATAACATAAATGATACTTTTCTATAGGTGTCAACAGATGATGAGACAAAATCTGTAGCGGCGAAGTAGAAATTTCTTGAAGCGTCTGGTCCTTATTCAAAATATATATTGCCGATTTTTCTTTGTCATAAGGAACTACTTTGATGCCTGACTGGTGCACAAAATAGCTTCCGTCTTCGACTCCTAAAATTTCTTGTGCCTGATCTTTTAATTCTGTCAATTTTTCCTGTTTTAAAGGTTCGTTCAAAATTTTGGAAACAGGTAAATTCCTGTTTATCAAACAACGTGATAAATACGATAAAATTTTGTCATCATGATACTGCCATTGCTTGATTGAGGTCAGGATATCGCTGTCATCCAGCCGGGTAAAGTATTTTAACTTTGTATTCAATTCTTCGTGTGTCGAATTCTTTTTAAGAAAATATGACAATGCATCTGTTGCAAACAGATCTTCTCCGGCATTGCTCAGTTCTTTTGCCCTTCGCAAGACTTCTGTCAGAAAAACTTCTGCCGAAAATGAAGTCCGGTGGTTGTAAACCTGCCAGTACATAAACATCCGGGCGGTAAGGTATTTTTCTATCGAATAAATTCCTTTGGAGTCTACAACCAATTGGTCATCTTTTACATTTAAAGTCGAAATAATCCTGTCCGGGTTAATGTTTCCTTCCACTACTCCCGTAAAAAAGCTGTCGCGTTTCAGGTAATCCAATCTGTCCATATCCAATTGGCTTGATACCAATTGTGTAAGGAAATTCCGCTCATATTCTCCTTTAAAAATTTTGATAGCCAAATCCAGTTCACCCGAAAATTCGGCATTCAGCATTTCCATAAGATAAAGAGAAATCCATTCATGGTTGAGTCCTTCAATCAGAGTTTTTTCCAAAGTATGAGAAAAAGGCCCATGCCCTATGTCATGAAGCAAAATCGCACAGAGAACGCCATTGGCTTCTTCATCGGAAATTTCAACATTTTTCATCCGAAGTGTTTCAATCGCTTTCTGCATCAGGAACATAGCTCCAAGCGCATGATGGAAACGGGTATGCTTGGCTCCGGGATAAACAAGTTCGGTCAAACCAGTTTGGCATATTCTTCGCAGACGTTGGAAGAACGGATGCTGGATAATGTCAAAAATTAATTCGTTGGGTATGCTAATAAATCCGTGTACCGGATCGTTAAATACTTTGAGTTTGTTTTTATACTCCAATTCGCTGGATTTAAATCAATAATATTACAAATTTAACAGAAAAACACTATGGCTATAAAAATTTTGTGGATAGATGATGAAATTGAACTGCTTAAACCTCATTCATTATTTTTGGAAAAGAAAGGTTATGAAACACATATGATTAATAACGCGACCGATGCGCTGGAAATTATTCCCAATGAAAATTTCGCCGCTGTCCTGATAGATGAAAATATGCCGGGAATGGGCGGCCTGGAAGCGTTGCAGAAGATCAAGGAGATCAAGCCGCAGCTTCCGATCGTGATGATCACAAAAAATGAGGAAGAGCAAATCATGGAAGAAGCAATCGGCTCACATATAGCAGATTATCTGATCAAACCCGTAAACCCTAACCAAATCTTACTTTCGCTGAAAAAGATTTTGGATTCAAATAAAATTATTACTGAAAAAGCGGTCGTCAATTACCAGCAGGAATTCCGAAGCATCGCGATGGACATTATGAACGCACGGGATTATGAAGACTGGCGCGATATATATAAAAAGTTGGTTTTCTGGGAATTGGAATTAGAAAACATCCAGGACAGCGAAATGGCCAAGATCCTTGAAAACCAAAAACAGGATGCCAATGCTTCTTTTTTTAAATTCGTTGAGAAAAATTACTACGACTGGCTGCATGATGACGAAAGGCCGGCTATGTCTCACACCGTATTTAAAGAATATGTAAAACCTCACTTGGGCAAAGACAAAAATACTTTGCTCATTATGGTCGACAACCTGCGTCATGACCAATGGAAGACCATCGAACCTTTATTCAATCAATTTTACAATGTGGAAAAAGAGCAAATGTATTACAGCATTCTGCCTTCCGCGACACAATACGCAAGAAATGCTTTCTTTTCCGGATTAATGCCATCCGAAATTGAAAAGCGTTTTCCTCAGCAATGGCTTAATGATAATGACGAAGGAAATAAAAATCAATTTGAAAAGGAATTCCTCGAAGATCAGCTGAAACGGTTGGGAATGTCCGACTTAAGCACGCAGTATTTTAAAATTCTGAATTCAGATTTTGAGAAAAAAATTCTCGATGACTTTCATCAGTACAAAAACAAAAACCTGACGGTCATTGTCTATAATTTCATCGACATCCTTTCCCATGCCAAAACCGATAACCGTATTGTCAGCCAGATGATCCGGGACGACAAAACCTATCGTTCCATCACGCGGAACTGGTTTGAAAATTCGTATCTGCTGCAAATTGTGAAAAAAGCTTCGGAAGAAGGAATGAAAATTCTTTTGACTACCGACCATGGGACTATTTTCGTGCGGAAGCCTTCACAAGTTGTAGGTGACCGTGAAACAAGCACCAACCTACGTTATAAAATGGGTCGCAAATTACAATATGACGAAGATGACGTTTTTGCGATTGAAAACGCCGAAGATTATTACCTGCCAAAAGTCAATATGACATCCAAATACATTTTTGCCAAAGAAGACATTTTCCTTGCTTATCCGAAAAATTATAACCATTATGTAAATTACTACAAGGAAACTTACCAGCATGGCGGTGTTTCCATGGAAGAAATGATTATTCCTTTTGTAACTTTGACGCCGAAATAATTTTCTACTTAAGAATGGATGAAAATTTAGAATCTCTGAAATTTCCAATCGGGAAGTTTAAAACGCCAAATTGTATTGATGAAAAGCAAATTGAAATTTGGATTAATGCAATTGAAAGTTTTCCAAAAAAGCTTAGAAAGGAAGTTGAAAATTTAAGCGATGTTGAATTGGAGAAACAATACCGCACAAACGGATGGACAATTCGACAAATTGTTCATCATTGTGCGGACAGTCATACAAATAGTTTCATCCGGTTCAAATTGGCGTTGACCGAAAACGAACCGATCATCAAGGCTTATTTAGAGGATAAATGGGCAGAATTACCTGACGGAAAACAATTTCCCATTGAAAGTTCACTTCAGATTTTGGAAGGAATTCATAGAAGATGGATATATTTATTAAAAAACCTTTCGAAAGAACAAATGGAAAGAAAATTCAAACATCCGGAAAACCTTGAATTGATTACGTTAAAGAATTGTATCGGGATATATGCCTGGCATGGAGAACATCATTTGGCACACATTCAATTAGCAAAACAAAACAGATCATAATTCTAAAGAAGAAATGTTTATTCATTTTTTAACTTTGTGTCCGAAATCAAAGCCCTTAATTCCTCTGAAAGGAAGTAAATTTTAAGCAGATGGTAAGTCAAATGAAATTCGATATAGATTCATTAGAAGAATTAAATTCAGTTACCCAACAAATCATCGCCGAACTCCGGCACAAAATTGTTTTGTTTGAAGGCCAAATGGGTACAGGAAAAACAACTTTGATCAAAGAAATCATTTCTGCGATGGGAAGTGAAGATGAAGCTTCCAGTCCTACTTTTTCCATTGTAAACGAATATGAAACCAAGACTGGAAAAGTATTTCATTTTGATTTCTACAGGATCAAATCCGAAGAAGAAGCCATGGATTTTGGTGTGGAAGAATATCTTTATTCCGGCGATTATTGCTTCATCGAATGGCCGGAGAGAATTCAAAACCTGATTCCCGAACCTCATCATACCGTAAAAATTAATGTGGAAAACAATTCAAGAACCATTATTTTTGCGTAATTTTAAAAGATGGAACACAGCGGCGTCTATACACCATTTTCCCGCCAGGAGCTTATGCCTAAGGAGGAACGGCTGGAAGTGAAACTGAGAGAAGGGAAACTCAGCATCGGCATTCCTAAAGAAACTCACCTACAGGAAAAAAGGGTCTGCCTTTCTCCCGATGCTGTCCAGGTTCTGGTTGCCAATGGACATGAAATTACAATTGAAACGGGAGCTGGTGAAAGTGCTAATTATCCCGACCGGGAATATTCAGAAGCCGGAGCTCAAGTCGCTTACAATTCAAAAGATGTTTTCTCTAAGCCCATCGTACTGAAAGTCAGTCCGCTTAAACAGGAAGAAGTTGAACTGATGACACCAAGCTCTTATCTGGTTTCCACAGTTCAGCTCAATATGCAGACGAGGAGTTATTTCGAAAAACTTTCTTCTAAAAAAATTACCGCTTTAGGATTTGAATTCATCAAAGATTCCCACGGACACCTGCCGGTTGTCAGACTTTTGAGCGAAATTGCCGGGACAACCTCCATTTTGCTTGCGGGTGAATTGATGGCCAACTCAAACGGTGGAAACGGCGTGCTGATGGGAGGCATTGCAGGGGTACGTCCGGCGGAAGTAGTGATTCTAGGAGGTGGAACCGTTGGAGAATATGCATCGCGTGCGGCCTTGGGATTAGGAGCCAACGTAAGGGTTTTTGATAACTCCCTGAGCAGGTTACGGCGGTTACAAACTGATTTGGGTGTAAGGGTTTCTACCTCTATGCTCGACCCGAAAGAATTGAGCAAAGCCCTGAAACGCTGCGATGTTGCCATCGGAGCATTACGCGGGGATGCCCGCACACCTTGTGTTGTAACGGAAAAAATGGTACAAAATATGAAACAGGGTTCTGTCATTATTGATTTAAGCATTGACAATGGTGGCTGTTTTGAAACTTCTGAAATTACGACTCACGACAAGCCTGTCATCATAAAGCACGGCGTCATTCATTATGGTGTAACCAATATAACTTCCAGGGTTGCACGAACTTCAACCAAAGCATTGAGTAATTTTTTCCTCCCCTACTTATTGTCTATCGCAAAAGAGGGCGGTTTTGAGCACGTCATCAAATGTGACCGTGGATTGCGTTCCGGTGTTTATCTGTTCCATGGAAGAATGACAAAAAAACGGATCAGTGACTGGTTCGATATTCCTTTTCACGACATTAACTTATTAATTGTATGACCTCTTTCTGGAAAAGACTTAAATTTTATTTGATCGGATTTACACTAGGGCTTTGTTTCATTGCCATTTTCTTTGGGCCAAAAGCGATTCAATGTTCATATTTCCCTAACGCAAGAGCCTTGGAGGAGGCCAAAATTTATCCGATGAATTTTTCCGAACAGGCAAAAAAAACCATAGATTCTGAAGGAATTGACAGTGTTTTTCTGTACAATCAACTATTAAAGAAAAGTAAAATTACAAACTTTGGAACAGACGAAGTACGTGAAATGCCCTGCCGGACTTATCGTGCGCAATACCGTGAAGAAAAATCCTATGATCTGGTTTTCAAGATTTGCAAAAAACAGACTTTAATTGAAGAATTGAAGAAAGCAGATTAAATCACTTTCTCAATTTCAGCAGCTAACTTATCGGTAATTTCAGAAATCTCGCCGACGCCGTTTATTTCCACATATTTTCCCTGTGCTTTGTAATGTTCGGCTACTTCGTCGGTCTTTTTGTAATACTCAACAATCCGCTCGCGGATTACAGATTCATTGGCATCATCAACACGGCCACTTTCCTTGCCACGTTCCAAAAGGCGCTGAACCAGAATTTCGTCTTCAACTTTCAGTGAAAGCGTAACCGAAACTTCTGCATTCATATCTTCCTTTAAAATTTTATCCAATGATTCCGCTTGCGCAGTTGTACGCGGATAACCATCGAAAATGAATCCCGCAAAACCGGTGTGTATTTTCAATTCTTCTCGCAGCATATTGGTCGTTACTTCATCCGGTACCAAATGGCCTTTGTCCATATAAGATTGGGCAAGTTTCCCCAATTCTGTCTGGTTTTTAAGGTTGTAACGAAACATATCTCCTGTAGAAAGTTGTTTCAGGTTAAATTTTTCTTCCAGAAATTTGGCCTGAGTCCCCTTTCCACTGCCCGGCGGGCCAAATAATACTACGTTGATCATTCTTCTGTTTTAATTTGATAAATATCCGGTAAGTTTCTACCCAATCCGTCATAATCAAGCCCATAGCCTACGACAAATTTATCCGGGATTGTCAATGCAATCAAATCTATATTTAATTCTTTTTTATAAGCATCCGGTTTATAAAGCAAAGTTGCAATTTTAATGCTTTTCGCTTTTTTGGTGCTTAAAATCCTGTACAGTTCCTCCAGAGTGCTGCCTGTATCTACAATATCTTCCATGATGATTACATGCCGGCCGGTCAGGTCCATCGGTATATCCATCTGGATTTCCACTTTCCCGGTAGATCTTGTTCCTTCATAAGAAGCCAGCTTTAAAAATGAAATTTCACACTGTCCGGGGTATTGTTTGAGAAAATCGCTCATGAACATTACCACGCCATTCAAAACACCAACAAAAACCGGAATATCCTCTTTATGTTGCTCATAAATTGTGTTGGCCATCCGTTTAATTGCATGCTCAATCTCTTCGAACGTAATGTAAGGAATAAATACTTTATCGTGGATTTTGATTTCGTGCATAAGGTAAGATTCTTCCATAAAATTTAATGAAGCCCAAAACTAAACATTTTTTTCCGATTTGAAAATCCGAAGATTTGAAAATTTGAAAATGATGTCCTTATATATTATTGCGTAATCAATGTTTAAACTAAACAGAATCTAATTTCCTTTTAAAAATCATATTTATTCTGAAATTTACATTTTACATTTGAGAGAAATTCAAACAGATGAAAGACCGGTTTTTCAATTATATTCAATCCCTTCAGGAAACCATTACCTCCCAATTGGAAAAGACAGATGGAAAAGCAGCTTTCCAAAAAGACGAATGGCAGCGCGAAAGCGGTGGAGGTGGTTTAACAATGGTTATTGAAAATGGCAATATCTTTGAAAAAGGCGGTGTTAACATTTCGAAAGTTTATGGCGATTTGCCGGAAACGATGCAAAAAGCATTAAATGTTTCAGCAGGAAAATTTTTTGCCTGCGGACTGAGTATGGTCATTCATCCAAAAAACCCTTTCATTCCTACCACTCACGCTAACTGGCGTTACTTTGAAATGTATGATGAAAATGGAAATGTTGCAGACCAATGGTTTGGCGGCGGCCAGGATCTGACGCCTTATTATCTGAACGAGGAAGATTGCGTGCACTGGCACAAAACCTGTAAAAAAGTTTGCGATGAATTTTCCCCTGAATTTTATCCGAAATACAAAAAGGAATGTGACGAATATTTCTGGAATTTGCATCGTAATGAAGCACGTGGGATCGGTGGGTTATTTTTTGATTATCTGAAATCCGCAGGACAAATGTCCATTGAAAAATGGTATGATTTCGTAACTTCTGTCGGGGATTCTTTTTTGGATGCTTATCTTCCGATTGTTGAAAAACATAAAAATGAAATTTATACAGATGAAAACCGGAAATGGCAGGAAATCCGGCGTGGGCGCTATGTGGAATTCAATCTCATCCATGACCGCGGGACTTTGTTCGGGCTTAAAACCAACGGAAGAATTGAGTCCATTTTAATGAGCTTGCCACCTGTCGTTCAATGGCATTATGATTATAAGCCACAACCCAATTCGGAAGAAGAAAAATTATTGAAAGTGCTGGAAAATCCTAAGGATTGGATTAGTTAAATAAATAACTGACACCAAATGATATAACCGAATTTTTATTTCCCCAATCAGAGTCTTTCCCAATATTGGTCAATCCTTTGTTATAACGAGCATCAATGCTCAATCCTTTGTAAAACTGGTATTCTAATCCTATATCTATACCCATATCTATATTGGTATCAGGCTCACCGATCTGCGTTCCAAATTCTTCACTTTTTGCCTGAACTTCATTTTTCACAGCAAAACCTATTTGAGGTCCAAATTCGAAATTCAGTTTTCCTAAAAAATAGTATTTAATCAGTAACGGAATGTTGATATAATACAATTTATTATCAACATCAAAATAATTAACAGAGATTATTTGATTGCCCATTAAAGAATTTGTTTCAAAATTTTCCTTAACCGCTCCTTGCATTGAAAACAGAATTTCCGGTTGAAATGCAAACTGCTTTGCAAATTTTATATTGACAAATCCTCCTAAATAAAATCCTGTTTTGGAATTGTAATCTATATTTTCATCATTTATATTCGAAAAATTGATTCCTCCTTTTACTCCTCCTGAGATTTGTGCATGTGTGATTTGGGTTATTAACAAAAGTAGAAACAATAACAGTATTTTTTTCATAAGTTTAAGATTTAATGTTTTTATTATTAATAATTCCAAAGTTTAATCAATTTCTCCTCAAATTCCACATCAGGCATAAATTGTTTTTCCAGGTCAGCCTGAAATGGAACCGGTGTATTCATACTTCCGACGCGAAAAACAGGAGCATCCAGCTCCTCAAAAACCTCTTCTGAAATCACGGAAGAAATTTCTCCTCCAAACCCGCTTACCAAAGTGTCCTCATGTAAAACAATGGCTTTTCCGGTTTTACGAACCGAGTTCAAAACAGCTTCTCTGTCCCAAGGAATTAAAGTCCGTAGATCTATTACTTCAGCATCAATTTCCGGGTGTTTTTTCAGGATTTCCAATGCCAGGTGAACACCCATTCCATACGTAATGATACTTAAGTCTTCTCCTTTCTGATAAATTTTCGCTTTTCCAAAAGGGATAGTATAATAACCTTCAGGAACCATGCTTTTCAAACTTCTATATAATTTTTTATGCTCAAAAAACATGACCGGATTGGGATCGGCAAAAGATTGCAGCAACAGGCCTTTCGCATCTTCAGGTGTTGCCGGATAAACAACTTTCAATCCCGGAACTTTTGTAAACCAGGCTTCGGTTGACTGCGAATGATAAGGTCCCGCCGCAACTCCGCCACCGGTCGGCATCCTGACCACAACATCCGCATTCTGATTCCAGCGGTAATGCGCCTTTGCTAAATTATTCACAATCTGGTTGAACCCCTCAGTCACAAAATCTGAAAACTGCATTTCCACCATACTTTTCTGTCCGCGGATAGATAACCCTAACCCCGCTCCTAAAATAGCTGCTTCACAAAGCGGCGTGTTACGAACTCTGTCAGCATCGTATTTGTCCAGGAATCCTTCGGTTACTTTGAACGCTCCGCCATATTTAGCAATGTCCTGTCCCATCAAAATTAATTCCGGGTAATTTCTCATTGCTTCATCCAACCCTTCCGAAATAGCATCAATAAACCGGATTTCACGATCAGTTTCGAGTTTTTTCGGAACAATTTCCTCGTTAGCAAACGGCGCATATACATCGCTCAGCTCGGTTTTTTTATCCGGAATGATTTTTGGCAGATTGTCGGCATATTCTAATTCGTTTAAAACAAATTCGCTCAACTCATTCCGAAGATCTCTGATCATTTTGTCTGTCAGTATCTCCTTCTCTTTTAGTAAATCCTCAAACTGAAAAATCGGATCTTTTGATTCCCAGGACTCTATCAGACCTTCCGGATAATAGGCCGTTCCCGATGCTTCTTCATGTCCCCGCATACGAAAAGTCATACATTCGATCAGAACCGGCCGTGGATTTTTACGGATTTCCCCGGCCCAGTGCTTCACGGTTTCATACACTTTCAAAAAGTCATTTCCATCAATGGAAACCGCATCAATTCCATATCCGATTCCTTTGTCCGCAAAGGATTTCATCCGAAATTGTTCGGAAGATGGCGTAGAAAGGCCCCATTGATTGTTTTCCACTATGATGATGACAGGCAGCTGCCAGACTGCCGCGACATTTACAGCTTCATGAAAATCACCTTCACTGGCACCTCCGTCACCTGTAAAAACTAAAACAGCTTCGTTATTTTTCTGCAATTTATTGGCAAGTGCGATTCCATCTGCAACACCCATCTGGGAACCGAGATGTGAGATCATTCCGACAATTTTGAACTCATTGGTCCCAAAATGAAAGGAACGGTCACGGCCTTTGGTAAATCCTTCCGCTTTACCTTGAAATTGTGCAAACAATCTTTTCAGAGGGATCTCACGGGCCGTGAAAACACCAAGATTCCTGTGCATCGTTAAAATATATTCTTCAGGATTCATTGCCAGAGCACATCCTACAGAAATTCCTTCCTGGCCCCAGGAAGAGAACCATTTTGATATTTTCCCCTGGCGAAGTCCTATAAGCATACGCTCCTCAATCATTCGGGGTAAAAGTAATTTTTTATATAGTTCAACGAGTTGATTGTCTGAATAAGAAACTGAGTTCACTTTGTTTGTTTTGGGGTTCAAAATTAGTTGTTTTCTATTTCTGAAAAAATAAAAAGCCCGCTAAAATTCAGCGGGCTCAGTTATTTAATTTAATATGAATTATTTATTTTCCAACGATTTTTCTATCGCACGCATCTGGTCTTCTTTGTCAAACATTTCAACATTTTGATATGCCTGTCTGAGCGCTTTTGCAGCTTCATAATCAGTTTTGTCCAATTCAAATGCTTTTTCCAGGTATGGAATTACTTCCATGTACAAATCCTTTCTTTTCTGGGTATATTCCTGGTAGATTTTTCTTTCTTTGGCATTGTTCCCAAGATTCGCATTAATTGTTTCCACATATTCCTTTTCAGGTTTTATTTTGGTCAATGCAATATTGGTGTAAGCGCTTTTGTATTTAGGGTCTGCAGCAATCGCTTTCTCAAAATACTGAATAGCTTCAGCATCTTTATTCTGATTCATATAAATCACACCGATATTGAAAAAGTTTGTCGGATTTTTAGGATCCAGCTTTGTATTCTCAATTAATTTATTAAGGAATTGCTCATCATTTCCTGCAAAATGGTAAATATTTCCGATCAGGGTCTGGATTTCAGTATCATTCGGGTATTTTGCCGAAATCTTCTCTACCACCTCGTCATACTTTTTTGCTCCGCCAAGTGCTTTCAGTGCATTGGTGTAGATTTCTTTTTCAATTGACGGGCTTTTTACTTCCTTAATCCCTGTTATCAATCCTAATTTTACCTGAGGATTAGCATCTGCTTCTGCTCTTGATCTAAAAGATACCTCATTTCCGGAGTCTTTTTCTTTACCTACCCATGATGTACTTTCACCGGTATACCCGTCATTAATTAATTCTTTATAAATTTCAAATGCCTTTGTGTAATTACTTCCTCTATGATAGCTCAATGCAGCATTATACTTAAATAATCCTGAGTCTCCTCCCAATGCTTTAATAAGATAAGAAGCTTCCAAAAATTTACTGCCCGCTTTTTCATTGTCACCTGCGGTATATGCTGCATTACCTTCTTCTATGGTTCTTTGTGCCAAAGATCTTAAGCTTTCCTCGACATCAATAAGATATTTCGGAGAGAGTTTTTCTTCCTTGACCTTTGAGTAATCTCCCTTTGCAGCGGCAGCTTCAGCTTCGGCACTGGTGGCATAATATTCGGTTTGCTTTGTGCCTTTATTCTTGATGGAATACATAGTTCCATTTTCATATTTTGCCAACTCACCGAATTGTTTGGCAGCTTCCATAGAATTTCCGCTTTGCAAAGCAAGCTGGCCGGAAACGAAATAATATTTAGCCTTTGATTCCGGGCTTATAGTATTGGAATCAATTTGCCCGGCAACTTTGGCCAGTTCCGATTTTGCAGCCGTATTATTCTTCGATTCATACGCTGACAATGCTGCATCTATTTCTTTTTCCTGCGCAAATAAAATCCCGCTTAAAAAGATAAAAGATGAAATGCTTAAAACTATTTTTTTCATACTCTACTCGTTTGATTCTGAATCTAAATTAATATTTTCGTCCGGGTTATTATCAACATCCGAGCCATTTATAGAATTGTCAATGCCATTTAACATTTCTCCACTTAGCCCTTCTTCTACTTCTACCTCTTCCTCAACAGCTACCTTGGTTACGGCAGCAATCTCATCATTATTCTTAAGATTAATCAGACGGACACCCTGCGTAGCGCGGCCCATAACGCGCATTTCTTTTACACCGGTCCGGATAGCTACGCCTGATTTATTGATAATCATCAAATCATCTTGATCTGTAACCGACTGAATGGCTATTAATTTTCCCGTTTTTTCTGTAATGTTCAAAGTTGTAACCCCTTTTCCTCCACGGTTCGTAATCCGGTAATCTTCAATAGAGCTTCGTTTCCCGTAGCCTTTTTCAGAAACGACCAACACGGTTTCATTTTCTTTGTCGCGGATGACAATCATTCCGATTACTTCATTGTCGTCGCTTCCCAAATTGATTCCGCGCACTCCTGAAGCCGTTCTGCCCATCGGGCGGACTTTCTCATCTTCAAAGCGGATAGCTTTTCCGCTCAGTGAAGCTATCATGATCTCACTTTTACCATCGGTCAGCTTCGCTTCCAGAAGCTGGTCGCCTTCACGAACTGTAATTGCATTAATTCCATTTACACGCGGACGGGAGTAAGCTTCCAAAGAAGTTTTCTTCACAATCCCTTTTTTGGTTACCATGATGACGTAATTATTATTGACGTATTCAGAATCCATTAAATCATGTGTACGGATATATGCTCTTACTTTATCGTCGGATTCTATATTGATGAGGTTTTGAATGGCACGGCCTTTTGATGTTTTGGATCCTTCCGGAATTTCAAATACCCGCATCCAGAAGCATTTTCCTTTTTCAGTGAAAAAAAGCATATACTGGTGGTTGGTCGCTACGACCATGTATTCCAGAAAATCCTCGTCACGTGTCGTTGCACCACGGTTTCCTACCCCGCCACGGGATTGTTTCCGGTATTCAGAAAGCGGAGTACGCTTGATGTAACCCATGTGGGAAATTGTCAGCACCATTTCCTCATCTGGGATTAGATCTTCGATATTCATATCCCCACCGGCATAGTCGATATCAGAACGTCTTTCGTCTCCGTATTTTTCTTTGATTTCTTCAAGTTCTTCTCTGATGATTTTCATTCGCAGTTCTTTACTTGCAAGTACTTCTTTCAAGTAATCAATAGTTTTCATCAATTCTTCATATTCAGCTTTGATCTTGTCAATTTCCAGTCCGGTTAAAGTTCTCAAACGCAATTCCAGAATGGCTTTTGCTTGAATCTCGGACAAGTCGAAAGCTTCCATCAAACCAATGCGGGCATCATCCGGGGTAGCACTCTCACGGATGATTTTAATGGCTCTGTCCAGATCATCCTGCGTACCGATGACTTTCATGTAACCTTCCAAAATATGGGCACGTTCTTCAGCCTTTCTTAATTCATATTCTGTGCGGCGGACCACCACATCATGACGGTGTTCCACAAAATATTTGATTAAGTCTTTAAGGTTTAGCTGTTCCGGTCTTCCGTTGACTAATGCAATATTGTTAACACTAAAAGAGGATTGAAGCGCTGTATGTTTGAACAATAAGTTCAAAACGATGTTTGGAACAGCATCCATTTTCAATACATAGACGATGCGCATTCCCTTACGGTCTGACTCGTCCCGGATTTCGGAAATCCCTTCCAGTTTTCCTTCTTTGACCAGCTCCGCCGTTTTAGCAATCATATCGGCTTTATTGACTTGATAAGGGATTTCTGAAACGATAATACAATCTCGGCCGTGAACGGTTTCGAAATTCGTTTTTGCCCGGATTACAATTCGTCCGCGTCCTGTTTCGAACGCTTCCTTCACGCCGCTGTATCCATAAATCGTTCCGCCTGTCGGGAAATCGGGTGCTTTTATATATTGGATTAATTCTTCTATTGTAACATCATTATTATCAATATAGGCAATGGTTCCGTCAATGACTTCCGTTAAATTATGCGGCGCCATATTGGTTGCCATACCTACGGCAATTCCGGCCGCGCCGTTCACCAACAGATTGGGTATACGGGTCGGAAGAACTTTTGGTTCCTGTAAAGTATCGTCAAAATTTAATTGGAAATCAACCGTTTCTTTGTCTATGTCCGAAAGCATTTCCTCTGAGATTTTCTGAAGCCTTGCTTCGGTATAACGCATTGCCGCCGGCGGGTCACCATCCACCGAGCCGAAGTTACCCTGCCCGTCCACCATCATATATCGAAGTGACCAGGGCTGCGCCATACGTACCATGGTATCATAAACAGAAGAGTCACCATGCGGGTGGTATTTACCTAAAACCTCTCCCACAATACGGGCCGATTTTTTATAAGCGCGGTTAGACATTACGCCTAATTCGTACATTCCAAATAAAACGCGTCTGTGGACAGGCTTCATACCATCTCTGACGTCCGGTAATGCACGTGATACGATAACCGACATGGAATAATCTATGTAGGCTGATTTCATTTCATCCTCGATGTTGATCGGGATTAATTTTTCTCCGTCATTATTCATTTAAACTGTTTTTGTTTAAGATTTCAAGTTTAAAGTTTCAGGTTTTAAAATAAAAGTTATGATGTTGAACCTGAAACGAAAATTAACGTGCTAAAGTACAATTTTTAAACCGGATAGACTATGATAATACACCGGGAGTTTTCAACAAAATTGAAACGGAATTGTGAAAAAAGAATTTAAATATTTGAAATTTAATTTTTGAAATAAAAAAATAGATTTATATTTGCACTCCATTTGAGAAAATGTAGAAAAGCTTACAAAAGATGAAAAGAACATTTCAACCCAGCAACAGACGAAAAAGAAATAAGCACGGATTCCGTGAAAGAATGGCTACCAAAAACGGACGTAAGGTATTGGCAGCACGCAGAAAAAGGGGCAGAAAGCAATTGACGGTTAGCGAAGTCAGAGCTAAACGGTAATCGCTAATATTATATTAAAAAGACCAAGCCCGGAAGTTTCTTTCGGGCTTTTTTTTATATTTGCTTAGTCAAAAACAACAAAAGATGTCAGATAAGGTAATCCAGCTGGAAAGAGCATTTGTGTACCAAAGAAATTATTTGGTACTGAGCAATATAGATTTTGAATTAAATGAGGGTGAGTTTGCCTATCTGATCGGAAAAACCGGAAGCGGTAAAAGCAGTCTTCTTAAAGTGCTTTATGGTGATCTGCCGTTGACCGAAGGTTACGGCAAGGTTGGCGGAATCGAATTAAACGGAATGAAAACCAGCAAAATTCCGACTTTACGCCGTCATCTAGGAATCGTTTTCCAGGATTTCCAGCTTTTACTTGACCGGAATGTAGAAAAAAACCTTTCTTTTGTGTTAAAAGCTACCGGCTGGAAAGACAAAAATCTTATCAATGACCGGATAGATGAAGTTTTGGAAAGCGTAGGTATGATCTCCAAAAAGAAAATGATGCCTTTCAGGTTATCTGGTGGAGAACAGCAAAGGATTTCCATTGCACGCGCTCTTTTGAATCACCCGGAACTGATCCTGGCAGACGAGCCAACCGGAAATCTCGACCCGGAGACATCAGTTGAAATCATGAATTTAATCCTCAATCTTTCCCAAGAAAGAAATGTTGCCGTGCTGATGGCCACACACGATTACAATATCATCCAGAAATTTCCTGCCAAAACATTCCGTTGCCAGGACGGGAAAGTCAGCGTGGCGGAATCCGAATCATTATTTTTAGGTTAATGCTTTCTGTACTGATTCCTGTTTACAATTGGGATGTGACAGATCTTGTGAACGAACTTCACAGGCAATGCCTTGTTCAAAATATTGATTTTGAAATCTTAGCCCTTGATGACTGCTCGCCCAATGTTTTGATAAAAAACACCAATTCAAAAATCAAACTTGGGCATTTTAAATTAATTGAATTAGACAAAAATGCAGGCAATGCAGAAGCCCGGAACATCCTGGCAAGAAATGCTGAATTTAACTGGCTGCTCTTTCTTGATGCCGATATGATTCCTGCCAAAGAAAATTTTATTCAAAGGTATCTGGAACAAATACAGTTCAATGATTTTGACATCATGAGCGGCGGAATTTTGTATGAAAATAACGTTGCGCCTGAATTCAGGCTGAAATGGCTTCACGGAAAAAAAACGGAGGAGCAAATCAAAGATAAAGATCCCTATCTCGAAATCAGGGGCAATAATTTTCTGATTAGAAAACCGGCCTTTCTTGCAAATCCTTTTGGAGGGCTTCCAGAAAATTATGGTTATGTAGATACATACTTCGGCTTAAAGCTTAAACAAGCCAAGGCCAGAGTAAAAATCATAGATAACCCTTGTTATCATTTGGGACTGGAAACTAATTTCCGGTTCATAGAAAAGCATGAAAAGGCTTTGAGAAATGCCCACTGGATGATGAAAAACCAACCTGAAACGGCAGAAAACCTTCGGGTCATTAAGATCTATAAAAGGATAAAAAACCTGGGATTAGAGGGGGGTATAAGAAAGTTTTATCTGACCTTCAGAAAAAACATGCTGGATAATCTTTTATCCGAAAATCCATCTCTTTTTGTATTTCAACTTTACAAGCTTGGCTATATCTGTACCTTGAAAGACGAATAAATTTTTTCCAGTTTCTTTTCCTCATTCGCCCAATTGAAAATATTTGCAGCTCTTTTCAGGTTTTCAGCATAGGGTTGTTTACCTTCATCTAGCATTTTCCGGATCATTTCTGCGATATGTTCCGGTTCATGATTGTGAATGGTTTTACCAATTCCGTGAAATTCTATTGTGTGTTTGATTTCCGGCAGATTGGTTCCCAGGATCGGAATGCCTGCATGAGTGTAGTCAAAAATTTTGTTGGGCAGGGCGTAACGGTAGCTGATACCGTAATCTTCTTCCAGGCTCAATCCCAAGTCGGCTTTGGGAGTAATTAATTTTAGCTGAGATGGTGGAACAGCTCCGAGAAATTTTACTCTTTCATGTAATTGCAAATCCGAAGTTAATTGTTCAAACTCTGATTTTTTCGGACCGTTTCCTATAATCCATAGTTGTGTATTTCCCACGAATTGCATCGCTTCAATCATCTTGTCAATTCCACGGCTGAAATTAATTACCCCCTGGTAAATCAGGATTTTTTCATTTGACCCGGTTTCCGGAAGCCGGATTTTAATTTCATTATCTGAATTTGGTTTAACTGCCGGGACATTCATGATAATTTCCGGCCGGTTTTTATATTCTTTTTCAAACCAATCTGCATAACCCTTGCTCACCGTATAAAAATACCTGATTTTCGGAACAATTGATTTTTCAATTACTTTCCATATCTTCTTTTTCAAAGGACGATTATGTAATGTCGGAACTTCCGAAAAAATTTCGTGACTGTCAAAAACCAGATCCAGCCTTTTTATTTTACTCACCAGATAATTGGGCAACAAAGCATCCAGATCATTGGCCAGCAATATGTCACCTTGTTTAGAAATGTTCAATAGTCTGAAAAATAATTTGAAATTAAAATCCAGGTACATTTTCATTCCGCTTTGTGAAGCGAGTTTCAAAACATGTATTTTGTATGGAAAATCCAAAGGAGGATTACCGCGCAAATCGGTTGCTATAACCTCTACATCAAACCTAAACTTTTGAAGAGAGCCGCAAACTTTCTGCACACGCTGGTCGCCTTCATAATTATTGATAACAGAAGTTATAATTTTCCGTTTAAGCATTTGTTTTTTTATTATCCTTGAAAAATAAGAAATACAACTGGATAAACACCAGAATCGCATTGGGAATCACAACGGGCCATGCCTCAAAGTAAATACCATAAATCACGAAACACAAACATCCGATCATATTAATAACACGAATGGATTTCACGTTGTTCACAATAAAAGATAAAACAATAAAAATTGAGGCTGCATATCCAATCCATTCAAACAAATCAGGATTCATAATGGTTTTTTAATTTGGGCAAAAGTAATAAAAGTTTCAGGTTGTATGGTTCAAGCGCCACATTTATTTAAAAGTCCTCTTTTACCTCAAATTTTACAATTTCCTTTGTTTCCGGGTGAACGAATTCCAGATAGGAAGCATGAAGGTATAGCCTGTCTGCAGCAATCCCATATAAGTCATCACCCACGATCGGGGCATTCAGGCCAAGCTTGTGCGCGGCATGCATCCGTAACTGGTGTGTGCGCCCGGTCAACGGCCAAAAATGGACTTTAGTTGTATTTTCATTTTTTTCAACAACTTCCCATTGGGTAACCGCTTTTTTTCCATGCTCGAAACAAACCAATTGCCTCGGGCGATCATCGGGATCTCCCCGTAACGGCAGGCTGATTTCCCCTTCTTTACCTTCGATTTTTCCGGAAAGCAATGCTGAATAACATTTCTTGACAGTTCGTTTTAAAAACTGATGTTGGATATTTTTATGCGCCTTTTTAGTTTTGGCTACTACCAATAAACCGGAAGTTGACATATCTAACCTATGAATAATCAATGGCTCAACCGGATTCAAAACTTCCTGCAACCGTGTGTACACAGAATCCTGGATTTCAATTCCCGGAACGGAAAGCAGTTCAGCAGGCTTGTTGACCACCACTAAACTCTCATCTTCATATATGATCTTCAACTCTTTTCCTTCAGCAAGGTTTTTCAAAAGCAGGTTTTCCTCCAATGCAATTCCTTCCAGCATATGTTTCAAAATCGGACGGCATTTCCCATTACAGGCCGGGTAAAAATGCTTATGCTTTCTTATCTCCGATTTTGGCGATGCTCCCCACCAAAATTCAGCAAAGGCAATCGGCCTAAGTTTATTCAAAAATGCAAATTGCAAGAGCTTCGGAGTCGCACATTCGCCGGCAGCGGCAGGCGGTCTTTCATAAACCGTTTCTTTAAAAATGACATCTAAACTTTTGGTTTTTCCAAATTGATTCAAAAAGGAATATTGTTCAAAAAGCTGCTGTTGAAGCGCTGCGGACTTTTCTTTTCTTTCTTTTTTTAAAGAATCTATCTTTTCTTCAATTCGATTAATTTCCAGCTGCAATGCATCCAAAACACCTTTCCAGCTTTCCTTCAGCATCCTGAATTTAAATTGATCAAGATTGCTTTGTTTAATCAAATCAGCTTCTGATAAATTATTTCTTTCCCGCTCGCGGATTCTTTTCCTTTCAGCTTTATTGGTTTTCATTCGGCTTCTGAAGGCGGAAATCTCATTGGCAGATTCTATGGAATAACCAGCAAAATCAGATTTTAAACTGATAAACTCCTTATTGGTTTCCAGTTTTTCAATTTCACGGTTGAAGCGATTCAGGATTTCTTCTTCTTTTTTAAAAAAGCTGTTTTCAGCCAGCATATCAAAAACGGGCGGAACGAACTTAACATGATCATTTGTCCCTGCCAATTTACCGGAGAATGCCGACAAATACCCCACTTTCCCCTCTTTATCCTGAACTACCAAGACGCCGAACATTTTTCCTATGACCAATCCATTCCGGGATTCATCCAGCCCGAAATTATGGTTTTCACTGAATTCATTTTCCAGGTAATTTTGTAAATCTCCGGCAGCAATTTGCGTCAGCGGATGCGGCTCATAATAAAATGGAAATGTAAATTTTTCAGGAAGTTCAATTCCCTGAATTGCGTTCTCTGAAAAATAGGTAACTTTTGTATGTGAATTGACTTTTGTCATGCCGGTCCTGCTGAAAAGCGGGCTACAAAATTATTGCAAATTTGATGAAATTCTACTATTTCCTGAAATTCCAGAATTTCCATTTGGTCAGAAATGGTTTTCCGGATTGCTTTTTCAAAATGACATTGGCCACAATCGCCAACACCATAATGGCTGTTGCAATATAAAAAAGCGGGGTCATCTTTTCAGATTCACCAAAAATTAAGTATGCAAGGATAATTCCATAAACCGGTTCGAGATTGACATTTAGCAGCAATGTAAACGGGCTGATGTATTTCATAAGATTTACAGATTCAATCATGGGATAAGCAGTAAACAAGCTACCCAAAAGCATCAGCAATCCCAGGTCTCTCCAGGAAACAGCCGCAATAGCTTCAAACCCACCCACAAATGGCAAAAACAGGGAAACAATTATCCAGCCGCCCAACATTTCATAAAACATAATTTTCTGCGAGGGAAATTTTGTATGAATTCTTCCATTCAAAACAGAAAACATTGCTGATAAAAAACTGCAGATAACACCTAAAACAATCCCGAGCCAATATTCCGGGCTTGCATTGTAAATCAGTAAAATACAGCAAGAAACGACAACAGCAAGGATTATTTCGTAAAAATTGATTTTCCGCTTAAAGAAAAAGGGTTCCAGAAAAGCGGAAAACAAGGCACCTGTAGAAAGTGTACTAAGTGCCACCGCTACATTTGAAACTTTGATCGCACCAAAAAATGCCATCCAGTGAAGCCCGATGATTACACCAATCCCTAATAAAACCTGCAAATCATTTCGTGACACTTTTAAATCTATTTTCCTGATTTTCAGTATCGTGAAAAGTACCAGCCCGGCAACCAAAACCCGGAACCAGACAAGCGGAACGGCTGAAATTGTAATGAGCTTGCCCAAAACGCCTGTGAATCCCCATAAAAGGACTATAAACTGCAAACGGACCTGGGGAGATTGTACCAACTGGATTTTTCTTCAAAAATAACGGGTTATTATCGATTCATCACACTTTCTAAAAAAATTCTAAGAAAAAAACCGTGTGAAAAATTTCACACGGCATTCATATAAGAACAATAAAGAATCAGATTGGTTATTTCTTTATAAGTTTTGCCGAACTGGTCTTTCCGTCTTTAGTTTCAATGCTGATCACATAAGTTCCCGGACTTAAGAAAGAAATATCTACATTTTCAAACTGTCTGCCGATTGTAAATATTAGCCTGCCCGAATTGTCTAAAATCTTTGCCTGCCTAATCTTTTCCGCATGGGTAAATTTTATATGGTAAGCAGCCGGATTGGGAGCTACACCAAATTTTGTCTCATCCTGATCGACCTCAACAACCGCCAACGGAGCCGCTGCGCAATCTCCCCCTGAAATAAGGCCGTAATCTTGATTGTAAACCAAATCTTCACCGTAAGGAGTCAGGTTGTCAAACATACCATCGGGTGTCATGATACGTGAATCACAATCCTGAGAATATGCCCATCCAAGCCAGCCTATATCCCTGCTACAGGACTGGTTAAGAATAACCGGATAGTCAAGCGCATGAGAACAGGTACCCGTTACGTCCTGCCTGCTTGCAACTTCACCTAAGATGAAATGGACATCTTTGTTTACAGCTTCATCTAACTTTGCTTCGATGGCATTTTGATTGGGCGCATAGGTATACCAATAAGCATGCGCAGAAAAAATCAGGTTATGGTCTGCATCATTATCCACCATTTCTTCGGCAACACTAAGCAATTCGGAAGAAGATTGCCCACAGTCCGGCGCATCAATCATAATCGGAACCTCCACCCCTAACTGTCTTAAATCATTTATCAGAGCTAAATAATTCATTTTGAATACATTCATTGCCTGAGTAGTATTCCCGGTCCACATGGCATAGCCGAATTCGTTGGCTAAATTGATAACCAGGTATTCCTTGTTTTCTTCAATCAAATTCAGGATAGAAGGGCTTTTCCACCAATTTGCCGCTACGGTGTTAAAATAATCCCAGTTATCGGAACATGTAAGGCGGTACTCTTCCACTACTCCCTGATTATTGTATTTATTAGGATCATGCAGCTCAAGAATCGGAATCATGCCTTGTTCATGGCAATAAGAAAGAATGTCGCTAAGCGTTCCGTCATTTATAAATCCGTCAATCGTTCCAGGCACCTGTTGGTCTAACCAATGTACACCGTTTGAATACCAGGGAATCCTGATAGCATTTGCCCCGGTTTTTGCAGCTTCTTCAATCTTCATCCTATACTGGGCCTGATTCCCCAATATGCCCAAACCTTCGTCTATAATTGGATAATTAATTCCACGTAAGGTAATCTTCTGCCCCTCCGCGGTATAAAGATCTTTCCCTTCCACATGCATAGTCTGTGCATTTAAACTTGCATACCAAAAAGCCAAAATAAGTAAAAGTGATTTTTTCATAATGATTATTTTGAGCAAAAATACCAGTACGCCTTCGGTCTATAAGCTGTGTTTTGACAAACTGCGGAATCCGATGTATAAAAAGCGGGTTTAGATCTTTTTGAACAAATTCAGGAATTCCTGCTTTTTAGTCCGGCTCAAAACAATGGACCTGTCATTTTGCATAATCAGTTCACCTCCTTCTCCTCTTATATATTTTTTGATGTAATTGAGATTAACCAGATTTGATTTGTGTGAACGGAAGAATAGCTCATTGTCAAGCAGAACTTCTTCAAAATTGGATAGCGATTTGCTGACCAAATGCGTTTCGCCATTATTCATCACAACATGCGTATAGGAACCATCGGCCTCAAAGTACATTACATCTTTGATCTTAATGAAAACCAATCCTTTCTGGGTAGATAGTGCCAGTGTTTCAGCCATTTGGGAGTTTTTGAACTTATTGAGCTGTGCAATCTGCTCGGTAGAGGTAAAAATTTGGTCGGTCAGGTATTTATCAAGGGCAATTCTCAGTTCTTCCTGATCAATGGGTTTGAGGAGATAATCCAGTGCATTTATTTTCAATGCTTTGATGGCATACTGATCGTAAGCTGTTGTAAAAATAACTTTGAAATCTATTTCGCCAAATTGTTCCAGTAGTTCAAAGCCATTTAAAACAGGCATTTCGATATCAAGCAAGAGCAAATCGGGTTTGGTTTGCTCAATAACTTCCTTTGCCGAAGAACTGTCCTGAACAGTGGCAAGGATTTCCACATCTTCAAATTTCTGAAGCAAGTGTTTCAATGTAATGATGGCATGCTTTTCGTCATCAATGATTATTGCTTTAATCATTTTCTTTTAGTTTAATTGTTATAATAACCTGTGTTCCTGCAGGCATTCCGTAATGATCATACAAGTCTGTAATTTTAACTGAATTTTTTAAATCCAGCATAAGCAGGCGTTCCGCCGTAATTTCAATTCCGTAGGATTTATGATGTGTCTGATCTTTCTTAAGCTTCCTGCTTGCTTCACGGCCAATCCCGTCATCTTTGATGATGATCTGCAAAGTTTCATTGTCGGGCTGCCTGACCCTGATGATTAATAAACCTTTTCCCTGCTTATTCCTTAATCCGTGCCAAATGGCATTTTCGGTAAACGGCTGAATGATAAGAGGCGGTATCCGGATATAACCCGTATCGATTTTGGGGTCAATGTCATATTGATAATCAAACGAATGTTCAAGCCTTACTGATTCCAGCTCCAGGTACAGCTTCAATGTCTGGAGCTCTTTCTGCAGCGAGATCATTTCATGTTTTGAGTTCTCTAAAATACTTCTCATCAATTTGGAAAAGGTAGTGAGGTAAGAACTCGCGTCTTCTGTCTTATTCAGTATGATAAAGCTATTGATGGAATTCAAAGTATTAAAAAGAAAATGCGGATTCATCTGGGAACGAAGCGTTTGCATTTCCGCTTCTTTTATCTTCCTGTGATAGGCCTGTTCTTTTTTCTGTTTGTTCCATAAATAACGGTTTATAAGAAAAAGAATCATCAGAAGAAGCAGGAAAATTAATCCGTAAAATAAATTGGATTTTATAAATGGCGGATGCAGAAGGATATTTAAAGTCAGCATTTTGTTTTGGACATTTCCGAGGTTATCCTCTGCTCTCAAAATAATTTCATATCTGCCCGGTTGCAAATGGTAAAGAGAAAGTTCGGGCTTATTACCCAGGGTATGCCAGTTTTCCTCATCCGAAAACCTGTGTTTAAAATTAACTTTTTCAGGTGATTGGAATGACAAATCGCTGAACTGGATTATCAAATCCCGTTCATCTTTTTTAAGTTCAAGGAAATTGTCTTTTATGATCTTGGGCTGGCCGTTTACCAATATCTGGCTTAATTCGAGCTTATTTCTTAAAATATTTTTCAGCGCATTTTGCGTAGAAATGGTCATAATGCCCTTTTCTGTTCCAATTGCAACATTCCCATTATTCAGAGTAAGAAATGAATTCAACAGGTAATTGGTCGGAAGCCCGTCAACCTGTGTCAGCCTTACAACTTTATCCAGGTTTTTTCTGTAAATATGGAATCCTTCTCCTGTGGCGAAAAACACATTTCCGTACGAGTCTTCGGTTACTCCCCTGAAATGAGTGTCAGCGATTTCGTATTGATGAACATCAACCTTTTGAATTATTTTTCCATTTTCGTCAGTTCGATTCCATCCGCCAAAAGCCGTAAACAATAAAGTATGATCATTGCCCAACCCTATTTTTGTAAAATAATCTCCTACAAATTTTCCTTTATCGGGATTGATGATCTTGTCCGAAATATCTGTAAACTCTCTTTTGAGCGGGTCATAGAAACAAATCCCGTAGCTTTTGGGCATCCAGCCGGCGAGCCATATTCTGTCGTTGGAATCAACCAAAATATCCTGCCATTTGTTATCTGTCCAGAATGAAGAATGGTTAACAAATCCGCTCTCTATTTTCTGAAGGCCGGGCCAGGTATAACGTTCAGCCTGCCTGGTCGAATACACAATCCATAATTCATTTTGCGGAGTGATGAGTGTTTTTACAATTTCTTCATTCATCGGTCTGCCCGAAAGGTTTAATTTACTGAAATTAATCCCGTTAAACATATAAATACCATTTCCGGCAGAAAGAAATATTTTACCTTTGGAGCTATTGATATTATAGACTTTATCTCCTTTCAACTCAAATACTTTTTCCCAGTATTCCGATTTTTTACACCAAACTTCTCCATTTGAAGTGAGTGCCCAAATCCTGTTTTTTTCATCCTGAGTAAGAGAAATTACAGTCGAATTTGTAAATGAATCCACCTTAATTGCCGGATTATTAGGAAGGAGTTTAATCAGGCCTTTTGAAGTAGAAAGCCAGATAATGCCTGTTTGTATATCATAATTTAAGTGATGAAGGTATTGATTTTCAGTTCTGAAAATTTCTCGGTAACCATTCACAGTTGTTTCATAAACAGCATTGGCTGTACAAAGAAGCAAGCCATTTTTGGTTTCTTCAAACCCTATTGCCATCTGATTGTCAGGTAAAGAGCTGAGATAAGTTACCGCCCTGCTGTTTAAGTTGATTTGAATTAATTTCCCCTGAGAAGTTGAAAGCAGTATGTTATTATCTTTGAGAATTTTAGCAGCTTGATACTGAAGCTTATTAATGCCATGATCCGGATACAGGCCCAGTTTATTTTCTCCTTCTTTCCAAATCCAAAGGCCATTCTCTGCCGCTATCCATATTTCATTTTCAACCGGCTCCAGTATGCTTATATTGAAAAGTAAATTTTTATTTCGCGGGTAAAATAAAAATGACTTTACCTTTTTCGTTTCTGGATCATAGTACTTTATATTTTCAAAATCGGTACCCCAGATTCTTTTTTTGCTGTCGACAAAAAGATTTTCAAAATGATCGTTGTTGGGGTTACTATCCGTATTGACATTACCTACCAGGAGCTTTGGAGAGGCATGAATATCTTTCAACGAACCAAGCCCTTTTACATCATAAAATATAAGTTCATTTCCATATTGTCCAAGCGAAGGTGTATTGGTGGCAATATCCGGATTGGAAATAAACCTGTAGCCATCATACATTGCCATTCCTCTTTGAGTTGCCAGGTACAGCTGCCCGGAGGGAGAAATAAGTGTCTTATATATATTTTCAGAATTAAGCCCTTCTTTAACGCCATAGTAAAACGCCGAATAATTATACTGAGCATAGCTTAATACATTCGCCAATAAGAAGGAAAGAACACAAAGTTTCCGCAAAATACACATTTACCAGGTCTTAGTATACAAATCTACACAAGTAAGTTAAGAATTATTGGGGAATTTTGTGAATTGCGGATTATGATTTGCAAACGACCGGTATTTTAATAAAAAAAGCCGGGCTTTTCCCGGCTTTTAGTTTTATATATCCATCAAAGAAGTTTAAGCTTCTACAAGATTCTCCTCGACTTTCACTCTCCATCCGAACGGATCCTCTGTAATCCCCATTTGGATATCGACTATTTTTTTCTTCAGTATTTTACCAAAGCAGTCTTCATCCGGTAAATCGGGCAGTTCCAGTTTTTCATCACCATAACCAACCGCAACATAGTTGTTCACAACAACGGCTGTACCAACTCCGAATACTTCTTTTAATTCACCTTTTTTGTGCGCGTTATAAATTTCTTCAACTGTAATTTTTCTAACTTCCACATCAATTCCCGATTCTTTGGCCAACTCAATCATGCTGTCACGCGTAACACCGTTCAGGATTCTTTCAGAAGTCGGGGCAGTCAACAGCTTATCCCCGATGCGAACCATAACGTTCATGGTTCCTGCTTCTTCAATAAAAGTATGTGTAGCATCATCTGTCCATACGACCTGGTCATAGCCTTCTTCACGGGCCAGATGCGTCGGATAAAAAGAGCCTGCATAGTTACCGGCAGCTTTCGCAAAACCAACTCCTCCGTTCGCAGCACGGCTGTAACGGTCAGCAATTTTCACAGAAAGAGGTTTATTGTAATAATTTGGCGCTACTGCTGTAAGAATTGCAAAAAGATATTCGTTAGATGAACGGGCCGTAATAGCTTCTTCAGTCGCAAACATAACAGGGCGCAGGTAAAGTGACATTCCATAAGTGGAAGGAACCCATTGCCTGTCCAGGTCAACCAGCGCTTTTAATCCGTCCATGAAAATTTCCTCCGGAATCTGAGGCATATCCAAACGTTCGGCAGATTTATTCATTCTTTCAAAGTTTCTTTCAGGCCTGAAGAGAAAAACTTCTCCGTCAGCACCTTTGTATGCTTTCATTCCTTCAAAAATTCCCTGGCCATAATGCCCAACTGAAATTGCAGGTGTAAATTCTAATTTTCCGTAAGGTTTAATGGTTGGCTCACTCCATTTTCCGTCCTTGTACCACGATAACAACATATGGTCTGCAAATGCAGTTCCAAATGTCTGAATGTTAAAGACTTCCGGAGTAAATCTTGACTCTTTGATTCTCTCTATAACCATTTCAAAAATTTTTTGTATTTGTTTTGCTGATGACAAAGGTACTTATTATTCTTGAAGTGCGGGTTATCACATTCCAATTATTCCTTAATTTTGGGCATGCTTTCGAGAGAGATCATTACGACTGCCGATGGCTCGGCTACTATTTTCATTCCTGAATGGGGTGAATCATATCATTCACGTCATGGTTCGGTTCAGGAAGCATATCATGTCTTTATCCGCAACGGGCTGGATCAATTTCTTAATGTTAATTCAGTTAATATTATGGAAATCGGATTCGGAACGGGGCTGAACGCTTTTATAACTTTACTGGAAGCTGTAAAAAGAAATTTTAACATCCATTATACGGGAATTGAAAAATATCCGGTTTCCGCAAGTGAATCCCAAAAGCTCAATTACCCGGAAATTTTGAACGAATGGAACCCGGAATTTTCCGTGAAGGAGTTGAAAGAATATTATTCTGATTTAATAAATTTGATTTGGGAGAAAGAAATTTCGGTCATTCCTGAATTTAACCTGACTAAAATAAAGGCAGATTTCCTGGAATTTGATTATCCTGAAAATAAATTCGACCTGGTTTATTTTGATGCTTTCGGAGCCAGAGTACAGCCTGAATTATGGACAGAAATCCTGTTTGAAAAAATTTATAAGTCCATGAAACAGGGCGGTGTGTTTACAACTTATTCAGCTAAAGGAAGTGTAAGAAGAGCGCTCATTTCAGCCGGGTTTCATGTAGAAAAAAAGCCCGGACCGCCTGGAAAACGTGAAATGATAAATGCAAGAAAATGAGCCAGCCGTTTAATATCAGAATTTATGGATTGTTGATCCACAAAAATAAAATCCTTATCATCCGCGAACCTTTTGCGGGAACTGTTATCGATAAATTTCCCGGCGGCGGACTGGAATATGGCGAAGGAACCATTGAGTGCCTGAAACGAGAATTTATGGAAGAATTAAATCTCGAAATAGATGTTGAAAGTCATTTTTATACACAGGATTTCTTCCTTCAATCCAGGTTTGATAAAAAAGAACAGATTCTGATGATTTATTATAAGGTCAAAGCCGGAGATATTGCACAGTTAGAGGTTATTGATACCGATATTCAGGAACTGATCTGGAGAGATTTAAATGAATTATCTGCTGACGACCTGACTTTACCAACTGATCAATTGGTCGTAGAAATCTTGTTAAAAGATAAATCCAAATTTTAAAATCCAATACTTAAGACTCAGAACAGTTCTCTGTCTTCAAAATACTGAATAATAGCTTGTTTCATCAACAAGGTCTGTTCATTGGATTTAAGCTCCGGAAGCGGCTCTAAAAACTCAAATTGAGGCCAGCCGTCTTTGTCTAAACCTTCGAACCGGTAATAGCCAAATGGTTCCAAAACCCTGCAAACGGCAATATGCAAGAGATTGACTTTATCATCTTTTTTAAATCGCCTTTTACCTTTCCCTAATTCCTGAACACCAATCAGGAAAAGCATTGTATCAAGATCAGGCGTTTCACCATCTGTAAAATTATCGGCAAAAAACTGCTCGATTTTCACCCATTTTTCTTTGGCCGTTAATTCCGTTTCATTCATTCTGCAAATTTATACCTTTGGTATTTAAAGTTCAGGTTTAATACTTAAAGTTTTTTGTGTTGACTTTAAATCCTTAATTTTCCCGAACTTTGAATCTTAGAAAACATGAACTGGATACTGCTCATCATTGCTGGGTTATTTGAGGTTGGTTTTGCCTCATGCCTTGGAAAAGCAAAAGAAACATCTGGAACTGAATCATATCTATGGTATGGAGGTTTTTTGATATGTCTGACCATCAGCATGGTATTGCTGATGAAGGCATCTCAGACGCTTCCAATCGGAACTGCTTATGCCGTATGGACAGGGATCGGGGCTGTGGGAACTGTATTGGTAGGAATTTTACTTTTCAATGAACCAGCCAATTTTTGGCGGATATTTTTTATTTTTACGCTTATCGCATCAATTATCGGTTTAAAAGCGGTAACACATTAAAATGGAAAAATTCATTGACAGAGTCGTTTCGGAACTTATCCAAAATAATACCGGGTTTGAAAATACTGTCCTGGTCCTGCCGGGCAACCGCCCCAAATTATTTTTTCGAAAAGCTTTTCAGAAACAACTGGAAAATTGCCTGCTGCCAGAGTTCCTGAGCATTGATGATTTTATTGTATCCGTTTCAGGGCTAAAACCGGTTTCGCAGATCCGTCTTTGGTTCCAGGCATACGATTCCTATAAAAAAATTACTGACTCGTCCGATGAGTTTGATGTTTTCCTGAAATGGATTCCGACAATTTTAAAGGATTTTGATGACATTAATTCATCGCTCGTTAACCCACATGAAATTTTTGATTACCTCGTTTCGGCAGAGCGAATCAAAAAATGGGGGCACGAAAACCTGGAAATCGAGAGTAACCAGCTGATGAGCAAACATTTGTCGTTCTGGAAAATGGCAGCCGATCTATATTTCCGGCTCAATGAAAATTTGATTGAGAAAGGTCTGGCCTACAGAGGACTGATTTACAAAACCGCAGTTGAAAGATTGCCTGAATTTATTCAAAATACAGATAAATATTATGTTTTTGCGGGATTAAACGCCTTATCTAATGCAGAGCTAAAAATTGTATTTGAGCTGAAAAAGTCCGGAAAAGCACAAATTTTCTGGGATTCCGATAGCTACTATATGCAGGATTCTGATCAGGAATCAGGTTATTTCCTGCGTCAGTACAAAGAATTTTCGGATGAATGGAACTGGGAGTTCGATGCGTTTTCTCAACCAAAGGAAATACATGTAACAAGCGTAGGCAAACGTGTAGGGCAAGCGAAATATTTACATAAAATCTTAGAAAAAATTCCCGAGAATGAATGGACCGAAACCGTAGTCGTTTTGGCTGAAGAGTCTTTATTACCGGCAGTTTTGAGTTCCATTCCACAAAAAATATCAAAGGTAAATATTACCATGGGTTTCCCGCTCAATAAGTCAAGCATGGCTTATTTTTTCCGATCAATTTTTGAGCTGCAGATGAACCGGGAAAAACTAGGGAAAGGCAAAACCTATTATTATAAAAATGTTCTTGACATATTGGGAAATACCCTGTTCGGGGAAAAGGCGAATTATTCCGATGAGCTGAGACAGACAATTCAGGCTCAAAACCGGATTTTTACCACAGCCGATTACCTAATTCAAAATCTGGAAAAAAGCATCTACAAACCTTTGTTTGAAATTCCTTCAGATGTGAATTCTTTTGCTGAAACACTATTGAGCTGGTCAAATGATCTGATGGAAAAAGCAGAAATTGAAATTAATGAGCTGGATAAAGAATATCTGTACCGTTTCGGTTTGCTTCTGACGCAGCTCAAAGAAGAGCTTTACGGATTTAACCAGATCAAAGATTTTAAGACGTTGTATGTTTTGTACAACCGTTTGTTGCAAAATGAAACCATTTCGTTTGTAGGAGAGCCTTTGGAGGGCCTGCAAATCGTCGGGCTCTTGGAAACACGGCTGCTCGACTTCAAAAATATAATCATGACCTCTGTAAATGACGGGATCCTGCCTCCGGGAAGAGTTGAAAATTCATTTATTCCATATGACATACGCCGGGAAATGGGATTGAATACGTTTGCCGAAAACGACGCAGTTTTTGCATATCATTTTTATCGGTTGCTGCAACGTGCAGAGTCGGTTTGGTTGCTCTATAATTCAGAACCCGATGCATTGGGCTCCGGGGAAAAAAGCCGTTTTATAACACAAATAGAAATCGAATCCGGGCATGAAATTCAATTTGAAATTGCAGCTCCGGCTTTTTCAGCTTCTCCAAAAGAAGAGTTGATTATTGAGAAAACACAGTCAGTTATGGATGCTCTTGACCATTGGGCAGAGTCAGGAATTTCACCATCTTCGCTAAGCAGTTATCTTCGGAACCCTATTGAATTTTATCAGCAAAAAGTATTGAAGCTGGCAGAATTTGAAGAAGCAGAAGAAACGGTCGGCGCACGGGTTTTAGGAAACATCGTCCATAAATCACTTGAAGAATTGTACAAAGATTTACTGGGAAAGGTTTTACTTCCGTCAGACATTCAACCTTTGCTGGAAAACCTGCAGACGGTTGTAGAAAAGTGTTTCAAAGAGGAATACAGAAATGGGGAATTTTCACGCGGAAAGAATTATCTCATCTATAAAATCGTATCTGCATTTGTGGAAAATGTCCTGAATAATGATTTGAAACTGAGCCGGCAAGGGGAGCTGATGATTTTGGAACTGGAAAAAAAAGCAGAGGTCGAATTTGAACTGGAAAACGGCAGGAAAATTAAGCTGAAAGGCTTCATTGACCGGATCGATTCAGTAAACGGCAGAAAAAGGATAATTGATTATAAAACGGGGTCTGTTAATGACAATTCTTTGAACATCAAATCTGAAAACATAGGAAAAGTTTTTCTGGAAGATAAATCTGCCAAACCTTTGCAGTTGTTATTGTATGCTCATCTGTTTTTTGGGAATAATGAAAATCAAAACGTACAGTTTGGAATTTATCCGTTGAAATACCCAAAAAAAGATCTGATACCATTAAGGATTGACGGGGAAATTGAGTTCGGAAATGATATTTTGGAATTGTCATCCCAGCCATTATGCAGCTTGATTGAAGAAATCCTGAACCCGGAAATTCCGTTTTATGAGAACCGGGAAAAGCATTTAACCAAGTGATATTAATATTTCGTAATTTTGCATTATGATTCAGAATTTACCAAAAATCAAACATAAAAATTCGCCGAACTTCTTTCTAATTGCAGGGCCATGCGCTATAGAGAACGAAGATACTCCGAGAAGAATTGCCGAAAAAGTCGTTAAGATCACAGATGAGCTGAACATTCCATACATCTTCAAAGGTTCGTTCAAAAAAGCTAACCGTTCAAGAATTGATTCATTTACGGGAATTGGTGATGAAAAAGCACTGAAAATCATTCAACAGATAGGCCGGGAATTTGACGTTCCAACGACGACCGATATTCACGAAACTTTTCATGCCGAAATGGCTGCCGGATATGTTGATGTATTGCAAATTCCTGCATTTTTGGTTCGCCAAACCGATTTGGTTGTAGCCGCTGCTAAAACCGGAAAGCATGTTACGCTTAAAAAAGGTCAATTCCTCTCACCGGAAAGCATGAAGTTCCCGGTGGAAAAAGTAACGGATTCAGGTAATCCGAATGTGGCGATCATTGAACGCGGAACGATGCTGGGTTATGGTGATCTGGTCGTAGATTACCGGGGAATTCCGGTGATGCAGGAATATGCACCGGTGATCCTGGATATCACCCACTCGCTGCAACAACCCAATCAGGCAAGTGGTATAACAGGAGGAAAACCTGAACTGATCGAAACCATTGCCAAAGCCGGAATTGCTGTAGGAGCCGATGGAATTTTCATTGAAACACACCCCGACCCTGCACATGCTAAAAGCGACGGAGCCAATATGCTTCAGCTGGATTTATTGGAAAACTTGCTGCGTAAATTGGTGAGGGTGAGGGAGGCTGTTTTGTAATTTTGAATTATTCAATTCATAAACACTAATTTATTCATTTAAAAACGGCTTGTTATTTTTTTCCTAACTTTATAGAAATTCATTTCTATGAAAGTCATCAGTCATTTTTTTCAATTCGTTTCAATATTAATAATAATTAGTTGCAACTCAAAAAATTCAACTAACAACACACTCAATAAAAGTCCGGGTGAATTGCCTCCGGTCGAAACCGAAAAAGCCAATTCTGATTACAAGCCTGCTTTTGAGGGGCAAACCCGAATTACAGGTGTTCAAACAGAAACACCTTATCAAGCCAATGTTCTGGCCAAAAACCTGGCCAAACCCTGGGCAATAGTCCCCTTATCTGACGGCCGGCTGCTTATTACGGAAAAAGCCGGGAAGATGCAGATTTATGACGAAACCGGATCACAAGTAAAGACCATTGAGGGATTTCCAAAGGTAGACGACCGTGGCCAAGGCGGTTTGCTGGATGTAGCATTAGATCCCAATTTTAAGACAAACCAGATGATTTACTGGTCTTTTTCGGAAAAACAACCCGACGGCAAAAACCTAATGGCCGTTGCCAAAGGAAAATTGAATGAAACAGCTGGAAGAGTAGAAAATCCTACGATTATCTTCAGAGCCATGCCGGCAATGGATAGTTCCCTGCATTTTGGTTCAAGATTAGTTTTTGACAAAGACGATAATCTGTTTGTTTCAACCGGGGAGCGCTCAATAATCGAAGGAAGAGTACAGGCACAGGATTTAAACTCGGCATTGGGTAAAATTTTCAAAATCACTAAAGACGGTAATCCTGCTCCGGGAAATCCATTCATCGGAAAAGAAGGTGTGATTCCGCAGATTTATTCATTCGGACATCGCAATGTACAAAGTTTAGATATTCACCCCGAAACAGGCGATCTGTGGGAAGCTGAATTCGGACCCCGTGGCGGCGATGAATTAAATCGTATTGAAAAAGGGAAAGATTATGGCTGGCCAACGATTACCTATGGAATTGAATACAGCGGTGAACCCATTGGCGAACCTATCATTCAGCAAAAAGAAGGAGTGGAGCAGCCGGTTTACTACTGGGATCCTGTGATTTCACCAAGCGGAATGGCTTTTTACGGGGGCGATGCAATCCCCGAGTGGAAAAATAACCTGTTCATTGGTTGTCTGAGCGGACAGCATATTGCGAGAATCGTAATTGAAAACAACAGGGTTGTGGGTGAAGAGCGATTGCTGGCAGAAGAGGGACAGCGTTTTCGGGACATTGCCTATTTTAACGGCATGCTTTACGCAGTTACCGATCAAGGGAGGTTATACAGGATTAAAAAGAAATAATGAAAAATTCAAACCTCAAAGATTTATAAAGTCTTTGTGGTTTTTTATCAATAACTACTACCTGAAATTAAGTTGATATCTTTTCCCAGCAATGGTAAATACCTTTCCCGGATGATATTAAAATGATGAATCTGATGTCCGATAATGGAATAACCCAATGCCAGAATGGACATTTGGTTCTCGAAATAATGATAAGGTTTCATCAGGTCTTCCTTATCGTAGGTTTGAAAGAGAGAAGTTGTGGAACTTCTTACCATAATAAAATCATCAATAATGTTTTCCAAGCTTCTGGAATTTGCTTTGGAATTTGTAGCCATAACATCCTGGTCGTGTCCCGGCGGACGGTTTTCTTCCATCCGTACATACATCAGGCTGCGGTAAGAAAAAATCCGCTCCCAGTCAATGATATGCTGTAAAATTTCACGAACTGTCCATTTTCCGGGCGCATAAATCTGATTGCCTAATTCTTTCAGAGCATCTGAATTAAGGTTTTGGATATTTGTCAAATGCTTATCAAAAGCCGCTTTCAGTGGCAAATCTTCCACTAAATTTATATAATCCCAGTAATGAACAGGCCGTTCTGTCAAATCTGATTTCTTCATTTCCCTAAATTATAAATTTCCATGATTTCCTCTAATTTTTTCTTGAAGTCAACTTTCAGGTCAATCAATTTCCCGTTTTTCATATCAAAAACCCATGCATGAACCTGCAGACCTCTTCCGAAATATGCTTTCTGAACAGCCGCCGTTTTCAGGAGATTGTAACATTGCTCTTCGACATTCAGCTCCACCAAACGATTGTAGCGCTGGGTTTCATCGGTAATTGCATTGAGTTCTTCCTTGTGCATCCGGTAAACATCGCGGATATTGCGCAGCCAGGGATTCAAAATTCCCAGGTCTTTGGCTTCCATCGCAGCTTTTACGCCACCGCACAGGTAATGCCCGCAAACTACAATGTGTTTTACCTCAAGAAAGTTAACGGCATAATTCACCACCGACATCATATTCAGGTCTATACTGATAACCATATTGGCGATGTTCCGGTGAACAAAAATTTCTCCCGGCTTTGCACCCATCAGTTCTTCGGCCGAAACACGGCTATCCGAGCAGCCTATGTAAAGCACTTCGGGATTCTGACCATCTGAAAGCTTTTTAAAATAATCTGAGTCTACAGATAGTTTGTTTTCTATCCATTTCTGGTTGTTTTCAAAAATTGTATTTAAATCCATAGGACGAATGTACTAATAAATAAAAAGCCGGCAATTAATTTACCAGCTTATAACTTATGAATATCTATATAATTATTCTTCCGATGTAATTTTTGCTTTCAGGAATTCACGGTTCATACGCGCAATGTTTTCAAGTGAAATCCCTTTGGGGCATTCAACTTCGCAGGCCCCGGTATTGGTACAGTTACCAAAACCTTCGGCATCCATCTGTGCTACCATATTCTGTGCTCTTCTTGCAGCTTCCACCCTACCCTGAGGCAATAAAGCAAACTGGGAAATTTTGGCCCCCACAAACAACATAGCCGAACCATTTTTACAGGTTGCCACGCAGGCACCACAACCGATACAGGTCGCAGCATCAAATGAACGGTCAGCATCGTATTTGGGAACCGGCAATGTATTGGCATCAATTGTATTACCCGAAGTGTTGATAGAAACAAAGCCACCCGCCTGCTGAATCCGGTCAAAGGATGAACGATCCACAACCAAGTCCTTGATCACAGGGAAAGCAACAGATCTCCATGGTTCCACATAAATGGTTTCCCCGTCTTTGAACATACGCATATGCAGCTGACAGGTAGTAATTCCGGTATCGGGCCCATGCGCACGTCCGTTAATGTATAAAGAACACATACCGCAGATTCCTTCACGGCAATCGTGATCAAATGCTACCGGTTCTTTACCTTCTTCAATTAACTGTTCATTTAACTGATCCAACATTTCTAAAAATGAACTGTCGGTGGAAACATTATTCAATTTGTAAGTTTCCATTTGTCCCTTGGCTTTGGAGTCTTTCTGTCTCCAAATTTTCAAAGTGATGTTTATATTTTTTGATGCCATAGTCTTAATAATTTACGGTATACGAAGTTCGAAATTCGCTATTTATAGCTTCGGGCTTTCAGCTCAATGAACTCATACTTCAACTCTTCCTTGTGCATTATCTCCTGGTTGATGTCCGGACCTTTATATTCCCAGGCACCCACAAATGTAAAATTTTCATCGTCACGCAAAGCTTCGCCTTCTTCCGTTTGGTATTCTTCACGGAAATGTCCACCGCAGGATTCATTTCTCTGCAGAGCATCGATTGCCATCAACTGTCCCAATTCAAGGAAGTCCGAAACACGTATCGCTTTTTCCAGCTCAGGATTTAATTCCTCATTGGTTCCGGGAACAAATACATTTTTGTAAAATTCTTCTCTCAGCTCGGCAATTTCTTTAATTGCTTCTTTCAACCCTTTTTCATTTCTCGCCATGCCCACTTTGTTCCACATAATATGCCCCAAAGCTTTGTGGAAGCTATCCACAGAGCGATTTCCTTTATTATTAACGAAAAAGTTAATCTGGTCCTTAACCGCTTTTTCCGCTTTATCAAATTCTGGAGAATCCGTTGGAATTTTCCCTGTACGAATGTCTGCTGACAAATAATCGGCAATCGTATAAGGGATGACAAAATACCCATCGGCCAATCCCTGCATCAATGCGGAAGCGCCCAACCGGTTAGCTCCATGGTCGGAAAAGTTAGCTTCTCCCAATACATAACAGCCCGGGATAGTACTCATCAGATTATAATCGACCCACACACCGCCCATGGTATAGTGAACCGCCGGATAAATTTTCATCGGGGTTTCATACGGGTTGTCATCAGTAATTTTCTGGTACATTTGGAATAGGTTTCCGTACTTATCCTCTACCCATTTTTTACCCAATTTATCGATCTCTTCGTCAGTCGGATTATGGTTACCGTTTGCATAAGCAACCTCACGTCCTTTTTTCCTGATTTCGGTTGAAAAATCAAGATAAACCCCTTCTTTTGTATCGTTATTTTCAATTCCGAAACCGGCATCGCAACGCTCTTTCGCTGCGCGGGAAGCCACATCGCGGGGTACTAAATTTCCAAATGCGGGGTATCTTCTTTCAAGATAATAATCTCTATCCTCTTCCGGAATGTCGGTTGCTTTTTTCTTTCCTTCACGTATCGCAACTGCATCTTCCATTTTTTTCGGAACCCAGATCCGTCCTGAATTACGCAAAGATTCTGACATCAGAGTCAGTTTTGACTGATTGGTTCCGTGTACCGGAATACAGGTTGGATGAATCTGCACATAACAAGGATTGGCAAAATAAGCTCCCTTTTTGTGGATCTTCCATGAAGCCGTTACGTTAGAACCCATCGCGTTGGTTGACAAGAAATAAACATTTCCGTATCCACCCGAAGCAATCACGACTGCATGAGCCGAATGACGTTCAATTTCACCTGTAACCAGATTCCTTGCTATGATTCCTCTCGCTTTTCCATCTACAATTACCAAGTCAAGCATTTCGTGGCGGTTGTACATCTGGATTCTTCCCAATCCGATTTGGTGATTCATTGCCGAATAAGCCCCCAGCAATAACTGCTGTCCGGTTTGTCCTTTTGCATAAAAAGTACGGCTTACCTGAACACCACCAAAAGAACGGTTATCCAGATATCCGCCGTAATCACGTGCAAACGGAACACCCTGTGCCACACACTGGTCGATGATATTGGCAGATTCTTCCGCTAAACGATGAACGTTTGCTTCACGTGCGCGGTAGTCGCCGCCTTTGATCGTATCGTAAAATAACCTGTAAACGGAATCATTGTCTCCTTTGTAATTTTTTGCTGCGTTGATACCTCCCTGAGCCGCAATAGAATGTGCACGTCGCGGAGAATCCTGGTAGCAGAATGCTTTTACCTTATATCCTAATTCCGCCAATGTTGCGGCGGCAGAACCACCCGCAAGCCCAGTTCCCACTACAATGATCTCAATCCGGTCACGATTGTTCGGAGCAACCAAATTCAAATGCGCTTTGTGTTCACTCCATTTTTGAGAAATATCTCCTGCAGGTATTTTTGAATCTAATTTGCTCATAAAACGTCAATGTTTTTTAGGTAATTGATAATGGCAATCAGCATGAATCCAACCGGAATTATGATTGCAAATACTTTCCCGAATGATTTTATAAAAGGTGTATATTTCCTGTGGTTGGCTCCGATAGACTGAAAGGCAGACTGGAACCCATGCAGCAAGTGCATCATCAATAAGAAGAACGCAAAGACATAAGCCGCCACACGAATCGGATTGTTGAATTTATGCATCAGCTCCGGGTAATAACGGGTTGGGTCTTCGGGAGAAAATTGCACATATTTATATGAAAGCTCAGGAATCCAGAAATCAACAAAATGTAAAATTAAAAATCCCAGAATCACCGCACCGCTCCATATCATATTTCTTGATGCCCAGCTTGAATTGGATGAAGGATGATTTACGGCATACTTTACAGGACGGGCACTTTTGTTTTGGGTCTCCAGAACAAATCCCATTATGAAATGAAAAATTACGGCGAAAGCCAAAATGGGTTGAATTATAAATTGTACAATCGGGTTGTAGCCCATGAAATGAGAAGCTTCATTAAAAGCATCGGGACAGATTACCGAAAGTGAGTTTAAAACAAAATGTTGGGTAAGAAATATTAACAGAAACAATGCTGACAAAGCCATTGCAAATTTCTTTCCGATGGACGACCGGAATAAAGATTCTTTTGCCATAAAGCAGTATTTGATTTGATACGGAAACAAATTTAGAAAAGTTAAAAAGTTTTAACAATGAAAATTATCATTGAATTCCGCTCTGACATTAGTTTAGAATGATTCTCAATAATTACAGGAATTCATTTTATTTAAACCGGAATCACTTTACCTTTTCCAGAACCGAATAATAAAGCTGTTCATACATTGGAAGTATATTCTTCTTGTCGAACTTTATTGCCTGGAGTTTTGCATTTTCCTTGAACTGTGCCAGCTGCGCTTCATTTTTCAATAACGTGATTGCTTTGCCGGCCATTCCTTTTACATCACCAACCGGTAAAACATATCCGGTTACACCGTTTATGTTTACTTCGGGAATTCCGCCCGCGTTGGAAGAAATTACCGGAACCCTTGCTGCCATTGCTTCGAGCGCGGCCAAACCGAAGCTCTCTTTTTCAGAAGGCAATAAAAATAAATCGGATGAACAGAGCACGTTGTACAGATCATTGACTTTTCCAAGATTTTTGACCTTTTCAGAGATCCCCAGCTCGTCAATCATACAACTCGCATTTTCCCACTCCGGTCCTTCACCAACAATAATAAGCTTTGAAGGAATCTCTTTCTGGATTTCATAGAAAACTTTAATAACATCGGGGATTCGTTTTACTTTTCTCAAATTCGATACATGCACAATCACTTTTTCTTGCCGTCCGGCCATTTTTTCCCGGCACCCGCAATCGAAGCAAGTCGCAAATTGCTCATTATCAATAAAATTAGGAATAACTTCTATTTCATTTTGGATGGAAAAAAATTCATAGGTTTCATCTCTTAAGCTTTCCGAAACCGCCGTCACCCTATCGGACTGATTGATCGAAAATTCCACCGCAGGCTTATACGCCGGATGGTTTCCAACCAAAGTAATGTCTGTTCCGTGGAGCGTCGTAATGACAGGCAATTCAATTCCTTTTTCACGCAGCATCTGTTTGGCAAAATAAGCGGCATAAGCATGCGGAATCGCATAATGTACATGCAGCAGGTCCAATCCGTGAGACTGAGCGATATTGACAATAATGGTGCTTAATGCAAGCGAATATGGCTGAAATTCAAAAAGCGGATATGTTTCTACATTAACCTTGTGGAAATAAATATTGGAAAGTGTAATATCCAGTCTCGCCGGCAGGCTGGTGCTGATAAAATGGACCTCATGCCCGCGTTCCGCCAGGTCCATTCCAAGTTCCGTAGCCACAATTCCACTTCCTCCATACGTTGGATAACAGACAATCCCTATTTTCATTTGTGCGCTTTTTATTGTTTTTTAATTGTCAAATGGAATTCGCCATTAAACATCTTTGACTGGTAAGAGATGGGTCATGGCTCCTTTCATTTGCTGAATTTTCCGCTAAGTTAATCCAAAGTCAAGAATTGATTTTATTTTTTAATTGTTAAAATTTATGATGTAAAAGCTATAATATTTTGTCATAATCCCATTTCCCTAAAACCGGTGCTTCATATAAGTTCATCTGACTGAGTAGATCATCTATCGAATCACTGATGAGCAACATTCCCCTATATTCGTTTTTCAGTAATTGTTCATCGATCATCTTTTCAATTAACTGAATAAGCGGATCATAAAATCCGTTGATATTTAACAAACCAACCGGCTTTTTGTGCAGGCTAAGCTGTGCCCAGGTGAGGATTTCAAATAATTCTTCCATCGTTCCGAAACCACCCGGAAGTGCAATGAATCCGTCTGACAATTCGTGCATTCTGGCTTTACGTTCATGCATCGTTTTGACTGTAATTAATTCCGACAAAGAACCGTGGGCAATTTCTTTGGTTTTGAGGAACTCGGGGATGATACCGGTTACCTTTCCGTTATGAGATAATGCGCCTTCAGCCACTTTCCCCATCAGCCCGACCTGCGCTCCGCCGTAAATCAAATCAATTTGATTGTCGGCAAGGATTTTACCAAGTTCAAACGCAGCTTCAGCATAAATGAGATTATTCCCTGAACTTGATGCGCAAAATACACAGATGCTTTTCATTTTTGAATTTATGAGTTTCGAAATGCGAAATTAAAAATTCGTTTGGAATTCTAATTATATCTCAAGATCGCATCATACAATTTCTGACGGATATTTTCTCTTACTTTCTTTTTAGACAAGGAGTTTTCTTCCACACTGACGTTCACCCGGTTCGACAGAAAAACCAAAACCAACTGTTCGTCGGGGTCATTCCAGACCATAGTTCCGGTGAACCCGAAATGACCATAACTATTATTATTTTTATCAGGTAATTTATCAAACCCGGCTCCTCTTCGATTTCCCGAATATTGATCCTTTGTAAACTCTGCAATTGCCTGCAGGCTAAAAAATGTTACTCCTCCATAACTTCCGCCGTTCAGGTACATCTGCATAAGTTTTGCCAGATCTTCTGCTGATGAGAACAGTCCGGCGTGCCCGGCAACTCCTCCCATCATCGCCGCCCCTTCGTCCTGTACAAATCCATGCAACAATTGGTTACGATAGGTTTTGTCTCTTGCAGTCGGGATAATCTGGTCCAAAGGAAATTTATTTCTTGGCAGATAAGCCGTGGAATGCAGCTGCATAGGCCCGTAAATTTTTTCCTGTACCAATGAATCCAGCGGCATTTTGTATTTCCTTTCCAAATATTCCTGAAACAGATAATAACCCAAATCGCTGTATTCATACTTCTTCGCTCCCAAAGGTGCATAAAGAATATCGGTCATAATCGTATCCTTAATTGAACCTATTATATAAATGTTGTCGGTAACTTTGATGGGGTGTTCTTCATCCTGCTTCCTTGAATAATAGTCCAGGTACAAACGTGCATTCTGTACATTTACCGATTCTTTGTAAAAACCGATCCAAGGTGGCAAGCCTGCCTGATGAGCCAGAATTTCCCGGAGTTTCAGGTTTCCTTTGTCAGTTCGAGCTGATTCCGGAAAGATGCTGGCCAGATTCTGGTCAAGACTAAGCTCACCTTTGCTTACTTCCTGCATCAGCAAAGGTAAGGTCGCAGTTACTTTGGTCACCGAAGCAACATCATAGAGGTCTTTGTTGGAAACTTTTTTTTTTCGTTCTATGGTTTGGTAACCAAAAGATTTACTGTAAATCACTTTCCCGTTTTTTGCAGCGACAATCTGAAGGCCCGGCGTAGTGCCTTCGTCAATCGCTTTTTGTGCCAGCTCATCTATTTGGTCAATGACCTCCGGCTTTAACCCTACAGCTTCCGGAACAGCAAATCCCAGTCGTTGGATTCCTTCGGTTTTAATTGAATTCCCATATTTCCATTCCGAATTTACATCTACCGGTAACCTTCCTTTGGCACCGATCGCACCGAAAATAATTTCGGCTGCCGCATTTTGAGTCATATCCAGATTCTGGTACATAACTAATGCTGCTTTGGTCTGGCTTAAATCCAAATCCATCAGACCATACGGGCTTCCGAAAAGTGCCACGATCGTATTATTTTGAGCTGAAACGGATTTTATAATAGATTGCGAAATATCGGATATTTTGAAGCTTTTGTAAACCGTTTCGTTTGATTTGTGTAATCCGACAATTACATAATCGTAATCTTTTAATTTGGAAACTTCCGAAGCTGAGCTAAGTTTAACCAAATCCGTAGGAACATGAAAGTTCAGATCCTGATAAAAAACTTCATAATCCGACTCTTCCAAAGGAACATAGGCAATCTTCAAATCCGTCAGATTGCGAATAGGCAAAATATTTCCTTCGTTCTTGATGACCGTTGCAGCATTCTCATAAATTCTGAAAGTTAAGGCCTGGTAAGCCGGTTTGTTCAAATCAATTAATAAATCTTTCGGTTCAATCGGTTTGGACTGATTCAGTCCTGCAAAGTATTTTGCCATCAGGATTTTCTTTACGCTTTCGGCCAAACGCTCTTCCGAAATTTCTCCCGAATTGATCTTTTCAATAATCTTCTGTTTTGCCGTTTTCACATCCTGAGAAAAAAGCAGAATATCATTTCCTGCTTCAAACGCTCTTAAATCCACTTCCCCAGCCGGGTAAGCATTTGCAACACCTGACATATTCAGAGCATCCGTCACTACCAAACCTTTGAAATGCATTTCTTTTTTCAATAAGTCCGTTATGATTTTTTTTGATAAGGAAGATGGTGTGCCGCTGTCATCCAAAGCCGGAACGCTCAAGTGTGCAACCATAATGGCCGGAACTCCGGCGTCGATCAGTTTTTGAAATGGTGCCAATTCGACTGATTTCAAACGAGACAAATCGTGGCCCACCACGGGTGTGGTTTTGTGTGAATCGGTGCTGGTATCACCATGACCGGGGAAATGTTTAGCTGAAGCCAGAACCCCTTTTTCCTTCATTCCGAGCATATAAGCAATCCCTTTATCAGCCACATTCTGGACATCCGAACCAAAGGAACGATTTCCAATAATTGGATTTTGAGGATTGGTATTTACATCAACGACAGGGGCAAAATTGAAGCTAACACCCATTCTTTTGGCTTGTCCACCAATCGCATTTCCCATTTCCCGTATAAGCTGATTGTCTTCAACCGCACCGGCTGTCATTGCCCAAGGAAAACGGTTCACATCTTTCAACCGCATTGCCAGCCCCCATTCAGCATCCATTCCGATCAGAAGAGGAATTTTAGAAACTTTGTTATACCGGTTGGTCAGCTCAACCTGTTTTACCGCATCGTCCTGCATAAAGATCAGTCCGCCGATAGCGTCATTTTTTACAAGGCTTTCAATTTCGGCTTCGTGTGCTGCATCTTTGTTGGAATACGCCGCTACAACAAACAACTGCCCTACCTTTTCCTCCAAAGTCATCGCATCGTATTTTTCATTGGCCCATTTCACCTGCAAGGAATCCATATAAAAAGGTGAATCCTGCTGGGCAAAAAGGGTTTGGAAGAAAATCACCATCATAAATACTGCAAAATATTTCTTCATTAGATCCAAATTTTAGTCCGATTAAAATCAAATTCTTTCCAAAAAAAGGAAATTTATTTGAATTTAACTTAACAAATCACCCAGAGAATTCATTACAAATTTTTGTACGTTTATTGCAATTGATCGTTCAACGGGCATTCGCTTAGCTACAATTTTTTAACTTTACATAAAAAATGCGCCACAACCAGGAATACTTTATTGACTTTCATTATATCTATTCCGGTATAACGCTTATTTTACTGGTTTTCATTGCGTACCTTCTCATCCGGCTTTTAAAAACAGAAAAGAAAAAAAAGGAAACGGAATCCAAATTCAAGCAATATGAAAGCCGGATCAATGTACTGCAGCTCGAGAATCTGGAATCCAAGCTAAATCCGCATTTATTCAAAAATATTCTCAACTCGATACAATCTCACGCATACCAGACTTATTTTGCATTGGATAAATTGGCGAACATATTGGATTATATCTTGTACGAGAGCAGGAAAAAAATGGTAACGCCACGCGAGGAAATTGAATTTGCGCTCAATCTTATCGAAATCAACAAAATTAAAATCAGCCCGTTATTCGAGCTGAATATCAAGACAAAAATTGATGAAAATGATCCTTTGTTCGACCAGAAGGTAATGGCACCGCTGACAACGATTGACCTTATTGAAAATGCGTTTAAACATGCCGATCTGCAAAGTTCAGATGCATTTATTTCGATTATTTTTGAATTCCGGGACAACCAGCTTTCGCTTACCGTATCAAATAAGATTTCACCAAAGCCGCCGATTAATAAAGAGCATAGCGGAATTGGCCAGGAGTCATTTGATCAGCGCCTGAAAATCATTTACGGGAACAATTTCAAACTGGAAAGGTTTACCGAACAAGACATTTATATAGCACAACTAAAAATTAATTTACTTGAACACAAAGCTAAAATGCTTAATACTGGACGATGAGCTTCCGGGTTTGACTTATCTCAAAATGCTTTGCCAGCAAATTGCCGGTTTGGAGGTAGTAAAGGCATTCAATAACCCTCAGGCATTTTTGGAAGAATTCACAAAACTGGAGTTTGATTTCTGTATCATTGATATAGAAATGCCTGCCATGAACGGACTCCAGGTTGCCAATCTGCTCAATGGAAAGCCCGTAATTTTTTCTACGGCTTACAAAGAATACGCAGTGGAGGCGTTTGAACTGAATGCCATCGATTACATGGTGAAACCCATCAGAAAAGAGCGGTTGCAGCAGGCTGTGGACAAAGTTTCTCATTTTCTTAACACAAAAAAAGAATCTAAAAAATTTATTCAGATCAACACGGACAAAGGAAAGTCCATCTTGTTTTTTGAACAGTTGGTTTATATAAAAACCTCTGATATTGACAGCCGCGATAAAATTGCCCAGCTTTCGGACGGGTCTACCGTCACCATCAAAAACAAAAGTTTCAATACTTTACTCAATCAGCTGCCCAAAAACAATTTTGTAAGAATTAACAAAAAGGAACTGATCTCGCTAAAAACTGTACAATTCTTTTCTTTTGATGAAATTACTACTAACATTCCTACCCAAAACGGCAATTTAAAACTGATATTAAGTGACAGTTACCGAAAAGATTTCATTGAAAATCTGAAAGTCTGAAATTTCATTACAAAATTTTTCCGGCTTACTACAGTTTAAGTTCTGTAATATACAATTGAAACATTTGAACTTTCCGTTCAGGTTAATTTTGGATTTAAATCCATTATATGATTTGGAAACTGGAGGAAGACATTGCACAGGCTTCAATTCTTGACATGCGTTTTTGGAAAATTTCCTTTACAAAGCTATTTTCCAAACCTGCCAAAATAATTCATCCGGCACTTTCTGTTCCTTCTTTTGTTGATGATTGCGAAGGAATTGATTTAGATGGGTCCAGAATAAAATCACTTTTATTCTCTACCGACATGGCATTGATTGAAAACAGTAATGCTGATGCGGTACTTGCAGTATATCCGTTCTCTCCTTCGCCCGAAATCATGAAATCCCTGATTGATTTTTCAAAGAAACCCGTCATCTGCGGAATCGGAGGTGGAATTACAAAAGGAAAAGCGGCTTTGAAAATGGCGCAAACTGCCGAACAGCTTGGCGCTAAAGCTATTATTGTCAACCAACCCTTTCCTAATCACGACATTAAGATACTCAAAGCAAATATAAGGATACCGGTTATTTCCAGCGTATCGACATCAAACTTTGATTTCAGGAGACGCATAAATGCCGGAATCGACTATCTCCATATTGCCGCAGGAGCAGCTTCCAGCCAGATAATAGAACATTTGAAATACCATCTCCCCGGTTTTCCGGTAATTGCTACCGGGGGGAGCAATCTCAATGATATTAAAAAAACAGTTCAGGCAGGGGCGAAAGCCATCGTACTTTCTCCGCCTTCCAGCAAGGAATTGTTCAGAAATATAATGGATACCTATCGAAAAGGCATCAATCATCTAAAAAAATAAATTGTTTTATGAAGAAATATAAAAACCTCATCTTTTATATAATCACAATAGGAGGATTTTCCGGTATCATTTACTGGTTATTGACAATCGGCGCAAAATTAGAAGCAGGTAGAAATGTAAGCAACCCCGCAACCGACCAAAGCCAGTGGCAGCAATTCCTTCATGGATTTATAGAGAATCTTGGTCACCCTCTGGCACTTTTATTAGCTCAGATTCTGACTATTATTTTTGTTGCACGGATATTTGGCTGGATCTGTACCAAAATCGGGCAACCAACTGTAATTGGGGAAATGATTGCAGGGATTGTGTTGGGGCCTTCATTGGTCGGAATGTATTTACCTGAATTTTCCGCAATGCTGTTCCCTAAAGAATCCCTTGGAAATCTGCAGTTCATCAGCCAGATCGGGTTAATTCTCTTTATGTACATTGTAGGGATGGAGCTTGATCTGAAAGTCTTGCGCAATAAAGCACATGAGGCAGTGGTAGTAAGTCATGCAAGTATCATTTTTCCTTTTTTCTTAGGGATCGGGCTTGCCTATTTTGTTTATACGCAATTTGCTCCTGAAGGTGCTCAGTTTACGGCCTTTGCCTTATTCATAGGAATATCCATGAGTGTGACGGCATTTCCGGTTTTGGCCAGAATTGTTCAGGAAAGAGGAATTCATAAAACCAGGCTTGGAACCATTGTTATTACCTGTGCCGCAGCAGACGATATTACAGCCTGGTGCATCCTTGCAGCAGTCATTGCCATTACAAAGGCAGGGACTTTTGTAAGCTCAGCTTTTACAATAGCACTTGCCGTTGTCTATGTGCTCGCTATGATCAAACTGGTAAAACCTTTTTTGAAAAGAGTAGCTGACTCCAACAGTACCGGCAGCCACTTAAGCAAACCGGTAATTGCCATTTTCTTTTTAACGCTTATCATCTCAGCTTATTTGACTGAAGCCATAGGGATCCACGCCTTATTCGGTGCATTTATGGCCGGAGCAATTATGCCGGAAAATGTAAGATTCCGAAACATTTTCATCGAAAAAGTAGAAGATATCGCATTGGTTCTATTCCTGCCCCTATTCTTTGTATTTACAGGATTGCGAACTCAAATCGGACTATTGAATGATCCTTATTTGTGGAAAATGACAGGAGTCATTATTCTCGTTGCTGTCGTAGGGAAATTTATAGGTAGCGCTTTGGCCGCAAAATTTGTCGGACAGAATTGGAGAGACAGCCTTGCCATAGGAGCTTTGATGAACACCCGGGGCCTGATGGAGCTGGTTGTTCTGAATATAGGATATGATCTAGGTGTCCTCGGGCCTGAAATCTTTGCAATGATGGTTATCATGGCCTTAGTTACAACTTTTATGACAGGACCTGCCCTTGATTTTATCAATTGGGTATTTAAAGGGGATGACAAAACCGCCTTGGAAGAACTGAAAGAAATAAGTAAATACAAAATCCTTTTTTCATTCACCAATCCTGAATCGGGAAGAGCCCTGCTTAATCTGGCAAATGGATTTACTCAAAAGCTAAACGGGAACTCAGTCCTGACCGCTTTACATCTTTCTCCGGCAAGTTCGCTTCATAATTATGACATCAATGAATATGAAAAAAATGTTTTCACACCCATTATAAATGAATCTCATAATATTCAACAAAATGTAACGACACTTTTTAAAGTCTCAAATGATATTGAAGGAGAAATTAACAACGTTGCGGCAAAAGGAAATTATGATTTATTGCTTATTGAACTTGGAAAATCTATTTACGAAGGTTCCTTGCTTGGAAAAGTTTTAGGATTTACAACCCGCATCATCAATCCTGAGAAATTGCTTAATACCGTAACCGGAAAAGACAGCTTGTTTGACACTTCTCTGTTTGATGAAAAAACAAAAATGATTTTATCCAGGTCACAAACGAATGTGGGTATTTTCATCAATAAAGATTTCAGGAAAACAGACCGGGTTTTTATTCCTGTTTTTAATAAAAACGATGCTAACCTAATCTCCTATGCGCAGAAGCTTATCCATAATTCTGCTTCTCAGGTAGTAGTGCTGGATGCCGTGGAATTGATTAAAAAGTCACCTGAACTCAAAGAGAAAATCAGGTCGATCGAGCAAAATGCACCCAATCATATTGCTCTTCAAAATCAAAAAATGATCGAAAAAGAATTCCTGAAAGAACAAGATCTGATGATCATAAGCTTAGAAAGCTGGAAAAACCTGATTGAAACAAAAAGCATTTGGTTGTCAGACATTCCTTCCACGCTTATAATTGCTGAAAAATAAACAAATTCAAGAAACACCGGTAATGCATTCTGGGGAAAATCATAGATAAATTTTCACATCAAGTACTTATGTAATTCAAACAAATTCCAGCATGTATTACAGGTGTTTCAATTCATAAATCCAGCTCCTTTACTCCTTCCGTAGCTGTTTTCCGGATTATCTTGATATGTGGATTGTGGGGGACTAAAACTGAATTCGGATCAATCACAAAAACCGGTTTTCCGTATTCGATATAATCAATCAGCGAAGCTGCCGGATAAACCTGCAACGAAGTTCCGATTACGAGCATAACGTCTGCACTTAAAACTTCCTCTACAGCTCTCTCCAACATAGGTACCATTTCCCCAAACCAAACGATGTACGGCCGCAATTGAGCCCCGTCTTCTGCCAAATCACCCAGATTTATGTCTTCACTCCAATCCAGAACCATATCTTCATTTTTCTCACTTCTTACTTTCAGCAATTCACCGTGAAGATGAATGATTTTTGATGAACCTGCCCGCTCATGCAGATCATCCACATTTTGGGTAATGACAACGACTTCGTACTTTTCCTCCAGGCCTTTCAAAAAATAATGTGCAGAATTCGGTTTTACTTCCTTCAGTTGTTTCCTCCTCAAATTATAAAAATTCAAAACCAACTTTGGATTATTCCGCCAACCTTCAGGTGAGGCCACTTCCATAATATCGTGATTCTCCCACAACCCGTTGGAATCTCGAAAGGTCGAAATCCCGCTTTCGGCACTGATTCCAGCTCCAGTCAAAACGACTATTTTTTTCATAAATTCAAAATTGCATTAAAATTAGCTAAATCAAATATGCTTCCATCTTCCGACAAAAACAAGCATCCAAATCAGAACAATGATTATTTTTGCCGTTGATGAACAAATTGCCCGAATCATTTCTGAACAGGATGAAACTACGGATTCCCGAAAGTGAATTCCCAGGATTTATAGCAGCCTATAAAAGTCCCGCACCGCAGAGCATCCGTTTAAATCCAAAGAAAAAAATAGCAGATTTTGATAATGTGAAACCTGTTGAATGGCTTGATTCGGGAAGATTTCTTCCGGAAAAGAAACAATTCATCACAGACCCACTTTGGCATGCCGGAGCTTATTATGTTCAGGAACCTTCTTCCATGATACTCGGTGAAATATTCACGCAGCTTTTCCCAAATGAAAAACCGCAGCGGGCATTGGATCTTTGTGCTGCCCCAGGCGGAAAATCAACTTTGCTGCAAGGTTTGCTGGGAGAAAATTCAATTTTGATTGCCAACGAAGTTATCAAACCCAGAGCACAAGTTTTGAAGGAAAATCACATCAGGTTAGGCATTTCAGAAAATATTATCATTACTCAAAACGACCCGAAACACTTTTCACAATTAGACGAATTCTTTGATTATATCCAGGTCGACGCACCTTGCAGTGGCGAAGGAATGTTCCGCAAAGATGAAACCGCGCTTCGCGAGTGGTCGGAAGCCAACTGTCAGCTGTGTTGCGAACGCTCAAAACGGATCTTTGCAGACGTTCTTCCGGCATTGGCAAAAGACGGATACATCGTTTACTCGACCTGCACATTTAATCCGAAAGAAAATGAAGAACTGATTAACTGGGCCTGTAAAGAATTTGATTTAAGGCCGATCCGATTTGAATTTCCTGCACATTGGGGAATTACCGAAACAGAGTTCGATGGTGTGTTCGGCTATTACTTTTATCCGCATAAGGTTAAAGGCGAAGGCTTATTCGTTTCTGTAATGAAAAAAAATCCCGGATATGGTTTGATTTCGCTTCCGGCGATCAAAAAAGAAAAAAACATCCAAATTCAGGAATTAGCTGAAAGTGAAAACATTGTCAGGGAAAATGAGATTTTAATTTGGGAAACCGATGAATTAAGAACCGTAAAAAATTTCATTTCGGAAAAATTAAACATCGTGTATTTGGGAATTGAACTGGGCGAAATGAAAGGAAAAGATTTCATTCCGGCACAGGCTTTGGCCAGCTTCTACAAACATCTTCATATCTTTCCCGAAGTAGATGTAGATGCAGAAACTGCGTTGCAGTTCCTGCGGGGCAACGACCCACAGCTCAGCTTAAACCAAAAAAGAATTTATCTTCTTACTTACCAAGATTTAGGATTGGGATTTATAAAATTCATCGGAAACCGATCCAATAATTATTATCCAAAACCGTGGAGGATTAAGAATTACTAAAAATTTTCTACATTTGATTGAATTCCAATCGTATGAAGAAAATAATCTGTCTTTTTATCATATTAAATCTCCTGGTTTCCTGCACCGGGAAAACTGCAATCGGTTACAATGATACCATCATTAAACCACAATTGGAAATTGTAAGTGAGATGGATACGATTTTTGCAAGTCCCGAAACTTCAGTTGAAATAATTAACAAAAACCGGGAGGAAATGGTTCAGATTGCCGGTAAAAGCCTCGAAGAAATCAAAAAACTGGAAGGTTTCAAGGGAAATTCTGCCTTTAAAAATTCGGCTGTCAGGTATTTTTCATTTGTGAAAAATTATTTTTCTGCAACAGAAAACCTGGACAGCATTATTTACAAGTTCAATTCTGAAAAACGGATCCAAAGTTTAAGTGAAGCGGAATATAATGAGACACAGCAAAAATTTAATGAATATCTGGTTTTGGAACAGGAATTATTGGATGAACAGCAGAAATTTGCAAAGGAATTTAGTATACCGCTTATCAAATAAATTGCTATAAACAATGTAATTTCGCAAAATGTTCATCGTAGTCTTATCAAGGTTATTTGCTAAAAATTTTCGCGGACTGGCGGTTTTTCCTTTCATCTTCCTGAAAGATAAGTTATTGAAAAATAATCCTGTTATCATCAACCATGAAAAAATTCATCTGAGGCAACAATTGGAGTTGCTTTGGATTCTCTTTTTTCTTTGGTATGGAATTGAATTTCTGATCCGATGGATCCAGTACAAAAATCCAAATGTTGCCTACCTCAACATCAGCTTTGAAAAAGAAGCTTATACGAACGAAGCCAATCCGGATTATTTGAAATCAAGAAAATTATGGTCATTTTTTAAATATCTATGATCCAATTTGCGGAAATACAATCTGAAATCCAATTCATTCAAAAAAAGAATGGAACCGAACTGTATATTTTGCGTGAAGACAGAATCCATCCGGTAATTTCAGGAAATAAATTCAGGAAATTAAAATACAATCTGGAGGAATTTTCCAAAGGAAATTATAGTTCCCTCCTGACTTTCGGCGGAGCTTATTCCAACCATATTTCGGCCGTTGCTGCGGCAGGAAAAGAATTTGATTTTAAAACGATCGGAATTATTCGAGGTGAAGAATTGGACCGTAAAATCAATGAAAATCCAACTTTAAGTTTTGCCCGGGATTGTGGAATGAAGCTCAAATTCATTTCACGTGAGCAATATCGAAATAAAACAAATCCTATCTTTTTGGATAGATTAAAATCAGAATTCGGAAGCTTTTATCTGTTGCCCGAAGGTGGAACAAATGAGTTTGCGGTAAAGGGATGCGAAAAAATTCTGAGCAACCGTACAGATCATTATGATTTTATCTGCTGCGCGATTGGTACTGGCGGCACAATATCGGGAATCATCAATTCATCAAAACCTCATCAGAAAGTGCTGGGATTTCCGGCTTTGAAAAATTCTGATTTCCTTAAAAACGAAATAAAAAAATATACTTCCCGTTCAAATTATGAGCTAATCCAGGATTTTCATTTTGGCGGATACGCAAAAATCAATAATGAATTATTGGATTTTATTAACGGCTTCAAAAATGAATTTGCCGTAAATTTGGATCCGGTTTACACAGGGAAAATGATGTTTGGAATAATGAAAATGATAAATGAAAATTATTTCCAAAAAGGAACAAAAATCCTTGCCGTTCATACCGGTGGGTTGCAGGGGATTGAGGGTATGAATCAAAAATTAACTCAGAAAAATAAAAAGATAATAGTGTGAAAAAGATTAGGCTGATTGGGTTTTTTCTATTGTTATTTATTCAAAATTCTGCGCAGCAGTCAAGAGACATTGATTATGTCCGGATGTATGCCAAACTTGCAGTCGAGGAAATGCAGTTATATAAAATCCCCGCAAGCATAACACTTTCGCAGGGAATTCTTGAAACAGGTGGCGGGCAAAGCCGCTTGGCCGATATTGCCAACAACCATTTCGGGATTAAATGCAAAACGGAATGGACAGGAAGAACCATCAGCCATACGGACGATGCACCCAACGAATGTTTCCGGGTGTATAATTCCGTTCAGGAAAGCTATCGGGATCATTCCAAATTTCTGGCTGAACGGCCTTATTACAAAGATTTGTTCAAACTGAATATACACGATTACAAAAGCTGGGCGCATGGTTTGAAAAAAGCCGGATACGCAACCAATCCCCAATATGCCAGCATCTTAATTACCCGCATTGAAAAGTATAAACTTGATGAATTTGATAATCTCCGCCCCGATGAAGTTGAAAAAAAGGTACTTGAACTCTACGGGCCATCTGACCTGCAATTGTTAAGCGGCCTAAGTGAAACGGCAGAAATAGGAAAAGAAACGGTTGCTGCTATAGTTCCCGACCCGGTCTCAAGTGCCATTGAAGATGCGATCAATAACACAGTATCGAAGCCGGTAAAGACAATAGAGATCGAAAAACGTGCCGGCAATCCTATGTTGAGAATCAAAAAGCACCCGAACGGCCTGGATTATATTGTTGCAAATGAAAATGAAACCCTGCAGCAAATTGCAAACCTATATGACTTTAACCCGAATAAACTTGCCTCCTATAACGAACTTCCTCCAAACGGAACACTCACTCCGGGGCAGTATATTTTCTTTGCCAAAAAGAAAAATAAAGGAACTGAAAAATACTATAAAGTCCAGCAAGGTGACAATATGTATCTGATCTCGCAAAAGACAGGAATCAAAATCAGTAAGCTATATAAGCTGAACCGTATGGAAACAGGACAACAACCAAAAACCGGTTCTGTATTGAATCTAAAAACAAGAAAAAGATAGAATGATTTACCAGAGAAGCAGTGCTTTATTTAACGAAGCTCAAAAATATATTCCGGGTGGAGTGAATTCGCCCGTACGGGCATTTAAATCTGTAGGCGGAATTCCTGTTTTCGTCAAAAAAGCACAGGGCGCTTATCTTTATGACGAAGACGGAAGAAATTATATTGACTACATAAATTCCTGGGGGCCGATGATTTTAGGACATACCCACCCTATGGTTCTTGAAGCCGTCACGCTTCAGTTGCAAAAAGGTTTTTCTTATGGTACGCCGACTGAACTAGAAACGGAAATCGCAAAATTAATAATAGAAAATGTTCCGAATGCAGATAAGATTCGGATGGTGAATTCCGGAACGGAAGCCTGCATGAGCGCAATCCGTCTGGCACGCGGATTTACCGGGCGCGATAAGATAGTCAAATTCGAAGGCTGTTACCATGGTCATTCCGATTCTTTTCTGATCAAAGCGGGAAGCGGTGCTGCTACTTTTGGAAATCCCAATAGTCCCGGTGTTACACAAGGAACGGCAAAAGATACTTTACTGGCAAGATATAATGATTTTGAGTCGGTAAAGAATTTATTTGAAAGCAATCCGGGAGAAATTGCGGCGGTCATTATTGAACCTGTCGCAGGCAACATGGGATGCATTGTCCCCGAAGAAAACTTTCTGGAAAAATTGAGAAAAATCTGTACAGAAAATAATTCACTTTTGATTTTTGATGAAGTAATGACCGGATTCCGACTGACATTCGGCGGAGCTCAGGAGCGGTTAAAAATTGATGCCGATCTGGTTACTTACGGAAAAATAATCGGCGGCGGATTTCCTGTGGGTGCTTTTGCAGGGCGAAGCGAAATTATGGATTATCTTGCACCACTGGGGCCTGTATACCAGGCCGGGACTCTTTCAGGAAACCCGATTGCCATGCGTGCCGGACTGACCACACTTTCCATTTTAAAAGATGATGTGGCGATTTATGAACGAATTGATTCCACGACCAAAATCCTTCATGAAGAAATTTCATTTATTCTTTCTGAAAAAGGAATCACACATACCGTAAACCGGTTTGGTTCAATGATCTCATTCTTTTTTGGAGAAAATCCGGTAAAAAACTTCGATGATGCACAAAAAGCAAATCATGCTTTGTTCAACCAGTTTTTCCACCACTTTCTGAGAGAAGGAGTTTATCTTCCGCCATCGGGATACGAAACCTGGTTTATTTCAGATGCCATTGGAACCGAAGAGATTGACAGAACGTTGGAAGCGGTCAGAAAATTTGTACCTTCGGTATAGAAATATAACGGACTATCTAAATTATATCTTTTAACACATGAAAAAATCTTTATTTATTATGAGCCTGTTTGGGGGAATTTTCTCTTTTGGGCAAAGCAACTATCAGCATTCGCTGGAAGAAAAACAAGCGTTTCATTCATTTAACCATACAACAGAAGCACTGCTGGAAACCGATTATGTACCTGAATATTACCGTTTGGAAATCAATTCCGACCCTGAGGAGTTTGAATTTTCAGGGATGACCACCATGCATTTTACCACGACTGCCGAAACCAATCAGATTAAGATCAATGCACAGCAGAATCTCGATATAACTTCTGTAAGCTATCATTCCAGCCCGATTACGAACTATTCCCGCCAAAATGATGTTTTGACCATAACACTACCCGGAACTTTGGACAACAACCAGCTGGACTCTATCAGTATCGGTTTTTCGGGAAGCGCCATGTCTTCAAACGGATATTCAATCGGGACTCACAACGGACACCGGGTTTCCTATACTTTGTCAGAGTCTTTCCAGGCTTCAACCTGGTGGGTCTGTAAAGATGATTTACTGGATAAAGTAGATAAACTGGATGTTTATATTACACATCCGTCGAATCTGAAAGCCGCATCAAACGGAAAGCTGATGTCGGTCACCAATTTGGGAAATGGGAATTCAAGAACACACTGGCAGCATAATTACCCAATCCCTACTTATCTGATCGCTGTTGCCGTGACTAATTATACGGAATATAACAATTCGGTAAATATAAGCGGAACCGACGTACCTATTATCAATTATATCTATCCTGAGTCCTTGTCTGAAGCACAAAATACACTTGATTTAACCCCGACTTATATCTCGGAAATCAGTGAAAAATATGGAGATTATCCATATAAACTGGAGAAATACGGCCATGCCGAATGGGAATGGGGCGGTGGAATGGAACATGCCACAATGAGCTTTGTCGGGGGCTGGAATCGTGGTCTGATCAAACATGAGCTGGCTCACCAGTGGTTTGGCGATAAAGTTACCTGTGGCACATGGAGCGATATATGGCTTAACGAAGGCTTTGCCGAATATACAGATGGCTGGCTGGTTCAATTGCTTGATGGTGAGAATGATTTCAAAGACTGGAAAGAAGATTACGTCTGGTATATCACAGATGCACCGTGGGGTTCGGTTTATAATCCTGAGCCGAATAACGAAGACCGGATCTTTGATTACAGGCTGACCTATGCAAAAGGTTCTATGATGGTACACCTGATTCGCTATATTATCAATAACGATGATTTGTTTTACCAGGCGCTGAGAAATTATCTTGACGATCCTGCCCATACTTACGGATTTGGAACAACCGACGAATTCCACGCCAGCCTGGAAGCTTCAACCGGCATGGATTGGGACAATTTCTTTGAAGACTGGATTTACGGAGAAGGTCATCCAATTTTCAGCATCGCGGTGAATAATTACGCTGCTGATACCGGATTAAGCGTACGTGTTAATCAGAACCAGTCCAACAGTTCGGTTGATTTCTTTGAAACACCTTTTGAAATTGAATTTCACGGAACAGGGAACCAGACCGCAACCAGAAGGTTCAACCTGACTCAAAACGGGCAGATTTTCCAGGTAACAGATATTCCTTTTGAAGTAACAAGCTATGTATTTAATCCAAATTTCGATGTCGTTTGCCGGGTTAACAGCACTACGCTGGACAACAAAGAAATCAACGGAACGGAATCTTCAAAGGCCAGGATTTATCCGAATCCCGCACAAGATTTCTTTACAATTGAAAACAAACAAAATATAGACGAGATCAAAGTATTTGATGCTACGGGGAAAATCGTTTACAATCAAAATAATTTCAATCAAAATAAGGTTCAGATTAACTCTAATTCATGGCCTTCCGGAGTTTATATGGTTCAGGTCAAATCCGGAGAAAGAACGCAGCTGATGAAAGTTTTGGTGAAATAATTTTATGTCTTATTGCAGAAACGAAATGTATTTCGTTTCTGCAATAGCATTTTCAACTGGTTTTGGCTGACAGATATCCAGACAATCAGATCAAACCGCTCTTTGAGGCAAATTCATGCATTGCCATAGGGTTGGAACTGTCCAGCGAAAGTTTTTTGAATATATTTTTCCTGTGTGTCTGAACTGTGAAAGGAGAAAGAGAAAGCTTATCGGCAATATCACTTGAGGTCCGTCCGTCACAAACCATTAAAATGATTTCAACTTCTCTTTTTGTAAGCTTGTATTTAATGAGAAAATCATCTAAATAAGAGAATTTGTCATTGAAACCGGATTCTGAGAAAGCCAAATCGGGGAAAATTTTTTCTCCCTGCATTACCTGTATAATAATCTCTTTCAGACTGCTCAAATTCTCGGTTTTGACAATATATGCACATGCTCCGCTCTCCCTGCATTCCGTTATAAGCTTTTGGGATGTGTAGGCCGAAACGACAATAATTTTGGGACCAGCTCCTGTTTCTTTAAAATGGTTCAAGACCTGTAGCCCATCTGTGCGGGGCATATTCAAATCCAGTAAAAGTAAATCTGCAGTATGAATGAGAGATGACTGTAAAAGGGTCTGCCCATTTCTGAATTCACCTATGATTTCAAATTCTTTTTCATTTTCCAGAACGTTTCTAATTCCCTGGGTTATAATCGGGTGATCATCTGTTAAAATGATTCGGACAGGCATATATACTTTTCTTAGCTTAGTTTAAGCAAAGTTAGAAAATTTTTCTTAATCCTAAATCAGGAAAGGTTTTGAAGGATAATCGGAAGTTCAGCCAGCACAAATGTTCCTTTGTTTTCTTTTCCATTTATTTCCACTCTTCCATTCAGGTATTCTATATTTTGTTTTAACAAATTTAACCCGATGCCGTCACCGGAAGATTTGCTCTCTTGTATTCCTTTGCCATTATCTTCTATATAAATTGTTACCGAGTCGTCCAGCTCAATGACCTGTAAAAAGACATTGGTCGCCTGCGCATGTTTGATAATATTATTGAATACTTCCTGAACCATCCGGTAAATGGTAAGATTAAGCTGCGGATTCCATGATTTTGAGTTTTCCATTCCTTCCAAAACTTCTTCTATTTTGATTTTCCGGGAAATATTAATGCTGTCGACCAGATCCTGAAGTGCGGCTTTCAGACCATACTTTTCCAATGTGACCGGCATAAGCGAATGACTTATGTTCCGGATGGACTCACTTGCTTCGGCAAGAAGCTTTTGAGTTGCTTTCAGTTTTGCTTCTGCGTCTGTTCCTGCAGCAAACAGGTTTTCATTAAGCTGTTCAACATTCAATCTTGCTATGGAAAGGAAGCCGGCGGTTTCATCATGGAGTTTATGGGCAATTTTTTTGCGTTCTTCCTGCTCGGCTTTTGTCAGGGAATCAGCTAAACTGAGCCGGTGCTGTTGTCGTAGCTGCATGAGTTCCGCATTATGACGATCACTGATTTGCTTGCGGCGTTGCAGCAAAACAATTAAAAATAAAATTAAAATCAAAAGGACAAATCCTACAATGCTAAAAATATAAATCTGCCGTCGGCGCTCAGTTTCCTTTTCAGCTTTAAATGCATGATCTTTTTTCTCCAGCTCATATTCAACCTGAAGCTTCAGGCTATTGATCTTTTCATCTCTGTCAAATTTCTTTTGATTAATTTCCAAGAGTTTCTCCTGGTATTCAGTTGCTTTTTTATAGTCTTCTTTTTTAATATAAAGCTCTTTCAGGTAAATATATAAATCGGATAACGTATCTATACTTTCTTCATCTCCGGACATTAAACCTTCGGCTTCCTTTAAATATTTTTCCGCTTCAAAAAGCCGATCCTGTTCCAGCTCTAATTTACCCAATACGGACAAAGTAGAAGCAATCGCAGGTTTTATTCCTGCCTCCTTTCTTAACTTCAACGCCTGTAAAAGATTTTCCTCTGCTTTGCCATAATTTTTCATGCCAAGCAAGTAATTACCATAGTTATGATACACCAATGCCTGCCCCATAACATCGTGTGCCTTTTTAAACGCAATCAAAGCACTGTCATAAAGTGTATCCAGTTTTTCAAGCTGTCGGTTTTCTGCATATGCAACTGCGAGATTGGTAGATGCAAGTCCCATTGATTTATAATTATATGATAGGCTGGCTAAATCCAGGCATTTTTTAAAATAAAAAATAGCTTTTTCAAATTCCTGCAATTGCTTATAGGTAATAGCCAGATTATTATATTCTTTAAAAATCTGAATCGAATCGTTAATTTCTTCGGCTAAACGAATGGCCTTTAAATGATATTGAACAGACTGCTCATACTCCGCAATACGAGTAAATGTATTGGCGTAGTTAATATAGGAGGCTATAAGTAATTTTTTATTATCTGAATCCTTGCCCAATTCTATTGCTCTGTCAATCAGCTCAAGTGCCTCTCCATATTTTCCCATGGTAGATTTTACTGCCCCCAACTCATTGTATATCCTGCCTGACTTTTCTCCATCAGCAGATTTCAGACTCTTTAGCAATGCAAGAGATTCCGTAAATAATTTTTCCGCATCTTCATATTTCCCCTGCTTCTTCTGTAAAACACCCAGATTGAATAAAGCATCTACCCTGCCTTCCGTATAGTTATTTTTTACAGAAAGATTTAATGCCAGAGAATCATTTTGATATGCTTTGGAAAAGTTTGACAGCTTTAAATAAATGACGCCCAATGCATTATAAGAATCCGTCATTCCGTCAGAGCTATTATTCTTTTTATAATAATCCATAGCATTTCTGACATCCGAAAAAGCTTTTAAGCTGTCTTTTTTATCAAAGCTTTTGGCACGTTCCAAGAGCAGGGCATTCTTTTTAGATAAATCTTTTTCTTTGCTGATCAACCTGTTTATGCTGTCTGCCTTGGATTGTGCGCTGACGCTTCCGGTTATAATAAGCAACGAAATAATGGAAAAAAGTATTTTTTTTTGCATCAAATGAATAGTTGAGTTTAGTATAATCAAATATAAGATTTACATCTTAACCAAATTTAACCATACAAAAAAGAGAAAAAAATACCTTCTGCGAGGTATTTATATTGAATCGGAAAAAAAACTAATTTATCAAATCCGATAACTCTTCACCCACCAGGCTTCCTATTGCAATCCCTGTTCCGGTAAGACGTATCCCACAATAAACATTTTCAGAAAGTTGTTTTACGATCGGGTTTCTTTTTGGCCCCATACCCATGATCCCGCTCCAGCGATGTTCGATTTCAAAATCGGTTTCAGGCAGTATGATTTCTTTGAGATATGTTTCAAGCTGATTCTGAATTTGTTCTGTAGTTCCAAATTTCGTAGTTGTTTCTCCTTCCATATCCAGGTTCCGCCCGCCGCCCAATAATGCGCGATTTCCTACATTCCGAAAATAATAAAATCCTTCATCCATGTGAAAGCAGCCTTTCAGCTTTAAATTTTCTATAGGTTTTGTTATTAAAACCTGTGCCCGCGCCGGTTCAATTTCAACATCATATAATTTCTTTGTAAAGGCATTTGTACATAGAAAAACTTTACCGGCCGTAAAAGTAAATTCATTGCTTAATTTAATTTCGACAAAATTTCCGCCATCATTTATTTCGCTTATTTCCGTATTGTTTAAAACAGGAATTTGATTTGATATAATCAACTCAACAAAGGCTTTCATCATTTTTCCGGTATGGATGTGCCCTTCGAATTGCGTTTCAATCATGCCGGTCGTATTACGGAATCCAAAATCTTTATCGGATACTTTATAAACAAGCCCTCCAAATATGGGCTTTAACCAGAAATTGATTTTTTCTAAGTTTTCTAAGCTATTCTGCATTAACCCTTTATCATTCTTACGAAATATTTCAAATCCACCGTATTGACGATAATCCATTTTTTCGTCCGAAATGATTGAACGTAATTTTTGCAGCCCTTTATATCTTTTTTCGACCAGCCTGTAAACTTCATCCTCTGAGTTGGTTTCAAGATACCAAAGGATTTCGGACAAAGTCCCGAAACAGGCAAATCCGGCGTTTTTGGTACTTGCACCTTCGGGCAGCATTCCTTTTTCAAGAATCAGTATCTTGGCTTTCGGATGTTTTAATTTCAGGTGATAGGCCGTGCTTAATCCAACTATCCCGCTTCCGGCTACCACAAAATCCACATTCCTGAAATAGGTATCAAGCTCCCAGAAACTTAAATTCATCTCGTAATAATTTACATCAAAAATAGAATGATTTTATTTAATTTTGAAATATGGACTTACAAGATCAGCTCAAAAAATTATTTCCCGATCATATTTCATCCGAAGAAGAGTCAACAGAGGACACTTCCGGTCTATGGATGCAGGACGAACCCATCATCTGCAAATACGAAAAACGAAGCGGAAAACCGCAAACGATACTTGAAGGTTATACTGGTGCCGACGAAGATTTCAAGCAGCTGGCAAAAGAAATTAAAAAACTGTTAAGCGTGGGAGGAAGTTTCAAAGACGAAAAAATCATTATCCAGGGTGATTATCGTGAGAGAATTATGCAGTTCCTCAAAGATAAAGGGTTTAAAGTTAAGCGGGTAGGAGGTTGAGTTTTATAATGAATTGTTTATTAAATAACATAACTCTCAAATAAAAAGGGGGTTCGATTAAAGGAATTTTTGAATTTCGAATGGGCTCAATTGCAGAATGCTAATTAAAACCCGGTGGCAGAAAGACAATCGACCTAAAATGACCCCCAAAATTGAATAATAAGAATATTATCCTGTATTTTGTTGATACAAAAATATTAAAATTATTTCTTATTGAAAATCAGTAAAGAAAGTATTTATATATTTTCTTTATGTATAGAGGGCTTTTCCGGGGGATTGTTGGTAAATTCCAATTTATATATCCTGAACATCCATATAACCAATGATAAAAGGATCGGTCCGAAAATAATTCCTATAAATCCGAACACATTAATTCCCAGAATCACGCCGAAAATAGTAATGAGCGGATGAACATCGGCCATCACTTTCTGAGTCCAGAAACGGAATATATTGTCAGATAAACCAACTATAATAAAACAATAAGCCAATAACAGATAGGCGTTTGTTGTTTCACCCTGTGCCAGCATATAAAGGCCTGCCGGAACATAAATTATCGCAGCACCTACGACCGGCAGCATAGCGCCGAAAATTGTTAAAATGAACCATTGAAATGCCCCGTCCAAACCAAAAATTAAATAGCCGATATAAGCCACAATTGCCTGCAAAACTGCTACAACCGGTACTCCGACAGCATTGGAAATAACCAGGTCTCTCAAATCCTTATTTAAAATGACCAGGTTTTCTGTTTTAAGCGGAATGTTGTCATACAGCCAGTTCTCCATCTTACGATAATTCATCAGCATAAAATAGAGAATCAAATAGGCAACACCCAGCTGCAAAAGCCCATTGACAGATGTATTTAAAATTTCCTGGACAATTTTTACCACAACGGTCGTTACGTCACCCAAATTAATTTCCTTTAAAACATCAACCCCAAATTCATTGTTGACTGAACTTAATCCCAGCTCAATTTTCGACTGGATTTGTTCTTTATTGCTAATCGCTTCTCCAACCTTGTCGGTAAGCATATTAATCAAAAAAATCAAAGGCGTAACAATGACCAATATGCTTGTCAGCATCAGTATAATGACTGAAAGAAGCTTATTTAATTTCCATTTGTACATCATCCAGCGCAACGGGTGAATCAATAGTACGTACAAACAAAACGCACCCAGGAAACCGGGAATAAAGGCTGAAAGATTGTAAAGAACCAATACTATCATAAGGATAGCGATAATGAGAAAGAATACTTGTCTTAAAATGCTATTGGGAATATATTTGCTCAGCATAGTCAAAAATTTGGCTTTTCCAAAGTTAATTTAATTCTCGATACAAATTAATTTTCTTCTGAAGATTTAAAACAACTATGTTTCATAAAAAAAGCCACTCATTTACAAGAGTGGCTTTGTGTTCCTTAATATATAAATTACCTGATAGCTAATTTCCTGGTAATCGTCTTATTTTTTAGATGAATGGTCAAAAGGTAAGTTCCGTGCGGATACTTCGCTATGTTGAGCTGAAAATAGCCTGAATTGTCTTTAATCTGGTTATTCAACAAAACCCTGCCCGACATATCCCGTAACTCAATTCCGGTAATCTGTTCATTTTGTTTTAAGCTAATGTTTACTACATCTGAAGCAGGATTTGGATAAACAGCCACTAAGTTCAGGTTTGTATCATCAATTCCCATTACACCAAATTCAATTTGTGCCTGGTAAGGCTCATAATTCTGCTTGACAATCGTCAGCACAGGTAATTCTCCTTCTACATCTACGTTTTGAGTCAGCTCGATATTTGCCGTACCACCTACAATATTTGATTTCCCTAAAATAATTCCTCCCTGGCTAAAAGTCGCAAGCCCGTTTTCTGCATTGCAGCCTGTAATCTGGAAATTATCTTGTAAAGCAGAGATCAAGTTGGCATGTTCTGCTGTAATTTCCTGCGTTATATCATATCTGAATATAGATGACGGATCGCCGAATAAAATCCATGTCTGCATTACTTCTTTTGAGGTCGCATCGGAATTATACTCGCTCAGCATACCAATCTGGGCGTTGTAAAAGAGTCCTCCTAAACTTGCATTTCTATGATCTTCATAAACTTCTGTAAGTATGTTGGTCATCTCATCCTGTGTAGCCATCGGCGGTGCCCAGGACATTAAAATAGAAGAGCCCGCAAAAGCAATGGCTCCGGCAGGTTCATTATTATGAATCGCTCTCAGAAAAACTTCACCTAAAGTGGTTTCGCCAACAAAAGTCCCGTTGTTGCAGGCTACGGAAATAACAAACGGATATTTTCCATGGTTATCTAAATTCAGTACATCTGAATTGGTATAATTTCCGGTTGCCATTCCTTCCAGCCAGCCATGTCCGGTATAATTAAATAAACCTGTGCCGTTGTTCATCGCATTGTTTATCATTGTAGGGGTAGGTTCGCCCGGCGCATCTTCTCCCCCCTGGCTTCCCTGGTAGAATTCGTAAACGTTGGAATAGCCATAGTCAATTAATTGTGTCCTGATATTTCTCAAATGCTGAAAATCAGCTTCACCGTCATTTCCAAAACCTGCTCCTTCATTGGATCCGATTCCGATTGCATTTTTCATCCAATCTCCCGGCATAGGTGTTTTGTCGTACTCCAAAATACGGTCGACCATCGTATTCATTTCTTCTTCATTACCCGATAATCTTCCGACCAATAATTCCGGATAAAAATCATTGACACCTCCTGCAATCTGCCCATAGTAGCTGTCACTCCAAAGCTCTTCTCCCCATGAATTTCCATATGTATGCGAAGGCATTTTATCTGAATCTCCTGCCAGAAGGACAAATACCAAATCAGGATTAGCTGCGTAATAATCTTCTATATACGATTTAATTTGTGTGTCGGTCGTTCCGGTCTCTGCGGTTGTGGCAAAAGCAGTTTTGATCCCAGATTGATTTTTCCATCTTACAAGCGGCTGTAAAATATCTGCAAAGCTCTCATCTGCAATGATCAGCATACCGCCTACTTCCCCGACCATCGTATAAGAAGGCTCGCCATCTAAAGTATTTAAATAATGATGGGTATAAATATCATGATAGACAGATGACCTGAAAGTGTTATTGGAGGCCAGTTCATTTACCCCGTCTTCCGTATTGTCGGTATTGACAACCACTCTCATGTTTTGATAAACCCTCAATTTCTTTTGTACCGGATTGTACTGATATGGAAATAAGGAGATATTTACGCCTCGTGTATCTCTTAAGATATAAGGATTACTGATTTCCGATAAATTTCCCGGGTAAAAAGTATCCTGGTTATAGATTTCTCCAAATTCATACGGAACGGTTGCCGGATTTACATTCCGCTTTAAATTGCCTTTTGACGGAACAATATTTATGTCATTAATTTCATAAAAACCATCATAAGTTATTTCATACGAAACATTTCCTTCATTCGGAACCTGAACAGCCTGAGAAAAAAACGGAATTGCCGGCTCTCCTTTCTCGGAAGTCAGCACTTTATTGTCAATCCCAAAATTATGATAATCAGTTCCGTTAATCATGACTGAATTTCTCACAAACTCATTTAAAGTATGTGAAAATTCTACGGAATTTGGAGATTGCGTCAATAACTGGAAGTTCTGAGCCGTGACGCCGATCGCAAAAAAGACAAATACCAGCAAGGTTAATAATAAAGATTTTTTCATGTGCTAATTAATTTAACGTCTAATATACAACAATTTACAATCCGAATAGAAAATGGAATCCAATATTTAAAAAGTTAAATTCCTGTAGTTGATTTGTGATTTCATTAAACTAAGGTAAAATTGACTTAATTTTATGTTTGCTAAAATCAACAATGAGAAATTATCTTTTAAAGATCATCATAAGCACCGGCTTTATTTTTTTTATGACAATGCCCTGCTTCTCTCAGGTTGTCATACCAAAAGATTCAGTTCAAAATGAAACCAGGCAAAAGAAAACATTTGAAGAATCTTTGGAAAGCTATAAAAACAAAAACAAATTCAATCGCTTCATCCATAAATTATTTGTAAAAAAACCAGGTACAAAAAAGGCCGAAAAAACAACCGGGAGGTTTGGTGAATCGCATGTTTATTTCAAAGATTTTGAAGGAATGCCCATCAAAAATATCTATATTGATACTTATGATCCTTTTGGATATTCACTAACGGACTCGACCAAAAAGCCTGAAAAGTTTATTGAAAAAGCGGGAAATACACTTCATGCCAAAACAAAAAATTTCGTAATCAGAAATTACTTACTCTTTAAAGAAGGAGAAGAATTAGACTCTTTGAAAATCTTGGAATCCGAACGTTTGATCAGATCACAAAGATTTACCAGGCGGGTCCGCATCCAGGTAAAATCTGCAGGGAAAGACAGCGTAGATATTTTTTTGCATACACTCGATTCATGGACAATCGTACCCAATCTGACTTATTCCGGAAGCAAAGTCGGGTTGCGGCTCCGTGACAGAAACTTTATGGGTTGGGGGCACGATTTCGATAACCGTTACCGGCAAAATTTTGAAAGCGGAAATTATACTTTTCAAACCAGGTATTCAATTCCCAATATCCAGAAAAGTTTTATCGGTTTCAACATTGGTTATTTCAGCAATGAAGAAAATGAATATATAAAAGGTGTTTCATTACAAAGACGGTTCTTCTCTCCGCTTACACGGTGGGCAGGGGGCGTATACGTCGGACAAAGGGCTTATCAGGATTCCATTCCGAATAACGAAGGGATTACTGCTCAAAATTTCAAATATAATTTGCAGGATTATTGGGGGGGATTTTCATTCAGGCTGTTCAAAAAAGAAAATTCTACTGCCGAAAGGCTAAACAACCTGATTGTTTCAGCCCGGTATTTTAATGTCGAATATGTACAAAGCCCGATACTCGAAATCGACCCTATTAATTTTTATACAGATGAGGAATTTTATTTATTGGGAATAGGAATTTCCAGGCGGGGGTTTGTCCAGGACCGTTACATTATGAACTACGACATTGTGGAAGACATTCCCATTGGAATGTCTTATGGCATCACAACCGGATTTCAAAATAAAAACAGGGAAAGCCGTTTTTATCTGGCAGGCGGATTGAAAATGGGGAACTACTATCGATTGGGTTATTTTGGATTTGAAGTACAATATGGAGGTTTTCTTGTGGGAAGAAAGACAGAACAGTCCGTGTTTTCATTGAGTACAAATTATTATACCCGCCTTATGAGCTGGAACAGGTGGAAGTTCAGGAATTTTATTTCAACCCAGTTAATTTTTGGAAATAACAGGGTAGATTCACGTGGCGACCGCCTTACCTTAAATGAAAATGATCCATCGGGAATCGATGGTTTTTATAGCCGAGACGTCATAGGAACCAACAAATGGCTTACAAACATCCAGATTCAGTCTTATTCACCTTACGAGTTTTTGGGATTCAGGATTTCTCCTTTTCTCAATTCCTCTTTGGGATTGATAAGCAATGAAGGTGAAAGATTATTTGGAGGAAAATTGTATGCCAAGATCGGGGTCGGTGTAATGTTCACCAACGACTATTTAATCTTTAATAATTTCCAGCTTTCATTTGCGTGGTTCAATAACATTCCCGGGTCGGGGGAAAATATATTTAAAACCAACACTTTTGATAATAATGATTACGAGCTGATGGATTTTGAATTCGGTAAACCGGAATTGATTAAATTCAATCCTTTTGTGGTTTATTGAAAAACCGGAGACTTTCACCTCCGGCTTCCCAATAAACAAACCAACATATAAAAAATTTATTCTGTTTTTGAAGTTCGCTCACCAACTTTGGCAAAGTTCTTCACGTTTTCGTTCTTTTCTCCCGCCGATTCCGCTGATATGCGCAGATTTTCATTCAAAATTTAACATTCAACATAATGCCTCAACAACTCATCCGTTTAGCCACTCCCTCACTCAAAGTCAGTCCCTGTTTCGCAGGTTGACATGTCCCGAGATCCTTTCGCCTGTTTCCAAAGTCAGGATGTACCAGTACGTCCCTGATGGCAAAAGTTCTCCATTGTATCTGCCATCCCATTCGTAGTCCCCGTTCAATACTCTGTCCAAGAACTGTTTTCCGTAACGGTCGAATATCTGCAATCTTGTGTTCGGGAATGATTCTAAAGCGCGTATCTTCCAGGTATCGTTGTAGCCGTCGCCGTTCGGTGAGATGAAGTTCGGGATGCCCATGACCGCGCCTTGTTTTGCATTTGTACCGCATCCTTTCATATCCCGCACGTACACAAAATAAATCCCTGGCTCTAAGTTTGTAAATACATTTGTACTCTGCCAGAAGATCTCATTCAAACTATACTCAAAAGGGCCATCACCTGTGACGTAAACCGTCAGCGTATTTTCCGTGGATTTGATTTCTGTGATAATGGGCATTGTTGAGAGGCTGACTTCTATATTCCGGCTCAACTGGCAGGGAATCCCGTTAATCTCCGCCGTTAAGGTATAGATACCTTCTTCTGTAAAAGTAACTTCCTGCGTTTCACTGATGACCTGGTTCTGCTGGTTTGTCCAGGTGTAACTGTCGAAACCGCTAGGCACCGTGTAGGTATAGCTGTCACCTTCACAGATTACGATTTCTTCTTCCAGTTCCATCTCAGGATGTGGATACACCGTAACGGCCAATTGAAATTCTTCCGAACATTGATTGTCATTAGGTGTGAAAGTATAAGTTGTGGTTCCCTGAATGGCCGTATCAATTTGATTGGGAAACCAGCTTCCTGAAATCCCGTTGTCTGAAAAAGTGGGAAGCGGTTCGGCTTCCGTGTTCAGGCAATAGCTTACTGGCAGATAATTGAATTCAGAAATGATGCTTTCGCTTACCGTAACCTCTATTTCGATTGCTTCGGCACATTCCTCATCTGGGGTAAAGGTATAAGTCTGAACTCCGGTTGTGGAAGTGTCTATTTCCGATGGACTCCATGTGCCCGTAATGCCGTTGCCGGATTCCGTCGATAATTCTACCGGTGTAGAATTTAAACAATATTGGGTCGGAATATTAAATGCCGGAACTATGCTTTCCGTTATTTCTACTTCTAGAATAAATGATTGTCCGCATTCCGCATCCGGAGTAAATGTGTAAGTTTGAGTTCCTACTGTTGAAGTGTCAATTATGTCAGGGAACCAATTTCCTGTTACTCCATTGCCAGATGTTGCGGGCAGAGCACCGGGTATTGCGTTTATACAGTAAACCGTCTGTATATCAAACTCGGGTATCTGGGTTTCCAGTATTTCAATTTGGATTTCCAACGGTTCGGAACACTGGCCTTCATCAGGCGTAAAGGTATAAATTGTGGTTCCGGGTGTTGTGGTGTCTATAGATTCTGGTGACCAGATTCCGGTTATTCCATTGCCGGATGTTGTCGGTAACTCCGCGGTGGGAGAGTTCAGGCAATATTGTGCTTGAATACTGAATTCAGGTTCTATGCTATCCGTCGTTTCTACTACTACTTCCATTCTTTCGCTGGTACAGCCTTCATCGTTCACTGCCTCCACATAGTAAGTAGTAGAGTTATTGAGTGGAGGAGTAGTAAAGGGATTTCCGATGAATACCGGGACAGTTCCATCTGCCGTATCATACCAGTTGACCATATTTCCTTCTTCCGTCTCTGCCTCCAGGGTTGCAGAGGATCCGATACATATCTGGACGTTGGCCGGTATGTCCAGTTCCGGCTCTTCCACTATTTCTATTTCTATTTCCGCACTATATTCTTCGCCGCATATTTCAAAAGTTAACGTAACCATATAAATCCCGGCTTCAACGTAAATATGAACAGGATTGGTTTCAGCAGAAGTGTTCCCATCTCCGAAATCCCACTGGACGCCAGTTATACTTCCTCCACTATTCGTAAAGCTGAACGTCAGCTCTTTATTCCTGCAAAAGGATTCTCCTTCTTCCGCAATGGTAGTATTGTTAATTGATATGCTTGTCTTAAAAAAAGAGGTGATAAATGGTGGCAGCCCGTAGGTGGCAATTTTTCCGGCAAGATAAACTCCGTTCAATGTATAATCCGGGCCAGAGCCGAATACCATTGGATCGTAAAGCTCATCCGGATTATCTATTCTCGACAGGTAATTGCTGTTCAGGCGGGTATGGTAAATTTTACTATCCAACCCAAGCTGCATTGCTCCTCTCGCTGTCATATAATCTCCCGAAGAAAACGTATGAAATACATGTTCTGAGTCCTGTATATTATCTGCCTGCAGATTATACTGTACTACTTTTGCCTGGCTCCAATGGGTAAAGAGCGAAGGATAATAGTCACATTGTGTGACTGCTCCTGTAAACACATCATATTCTGCATAAAGCTTTTTACTGTCCGGAGAAAATTCCACACCATAAAATGCGCGTCTCTGAGAGGAATCAGCATTTAAAACTGTTTCGTTACTGACCTGTCCGGTAGCATTATTAAAGTCATATAGTGCCAGAATTCCTCCATGGGCATAAACCGCGGCACAGTTCGGCCAATAATTAGACGGCAAATTATTATAATCGCTTTCATCCATCACCGATAAATGGGCTATAGCCAGTTTCGTACCATCGGGCGAGGCTTTGAGGTAACCTCTTGCCGTGTTGGGATAAACAATTTTATTTTGTAGCTGGAAAGGTACTGTAACCCCCACTGTGGATATTACGGGAGCTGCATTAACCCCTGCAGAAGTAACTAAAAAAGCATAAAAACTATCAATGTAATGCGTAATTACCCAGTAGCCACTATTGTCCGCATTGGCTACTGCCGTCACTTTTTCGGAGCTTTTATTGATCCCGCTCAAAGGCAAAGGAATATTTTTCTCTGTTGTCAATACTATGCCTGATCCTCCGTTCTGGGACATATCTACCACGGTATAGTGCAATCCCTTTATCAAGTTGGGGTTATCATCATTGGCATCCACTGTGAAAATATAATACATATCCGGGTTTTCCGGTTTGGGAACGATAATAGCAGATTGCGTGCTGGAAGCATTTCCGTAAAGGCCTGTTCCATTCTGCATAATCGTATGGCTTGCTGTGTAAACCGTAACACCGTCTGTGTAGAACAATAGATTGCCACATATATCCGATATCGTAGCGCTTCCTTCACTGGTGTTTAGCGCTCCGTTGATATCTGCTACAGGGTTACCCGATGTAAAATCAAGCCCCGCATGCGTACCAAAATACCAATGAGCGGTTTCCTGCTGGGCAAAAAGACAGATTCCACAGACCGAAAACACTAAAATCCAAAGCTTTCTCATTTTGTCCTGTAATTATTACTAAAAAGCTGCCCGGTACATGAGGAAATTTTTACGCTAGAATCAGTCCTTTGATTAACACAAATAATTCCGGGCAGCTGTTTTTACTTTTTCTGAGCCGGATGAACAGAGGTAGTCGTTCATTCATCCGTCTCCGCTAAAATGTTTTAGTTATTTTCTGATGATCTTCCTGGTCATCACATTTCCATCCGAAAAGGCTACTTTTAAAATATAATTCCCGGAAGGTAAAGCGCTTATATCAATTCTTTTATTTTGCACTGCCATTAGCTTCCTCCCGTTCAGATCATAAATCTCCAATGCTTTTATCTCTTCACCGGATTCGACATTAAGAATACCTCCCGTAGGGTTCGGGAAAACCGAAATTCCGCTTAACTCATTTCCGCCTGCGGCTAAAGTTTCCTCCACACACTCCCCGTATAATGTAAATATACCGTCATACGCTTCATTGGCCATCCAAGTGCTGCCCCCGTCTGTTGAATAATAAGAAGGAAACGTTTGCAAATCATCAGTTGCGACCCAGTAGAGGACTTCTCCTTCTGTTGTCAGCTCCGCGGTGATTGCCAGCCAGTATTCGGCTCCTCCAGCCAGCTCAAGCGACTCTCCCAGATCCAGAACAGACGTATAAATATCAAAGCCATTCATATTTCCAGTAATTCCCTGCGTAATGGGAGAAAGCCCGGACCAGGTTTCCATCAGCTCACCCGGAGCACTTCCGTCGTCATGATAAACCGATACGCTATAAGTCATAGGGCCTCCGGCTAAGGGAATCACAGGAACTGAAACTTGCTCAAGATTGAATGTAATTAAGGTTGACGGGATACTGAAATCATTCGCCACCCAGTAGCCGGCAGGAGATACTATGGCCAGGGCATCAGCAGGATCTCCCGTAAAATCCTGTTCACACTCCGGTTGCTCTTCCGGATAAGGATCCCCGTTATCCAATACTGTAATCTCTATACCTCCGAATATTGTCGGATCTGCAACAGAGGTAGCTTTTACAGTTGCTACGCCCGGCGCTATGCCCGTTACCAGCCCGTTCTCATCTACTGCAGCATATTCCGCTCCGGAGGTTACGGACCAAGTGAGGTTAGTATTAGTATCTTCATCATCCGGCAAGATCGAAGCTTGCAACTGTACCGTCTCATTTACATAAATTATTTCATCTTCTCCTTCAATTGCAACTACCGTGATATTTGCAGGAGCCGGAGGTATGTATTTAAAAAGCATGGCCCCTCCCGCACCCGGGTCAGTGTGATAGCCTGCCAGCATGCTGTCCCCGTCTCCGCTCAATTTTATAAATTCTCCTAAAAAAGTCCAGTAATAAAACGGCTGGTAATAAAATACCTGGTTCCATGAACCCGATTCATATTCAAATATCCGCGCTTCTCCTGTGGCGGCGCCCGGATTTCCGGAATCTTCGGGGTACGCGAGCGCCTCCCCGGTAGCGACCCTGTTGCCGTCAGCGCTGATGCTTATTTCGGATTGTCCTTTAACCTGGAACGTACCCGTAGGCATCCACATTTGCGAACCCGCATGCCAGGTATAGACATATACGTTGCCCATCGCATCCGCATAAGGCACGGCAGTATGGATGGCAATCTTGTCTCCGCCCGTAGTTGTGGATATTCTATAGACTTTTTTATTGGGATCAGGCTCAAAGCTTCCAAGATACAGGGGTTGGCCATGCTGTACCCACGCCGTTCCGTCGTACCGGTATGCTTTTACATATCCTCCATTCTGATCATTGCCCTTAAAAAACACAATGTTCCCGTCATCACTGATGCTGATACCACAACTATAATAATAGTCATAATAATCCTGTGTAAATAAATTTGTAAAGCTGCCTCCTACCTGCTCCCAGGTAGTTCCGTTAAGCTCATAGACACGGATATAGAAATCATACGACAAATTAATATTCTGAGCCGCGGCAACCAGGCGGGTTCCGTCAGCGCTCAGCTCTGCACGGTACCAGAAATATCCTGTGTCATGTTCAATCGAATTTCCCAACTGTTCCCAGGTGCCGTTGTTGTCCTGGAAGACTTTAATATTCTCTATCCAGTTAGACTGGCCGTTCCATACGCAGGTAGCAACCCTGTTTCCCTCCGCGTTCAGGCTCGGCCATATTCCCGGGACCTGGCCCGCAGGCTCCATAATATCGGGATTCTCACTGCCATACTGGTAGATCCACGTACCACTGTCTTCTCCTATGGCCATAATATCTCCGTTGCTGCTGATGCTTGCCCCAACGTAGCTGAAATTCGAATCAGGATTCTCTGCTTCTATTTGCCCCACCAGCTGCCAGTTTCCCCATTCCATGACCTGGCCCAACCCGATGACAGGGAACAAGAATAGTAAATAAAGTAAATGTTTGATTTTCATCTGTTCTGTTTTTTTAATTTATATTTTTTGATAAAAACATCTCACAGGCTCAATGAGCCTGTGAGATGCCTGGCATTATTTTTTAATCACTTTCTTTATCACCGTCTCGCCATTCGTAAGAATAACTTTCACCAAATAGGTGCCGGTGGGTAATACTGTGAGATTAATACTGTGAGTTTTCGCATTCATCAGGCTTTGTCCGTTCAGGTTGACTATCTCTACCTGTCTGATTTCTTTGGAAGATTGTATATTCAATACACCTGTAGTAGGATTCGGATACAGAGTAACCGCCTGTTCATTCAGATCTGACACACCCATGTCTTCCACTACCGTAATTTCAATCTCGCCAAAAACGGATTCATCCTCTACCGAAGTGGCACGTATTGTTGCTATACCCGGTGCAATACCTGTTACCAATCCCATCTCGTCTACGTTGGCATACTCCGCTCCGGCATTAACGCTCCACAACACGCCTTGCTCTGCATCTTCCGGTGATACGGCAGCTTCCAATTGTACGGTTTCCGCTACATATATCTCCTGGTCTTCGCCTTCCGCAGTAGTTACGGCCACACTTTCAGCCAGAATCGGTTCCACAATATTCACCATATAATCATGGGTTTCGCCTAAGCTTCCGTACGGCGTACAGGAATCCTCTGCATTGCCGAACCAGTTTGCCATCACTCTCATTCTCGTATTAATTGCTGAAGCCGTTTCCGGAACAGTAATGGTTCCTGTTGTTTGGTTGTTGCCGCCTGCCGATGAAGAGACGAATAAAAGCTCTCCTTCATCTTCAAATGAGCCGTTGCCGTTCAGGTCTATCCAGATATTGACATACATACCCTCTGCTTCATGGATAACGGTAAAATCATAAGGCGTACCTGCTTCCAGAGTCCCTGTCAGATTACCATTTCCGGTAAAATCACCATAAGCATTTTCCGAGCAGCCGGAACCATAATGAATGATTCCCGCTCCTTCCATTACAAAATCATTGATATCTTCTCCAAATTCACAACCTGTTGCAAACCACGGAATACAATATTCAGTCACCGTAACTTCCAGCTCTCCATAAACAGAGCTGTCCTGAACCGATGTTGCACGGACGATGGCAGTACCTTCCTGCAGACCTGTGACAATGCCGCTTTCACTGACAGCTATATACTGCGAACCGGAAGAAATGCTCCAGGTTACTTCCTGGTTGGCCCCATCGGGCAATACGGCTGCCTGCAAAGCTAGCGTACCTCCCGGATAAGTCTGGGCAGGCTCTCCCGTCACTGTTGTTACTTCTACGCTTTGGGTTACACTGTAAACCGTTACCTGTATTTCTCCGTAAAGCGCACCGTAAGGCACCGAAGTGGCACGAACCGTAGCAATGCCCGGCGCCAATCCCGTTACCATGCCGGAAGCGCTGACCGATGCATACCCGTCACCGGAAACCATACTCCAAGTTACTTCCTGGCTTGCTTCTTCCGGTAAAATAGTCGCCGCCAGCTGTAAAGTCTGCGCCACCACTATACTAGTTTCCACCCCATTTACAGTAGCTACAGTAAGGCTTGCGTCAACAACCGTTACCTCAATATCCGCATAAATGGCAGAATTGGCCACCGAAGCCGCGCGAACGGTAGCAATACCTTCGCTTATCCCCGTCACCAGCCCGGAAACAGGATCAACGGAAGCGTAAGCCGAACCATCCACAACACTCCAGGTAACGGACTGGTTGGCCCCTTCCGGCAGTACCGTAGCCGACAGCTGCAGGGATTCACCCACATATATTTCCGCATCTTCCGCCCCGGTTGAAATTTCAACGCTCTCCGGGTCTATAATCAGTTCATGGCTTTGGAATACCCGCACATGGCCGTTAAATGTAAAACCATCCTGGTATGATCCGATCATGACAATGTCCCCGTCCGAGTTCAGCTCCATCGCCCGCCCGTATTGGGAACTTCCATCGGCATCGGATAGTGAAGCACCGGCTATTTTTTCCCCGATCAGCTCCCATGCATCCCCGTTGTACCGGTACAGGTAGGTTGCCCCTTCTCTTTGTGAAGTTCCCGGAGAAGTACCATTCTGCGGGGCACAGACCGCGATAATATCTCCCGCCGAATTAATGCTTACCGAATGACCGAATTTATTTTGGGCGGCTTCACCGTTGAGGCTTTGCCCTAACTGTTCCCAGGATGCCCCGTTATAATGATAAACCCTCGCCTGGCCTGAATTAGCGCCATTCGTGCCGTTTAAATAGGCGCCTACCACCACAGTGGTACCATCCCCGTTCAGGTCGACCGACCAGCCCGACTGCTCACCGGCAACAATGCCGTCAATATCCTGGCCTATCTGTACCCAGGCAGTCCCGTCATACTGGAAAACCCGGGTATGGCCTGCAAAGTTAAGTCCGTTAGGGTCATTACCAAAAGCCCCGATGGCTATGATGTTCCCCTCGGAATTAAAGCTAATACTCCATCCGGAGTTATCTGCCGCCGCTTCTCCATAGATCGTTTGGCCGGACTGGTTCCAGGCAGCCCCGTCATAGTCATAGATTTTAACAAAACCGGAATTCGGGTTATCATCCAAATTATTATAAACAGTTACTACCGCGAGCCTGTTTCCGTCAGCATTCAGGGCAATTGACAATCCCGACCTCATTCCAGTTGTACCGTCTATGTCCTGCCCTATCTGTTCCCATGTAGTTCCGTCATAATGAAAAATCCGCACGGAGCCTATATTAATACCACCCCCGTCATTATAAGGTGCACCTACAGCGAGTGTGTTTCCGTCTGCGCTCAGGCTCACGGAGTTTCCAAATTTATCGCCGACTGTTTCTCCCAAAAGATCCTGCCCTTTCTGCACCCAGCCCGATCCGTCATAATGGAAAACCTGAACCAATCCCTGACTGCCGGAGTAATCCTGCGCTCCGCTTGCCATGGTCAAGCCGTCGGCGCTGACGCTGACCGCGGCACCGAACGTACCGGTTCCGTTCACAGTTGTACCCAATTGTTCCCAATAATATACTTGGCCAAAACCCAACCACGGTAAAAAAGCCAGGAAGTAAAATAAATGTTTCTTCATAGTGTCTGTTTAATTTAAATGTTATACAAATTTTTTCATTTGTTGAACAAACCTATTTTTATTCAAATGAAACACAAAGAAAAGGGGTACACAAAATCTACACGGGCAGGTGATTTTGTCTATTTCTATTTTACAAAATGCTGATTATGAATGAATTTTAGAAATCACTGAACCAATGGTAAATATCCATTTCCTTAGGAATATTTAATTTTTTTCTGATGAGGTATTTTTTATTTTGTACGGTACGGGGCTCTATATTTCTGTAGCGTGCTATTTCTTTAGTTCCCAGATTTAATTTTAGTAAAGCACAAAATTCCACTTCGGTCTGAACTATTTTGGGATGAATGGATTGCAGCCTCGTTAAAAAGTCAGGGAATTTTTCGAGAAAGGTTGCCAGAAACGAGGGATTGTTATTTTTAGCCATCTCCACAAGCTCATCATAAGCTTGCTCTTGTGTACGTTTCTTTATTCTTCTTAAGTATTGCTGACTGGTTTTTTCCTGGTCGGCAAGCTGCTTATTTCTTCTTTTAAAATAAAAAATAATGCCTAAAAGCAGCAATATGGCGACAAAAAAGCCGGCTATTATATAAATCTTAGACATCTTATCTTCTAACAGCCTATTTTCGATTATGGTGTGGAGTGATTTATTTTTACTTTTCTCTATTTCGAGCTGAACAGCTTCAGATTTCTGAGTATAGATTTTTGCGAGATCTGAACTATCTGTCTGTACATAAACTTCAACAAGTCCCTGATATATATCCCGCAAATTTTCTAATTCTGGTTGAGTCGCCGCTCCTATTTCATCAGCTTTTTTGAAGCAGACAACAGCTTCCTGCAGGTTGCCTTTCTTTAGGTTTATACTTCCAAGCACCATATAATTCTGAAATTGGGCGGTGCTGAGATCGTCGTCTTTACTTTTCAGACTGATTGACCTTTTCGCGTAATATTCTGCCGAGTCAATATTAAATTTTTCATACTCTATCCCTAAATTAGAATAATTCAGAAAAAGCATTTGCTTTTTTAATTTCTCATCATCAAACTTTAAAATTTCCTTATTGGCAATGAGCGTCACATTCACCGCCTCCCTGAAATCTTTTTTATTAATATAGGCATTCGCCACCGTGAAACAGGCATTCATTTTTAAGTAACGGACATCCTGTTCATCTGGATTTAAGCGATTTAACAGCTTTATTGTCTTTTTAAACTCTTTAATAGATCTGTCGGGAAGTTCACTTAAAGCAAAAGTGTGGGACAGGTATTGATGAGCCAAGGCTTCATGATAAATATCTTCATACTCAATTGCTTTCTTCTTCAATTTCTGAGCAGCTTCCAAGGCTCTGTCCAAATCCATAGCACGATTAAAATACCAACAGCGCTGTCCCATCAACCTTAGTTCAGCACGATGGTCCTTTAATCTTATGGCTTCTTTAAACAAGTCCTCTATGTTGTAGTAAAACCGCTCGGGGTCAGACAAAGCTATATCCCGGTTGTCATTAATTTTTTCCTCCAGGGTTTTTATTTTTTCAGAATCGTCTATTTGGGCAAATAAGAGGGCACATCCACATGAGAGTAACAATATAATAAGTTTAAGTCTTGTTGTCATCCACCTCGTTCCTGAAAAAACAAAATTTTCAGTAAAGTTAAGCTATTTTAAAAAGTTTATTTAAATAAAAAATCCTTACCAAGTAAATGATAAGGATTTATTAAAAAAAGACTGGCGGCGACCTACTCTCCCGATTTCTCAGTACCATCGGCGCTGGCAGGCTTAACTTCTCTGTTCGGAATGGGAA